>ENA-OSEO01000156-OSEO01000156.1-sediment-metagenome-genome-assembly--contig:-NODE-156-length-187048-cov-7.802665_pt1 | contig 187048 bp, 178 predicted proteins | sample MGYA00237883_ERZ534232 | MGnify/ENA metagenome assembly ERZ534232
GAATACTCTATGTGGCCGGCAACCACCGATCCCGACGCCAATTATAAGTCAGCAATCGGGTCTTTCTGGACAGACACTAGATAATTACATCATGGTAAATGCTTTTCTTCCCAAAGTCAACGGGGTTTGACAATAGATAAATGCGAAGTAATATAAATACGTTATAAGGTGAAAAACGCCTCATGATGTCGGAATGGAGCAGACGCCGGGAAACGTTTGCCTGACAGGCCGTCGAAGAACCGATCCGCTTCGTTGCGCTTCATTGCTGAGGATGGCCACGCCTTCGGCGGCCTGCATCACATGGTTTCTAACCGGCCCGCCCGCAATACGGTGCATCAACGGGCCGACACCCGGAGGAGGCTTCCTTTCCCATGGCGGTATCCGTCATTCTCGCCCATCCCGATGCGGACAGTTTCAATCATGCCATTGCACGAACCGCGGTCACGCAATTGGAACGCAACGGCCGGGCGGTGTTCTTCCACGACCTCTACCGGGAACGGTTCGACCCGGTGCTCACCCGGGACGAAATTCCCCGGAATGCTTCCCTGCCCGAAGCCATAGCGGAGCATGGCCGTCGGATCGCCGAGGCCGAGGGAATCGTCATCGTGCATCCGAACTGGTGGGGCCAACCTCCCGCCATTCTGAAAGGATGGGTGGATCGAGTGATTCGCCCGGGTATCGCGTATGAGTTTCTGGAAGGCGATTCCGGGGAAGGAGTACCCAAGGGGCTCCTGAAAGCCCGAACGGCCCTGGTCTTGAATACGTCCAATACCGGAGCGGACCGGGAACGGGAGGTCTTTGGAGACCCGCTGGAAACCCTTTGGAAAAACTGTATCTTCGGCCTCTGCGGCGTTTCGGATTTCCACCGGCGGATGTTCCGTGTGGTGGTCACGAGCACGGAAGCGCAACGAAGGGAGTGGCTGGATACGGTGCGAGGCGATATCGACGCCCTCTTTCCGAGAAGACCTACAACGGATACCCGATAGCTTCTCGTCCAGGCGATTTCTCCCCCGAGTACTCGGCATCGGTTTCGGAGTGAAGCGATTTCCGTCCCTCGATACGGTTGAAAACGGGGCGCCGTGACCTAAGGTCCCCTTTTTTGCAGAGCGGTTTTCCCGGATCCGCTTGACCCCCGGTATCCGGGTGGATACCCTTTCAGCAGGTCGAGGGATCCCGCGGCCCGCCGCCGAGGGGTCCCTCGGGCGGTTCCCGTCGAGCAACCATTGGGCCGTGGAGGGTCGGACAGGCAGATGATGCATCCCATTTGGATCGGTCTCAGGCTTCCTTTTCTTACGGGCTCCATGACGCCCGTGGCGCTGGCCGGTTTGTACGCATGGCGCCTGGACCGTTTCGAGGCGTTGCCCTTGCTGCTCGCCGCGGTGGGCGTGGCCTGCCTGCACGTGGCCGCCAACTTGATCAACGATTACTACGACGCTCCGGGCACGGACCGGATCAACCGGAGAATTACGCCCTTCAGCGGCGGGAGCCGCGTGATCCAGGAGCACGGCCTGTCCCGGAACACCGTGTTTCGATTGAGTCTCGCTTTTTTCGGGACCGCGGTTCTTATGGGGATTCTTCTGGGAATCTGGAAGGGATGCGGGGTCCTGCTGGTGGGGCTTCTGGGGCTTCTTGCCGGTCTGCTGTATTCCTACCAGCCCGTGCGCCTCATGAGCCGAGGAGCCGGAGAGCTGACCATCTTCCTGGCTTTCGGCCCGTTCCTTACCTTCGGAACGTTTCTGGCGGTCACCGGAGCGCTGGATGCCGGGGCCTTCCTGCTGGGGTTCCCCAGCGGATATCTCATCACGGCCGTCATCTGGATCAACCAGTTCCCGGATTTCGAGGCCGACCGGGATACGGGCAAGCGCAACCTGGTGGTTCGGCTGGGTCTCGATGCGAGCCGGCATGTTTATGCAGTCCTGGTGCTCCTGCCTTACCCCACGGTGATCCTGTTTTCCTTCATGGAGCGCTACACGCCCTGGTTTCTCCTGGCGCTGGGGGCGTTTCCCCTTTCCTACAAGGCGATCCGTCTGCTGGGCCGGACGTACCGGGACCACAAGGGTATGGCGCCGGTGCAGGCCCTGACCATCAAGGCCCACCTGGTGACGGGCCTGCTCATGATGGCCGGCCTGTTGGCGGACGGGCTGGCGGCGTATGTGGCTTCCTTGCGCTGACACGCGGAGGAGGACGGATATCATGCCGTTGAAAAACGCGATCTGCTTTCACGCCTTCGGCGTGAGGCTTCATCCCGGGTCGTTGGGGCGTGTTGCATGTACCCCTCATTCCTCAGGATTCGCCACGTCAAAGGCGTGGCTTGCATGTCGTCGTTTTGCACCGGCCTGCACGCAATCATGGTTATCAACGGACTGATATGAGGCGCTTCGGCAAAAGATTCCCGCCGGCGCTGGCGGTGGCGGCGATCCTGTCCCTGTGCCTGGTGTGGCTGCACTGGCGGTCCTATCTGGACACTCCGGCCGGGAACGGCCAGGATGCGGTGTTCCTGGAAATCCGGAAAGGCGTGGGATTCAGCACGGTGACCCGGGAGCTGGCGGATCTCGGGTTGCTGCGTTTCCCCTGGAAGCTGAATGTATACGCCCGGGCCACGGACCGGACCCGGTCCGTCAAGGCGGGGGAATACCGGCTCACTCCGGACCTTAGTCCGGGGATCATGCTCGACATGTTCCTCCGGGGGGATGTGTATCGGGTCAAGGTGGTCATTCCCGAGGGCTCGACGCTCCGGGATATTTCGCGGCAATTGGCCTTGCTGGGAGTGACTTCGGAGGAAGGCTTCCGGAATGCGGCGGGTGATCCGGATTTCGTGTCCTCTCTCGGGGTGCCCGGTCCCACCCTGGAAGGGTATCTCTTTCCGGAAACGTATCTGTTCGAGCGGAAGACCGATCCATACCTCGTCGTCCGGACCATGGCGAACCAGTGGCGCAAAGTGTTTGACGCCTACCGGGAGCGTTCCCGGGAGATGGGATTGTCTCCCCGGGAAGTCGTGACCCTGGCCTCGCTCATTGAGAAGGAGACGGGACTGGACGGGGAACGGGCGCTGGTGAGTTCCGTGTTCTGGAACCGGCTCCGGAAGGGCATGCGCCTTCAGTCCGACCCCACCGCGGTGTACGGGCTGGAGGATTTCGACGGTCCGATCACCCGGGCGCACCTCACCGTGGATTCCCCGTACAATACATACACACGCCGGGGGCTTCCCGTGGGCCCCATCGGAGCCCCCGGCGAAGCATCCATCCGGGCCGCGCTGAACCCCGCGGATACGGACTTCCTGTACTTCGTGTCCGCCAACGACGGTTCCCACCGATTTTCCCGCACTTTGGCCGAACACAACCGATACGTGGCCACATTTCAGAAAAAGAACCGATAGGATTGCAAAAGCGTTTTTAGCTTGACAGCCACCGGGGGCCTATTTATGCTTGCAGGTGGGGAAAGGTGGTATAAAGTGTCACCTGGGTGAAGAAAGTGGGGAGATGTTCCGGGGCCTCAGCATCCATACCATCGATCAAAAAGGCCGGCTCGCCATTCCCGCACGGTTCCGCGATACCCTCAATGACCGTGGAGAAGGCAGCGTAATCATCACCCACGGAACTTCCTGTCTCATGGCCTTTGCCCCGGACCGATGGAAAATCATTGAGGAAAAAGCCGCCGCTCTCCCCATCTTTGATCGCCGCTATCGTGATTTCATTCGTCTTTTTATTTCTTCCGCCATGGAATGCGCGCCCGACAAACAGGGCCGCGTCTTGATTCCCAGCAATTTGAGGCAATACGCACAATTGGAAAAAGAGGTGGTATTGGCCGGCATGCTGAATAATTTTGAAATCTGGGATCGCACCAAGTGGGAAACCACCATTGAGGCAGGCCGGGACAATGAGACTCTCTTGATGGAAGGCGCGGAGAAGCTCGGATTTTGAGCCATTCATGAGAACGGTTCATCGGCCGGTTTTATTACCTGAAACGCTGGACTGTCTTCGTATCCGGGAGGACGGTGTTTACGTGGACGGTACCGTGGGCGAGGGCGGTCACGCCGCCGCCGTGCTGGGAAAACTGGGAACGAGAGGGCTGCTTCTCGGACTGGACCGGGATGAACGCATGCTGAATCGCGCACGGGAACGTCTGTCCGGCGTATCGAAGGAGTTTCTGCTCTTTCAGAAGCCCTACGATCGGTTGGACGAGGTGTTTTTTCTGGCTAATGTTCCCCGCGCCCATGGGATCTTGTTGGACTTGGGGGTCTCTTCCGCGCACCTGGACGATCCGGATCGGGGCTTCAGTTTCCGATTCGATGGACCCCTGGACATGCGTTTCGACCGGAGTCGGACGCGGACGGCCGCGGACCTGGTGAATGACGCCGAGGCCGCCGAATTGCTCCGCATATTCCGTGAATACGGGGAAGAACGCTGGGCTTCGCGCATGGTGCGAGCCGTCGTCCTGGAACGGCGACGCACTCCCATCCGGACTACGGCGCATCTGGCCCGGGTCCTCGCGGAAGCGGTTCCCGGCCGATTCCGAAAGGGTCCCATTCATCCGGCCACACGGGTGTTCCAGGCCCTTCGCATCGCCGTGAACGACGAACTGGAACACCTGGAACGCTTCCTCCAGCGGGCGCCCGAATGGCTTGAGCCGGAAGGGAGGCTGGCGGTGATCGCTTACCATTCCCTGGAAGATCGATTGGTCAAGCATCGCATGCAGGATTGGAGCCGGGACTGCGTGTGTCCCAAGTCTATGCCCCGATGCACGTGCAGGGGCCGCAGATTGTTCCGTCTTCTGACTCCCAAACCGTTGAAGCCCTCGGCCGCCGAGAGGGAAGCGAATCCCCGGAGCCGCAGCGCCCGCTTGAGAGCGTGCGAACGGGTGTAACCCATGAGTGCGAAAAGAGCCGCCGCCGCGGATAAGGGACGGAACCCCGCGGGAAAGAAGGTTCGGCGGGAGATACAGTGGGGGTCCCTGGTCGGTTCCCTGCTCTTCCTGGCCATCCTGCTCGCCGCGGCCTTTGCCAATGTGTGGTTGACGGAAAAGTGCCGGGTGTTGACGTACGAGATTTCATTGCTGGAAGAACAGATTAAGCGGGAGCGGGAAAACAGGAGGCGACTGGAAGTGGAAGTGGCCAATTTGAAGTCCCCGCAACGCATTGAACGCATCGCCGTTACGCAACTGGGGCTCAAACCCCCTACCCCCGATCAAATTGTAAGGTTGCCATGAATTCCTCCGCCCATAAACGACAATGGGGCCAACGGCTGCGGACTCGTATGGTCGTCGTTTGGTGCCTGGTGTTGGTTTGTTTCGGGCTTGCGTTGTTCCAGGCAGGCCGTCTTCAGGTGGTTCAGAGGGAACGGTTGGCCGAACTGGCCCGGCGCCAGTATACGGGGGCCGTCACCCTGATGCCGCGCCGGGGCGATATTGTGGATATCAAGGGGAGGAAGCTTGCCTCCAGCGTGGAAGTGTATTCGCTGTACGCCGAGCCCAGGCGGGTGGAAGAGCCGAAACAACTGGCCCGGAAGCTGGCGTCCCTGCTGTACGTGGATTACGGAGAGACTTACCGGAAACTTTCGAGCGATCGGGGTTTTGTTTGGATCCAACGGAAGCTCACGCCGTACCAGAAGGCGGAGGTGCTGAAACTCGGCGCGCCGGGTTTGGGGTTTGTCCCGGAAGCCCAGCGATATTATCCGAATCAGGAACTGGCCGCCCACGCGCTGGGCTTTGTGGGGATGGACGATCACGGTCTGGAAGGTTTGGAACTCCTGTACGATCAGGTATTGCGTGGTGAGGAGGGTCGTATTCGAGTGCACCGGGACCGTTTGGGCAGGACGGTTTCCAGGCACGAAGCCGCGGAACGCCCGGAACAAACGGGACTCCGACTGGTGCTCACCCTGGACAAGACCATCCAATACCGCATGGAACGTGCGTTGCGGGATGCGGTGATCGAACACAAGGCTCGGGCCGGTCTGGGGGTGATGATGGAACCGGCGACGGGTGAGATCCTGGGCATGGCGGTGTATCCGTCTTACGATCCGAACCGGTTCCGGGAGTTTTCCGCTTCAACCCGCCGGAACCGGGTCGTGGTGGACGCCTTCGAACCCGGTTCCACCATGAAGGTGTTTACGGCCGCCTTGGCGCTCGACAACGGATTGATCGGCACCGATGAACTCATCTACTGCGAGAACGGCAGATTTCAGGTGGGAGGACACACGGTTCGCGATACCCACAAGCATGGATGGCTGACGTTGCCGGGAATCATCCAGGTATCCAGTAACATCGGGGCACTGAAGGTGGGTATGCGGATGAAGAAGAATCTGCTGTATTCGGGTCTGACTCAATTCGGGTTCGGTTCCCCCACCGGCGTCGATCTCCCTGGAGAATGCCGGGGAATTCTTCGTCCCGAGAACTCCTGGGCCACCATCGACTTCGCCACCATCGCCTTCGGCCAGGGAGTCAGCATTTCACCCATTCAGCAAATCACGGCCCTGTGCGCCATTGCCAACGGCGGCGCCCTGGTCCGACCCCGAATGGTGCGCCGGATCGAAGACAGGGACGGCAACGTGGTTCAGACCTTTGAACCCGAGATCATGCGCCGGGTGATTTCCCGGGAAGCCGCGGAAAACATGGCCGTCATGCTTCAGAAGGTGGTGCGGGAGGGAGGCACCGGCACCCGGGCGGCCATCCAGGGATATTCCGTGGCCGGAAAGACGGGTACGGCCCAGAAAGTGGATCCCAGGACGCGCAGCTACTCCCGTACCGACTTCGTGTCCTCTTTCATGGGCTTTTTCCCGGACGGGAAGCCGCCCGTAGCCTTGCTGGTCATGATCGACGAACCCCGCAAGTCCGTATACGGCGGTCTGGTGGCCGCACCGGTGTTCAGGAACATCATGGAACACGTCATTCCCTATATGGGGGTTAAACCGCAAGGCGTCTATCTCGTTCAACGGCAAATCGACTCCGCCGCCGCCCCGGCCCGTGAGCCTTTCCCGGTGATCCATCCGGCCGAGTCGGCAAGTTCCCTGGACGCCGAATCCGGGGTCATGCCCTATCTGCTGGGCTTGGATGTGCGCAGCGCCTTGAGCATACTGAGTCTCCGCGGAGTGGAAATATCCCTGCAAGGCGGAGGATCCGTGATCCGTCAGGAACCGGCTCCGGGAGTATCCCTCAAGGGTGTGGAAGCCTGCACGTTGATCCTCGGGGAAGGGGAGGATTCTTGAGACTGTCTGAGTTGGTTCCCGCCGAAGCGATCCTGGACCGGAGGGGTTCGGGGGATCCCGTCATCGAGGATCTGGCGTACGATTCCCGGAGGGTGGGCCCAAACACGCTCTTTGCGGCATTGAAGGGCGGCAGGAGCCACGGTCTCGAGTTTCTATCCGATGCCGTCCGAAACGGGGCGGCGGCTCTCCTTCTGGACGAAGCGCCTTCGATGGGGTGGCCCCGGTTTCCGGGTCCCGTGTTGAACGTGGCGGATGCCCGGAAGACCTTGGGCTGGGCGGCCCATCGGTTTTTCGGCATGCCTTCGGAGAAAATGGCCCTCATCGGGGTCACGGGGACCAATGGGAAAACCACCACCACCTATCTCCTCGAATCCATGTTGACGGCTGCGGGACATCGTGTCGGGGTCATCGGAACCATAGGATACCGCTATCCGGGCGCTTCTCTGCCCGCTCCCGCCACCACCCCGGAGTCCGTGGACCTTCAACGTCTTCTGGCGCGCATGTCCGGCTCGGGGGTGACGCACGCGGTCATGGAAGTGTCTTCCCATGCCCTGCGCCAGAGCCGTGTGGCGGGATGCCGGTTTTGCACGGTGCTCTTCACCAACCTGTCCCGGGATCATCTGGACTACCACCGGGATATGGACGATTACTTCGCCGCCAAGAAGCTGCTCTTCCAGATGGTGCTGGATACGTCCGAGACTCGGGTTTCCGCGCCCGCCTTGAGCAACGCGGATGACCCGTACGGGCGGGAACTCATCCAGGCTTTTCCGGGAAGGATTCGCTCCTATGGAATGGTTTTCGACAGCGACTATTCCGGGACGATTCTCAAATCGGACATGGAGGGTTTCGATCTCCTCCTCCAATGGGAAGGAAATTCGATACGCCTGCGTTCTCCTCTCGTGGGGCGTCTGAATGCCATGAATGTCCTGGCTGCGGCCGCGGCTGCCTTGGCGATGGGAGTTCCCCGGGACGCCGTGCAGGAGGGCGCTGTTCGTCTAGAGCGTGTCCCGGGACGAATGGAATGGTTTCGGGGAGATCGGGACGAACGGGTCGTCGTGGATTACGCGCACACGCCCGAAGCCATGGAGAAGGTATTGGACACGGTTCAGGGTTTGTCTCCGCGGAAAGTGGTTACCGTGTTCGGCTGCGGCGGCGATCGGGATCGGGGCAAACGCCCCCTCATGGGCGTGGCGGCGGCGGAACGCAGCAGCGCGGTCATCATCACATCGGATAATCCCCGCAGTGAGGAACCGGAGGCCGTCATACGGGATGTCGAAACCGGTGTCAATGCCGCCGGCCTTGTGAAACGCCCGCTTGCGCACGGTCTGGCCGAGGAAGTCGGGTGGTACGCGGTGGAACCCGACCGGCGTAAAGCCATTCAATGGGCCGTGGCCCTGGCCGGTTCATCCGACGTAGTATTGGTGGCGGGCAAAGGTCACGAGACGGACCAGATCGTCGGTTCCCAAAGGCTTCATTTCGACGACACCGAGGAGGTTCGGGAAGCCCTGAAACGGAAGGCGGGGCCATCATGAAACGGAAGGCCGGCGAGCTATGCCGGGCCGTCCGTGGGCGCCTGATTCGGGGGCGTCCGGACACGACGGCTCGAGGCGTATCCACGGATTCCCGCACTCTGAGTCCCGGGGAACTTTTTGTGGCGCTCTCGGGGGATCGGTTCGACGGGCACGGGTTCGTGGCGGAAGTCTGCTCCAAGGGGGCCGCCGGGGCCGTGGTGCATGAAGAAAGGCCGGCTTCGGGGGCTTGGGACGATCTTCGACCGGATTTCTTTCTTATCGCCGTCAAGGATACTTTGCAGGCTCTGGGTGATCTCGCCGTCGCGGTGCGAAGCACCTTCCGGGGACCCGTGGTGGGGATCACGGGGAGTAACGGGAAAACCACCACCAAGGAGATGGTGGCCGGGATTCTGTCCTTTCTGGGGCCGGTCCTGAAAAATTCAGGAAACCTGAATAACCTGGCGGGACTTCCCCTGACTCTGTTTCGATTGGCTCCGGAGCACCGGTACCTGGTCCTCGAGATGGGCGCCAACGCCTTCGGCGAAATCAAACGGTTGGCCGATATCGCCCGTCCCACGGTGGGGCTCATTACGAACATCGGACCGGCCCATCTGGAAGGTTTCGGCAGTCTGGAAGGGGTGGCCAGGGCGAAAGGCGAACTTCTGCCCGCGTTGCCGGCCGACGGGACCTTCGTGCTGAACGCGGATGACCCGCGCCTGGTGGAAACGGCCAAAGGATTCCAGGGAAACACGGTGACGTTCTCCCGCCGCCGACCGGCGGCGGTGCGGCTCAAGGAAGCGAGAATCCGGGATAACAATACGACGGTTTTGCTCATGGAAATAGACGGCCGGGAACTCGTGGCGGAGTTGACGGGCTCGGGAGAACCGCTGGAACAGAACGCGCTGGCGGCGGCCGCAACGGCGTGGGCGGCGGGTTCGGACATGGACGCCGTCCGTAACGGACTTCGGGATTTCAGGCCCCTGGAGGGCCGCACCCGGCTCTTGGAACTGCCGCGGAACATCCGCGTCCTGGATGACGCCTACAATGCGAACCCGGCCAGCATGGAAGCCGCCCTGAATACCTTGGTGCGACTGAAAGGACGCGGCCGCATTCTGGCGGTGCTGGGGGAAATGGCCGAACTCGGAGAGGAGACGGAAGGAGCCCATTATGGATTGGGTCTTCAGACGGCGGCCCGGAACCTGGACGAAGTCTTTTTCGTGGGGCCGCACAGGGGGATGATGCGGCAAGGAGCCGTGGACGGCGGCATGGATTCCGACCGGATTCACGGGTTCGCCTCTGTGGAAACCCTGTTGGAAGTCTTGCCTCAGGCGGTAAGGCCCGGTGATGTGCTGTTGATCAAGGCCAGCCGGGTCATGCGCATGGAACGGGTACTGGCGCGCTTGAAAGAGGACGACTGATTCATGCTGTATGAACTGTTATATCCCCTGCACACGCTCCACCCGGTGTTCAACGTGTTCCGTTACATCACGTTCCGGACGATTTACGCCATTCTCACGGCGCTGATGATCTGTTTCGTACTGGGTCCATGGATCATACAAAAGCTCACCGAATACCGTGTGGGACAGTTCATTCGAAAGGAAGGCCCCGTTACCCACAAGCCCAAGGAGGGGACTCCTACCATGGGGGGAGTTCTGATATTGTTTGCGGTGGTCTTCTCCACACTGCTATGGGCCCGCCTGGACAACATATATATATGGATCGTGTTGTTCATCACCCTGGTGTGCGGCGCCATTGGGTTCGCGGACGATTATTTCAAGCTCATCCGGAGACGCAACAAGGGTCTCAAGGGAAGATACAAGCTCTTGGGGCAATTGGGCGCCAGTTTTCTCGTGACCGTGTACCTGGTGGTGTTCACGGATTTCGACACGCGATTGGCCTTTCCGTTTTTCAAGACGCTGAACCCGGATTTGGGATTGGGGTACATTGCCCTATCCATGTTTATCATTACGGGATGCTCCAATGCGGTGAACCTTACCGACGGGTTGGACGGGCTCGCCATAGGGCCGGGGATCGTGGCTTTCGCCACGTATCTGGTGTTCTGTTACCTGGTGGGAAACGCGATCATCGCCAAGTACCTCCAGATCACGCACATACCCGGTACGGGGGAACTCACGGTGTTTTGCGGGGCCATGGTGGGAGCCGCCGTGGGGTTCTTGTGGTTCAACACGTATCCGGCGCAGATCTTCATGGGAGATACGGGGTCGCTGTCCCTGGGAGGCGCCCTGGGAACGTTGGCCGTCCTGACCAAGCAGGAAATCCTGCTCGTTATCGTGGGGGGAATTTTCGTACTCGAAGCCCTGTCGGTCATTTTTCAGGTGGGATATTTCAAGCTCACCAACGGACGGCGTATCTTTCGCATGGCGCCCATACACCATCATTTTGAATTGAAAGGCTGGGCGGAGCCCAAAGTCATCGTTCGTTTCTGGATCATTGCATTCATCCTGGGACTCATCGGGATAAGTACGTTGAAGTTACGGTGAAACGCATGCATCCCAAGTATGACAACCCCAAAAAGAACGAGATTGCCGGGGGGGGCGGCGGAAGAAGAGTACTCCGGCCCCGCGGCAATGCTGATGGGGATTGGACGCGGTGAGCCGGTTTCGCCGATGGAATGTCTTGACGCCTTTGGACCCTGCACTGGCTCTGAGTGTATGCGCATTGGTGGGTCTGGGCCTGGTCATGGTGTTCAGCGCGAGTTCGGCTCTCGCCTCCAGACAGTATGGGGACGCCTATTACTTCTTGAAACGTCAGGCCTTTTCGGCGGGGCTCGGGATATGCGCCTTGATTTTCCTTTCGCACCTGCCCTACGGCGTCTACAGGCGGTTGGTGTACCCCATATTTTTTGGGGTTTGCGGCTTGATGCTGCTGGTATTCGTCCCCGGACTCGGGGTCGAAGTGGGTGGGGCCAGAAGATGGATTCACGTGTTGGGATGGTCGTTTCAACCTTCCGAAGCGGCCAAGGTGGGGTTGGTCATGTACATGGCCTATTCCATAAGCAAAAAGGGGGAGCAGATTCGGGACCTGGCCACGGGATACATACCTCACATGATTTTTCTGGGCATTCTCGTCCTTCTAGTACTTTCCCAGAAGGACCTCGGCACGGTGGCGGTGCTGACGGTGGTAACCGTGGCGATGCTGTTCGTCGGCGGGGCTCGTTTGATGCATCTGGCGGCCACGTCGTTGGCCGGCCTGGTGCTCCTGGCCGTAAGCATTTTGGTGGAACCGTACCGCTTGGACCGTCTCCTGGCGTTCCTGGACCCCTGGGCGGATCCTCTGAATCGAGGATTTCAGATCATTCACTCGTTCATGGCCTTCGGTTCCGGCGGGATCCTGGGCGTGGGAGTAGGGGACGGTAAACAGAAACTCTTCTATCTTCCCGAGCCGCACACGGACTTCATACTATCGGTGCTGGGGGAGGAAATAGGACTCCTGGGCGTGGCGCTGACCACCGGCGTATACGTGCTCATATTCTGGAGGGGCATGAAGATCGCCCGGTCCGTTCTGGATCCCTTCGGATCCTTACTGGCTTTCGGCATTACCTTACTGCTCAGTACCCAGGTGATCCTGAATTTGTTTGTCGTCCTCGGATTGGTTCCCACCAAGGGCCTGCCGCTGCCGTTCATCAGTTACGGAGGTTCCTCCCTGGTGGTGAGTCTGAGTATGCTGGGAATTCTGTGCAACATTCGTTACCTGAATCGACGGAGTTCCACGTGATGCGCATCGTGTTCGCGGGAGGTGGGACCGGAGGTCATCTTTTCCCCGGGTTGGCTCTGGCTGGAGCGTTGGAGCGGACCCTGCAAACCGTCGAAACGGTGTTCGTGGGGACCGGGCGGCCGGTGGAACGACGCGTGTTGCCGCGAACGGGTTACGGCTACCACGTCATCGACGGCACCGGATTGGCGGACAAGGGACTCTGGGGAAAGCCCGTTTCATTGTTCCGGGCGCTACGCGGGATCGGGCGGAGCGTGTGGCTCCTTCGACGGCTGAAACCGTCGCTGGTCATCGGGCTGGGAGGATATTCCTCGGGACCCATGGGTGTTGCGGCGCGTCTGATGGGGATCCCCCTGGTCATCCAGGAACAGAATGTGCGCCCCGGAATGACCAACCGATGGCTGGGTCGGCTGGCGCACAGGATTTTGTGTTCCTACGAAGAATCCGCCGCCTGGTTTCCTCGGGATCGGGTGCGGGTGGTGGGAAACCCGGTGCGGGAATCGTTCCTTCACGGTCCCGATCTCCGGGAACCGGGGCGCATTCATCTGCTGGTAACCGGAGGAAGTCAGGGTTCCAGGAAGATCAATCGGGTGACGCCTGCGGCGCTGGGCTTGCTCGAACGAACGGGGAACCCGGTTTCCGTGTTGCATCAGACGGGGACCGATGAGGAAACGGAAACGGCTCGAAACTATGAATCCGCCGGGGTCTCGGCGCAAACGGCGCCGTTTGTCGATGACATGGCGGCGGCGATTTCCAGAGCGGACCTCGTGGTGGGGCGGGCCGGAGCCACCATCCTGGCGGAACTGGCCGCCGTGGGGCGTGGGGCCGTACTGATTCCCTATCCGTACGCGGCCCATAACCATCAGGAAATGAACGCCCGCGTGTGGGAGGTCCGGAAAGCGGCTCGAGTGATCCTGGAATCCGAACTGACTCCGGAGCGCCTGGCCCGTGAACTCGCCGAGCTGATTTCGAGCCCGGAAGAACTCAGAGTCATGGGGGAACGGGCCGGAACCCTTTCCCGGCGGGACGCCGCGGCTCAGGCCGTGGCGGTGTGCGCGGAAGTGATACGAGCATGAAACGCACCAAGATACGAAACATTCATTTTGTGGGTATCGGCGGCGTGGGCATGAGCGGCATCGCCGAGGTGTTGCTCAATCAGGGCTACCGCGTGCAGGGATCCGATATCCGGACGTCGGACCTCGTTCGGCGGCTCATGTCCCTGGGGGCTCACGTGTTTCTGGGACACCGCGCCGAACAGATTCAAGGCGCGGACGTAGTGGTGGTGTCTTCCGCGGTTCATGAGGAGAACGAGGAAGTCCGGATGGCTCGGGAACTGAAAATCCCGGTCATTCAACGAGCGGAAATGCTTTCCGAACTGATGCGGACCAAACACGGTATCGCCGTTGCGGGGGCCCATGGTAAGACCACGACCACCAGTATGGTGGGCCAGATTCTAACGGATGCCGGACTGGATCCCACGGTCGTGATCGGAGGCCGACTGTCCACGTTCGGCAGCAACGCCCGTTTGGGGCAAAGCGATATCATGGTGGCGGAAGCGGATGAAAGCGATGGATCGTTCTTGAGGCTGTCTCCCGCTATCGTCGTGGTAACCAATTTGGATGCGGAGCACCTGGACTATTATCGGGACCTGGATCACGTGAAGTCCACCTTTCTCCAGTTCATCAACAAGGTGCCTTTCTACGGATTGAACGTGCTTTGTCTGGACGACCCGGGGCTGCAGGACTTGTTGCCGCATGTCCAGCGCCGGCGGGTCACATACGGCCTCACGGCCCAGGCGGACCTGCGGGCGTCGGATGTACAGCCGGCGGGGACCGTCACGCGTTTCAAAGCGCAGTATCAGGGTCGTGAACTGGGGCAGGTGCAACTGAATATCCCGGGCATCCACAATTTATACAATGCGTTGGCCTCCTTGGCCGTGGGCCTGGAGTTGGATGTCCCTTTCGAAGCGATGGCCCGCAGTCTGGACAAGCTGGGCCAGGTGGGGCGCCGGCTGGAACTGCTGGGTACCGTGGACGACATCCTCGTCATGGACGACTACGGGCACCATCCCACGGAGATCCGGGCCACCCTGAAAGCCGTGCGCGATTCTTGGGAGCAGCGACGTGTAGTGGTGGTGTTCCAGCCTCATCGGTATACCCGTACCCGGTTTCTCTATGACGAGTTCGTAAAATCTTTCTACCATGCGGATCATCTCGTCATAACGGACATTTATCCGGCGGGAGAGTCTCCTGTTCCTGATGTGAGCGGAAAACGTCTGAGCGAAGGTATCCGAGAACACGGTCATCGGGATGTTTGCTATATAGGACGGTTGGAAGACGTGGCCCGGCATGTGAAAACGCACTGCCGTCCGGGGGACCTTCTGCTTACCTTGGGTGCGGGGAATGTGTACGAGGTGGCCCGGGAATTTCTTGAGGGAAAGCAATCGGGATGAACCGCCGCATTAGGGAATTGCTGCAAACCTCTTTAGGCGAAGGCGTGCAGTTCGGGGCGCCTCTGAAACGGCTTACAAGCTTCCGTGTGGGCGGGCCCGCGGACGCCTTGGCGTTTCCCAAGGATGTGCGTCAGCTCGGGTTTCTTATGGATGTGACCCGGGAGTACGAAATTCCCGTATTTTTCCTGGGAAGGGGGACCAATCTCCTGGCGACGGATGCCGGGTTCCGGGGGGTGATCGTTTCCCTTCGGGGCGGTTTTTCCGCCACCCTGATTCCCGAGGAGCGGGAGCACCCTGGAGATCCCATGATCTGTGAGGTCGAAGCGGGGGTTTCCCTTCCCGCTCTCCAAAGGCAACTGCTGCGCCGGGGTCTGGGAGGCTTCGAGTTCGCCGTGGGGATTCCGGGCTCGGTGGGGGGAGGCTTGTGCATGAACGCGGGGACGCGGTGGGGAGCCGTTGAGGAACGCACCCGGTGGGTGGAGTGGATGAAAACGGACGGCGTCGTGGAACGCGTCGCCCGCCGGGACCTGTCTTTTGCGTATCGACACCTGAATCTGCCTCCGGGTTCCGTGATTCTTCGGGCTGCATTCGAAGTGTTTCCCAGAAAGTCCGAACACATTCGGCGGGACATTCGGAGCCGCTTGAGGGAACGGATGAATACTCAGCCGACGCATCCCCGTTCGGCGGGATGTGTATTCAGGAATCCGGGGGAACAGTCCGCCGGCCGGCTGATCGATGAGGCGGGACTCAAGGGAACGCGACGGGGAGGAGCGATGGTCAGCCGGGATCACGCCAATTTCATCCTGAACCGGGGTGATGCCACGGCGGCGGATATCCTGACTCTGATGCGCTCGATACGGCAGGCGGTCCGGAGCCGCTTCGGCGTGGTTCTGCATCCTGAAGTGACGTTGCTGGGCGAAACCGGTGTAATGGAATGGTTGTTGGACGAGACGCCATGATTCCTCCCAAGCCGAAGAGATTCAAGAGAAACCGGTATGTTGCCGCGGGAAACGGGGGAAGAAGGAGAATCCCGCCCACGGCGTTCTGCGTGAGGGTTCTCGGCTGTCTCCTGGGCGGGTTCCTGGCGAGTGTCTCCATTCTGACCCTGTACGACTGGGTGCTCCGATCGCCGTATTTCTTTCTCAGGGGAATCACTCTCGTGGGATGCGAACAATTGGAGGAACAGCACGTTATTCAACTCATGAACGTGGACAGCCGGACCAGCGTACTCGCTCTGGATCTTCAGCAAACGGCCGCCCGGATCGAGACGGAACCGTGGGTGTCCAAGGCTCTGGTTCGGAGGGAGCTTCCCGACGAACTCTGGGTTCGTATCTGGGAGCGCAAACCCCTGGCCCTTTTGAGCCTGCAGCAGCTTTATTATCTGGACGATCAGGGAATACCGTTCCAGAGAGTGCGGCGGGGAGACTCCCTGAACTATCCCGTGATTACCGGGCTGGGCGCCGAGAAGTTTGAAGGCGGGTTGTTTCAGGAAAGCGAAATGAAAGAGCGGATTCTCCTGCTGCTGAATCTGCTCGAGCACAACCGGACGCCGGTTCAGTCGGCCATGGTTTCGGAGATCCAGGTGGAAGGAGAAGGTTCTCTGGCCCTGCTTACCCGGGACCAGGTACGTATTCGGCTGGGAACCACCCATTATTCGGGCAAGTTCCGCCGGCTCTCCGAAGTCATGGAGGATTTGAACCGGAGGGGACACTGGCACCTCATCCAGTCCATCGATCTGGACTTTGAAGAGCAGGTGGTCGTTACCTATCGCGGACCAAGAAAGAACCTGGAGCACGTATGAAGAACCGGCTCGTTGTCGGATTGGATATTGGAACCACCAAGATCTGCGCCGTGGTGGGTGAGGTGTCCGAGAAAGGGGTCAACATCGTCGGGATGGGATCTCATCCTTCCATGGGACTGCGGAAAGGGGTGGTGGTCAATATCGAGAGCACGGTCACGTCCATCCGCAAAGCAGTGGAGGAAGCGGAACTCATGGCGGGGTGCGAGATCACCCAGGTGTATGCGGGTATCGCCGGCGGACATATTCGTGGATTCAACAGCATCGGGGTCATCGCCATCAAGAGCAAGGAAGTGACGCAGGGCGATGTGGATCGGGTGATCGATACGGCGAGGGCGGTGGCCATTCCCAATGACCGGGAGGTCATCCACATCCTTCCTCAGGAATTCATCGTAGACGATGAAGGGGGTATCCAAGATCCTATCGGGATAGCGGGGGTGCGTTTGGAAGCCCGTGTTCATATTGTGACGGCGGCGGCTACCTCAGCCCACAATATCATCAAGTGCGCCAATCGCGCAGGGCTGGATGTATGCGATATCGTCCTGGAACCCATCGCCTCCGCCGAAGCCGTTTTGACTCCCGAAGAGCGTCACCTGGGAGTGGCTCTCATCGATTTCGGCGGCGGTACCACGGACCTGGCAATCTTTTCCGAGGGCAGCATCCGGCATACGTCCGTGCTGGCCTTGGGTGGAAACAATCTCACCCACGACATCGCCGTGGGACTAAGAACGCCCGAGGCGGAGGCGGAGCAGATCAAGAAGCGTTTCGGGTGCGCCGTCATATCCATGATCAACAAGGACGAAGTCCTGGAAGTGCCCAGTGCGGGAGGGGGACCCAGACGCAAGATTTCGCGGCGTATTCTGGGCGAAATCCTGGAGCCCAGGGTGGAAGAGCTTTTCACCTTGATCCAGAGGGAAATGATTCGTTCGGGATTCGAAGACCTGGTGGTTTCCGGTGTAGTTCTCACCGGCGGCTCCTCCCTCCTGCCGGGGATGGCTCAAGTCGCCGAACAGATATTCAACCTGCCGGTGCGTTGCGGATACCCCAGGAACATCGGCGGCCTGGTGGATATCGTGAACAATCCCATGTATTCCACCGGCGTGGGCCTGGTCTTGTATGGGAAACATGCCAAACCGACGCCGAAGTTGGCCGCCAAGGACAAGAATTTGTTTCAGAAGCTCCTGGTCCGCATGAAACGCTGGTTCCAGGAAATCATATAACAGCCCGTTTATAAAACGTATTGCGGGCAGGCCGGTGAAAAACGATGAGAAGCAAGGCGGGCGAATCCTGAGGAATGAGGCGTACAACCGGTACGCCGCAAGGACGAAGGATGAAGCCCAACGACGCAGATCGCGTTTTTCGCCGGCCTGATAAGGGAAGGAATCAAGCCAACTTCAGATCCACAGGGGAAGGAGATCGGAGTATGAGATTCGAACCGGTGCAAGTGGCGAGTTCCGCCAGGATCAAGGTCATCGGCGTGGGCGGGGCCGGTGGAAACGCCATCAACAACATGATCGAATCCCGCCTGCAAGGAGTGGAATTCATGGTGGCCAATACGGACCTTCAGGCGTTGGAGGTGTCTATGGCCAGTGTTCGTATTCAACTGGGATGCAACCTGACCAAGGGATTAGGCGCCGGCGCCAATCCGGAAGTGGGCCGGGATGCCGCTTTGGAGGATAGTCACAAGATCCGTGAGGCGTTAAAGGATTCTGATATGGTGTTTATCACCGCGGGTCTTGGAGGGGGAACGGGTACGGGCGGAGCTCCGGTTGTGGCGGAGTTGGCCAAGGAGGCGGGCGCGCTTACGGTGGCGGTGGTGACCAAACCGTTTACTTTCGAGGGAAAGCGGCGCATGACCCAGGCGCGGGAAGGGATCGAAGGCCTCAAAGACGTCGTGGATACCTTGATCACCATACCCAACGACCGGTTGGTGGCGCTGGCGCCCAAGGGAGCCACCTTCAAAGAAATGCTGAAAAAAGCCGACGAGGTCTTGTACTATGCGGTAAAGGGCATCAGTGACCTCATCATGGTTCCGGGCCTGATCAACCTGGATTTCGCCGATGTGCGCACCATCATGAGCGAGATGGGGGTGGCCCTTATGGGGACGGGAGTGGGCCGGGGTGAAAACCGCGCCATCGATGCCGCTCAGGCGGCGGTATCCAGTCCCCTGCTGGACGATGTGTCCATCGAGGGCGCCCGTGGCCTGCTGGTCAACATCACCAGCTCGAGCGACCTTTTGATGGAAGAAGTCCAGGAAGCTTCCACGTTCGTTCAGGAAAGCGCTCACGAGGATGCCAACATCATCTGGGGAGCCGTGTTCGACGAGAATTTGGCCGACGAGATTCGTATTACGGTGATTGCCACCGGTATCGAAGACAAAGCGGAAACGAGACTTAAGACCGTGCGCGGAAAGGAAATCTTCACCAATCGGGAATTGGAGGTTCCAACCCATCTGCGGAAGTACAAACGAGTCAGACCCGCCGTAAACGCCGGGTCCCATTACGTGGAAACGGATAACGATTTCCTGTTCGATACGGATGTGTACGATGAACCCACGTTCTTGAGAAAACAGGCGGACTAAGACGAGTCATGTCCTGGGAAATGCGGAAGCGGTATCGGATGAGGCTGGCCGGGGAACGGGGCGCCGTGGTGAAAGATCCCGGCGGGCGGATCCGAGTGGCGGCGGCGTATCCGAACCGGTATCACCTGGGGATGTCCAACCTGGGTTTTCAGTTTCTCTACGGCCGGTTCAATGACGAGGCCGACGTCGTGTGCGAGCGGGTGTTTCTCCCGGATCCCGAGGAGAGAGCATGGTATGAGGAGAGCGGCGCCCCGCTGCTGACCCTGGAGTCCCAGGTGGAAGTGTTCCGAAATCACATCGTCGCTTTTTCCGTTTCTTTTGAAAACGACTACATTCACATTTTGACTCTGCTCCGGCTGGCTCGTCTTCCTCTGTATTCCGCCCAGAGAACTTCGGAACACCCTCTGGTGATCTGTGGGGGTGTGGCCGTATCCCTGAATCCCGAACCCCTGGCCCCATACTTCGACATGTTGGCCTTAGGCGAAGGCGAGTCTCTGCTTCCTGGAATCCTTTCCTTGGTCCGTGAGATCTTCCCCCTCCCCGACTGGCGCGCCGAGTGGTTGCGCCGAGCCTGCAAGCTTCCGGGAATGTACGTGCCTTCCTTCTACCGCGAACACTACGGCGCCGATGGAACCATCGCCGGTCGGGAGGCGGATTTCGAAGCCCCCGATCGTATAGAGTTGGTAAGACGCCCCCGTCTTTTCGGCCCTCCTCCTCATACGACCGTCCTCACGGCGGATACCGAATTCAGCGACATGACCCTGGTCGAACTCGGAAAGGGTTGCGGCCGTGGATGCCGTTTCTGTGCTGCGGGATACGTGTATCGCCCCTTTCGTCCCGCGGATCCGGATCAAGTGCGGGCCTGTGTCACCGCGTCGGCATCGGACTCGAACCGATTCGGCTTGGTGTCTCCGGCCTTGGGGGACATTCCGGACACCGTCCCTCTGATCGAATATATCCGCAATCTGGGCGCATCCGTTTCGGCATCCTCCTTGAGAGGGGATGCGGCGGACGAACGCTTGCTCCGCGTGCTCCGTGAATGCGGCCAGACCAGCGTGGCCATCGCCCCGGAAGCGGGATCCCAGAGATTACGGGATGTGCTGAACAAAAAACTCCATGAGGAAGACATCCTGAATGCCTTGGTGCGCCTGGCGGACTCCGGCATGAGCATCGTCAAGCTGTACTTTATGGTGGGACTTCCCACCGAAACCCGGGAAGATGTGGAAGCCATTTCCGAATTGATCAAGCGCATGGTTCATGTACTGAAACGTCGAACCCGGAAAAGTCGTGGAATCCCTCGTCTGGCGGCCGGCGTCAATTGCTTCGTCCCCAAGCCGCAAACCCCTTTTCAGTGGGAGCCCATGGATTCGATCCGGGATCTCAAGGAAAAGATCGCCACGGTGAAGCGCCGGTTGAAAGGGATCAAAGGGGTGTCGTTTTCCGCTGAAGTACCGAAATGGGCTTATGTTCAGGCGTTTCTGTCTTTGGGGGATCGCAGATCGTCTCAAGTACTCGATGGGGTTCATGCGCGTGAGGGGCGATGGTTCGATGCGTTTCGTTCGGCGCCCCTGAATCCGGACTTTTTTGTGCATCGGCGGAAGGAAGTCAACGAAATTCTCCCCTGGGACTTCATCGATACGGGTGTCCGCAAAGACTACCTCTGGGAGGAACATGAACGGGCGCTGGACGGGAAGACATCTGCGGACTGCATTCCGGACACCTGCCGGCGCTGCGGCCTCTGTGCTTCATGACATCGATCATGAGAGGAGCATCCGGGTAACGTCGCGGCGATGGGGCGAACGGCTGTCCACGATACGCCCGTTGGAAGACAGGGCGCCCGTTCGTTACGATGCGTATCTTTCGAACCCTCGTTGACAATTCCCTTTGTTTTTCATAGACTTCAAATCCCGGTTACCCTGAAAAACTAACTGTAGCATGCTCTCCATCATCATTGTTCATTACAGGGACCCGGAGGCGCTCGGACGGTGTCTCGAGTCGGTTTCCGGGGCTTCGCTTCCCGTTCCCGTGGAAATCCTCGTGGTGGACAACGATTCCGGCTGCGAAGGTACAGTTCGCCGGATATGCCGCGACAGCCGTCAACCGCTTCATCTAATTTGGAATCGAAGAAACGAGGGCTTGGCCCGGGCGGCCAACCAAGCCTTTCAAACTTCTCGAGGGGAATACATCCTGCATTTGAATCCGGATGTGCAAGTGCTTTGCAACGCCGTAAAGGAGTTGTATTGTTTTCTTGAGAGCCACCCCAAGGTGGGGGTGGTGTTTCCCAAGCTGCTGGATCGTGATGGGGCCGTTCAACTCTCCTGCAGGAAATTCTATGATTGGCCCACCGTGGTTTTAAGGCGTACGCCTTGGCTGAGATCGCTCCCGTGGTCCCGGGTGGACCGCCACCTGATGAAGGATGCGGACCGCACGAAAAGCATGGAAGTGGACTGGGCTTTAGGGGCCGCCTTCCTAGTGCGCAGGGACGCTCTCCAGGCGGACCGTCTGTTCGACGACCGTTACTTTTTGTATCTCGAAGACGTGGACTTGTGCATGGACCTTTGGAAGCGCGGCTGGAAAGTGGTCTACCATCCCGCAGCGGTCATGCTGCATGACCATCGGCGTCGCAGCGCCCGCCATCCCTTCAGTCGGGCCAACTGGGAACACTTGAGAAGCTACATGAAATTCGTTTTGAAACATTCTCGATTCGGAACATCCCGCGGTGCCAAGTGGAACGGAGAAAAGGCATGCTGAGACATCGCGCGAAGGCCATTGAAACCGGCTTGTTTGTCCTGGATCTTCTGGTGACTACCGGGGCGTTTCTACTCACTTACTGGATCCGCAACCAGTTTCCGGAGCCGTACTTCAGAGAACTGTTTCCCATCGATCATTACCTGAAGCTTCTCCTGTTGATCCTCCCCACATGGACCTTTTTCCTACATTACTTCAACATCTATCGTTCCTACAGGACCACCAGGATTCACAAGGAAGCCTGGGCCTTGTTCAAAGTGGTTGCAGTTTCGGGCCTCGTGCTGGGGTTCGGCATCTTCCTGCTGAAGTACAACGATGTGCTCAGCCGTATGTTCATTTTATGCTTTCTGCTGCTGAACCTCGCCTTTTTCGTGATGATGCGTGTCGGCATAAGGGTGTTCAGCCGATGGGTTCGGAGGAAAGGCTACAACTTCCGGAACATGATCATCGTGGGGGATGATGAGCGTGCTCTGGAGTTTGCCCGGATGGTGGAACAGACGCGATGGTGGGGGCTCCGGGTCCTGGGATTCATCACGGTGGAAGACCAGGGAGCCATTCCGGACATCCGAAAGCGATATCCGGTCTTGGGCCGCATTGAAGAGTTGGAACAGATTGTCATGGCGGAAGTGGTCGATGAAGTAGTATTTCTGGTGACCCGCCAGAAGCTGGCCGAGTTGGAGAACGTGTTCCTGTTCCTGGAGGACGTGGGCGTCAAAGCCCGTGTGGCGTTGAACTTCTTTCCCAATGTGATCGCCCGTGCGGAACTGAGTTCCTTAAACGATATCCCGTTGATTTCCTTTTCGACGATTCCCAGGGACGGGGTGCCCTTGTTCCTCAAGGCCTTGATGGACCGGGTGGGTTCTCTGGTCCTCCTGATCCTGCTGTCCCCCTTCATGGCGATGATCGCAGTATTGATCAAGCTCACGTCGCCGGGTCCGGCGGTGATTCGTCAGATCCGTTGCGGACTCCACGGAAGACGGTTCGTCATATTCAAATTCAGGTCCATGGTGCGGGATGCGGAGCGGCTTCGGGAGCAGCTCATGCCGTTAAACGAAATGGACGGGCCTGTGTTCAAGATCAAAAACGATCCCAGGATCACTCCCGTCGGCAAATGGTTGCGGAGAACGAGTCTGGATGAATTGCCTCAGCTCTTCAATGTGCTCAAGGGGGATATGAGTCTGGTGGGTCCCCGTCCGCCGCTCGAGGAAGAATTGGCCCGGTATGAGCGCTGGCAGATGAGACGCCTGAGCATGAAACCCGGGCTTACAGGCTTGTGGCAAGTAAGCGGCCGGAATGAAGTGGATTTCAAGCGCTGGATCAACATGGATCTCGAGTACATCGACAATTGGCGGCTGGAACTGGATCTCAAGATCCTGCTTAAGACCATTCCGGTGATGCTCCTTGGAAAAGGGATGTAGATGGAAGGGGATCGATTCGTCGAAGTCTCGGAAAAAGAATATCCTACCGCGCCCATTCTCGTGGAGGGAATCACTCCTCAATTTATGCGCTACAATCTCCTGGTGCCCGTTGAACACAACAACAGCGTGCTCAAGATTTCCATGGTGCGTCCGGAGGATCGGGATACCATTGAAGCGCTGCAGTTGGCCACGGGATTGAGCATACAGCCCTGCCGGGGGAGTGAAGACGAGATCGTCGATGCCATCGAGCGCTTGTACGGCCAGGGCGCCTCCGCCATGGAGCGCATTGTTCGTGAGATCGGCAGCGAGGAAGAGAGCCCGGAGGTCGTCGAGGACAGTATAGAACACTTGCGGGGTATGGCGTCCGAGGCCCCCGTGATCCGGCTGGTGAATCTCATCATTTCCAAGGCCGTGGAATTGCGGGCCAGCGACATACACCTGGAACCGTTCGAAAACCGGTTCAAGATACGGTATCGTATCGACGGGGTTCTTCATGACATAGAGAGTCCCCCCCGCAGGCTCCAGTCCGCCATCATTTCCAGAGTCAAGATCATGGCCAAACTGGATATCGCGGAACGGCGCCTACCCCAGGACGGGCGCATCAAAATGTTGGTGCAAGGCAAGCAGATTGATTTCCGTATTTCCACCATTCCTACGCTGTTCGGCGAAAGTGTGGTCATGCGAATCCTGGACCGGGGAACCGTGCGGCTGAATCTCATGGATCTCGGGTTGCCGGAGGACATGCAAGACCGTTTTTCGGCGCTGATTCGCAAGCCTTACGGGATGATCCTGGTCACGGGACCCACGGGAAGCGGGAAAACCACGAGCTTGTATGCGGCCCTGGATCAGATCAACTCTCCGGACAAGAAAATCATCACCGTGGAAGACCCCGTGGAATATCAACTCCAGGGAGTCAACCAGATTCAGGTGAAGCCGCAAATCGGGTTGACTTTTGCCAAGGGTCTTCGATCCATCGTGCGGCAGGACCCCGATGTGATTCTCATCGGTGAGATCCGGGATGCGGAAACCGCTGAAATCGCAATTCAATCCGCTCTCACAGGCCATCTCGTATTCAGCACCCTCCATACCAACGATGCAGCGGGGGCCGTCTCTCGTCTTCTGGAAATGGGAATCGAGCATTACCTTCTCGCATCCTGTCTGCTGGCCATCATCGCCCAGCGGCTGGTGAGAGTTTTGTGTCCCCACTGCAAGAAAGAAGCGCCCGTTGATCCGTCCATTATCAGTCAGATCGACGGAGCGGATTACGGAATCGTCGAGAGGGTGTTCGAGCCGGTGGGATGCGAAGAATGCGCCCACACGGGGTATCGAAGACGTACCGGCATTTATGAATATCTGCCGGTCACGGACCGCATCCGACAACTCATACTGGAGCGCGCCGATTCGAATGTCATCAAGAAGGCTGCTGTGCAGGAAGGCATGCGCACACTCCGGATGGACGGATTCCGGGAAGTGATTCAGGGAGTCACATCCACCGCGGAGCTTTTTCGAGTGACGCTGGAAGAGTAGGTTCATGCCTCTGTACAAATACAAGGCCAGTTCCCGGGACGGGAAGCTTGCCGAGGGGATCCTGGAAGCGGCTACTCGCGAAGAAGCCGTGCGGAAAATCCAGGCCTCTTCTCAGATTCCCTTGCGTATCGTGGAAAAGGGGTTCGGTAAGGACCTGTCCCTTCGCGCGGAAATCAAGTTGCCCGGTTTGGGGAACCGGGTCTCCCAGAAAGACCTGCTCATTTTTACCCAGGAATTCGAAACGTTGGTGCAGGCGGGTCTCCCGTTGGATCGATGCCTGTCCATTTTATCCGAGGTCACCGCCAACCAAAGACTGGCCAAGGTCATTCAGGATGTTCTGATCAAGGTGGAAGGAGGAAGCAGTCTGGCCGAGGCCATGCAGACGCATCCGAAAGTATTTTCCAAATTGTACGTGAATATGGTGCGCTCGGGGGAAGCGGGAGGCGTCCTCGACTCGATCCTCCAACGACTCGGAGAATATCAGGGCCGCATCCAGGAACTCAAGGAGCATCTGGCTTCCGCACTGATTTATCCGGCTCTGCTGCTGCTGGTGGGCACGGCCTCCATGATCATTCTCATGGCTTTTGTGATTCCCAAATTTCAGGAGATTTTCGAGTCCATGGGACAGGCGTTGCCTCTGTCCACCACCATACTTATGAGCACCAGCGGATTCATCCGGCACTACTGGTGGGTCCTCGTGCTGGCCATGGCGGCGGGATCGGCCTTCTTTCGGTCTTACGTGAGAACCGAGGCCGGGAGACTGGCATGGGACAAGGCCAAGCTCAAATTGCCGCTGGCGGGAGGGCTGGTACAGAAAATCGAGACATCGAGGTTTGCCCGGACACTGGGAACCCTGCTTCACAGCGGGGTCCCGTTCCTCCAGGCCTTGGATATCGTCCGGGACGTCCTGCAGAACCGGGTGATATCGAGCGCCATCCAAGGCGTGACCTCGGATGTGCGTGGGGGAAAAGGCATTGCGGGTCCCTTGGCCAAAGCCCGGGTGTTCCCGCCCCTGGCGCTACATTTGATACGGGTGGGCGAAGAAACCGGCACCCTGGATCGTATGTTGTTGCAGGTGGCGGAAAACTATGATCGGTACTTTCAGAATGCGGTCAAACGGTTGATCGCGCTCATGGAACCGGTCATGATCTTGGTGATGGCGCTGGTCATCGGATTTGTGGTGGTCAGCATGCTGGCGGCCATTTTCAGTATCAACCAAATGCCTATGTGAATTTAGGTTCCGGAGGAGTGTCTGTTATGCAAAGACGGAAGGCATCAGGAGGGTTTACCCTTATCGAGCTGCTGGTGGTTATGATCATTCTTGCGCTTCTGGCGGCGCTGGTGGGACCCCAGCTGTTCGGCCGGGTGGACAAGGCCCGCCAACAGGCGGCCCAGACACAGATCGAGATTTTCTCCAGTGCTCTGGATGCGTACCGGTTGGACAACGGCAAGTACCCGTCTGCGGATCTGGGACTGAACGCCCTGGTGGAGCGTCCCTCGGACGCCCGAAACTGGGCGGGTCCCTACCTGAAGAAAGCCATTCCCAAGGATCCCTGGGGTAACGACTACGTGTACAAGTCCCCGGGAGACCACGGAGATTATGACATTATCTCATACGGCGAGGATGGTCAGCCCGGTGGTGAAGGCAACGCCACGGATATCGTCAGCTGGAAGGGTTTGGAATAGGATCCCCTTCCAGACGGGATTCACGCTCTTCGAGCTGCTGGTGATCCTGATCATCTTGGGGCTGGTGACCTCCATCACAATCCCGAGACTAACGGGAAGTCTGGATTTTCTGTACGAACGGAACGCCCTGCGGGGAACTGCGGCCATGATGCGCCAGGCCAGACTCGAGGCGGCGTTCCGTAAGGAGACCATGGTGGTCACGGTGGATAAGGAAAAGGGCTTCCTCGTGTTAAGCCGCGAGGAGGACGCCGCCGTGGTCGCCAAGTATGGGGGATTGGACCCGTCTTCCTCCAAAGGCGCCTCCGGGAACCGGGAAACCGGTAGGCTCTTCGTGCCGATCCGCCTGGATCTGCCCGGGGGACTTCGGATCGTTTCGGTGGACGTCCGCGCCCTCGGCGAGGGAAGCAAGGGTATATACATGTTCGTGTTTTATCCGTTGGGTACGAGCAGCGGAGGGCACATTGAGTTCGAGGATTCCAACCGCACTGTGCGGCGCATCCGCATCAGCTCCCTCACGGGCAAAGTCCGAATTCTGCAAGACGACGAAGACGTTTAGGACCCATGGATTCACGCTTCTGGAGGTCCTGGTGGCGCTGGCGATCCTGGGAATCGTGATTACCACGGCCCTGGAGCTGTTGTCGGGATCCATGAATCTGGCGGCCGTTTCCAGGGAATACGCGGAAGCCGTGCAGTTGGCCGGACAACAGATGGACCGCATTCTTGACCGGGACGAAATGTTCAAGCAGGAAGATTGGCCCCAAGGGGGAACCTTCGAAAATGGGTATAATTGGACGATTCAGATCGAGGCGCTCGAAATCCAGGGAGAAGACGAGGGGCCGGCCCTCCCTTTGAAAACGTATATCTGTTACCTGGAAGTGAGATGGCAGAGCGGACGTCATGAACGAACCGTGGTATTGGACGCCGTCAAGACCGTTGAACAGCCTCAGTTCATCACCTCCCCATCCCGGCGGGGTCGTGGATAGCCCGAAGGACGACGCGGGGTTTAGACTTCGAATGGAACAATCCGCGCACTTGGCCGGTTTCACGTTGCTCGAGATGCTTGTGAGCCTGGTGATCCTCGCGCTCATGGTGGCGGTTATTTTCGGTGCGTTTCATCTGGGTGTCCAGTCCTATGAGCGGGGAGAGCGTATCGTGGAGATCACCCAGGAACGTGTTTATGGATGGGAGCACGTGTCCAGACAGATACAAAGCGCCTATCCCTACACGGCCCAGCAAGGAAAAATCTATTTCCTGGGAGACTCGGACGCCATGGATTTCGTCAGCGCCTATTCCATCCGCTGGGGTGGAAGACGCGGGTTCATGCGCGTGAGCTACCGGGTCCGGGAGATTGGGGACGATGGGTATGCCTTCATGGTCTTTGAAGAACAACTGCTCGATAACGACCGCCTGAAAGAGGATGTGAACCGGGACGAGTATGAAGTTCTGTTGCGGACGGATGAACGTCCCGTGTTTCATTACTTCAAAAAGAAGGCGGGTGCTGCAGAAGAATCGGAAGGAACCTGGGAGGAATCCTGGAAAGAGGATTCGGGATCCACACCGGGCAAGGTGGCCGTGTGTTTGGGGGATGTTCAGCCGGATGAGGAAGGCGGGGGGATCTTTCACCTGCGTATCGCGTCCCGCGGTTCCGGGATGCGCGCCGGCGGATCATCCGTTTCCGAGGTCTCGCCGGCCCTCGAAGGCCTAGAAGGTGTTCCGGAAAGCTGACAGGGAAGCGTGGGCGAAACGAATGCAACGCCAGGATGGATTCGCCTTGATCGTTGTGCTGTGGGTCGCCGTGTTCGTGACCGTGATCGCGTTTGAATTCGCGGCGAACATGAAACTGGAAGCTCGCATCGTTCGGAATTTTGTGGATGAGCGACGGAGCTACTATCTTGCCCGCTCCGGATACGAGCTGGCCAAGGTGGAGGTTCAACGGAGACTGGACTACGTGCGCAGGAACCGGGGCAAGAGTCTGAGCGAGTTGCAGCAGGAGACGCGAGACCTCTGGTTTTTCGATGGAACGGGAAACACGGTGTCCGTGGGGTCCGATCGCATAGAGGTTTGGATTGTTCCGGAAACGGGGAAGATTGATTTGAACAAGTCCGATGCCAAAATCCTGCGAGGCTTCCTGGAGACGCTGGATCTGGAGCCTCAGGAGTCGAGCATCATCGTGGATTCCCTGGAGGACTGGAAGGATGGGGATGAATTCCACCGCCTCCACGGCGCCGAGAGCGATTACTATCAGAAGCTGGATCCGCCCTACAAATCGAGGAACGCGCCGTTGGAAAGCGTCGAGGAATGGCTGATGGTGCGGGGTATGAGTCAGGAACTTCTGTACCGGACCCTTTCCGATGTCCGGCAAGCCGAGGGTTGGTCGGCGGAAGAAGGGAACCGGCAATCCGAAACGCGCCCTCTCCGAGTGGCGGACTGTTTTACCGTAAACAACACCGGTGGGCGCATCAATCTCAACTTCGCCCCGGAACCTGTTTTGCGGGCGATTCCCTTCCTGGGTCCCGGGTTGGTTCGCCGTATTATGGAGCTCCGCACGTCGCGGGGGTCGGAATTCGTTACGGCGGACGAATTCCGAATCGTGCTGGGGGATGACATTTACAACGCCGTCCAGCCTTACGTCACCATCGATCAGAATCTATCGACCTTCACCCTTCGATCGCGTGGGGAGACGGAGGGAGGCGTTTTTCAGGAAATCCAGGTCTTGGTCCAAGTCGGCGGACGGAGGCAACAGGACCTGTTTCACATCATACGATGGCTGGATGCCACGTATTAAACCACGGGAGTGGGAGTTCTTTTGATCGAAGCATTGGGTTTGTACTTTGATTCGGAAGCGTTATCCCTGGTCCATGTGCAGAAACGGGGTGGACGAGCCCCGGTGTATGGTGCGGCCAGCTTCCCGCACCCTTCTCCCGACTCGCCGGATCGCGCTCGCGAGGCGGCCGTGCCTCGGATCAAGGAATACCTTCTGCTGAACCGGATCAAGACGGACGAAGTATGGGCCGTGGCGCCCGCGGATGAGGTCTTGTTCAAGACCGTTCATCTGCCCCGGGCGGCTTCCGAGAATTTGAGCGATGTGCTGGAGTACGAGTTCGAGAATTTCTTTCCGTTCAAGAAGGAAGATGTGCTGTATGACTATCTGCTCCTCGGAGACAAGGAAAAGTCCGATTCCGAGTTGCGGGTCCTTCTGGCGGTGTTGAAGCGGCAGCGCTACGAGTTTTACTGGAACCTGTTGCAGAAGGCGGGATTGACTCCGGTGGGGCTGGAGGCCCCTTTGTCGGCGCGGATTTCCATGGTCTCATGGCTGTACCGCCGAAAACGTCTTTCCTTTCCCTTGCTGGCGGCGTACCCCAGGCGGCAATCCTGGGAACTGTTACTCTGCTTGGGGGCCAACCGGTTCCGATTTTTCAGGTTCGGGCGCAACGGACCATCGGACGGCATCGCCGACGTGCTCTCATCCCATGGAAAGACCATCTGGAACGGAACGCAGCCGGAAGTACTGTATTCATTGGTCCTGGCCTCGGGAAACGTCCCCACGGAACCCCTCGATGAGCCGTACAAACAGGTGGATGGAGACGAATGCTTCCGATACGCCCGATTGCCGCGGTTCTCCCCCGCCGTTTTTCATGCTCTGGGCGCCGCGCTGAGAGGACTCGATCGACCGGCTCCCATCCTGGATCTGCTCGCTCCCGAGAAACGTAGAAAACCTAAGCGGGCCCAGATGTACGCGTTTTTTCTTCTGGCCGCGTTGGGGATGATTCTTGGAATCGCCGCCGTATCCACTCCTTACCTTCAGGCCCGATTCAGTTTGCGGGAACTGGAACGCAGGTATGAAGCCCTGACTCCTGAAATCCGGGAGTTGGAGGCCAAGCGCGCCAATCTGGATCGAGTTCGAAGCGATATGGAAGTGTTGACGCGGGTCAAGCACTATCACATCTTGAATATGCTTTTGGAACTCACACCCTTGGTGCCGGAGAACACCTGGATACGAAATCTGGATTTGAAGGGGGATGTCATTCAAATCCAGGGGTATTCGGAAAACGCCTCCGAGCTGATACCCCTTCTGGAAAACTCCGCCTACTTCAAGGATGTGGAGTTCACTTCCCCGGTGGTGAAGCGGGGAAATCTCGAGGATTTTAACATCACGATGAGAATGGAAGAATAGCGTGCTGTCCCGCCTGAACGAACGAATGCGCACGATCCTCCTGGGCGGAGCCGCGGCCCTGCTTGCCGCCGTTCTGTATACCTTTGCGTGGACGCCCCTGTATGACGATTACCGTTCCACCCTTACCCGCATGGAGATGCTGCTCAGCCGGATGGAACAGGTGGAACGACAGCTGCAGCAGATGGAGCTTCTGGATCGAGCCTATAGAGATCATCTGGCCCGCATGGAAGACCTGGAACGCCGTATGTTCACCGGAGACCGCCCTTCCCTGGTGGGAGCGGAGATCCAGCAGCTCCTGAGCGAGGTTTGCCAGAAGCAGGGAGTGTCCATCCGGAGAAGCCGGATGCTTAAGGAGGGAACGGCGGGCAATTATCGCCAGATCCAGGTGAAAATCGAGCTGGATGCTTCCCTGGAGGCCTTGTCGCATATTCTCCATGAATTGTTTGAAAACAGGTATTTGTTTATGGTGCCGGAATTCAAGGTGGCTTCCGTGGGACGGGGAACGCAGCTTATTCGAGTGGACATGACCGTCGCTGGATTGATGCGGGGAGCCTGACGCCATGATCTACAGGTATGTGAGACTGGTGAACCTGTTGCTGCTGGCCGGTATCTGCGTGTTGGGTCTGATCGTGTACCGCCAGTGGGAGGAGTTCACCCCGCCCGCGCCCAGCTTGGAGGCTGCGCATCCGGTCCCCGGCCGGGTCAACCCGGACCCTCTTCCCAGCGCCGGCCTGTTCTCGTCGTTTCCGCCTCGTAAATTCGATTTCTACGCTCAGGTGGTCGAATTGGACCTGTTCCGTCAAGATCGCAGGAAGCCCGAGGAGCAATTGGCTTTGGAGGAAGAACCGCAGAAGCCGCCCGAGGCGTTTGATCGCAGGTTCAAGCTGTTCGGAGTGGCCGTGGCCGGCAAGGAAAAATACGCGCTATTGAGCTTTTATGACCAGGATCCGCAAACCCGGCAGATCAAGCAGGTCAATCGCATGGTTCAGGAAGGCCAAAAGATACGGGATTTCACCGTCGAGCGTGTTGAGACCGACTATCTGGTGCTTTCGGTGCATGAGGAGAAGGTGGAAGTGCATTTGAATCAACCCGAGGCGACGCGTCCCCCCGGCCGGAGATAATCCAGGAGGGTTGCCTGCGGTCTTGAGTCTTTTTCCGGGAAAAAGGGTTCGGGGTTCTCCCCCGGAAAAGACCGTGTTTTGTGCTTGGCGCCTCTTGTAGACATCTGGAACCGAAACTTTCAAAAGGCGTTGTCTATCCGTCAGTTGAGGTGATTCATGAAGAAGTTGGGAATCGGACTTCTGGCCGTGCTCGTGTTGGCTTCCTGCGGTTCGGTGCGAGAACGGCGGGCGGCGCCCGCGTCCGGGGAGACGGATGCGCAGCGGATCGAAGTTGCGCAGAGGAGCCTGGAAGCCTTTTCACCTCACGAGATGACCCTTTCCAGTAAGTCCCGAAGGGCTCCGGAAGCCGGTCTATCTCCGGCGACGCCCGAATCGGATCGCGACCCGAAACCCGTTTCCGGACCTGAGGAGTTGGAGAGCGCTCTTACGGGTCTGTCGGAAGGACTTAAGAGAACCCGGGTTCGTCCGGACGAACCCACGGTGATCGCACCCCAGAAATCCCGCCGCGCGGAAGCTTCGCCCGATGTGGTTCTGAACTTCGAAAATGCGGATCTCTACGAAGTGCTGCAGGTGTTTGCGGAGATCCTGGGCATGACCTACACCGTGGACCCGAGAGTCCGGGGGCGTGTGACCATCCACACCAAGAGCAATTTGAACCGGGAACAACTGGTCACGATCTTCCACAAGGTCCTCGAGTTGAACGGCGTAGCCGCCATCGGTCAGGATGGATTTTATGAAATTATCCCCATGGCCGAGGCGGTCCGCCGGGGCGAAGTGGTTCCGCAGGAAATGAGACGCGTACGGGGCGTGGGGCCGGATCGCAGGATTATCGAAATCATCCCGTGCCGGTACATTGACGTCACTGAAATGACGAAGATGATCAAGCCCTTTACCAGTGAGGGCGCGGGACTGTACGAGTTTCCCCTGCTGAACATGATCATTCTCGCGGACAGTCTGAATCATATCCAACGGGTGCGGAGTGTGGTGGAAGCATTGGATGTGAACACCTTCGAAGGGGTGCATTTCCATTTGTACACCCTGCTGAACGCCAGCGTGCAGGACGTGGGAGATGATTTCAAGGCGGCCTTCGAATCCATCAAGCTGACCGAACGGTTTGGTAAGAACCTCGTTTTCAGCTTTACGCCCATTCCCAGGATCAATTCCATCCTGGTCATCAGTTCCATGCCGGAACTTTTCGAGAAAATCGAATCCCTTATCCAGACGTTGGATTCGGAAGCCGGCGAAACGGAGGAGCGGGTATATGTATACCGGGTTCAAAACGCCAAAGCGGAGGACATGATTTCCATACTGGAAGAGGTGTATACCGGAGAGAAAACGGACCGGGATAAGCGGGGGACTACAGGGACGTCGGTCATTCCGCATCGCCCCGGCACCCTGCCGGCGGTCCAACCGCAAGCCGCGGCTTCTTCCACCCGGGGGGCGGGCGAACTTACCGGGTTCATCACCGGGGAAGTGAAGTTCGTACTGGACGACATCAACAATGCGATTTTGGTGCGCGCCAATCCCCGAGACTATCGATTCATCCTGAACACGATTCAGGCGCTGGATCTCTATCCGCGCCAGGTTTTGATCGAGATACTCATCGCCGAAATTTCCCTGGACGATTCCACCGCCATGGGGTTCGAGTGGACCAAGTTGGGCGCCCAGGGTACGGGTTCTCAAGTCGGCTGGACGTCGGGTCTCACGGGAACTTCTCCGAGGATTTCCTCCGGGCTGGTGTACACGGTAAATTACGTGGACTCCTTCGTCAGCGCTCTCAGGGCCTTTGCATCGGAAAACAAAGTGAATGTGCTGTCCTCGCCCCATGTGATCGCCTCGAACAACAAGGAGGCCAAGATCGACATCAGCCGCGAAGTGCCCATCGTGACCAGCCAGACCACCACGGTGGCTGCAACGACCACGGTGACGGGAGGCACCACCACGCGGGACCAGACCATCTCGTACCGGGACACAGGGATTATTCTTACCGTGACTCCGTACATCAACGATCAGGGGCTTGTAAAACTCGACATCAACCAGGAAGTCAGCAACATCGACACCACCACGGTGGTGGAAGGGGTCACCTCCCCCGTCTTCTTCAAGCGCGTGGCCACCACTACGTTAACGGTGCAGGATGGGCAGTCCGTGCTCATTGGGGGACTGATCAGCCAGGATAAGACCCGGAACCGATCCGGCGTTCCCGGCTTGAGCAAGCTGCCTGTAGTGGGCTGGTTCTTCGGGTATATGGAAGAAAAGATTACCAAGACGGAACTCATGATTTTGCTGACCCCCCGGGTGATCGAACATCTGGAGGAGGCCGATCTGGTCACCGCCGAGTTCCGGCAGAAGGTGGCTTCCCTGAGGGCTTCCGTGGAACGGGCCTTGGGCGATTAGCCGGCGTGCAAAACGGGTTGGACCACCGACGCTTCATGAGCCTTGCCCTGGATTTGGCCCGCAGTGCGGCGGAGGCCGGGGAAGTTCCCGTGGGAGCCGTGGTGGTGTCCGGGTCCGGCTCCGTGCTGGGAACGGGCTGTAACGCACCGGTATCCCTCATGGATCCTACGGGGCACGCCGAAATCCTGGCTCTTCGCCGGGCCGCTCAAACCGCCGGCAATTACCGGTTGATCCACTGTACGCTTTATGCCACTATGGAACCTTGCATCATGTGCGCGGGGGCCCTGCTCCACGCACGCATCCGGCGGCTGGTGTACGGCGCTCCGGACCTGCGGTTCGGAGCCGTGGATTCGCTGCATCGGCTCCTGTACGATCCCCGGCTCAATCACCGGGTGGAGGTGATTGCGGGCGTGCTGGAAGAGGAATGCCGGCGTGTCGTCCAGGGATTTTTTGAAGCGCGGCGGAGATAGATGCCGGCGCGTTTGTTTTGGTTGCCTTTTACGGCGCGGAGAGGTACCGAAGTGGTCGTAACGGGCCCGACTCGAAATCGGGTTGTCGGCTCATAACCGGCACGTGGGTTCGAATCCCACCCTCTCCGCCATCTCCCCCGCGGCGAAGCCGTGTTTCGGGTTGCGCTCCCGATTTTCATCCGCCGGGAATAGGAAACCTCTTGCCTTTCGTCTCACAACGCCGCGCGAACGATTCTCCTGAAGCAAGGGATTGAGCTTGGATCGGAGGGCTGCCGGCTTTCCGAACAGCCACGGCCCCGAAGGGGCGATCAGACGGCTCCGAAGGATCTCCTCTCTCCGGCGGTCGTCTTCCGCCGGCAGAGAGCCGTGCCGCTGGAGAAAAGATCCGGTGTTCAGGCGACATGACCCCCTGAATGGACGGCTTGTTCGTCCAGATCCACGAAGCGGGTATTCTGCCGGCAGGAAGGGCACCTGCCGGGGGGGTTGTCGGCGTATTCCAGGATGTGGCACCCTCTGCAGTTGGCGTATTTGCAGGAGGGGCATCGCTCCGATTCGGTGGTATACCCGCATGCGGTGCATTTCCAGTTGTACATGTTAACCTCCTCGCCATGCCGGAAGGGAACGGCGGTTACGCAGGCGTATGACTCTGTATATACATAATTTTTTTCAAGATATACCCGCACGAAGGGAACGTCAAGAGTCCTCGCCATTCGCGCCCTTTCCCTGAGTTGTGAATCGATCCAGCCGATGTCGCTTCAGGCCCGCCGCATGGCCCAATCGCCGGCCGTGTTCGTTGGAGCCGAAAATCAAATCGGCGTCCAGGACACCCGTGGGGACTCCCGAAATCATCAGGCATTTGCCGAACACGGCCCGGAACGCGAACCGGCGCACCGGATGCGGGAATTCCCGCATCCTTGGCATACATGCAGGAACTGATACGGAGATGGTTTCACGGCGAGCTGCTGAAAAACGTGATCTGTTTTCATACCAACGGTTACGCCTTTGGCCTGACTTCCATACTTCGTCATTGCGGCGTGCCGTAAGTACGTCTTATTGTCCAGAATTCGTGCGCCTTGCATCTCATCGTTTTTGAAGAACCTGCCCGAAACAGTGTTTATCAACGGGCGGATAGGGTTGCCGTGCGGGCATGCCCCGCGCCTGCCGGGTCAAGGCGAAAACCGCTCCGTCCACCTCTGAGCGGAGATGGAACACTATAAGGGTACGCAGGCCATGCATGGTTTTCCCGGTGATTTCCATTCTGGAACTACTTGGATGTTTTGCGGCGTCTGTAATAGATTGTATCACTAATCACATTCCTGCAACCTGCGCGGGACGGCTGCATATTCGATAATTCGTGATGGAATCCGCAGCTTTTCATGCAAAGCAACCTAAGACATTCTTTAGAAGCGTAATCCAGACATGTCATTTCATCGGCCCACGCATGACCAGACCGCAGCAGCCGCAAGACGGTATCCTCCTTCAATTCTATGCGCAACTTATTTTGCATTCCTTTCTTCATGCTCTAATCTCCAAAGAACGGGTTGGTCGATCCCGGATTTGTCACCCCTACGACAAGGGCAGCTTTTGCAGGTTCCGCTGCATCGGCATCGATGGTGTTTAGACGCCATAAGCACACGACTTCCTTGCGGCGCCATCTCAACTCCCTTTTCTCCTTTAAAAATAAGCCTGTCTGCCGGGAGTCGCCGTTGATTGAGGTAGGATTTGAACACAGAGCATCCAAAAGGCAGGATGCGGCGGAGGTCATGGGTGTCTACGAAGATTTTTCCTGTACCCGAATAGATTTCATGAAGGAAGTGGATCAATTTCCAAGCCGAACTTCCGTCAAAATCCCCTGTCAGAGTCAAATGCAGATTTCCATTGCTCCTCTTCAGGGCTATTTCAAAATAGGTATCCATGGTTCAACCTCCGTAATGAATAGGTGGACGTCTTGTGTGCTCCCGTCGGTTTGTCATGAATTTGATTCGACTTCGGTTTGCCTGCCTCCCAGCATCCGGGAAACCGCGTTCAAGCTGAAATTGGCCATCATGTGAACAGGTTTGTTATGCTTTTTGCCCAAAGTTTTTACGCGGCAGCAAGCGGCATGGCTGTTGCAATTGACCGGGCAAAGGACCACGTCGGCCCGTTTCAGGCTGTTTTCCAATTGCTTGCCGCCACCGCTCATGCGGCCGTCGTGATAATCGAACTTGCCCCCCCTGACCTCGATGAGTTGGCGGTAGCGTACCGCCATTCGGGCGATGCCGCCGACGATCAATACGCGTTTTTGGCACGGATCAAATGCGGGACAAGTTTGATTGCACAGGGTTGTGTCGCCAATGGGACAAATAGTGTTGTCGGCTTCAGGACGGTGTTTCAGCCGTCTCCGTTTTCGGTGATTCGGACCCTCGAGGGGGAGGGCGGCCTGCTTTTCAAGAAGCTTATACATGTGCTCAAGAGATTGAAATTGCTGTTTGCCGGCGGAAAGCTCCGCTCTCAACGCGTTGTTCTCTGTTTCCAGTTCAAGGATGCGATGGCCCTCTTGAAGGTCTTCAAGAGTCTCATGTAAGGCTTTCTTCTCCTCCAAGATAGACAACAGCCGTAATTCATGCCTTCTCAACTCCCGCGACAGAAGCTCATTGCTGTGCTTCAGATCGCTGCGCTGTCGTTTCAGGGCCGAGATGGCATCCTGCTTCTCCTGGAGTTTTTTCTGAAGGGATTCCATGTGCCGGCGGGCCTGCACATGGAATAGCGCATTCTCGAATAAGTATATATGGATGGTTCCGTAAATCCCCTCCTTAACTTCAGGGGACAGATCCGGTCGGGTTGCCGCTGTCCAGAGAAGAGCCATGTATTGCCCGGATGCGAAAGAGGTTCTCCAGTGTTGAAGAAAGTCCTCTTCGGGCAACTGAAAGACGGATGCGCATTGATGCGCAAATTTTCTGGTAAGATAATTATCTACTTTTCTCGATAGAGTATTCTCCGACTCGGCACTAGCCACCAGTATCTCATGGATCTGGAAAGAGGTCTTACTCTTGAAGTGTATACCGCTTCGTTTCAGCAATTGTTTCTGTTCGGCGAGAGTAAGGCACAATCCTACGATAGGACACTTAAAACAGGATGGAATCTCCCAGAAAGGTAGAGTGACCATACAATGGGTTGGAGTGTCTGGCTTGTCGATATCATGAGCACCCGTATGGTGTTGGCGATCGAGACTCATGTAACGCATAGAATGGAGTACCCTCCTTTAGCAGGCTGTTGAAAAACGCGATCTGCTTTCACGCCTTTGGCGTGACGCTTCATCCTTCGTCATTGCGGCGTACTGGTTGTACGTCTCATTCTTTAGGATTCGCGCGCCTTGCATCTCATCGTTTTTCATCAGCTTGCCCACAATGCTGTTTATCAACGGCTGTTAGGGTTCCGGCATACACCGCGTCCGGGTGAGCGATGTCGAAACTCTAAATCCCTGTGATTTCGGCTGGGCAATGCACGCCTGTCCGCCTTCGGACAATCACGTGGTGGATTGGTTCCCGCGCCTTCATGCCCGCCCTTACTGTCGGCGGGCATGGGATCCACAGCGAACCAGTGAGCAAAGAACCGTCGGAGGCATTCGTGTAAGTGGATCAGCGCCTGGGTCGCGTCCTTTTCGGCAGGGATCAAGGAAACGACTTGGGAGACGGCCTCCTGCATCGTCTCCCGGTTCCCGTGCGCGACGGCAGGGCCGAAAGCATGGTGGGAGCCGGATGCATGGGGTTTGCCGGCGATACGGAAAAGAACCTCCAGGGCGCGTTCGAAGCGGATTGTATACATATCCGGCCAAGACACGGTAGCCTCCAGAATCGAGAAGTTGGGGACGCCAAACTTAATACGGCCTGACGAACTTCGTGTCAAGACAAATTTCTCCCTTTCTGGATTCAATCTTCACATCCACCGGAATATGCCTGGCAGTCCGTGGATAAACACGCATAGAGCAGGCTGGTGAAATACGATGAGATGAAAGGCGCGCAAATCTTGAGGAATGAAAGGCACCTGCTGTATGCCGCAAGGACGAACGATGAGGCGCAACGCGGCGGATCGGGTTTCTCGACGGACTTCCATTGGATTTGGGGAAGCCGCCCCACGCGCCGAATGGGATGCCTGATTTCGCGACCCGGCCCCGAGGCTATGCACTCCCGTCACATGCCGGCGCCGTATCGACAGGCCCTATCGGGGCTTGGCAAGTACACCCGGAGCACCGAAGGGATCACCAGGAATCCCCGGCCCCCCGGGAAGAATAGAGGGGAGGCCTGAAAGACCGCGTGCATACCATCACCCTGCCTGGTCCGGAACACAGCCCGGGGGTCCCTCTTCAGTTCTTGACGACACACTCGGTGGTGTGATAATCAAGTACAAAATGACGGCCATGAAGGCCCTCCAAATGTTTCCGCTCTTCCAAACTCCATTCCATCCGCCGGGATACCAGCCACGAAGGCTCCATCAACCTCTTGAAGGGGTAGGGAAAGTCAGGGGCTTCTTTTTTTGAGTCTCCGCGCGGTCTTTGTCCGGAATCCGCGGGGTTTCAGTTCACCATGGACCCATCAGGAGCGTGGTTATGAAAAGGCTGTTGGTTTTCGGTTTGGTTTTGGTATGGACCATGGGACTGCCGGGAGGCTCCCAGGGCCATTTCGGTATGCTCATTCCTTCGGAATCCATGCTCATGCAGGAGGGCCCGCAGTCCGGCGTATTAGTGCTTTCGTTTTCCCATCCCTTCGAGGGCGTGGGTATGGAACTGCTCAGCCCCAAGTCCTTCCGGGTGTATTCCCCTGCCGGAGAAGAAGACCTCTCTGCGTTGTTGAAACCCGCAAAGGTAATGGGTTCGGGGGGCTGGCAGATCCGGTACCAGTACAAACGCCCGGGAGCATACGTATTCTGCATGGAACCCCAACCCTACTGGGAACCCGCCGAGGACCTATTTATCATTCATTACACCAAGACCGTCGTGGGAGCCCTGGGGCTGGACGAGGGATGGGACCGGGAAGTGGGCCTGAAGACCGAGATCGTCCCCTTGACACGACCGTTTGGCCTGTATGCCGGGAACGTATTTCAGGGAGTGGTCAAAGTGGATGGAAAGCCGGCGCCCTATGCCGAAGTGGAGGTGGAGTTCTACAACCGCCAAGGCAAATACCGGGCTCCCTCGGACTATATGGTGACACAGGTGATCAAGGCGGACGGTAACGGCGTTTTCACCTATGCGGCGCCCAAACCCGGGTGGTGGGGATTTTCTGCGCTCACGGAGGCGGACTTCACCATCCCGAAGGATGGTGAGCCCAAGCAAGTGGAAATCGGAGCGGTGATCTGGGTGGAGTTCATCGACTGGCAAACCCGATAACCCCACCGTATTCTCTTTTGAGGGGAGGCTGCTCCGGCTTGCTCGGACGACGGGCGTGGATTGAAAAGGAGTTGTTTCGTGCATATATCCGAAGGAATTCTGTCGGCCCCCGTGCTGGTCTCGGGTGTTGCTTTGGCCGTTGCGGGCGCCGTGGTGGGATTGAGAAAACTAAATCCGGAGCGCATCGGGTCGGCCGGTGTCCTGGCGGCTTGCTTCTTTGTAGCGTCCCTGGTTCATGTTCCCATCGGGCCTGGGAGCGTCCATCTTATTCTGTCCGGGCTTCTGGGTCTCATGCTCGGATGGTCCGCTTTTCCGGTGATCCTGGTGGGACTGGCGCTGCAGGCCGTTTTTTTTCAGTTCGGAGGCATTACCACTTTGGGTGTCAATACGATTATTATGGCGCTTCCGGCGGTCTTGTGCCATAGCGTATTTCGTCCATGGATGAACCGGGGACGATATGCCGCCATGGCGGCAGGGTTCGGGTGCGGATCCCTGGCCATCTTGCTGAGCACGCTGCTTGCCTCCGCGGCCCTAATGGTCACCGATGCGGATTTTCTGAAGACCGTCTTGTTGATCGGCATGGCGCATCTTCCCGTCATGGTGATCGAGGGCTTGATCACGGCCTTCTGCGTGGGTTTCATTCTGAAGGTCCGACCCGAGCTTCTGCCGGGATATGCGGTTTGACCCGTTGTGGGTTTGCACAGGTGATCGAAGGTACAGTTGGAGTCGGTTGCGCCATGCGTCGGGCCGGATGGAGTTCTCCGCAGGATACACGAAGGAGGTGACCGCTGTTGACGAATCGGAAAACCGCGCCCTCCGCCGGGCGCCGAACAGTGTTTCCCATCGCGAAGTCGTGTGTCGTGGGGATGCTGCTTTGGGTGTCGGCCGGTATGATCTTGGGGATTTCAGGGTCCCATTCGGCTTATGCTCATAAAGTGGTTGTGTTCGCCTGGGTGGAGGGGGACAAGGTGCATACGGAAAGTTCCTTTGGATCGAACAAGCCGGTAAAGGGAGGGCGGATCACCGTTTCAGATACCCACGGAGTTACGGTGCTGTCCGGAATCACGGACGAGGAAGGGCGCTTTTCTTTCCCGCTGCCCGCCGAGACGGGTTTGAAAATCCTGCTGGATGCCGGGCCGGGGCACCGCGGTGAGTGGGTGCTTCATCCGCCCGATGTTGCTTTTCGGGAAAAACAGGAACCCTCCACCGTCTCGGAGGAGCCCGAGGAACGGATCTCCTCCGGAGCCGCTCCTGTGTCAGGGACGGCAAGCGCCGATATACCCGAAGAACTGGAGGATTTGTTGGAAACCCTCTTGGACCGTAAGCTGCAACCAATTATGGGACAACTGGCAAAGCTTCAGAATCCCGGCCCCTCCTTGAAAGATATCCTCGGGGGACTCGGATACCTGTTCGGGCTGGTGGGTGTGGCCCTGTACGTCTACCATAGGCGCGCTTCCGGCTCCTCCTGAAAATATAGGCGCTCATGATCACAGAACCCTTCGCCGGAGGCGATTCCCAACTCCATCGCCTGGATCCCAGGGTCAAAATTCTCCTGGTCGCCGTGTATTCCACCGTGGTGTCCGTATGCACCAGCATGGTTACCCCGGCGGCGGCTCTGGTCGTTTCCGTATTTCTAGTGCTTCAGGCTCGCCTCGATCTGCTGAAAGTGGGGAGGAGGCTTCTGGTAGTGAACGGCTTGATTTTCTTCTTCTGGCTGGTATTGCCGCTCACTTTTTCCGGCGAACCCCTTTTCCGTTTGGGGCCTTGGGACGTGAGCCGCCAGGGGGTTCTGTTGTCCGCGCGCATCACGTTGAAGTCCAATGCCATCGTGTTGGCGTTCATCGCCCTGGTGGCCACATCTTCCATGGTTTCCATAGGGCATGCGCTGCACAAGCTGGGCCTTCCGGACAAAATGGCGCACCTGTTTCTGCTCACGTATCGGTATGTATTCGTCCTGGAACAGGAATACGCGCGCCTGTGGAGGGCGGCCCGTGTGCGGGCCTTCCATCCCGGATCCAATCTGCTGACCTACAGAACCCTTGCGTACCTGCTGGGAATGCTTTTGGTACGAGCCTGCGCCCGCGGGGAACGGGTCCATCAGGCCATGGTGTGCCGGGGATTCGAAGGCAGGTTTGTTTCCCTGAAGGAGTTCAATTTCGTTTCGGCGGACTGGTGCTGGTCCGCCGGCCTGGTTCTTATAACCATCGTATTGGCGGTGTTGGAATGGGGCGGGATAACGTGGTGATTCAACTGGAGGATCTGTGCTTTGCCTATCCACGGCGGGGGCCGGTGCTTCAGGATCTCAGCTTGCGTCTTTTCGAGGGCGAGAAACTGGGCCTGGAGGGGCCCAATGGAAGCGGCAAAACCACCTTGTTCCACCTCATTATGGGGCTACTGCGTCCCTCTTCGGGATCTGTCCGGGTGTTCGGCAAGCGCGCGGAGACGGAACAGGACTTCAGGAGCGTACGCCGGAAGGTGGGATTGCTCTTCCAGGATCCCGACGATCAGCTCTTCAGTCCCACCGTTCTGGAGGATGTCGCATTCGGGCCCTTGAACTTGGGCCGTTCCGCCGCCGATGCCAAGGAAACGGCGCGGAAATGTCTGGCCTTGGTGGGCCTCGAGGGGTTCGAGGATCGACTCACCCACGAACTGTCGGGCGGGGAAAAACGCCTGGTTTCCCTGGTAACGGTACTGGCCATGGAACCCAGAGTCCTTCTCTTGGATGAACCCACGAACGGTCTGGACGAAATTACCCGCGCCAAGATCATGGAGGTATTGAACCGTCTGGATGTTTCCAGCATCACGGTTTCCCATGACAGGGCATTCCTGGAAAACACCACCCACCGGTTGACGGCCCTGGAACAGGGGCGCATCGTTCCCGCAAGGGAACACACCTGTTGCCGGGCTATTGGTTGACAGGCCGTCGAAAATCCGACCCGGGGTGTCGGCGCGCACAAACCCCGTTAACAGGCCGCATTGAAAAACGCGATCTACAGCGTTGGGCTTCATCCTTCGTCATTGCGGCGTACTGGATGTACGCCTCATTCCTCAGGATTCGCCCGCCTTGCATCTCATCGTTTTTCAGCAACCTGCCCGCAATGCTGTTTATCAACGGGTCGCTAAGGCGGTGTCGCCGACGGGATGGGGCCGTCCCGGATGAACAGGACGGCTCGGCTCCGAACGTCTACCTCCCCGGATTACCCACGAGGTCCCGACCGTCCTCAGCTGGTGCATTTCGTATATCGATCTTGGCCCGGAACTTGCTTTCTGATACGGACAACTCAGATGCCCGAGTCCCGGAGGAGTCATGGTGAAGATTAATCCCTCAGTATCTCTATCGGAAAGCGCCAAACCGGCGTCCAGTGGCTCACGCCCAGTCGGCGAAAGCACATTTCGTCAGGTACTGGACCAAGTTCGGAGTCCGAGTGTGAAAAAGGTAAATAATTCCCAATCAACGGCCGGCACGGAGAGCATTTTGCCCACAGGCGCTTTGCACCACCCGTTACTGGCCCAGGCGGAACTCGTGGTGTCCACCATGGAAACGTATCGCCTGGATTTGTTGAATCCCGAAAAGACGTTGAAGGACCTCGAGGAGACCCTGAAGCAGTTGAACCGCCAAGTGGAAGACCTGAGACACGACAGTGAAACCTGTTCTACCCTTCAGAACCTGGTGCAGGGCATTGCTGTGGCAGCCGAAGTGGAGCGCATCAAGTTTGAACGGGGGGACTATTTGGATTGAGTCCGGTCCGGATGCCGAATCGCAGGAATTCCAACCAACGGTTCGCCGCATACTGAATTGCGGCTATCCCGCCTTGACCGAGAACGGCCGATAGGTTTTCCAACCCGCCTCCAGGCGCTCGTCCACCCCATGTAAGCTCCTTATCAGCCTGTTGCCGTATTGCGGGCAGGCGGCAGGCTGGTGAAAAACGGTGAGATGCAAGGCGGGCGAATCCTAAGGAATGAGGCGCACCTTACAGTGCGTCGCAATGACGAAGGATGAAGCCCGACAACGCAGATCGCGTTCTTCAACGGCCTGTTATGGCCGGATGTTGACAGCACCCCGTGAACCGATTAATACGGGAATCGGTTTTTCCCGTCCTCGGTAATGCCTATCGCGGCCGGGGTTCATCAGAGGCGCCCTCTTGTGGATATCTATCTGAAAATTCTTCCTGTATATGTGGTCATGGCCCTGGGTGTCCTGGGCCGGCGGCTGGGATTCTTGCCCGCTGCGTACATCGGTCCCGCGAATCGACTCATTTATTATTTCGCCATCCCCGTCCTGGTGTTTCTCAAGGTGTCCAAGGCCCCCTTTCGCCAAGCTTTTCAAGTTCAGAGCGGATTGTTGATGATGGGGTCTTTCATTCTGATAGGGTTGCTGGCCGTCACCCTGTCGCGATTCTTGTTTGCCGACCTCAACGGAAACGGTCTGCGGGCCAGTTTTATTCAGGCCGGCACCCATGGAAATTTAGGGTACGTCGGGATTGCGATCATCTACTATGTATTCGGCGACGAAGGGCTGGCGGCCGGCGGGTTTGTCATGGCACAGCTTATCCTTCTCCAGAATGTGTTTTCGGTGATCGTTTTGACCCGGTATGGGAACGCCGCTGCCACTTCGACCCCTTCCGCATGGCTGTTGCTGAAACCCGTCCTGACCAATCCCATCATAATTTCCCTGGTACTCGCCGTCATGGTTTCCATTCTTAATTGGAGGCTGCCGCAGTTCTTAACGGTTTCCATGGAAATGATTTCCGACATGGCTTTGCCCACGGCGCTGCTCATTATCGGTGCTTCCCTATCCTTCGCGGTGTTTTCCGAAACCGTCAGGCTCATGTGCGTGTCCACGTTTTTGAAGCTCGTCATCCTGCCGGCCGTTGGGTCCCTGATTTTGTGGGTCGGAGGTGCTCCGCCCATGATCCGGTCGGTGGTCACCGTGCTCCTCGCGGCGCCGACCGCCACGGTGGTCGTAGTCATGGGGGGAGAATTGGGGGGCGATCCCAAGTGGTCCGCCAATGTGGTTTCCCTTACCACCCTGTGTTCCGCGGGTACCTATTACGCCTGGTTGGCGTTTATCTTGAATTAGATTGAAGTCGGACTTGATTTGAGGTCCGGTGATTGGGAGAATAGGATCATGCAAGAAGATTTGGTAGTGGCCCTGACGCGCGCGGTGAAGGAAGAGGTGGTTGAAAACTACCTGTTCAACCGGCGTGTCATTGAAGAGGAACTGGCGGAATTCAATGAACGTCTGGCGCGGGTCAAGAGATATCGTGCGCTGGTCGGAAAGCGATTCCTCCGCATCTTCGGCCTCCTCGTGGCGCCGCCTTACATCAAGGAGTTCATCCGCCTCATCCAGTTGGAGCGTATCCGACCTTTTGAGTTTTTTGGCGGGGACTTGAATATGAAACAGGTGCGTCTCATCGGCACGAGCGGTTTTACGTTCCATTCCCGCTATCGCCGGCTTCTGCTGGAAGCGTATGAGCGCTTGCTGCATTGGGTTCAAACCTACAACGATGCCTACGAGGATTTGCAGCAGGAATGTGGGGCGGTGAATCAGAATGTGCATTGGTTTCGCAGGGAGTTCGACCTGTTGTCCATCATTCATTTCCTCAAGAGCCTGGACATAGTGGAACTGGAACGGAAGCAGTTTCTCGGGGGCAATTTCTCGGCGCAAGAGCTTGCTTCCGTGGAGAGCAAGATGGTCTTCCATCCCGTCCAGTGGGATTCACTTCAGTTGCCCAAACCTCTCGATCTGCCGCCCATCAAGACCATCAAGAAACCGCTTCAGAATTTGGCGGATCAGGTGTTCCATGCGCATCAAGGCAAACTGCGCACGCGGATCCTCAAATCCTGAACGATCCTGACCTCTTCGGTGAAGGAGTCATGCAAACGAATGAGCAGTTCGAAATGTTCCGTCCGACCTGGTCGAGCTATTTCGTGTTTCATACGGCTGCGGCGATGTTTGTGCTGGCGCCTCTGGTCAACCCCCAGTACGCGCACTACAAGGTACAAGCGTTTATCGTCGCCGCATTGATCCTCGTGTTTGTGGTGTTGCGAAGGTATACCACCTTGTACGTTTGGAAAAGAAACGGGCTGGTCATCAATAACGGTATTCCTGCTCCTAAAGAAAGGGAGGTTCCGTTCGAGAATATCCGGTTTGTGGAAGATCGACGGGGCCTCACTCAGAGGGCCCTGGGAATCGGCAACCTGGCTCTGCATTTGAAGGCGCCCCCGGACGAGATTCAAGTTTTGTACGGCATCCACCGCCCCATGGAACTCAAGCGGCGGCTACTCGCGAAGATGGAGGAGGCCGGAGCGGCTTCCCGGGAAGGCTCGTAAGGTCTCCGGCGGCGGTGTTACAGACGAACCCTTGAGGATCTTCCGGATGGGAGGCAAAAAAGCCTTGCTGAATGCGGACCAATCCTGCTATATAAAACTTTCGTTTCGAGTACGGACCGGCGTCGGATAAAATTGCTCATAAATAAGGCACCCGTAGGTTAAGGAGGTAGTGTCCATGACTGCATTGACTGGCGGCATTATTGCTCTCGTTGTAGGTATCATCGGGATTATAGTGTTTTGGAAGTACTTTCTCATGCTGCTCGGCGGCGGTATCCCATTGATACTGATACTGGGAGGAGCCCTCGCAACGTATCTGGGTATCGAGGAGTTGAAGGACCGAATGGAGCGCAAGAAAGAAGACGAAGAGTCTTTTACTTCCTATCCCCAGGATCAGTCGGAGAAGCTCCGTTCGGAATCCGAGAAGTACCAGCAGGAAGTGGAAGCCCTGAAAAAGGAAATCGAGGAATTAAAGGGTAAGGTTTCCACCCAGGAGTGACCCGCGGTTGTTTCACCGGGGCCTCGTATTGCGCAGGCTCTTCCGGGGCGGAGACCCGCGTCCCCGCGAGAAGGCGCACCGTCGTGCGGTATAAAGAGATGTCCGGTGGGGAAGGCCGCTGATTTCAGGCGCCAAGAAGAGGTTCTTGCGCGGGGCGTCTTCAGAGCACTCCCCGGCCGGCGTGGATAGACATGACACCCGCTCGCCTGAACGGGTGTTATTCTTTTTTCCCCCACCGTTCCTGCGACGGAGGGGTTTTGGGGGCGCCAACGCCTGCCTTAAAGCCGTCTTGCGGATGTTGGATCGGGAGCGAGTTTCACTCCTTTCCAAAGCTCTCCAGTTGGCTCATCAACGTAATCCGAGGTGACCCATAGAGCGGGTTTTGATCCAGGAGCACCCGCTTTCTATAAACCGCTTCGATATTCTTCTCCGTAACGACCCTTTCCGCCGGCCCCTTTTCAAAAACCCGTCCCTCGGAAAGAAGCAGTAATTCCCGGCAATATTGGGCGGCCAAATTGATGTCATGAGAAACCGCGACAATGGTCAGTCCCATATCCCGGTTCAATTCCCAGACGAAATCGAAGAATTCTATTTGATGGCGAATATCGAGGAACGCCGTGGGTTCGTCGAACAAAACGACCTCCGGTTCCTGGGCCAGCGCCCGGGCGATCACCACGCGCTGGCGCTCGCCGCCGCTCAACTCATGGAAATAGCGATGAGCCAGCGCAACGGTGTCCGTCTTCACCATGGCCCGCCGAACCACCCCGAGGTCCCGGGCGCTCTCAAAGGCGAGGCGCGCCATGTGCGGAAACCGGCCCATCAATACCACTTGCTCTGCCGTCATGGGGAACGTTTGACCGAATTCCTGGGCGACCACAGCCATGCGGCGGGCCAACGCCCTGCGGCCGTATTCGTGCAGGGGCCGGCCGTCAAAGAACACATGGCCCTGAACGGGTTTCAGTACACCGCTCAATATCCGCAGGAGGGTGGTTTTCCCGGAGCCGTTGGGTCCGATCACTCCCAGAAATCCGCCCTTGTCCACCTGGAATCGGATTTCCGAAAGAACGGCTTTGTCCTGATAGGAGAAGGAAACCCCATCCACATTCAGGCGCCCCATCCGCTTCCCCTCCGGTTTAGAATCAGGATAAAGAACGGTGCTCCGATGAAGGCCGTAATCACACCCACCGGGAGTTCGCTGGGAGCTATGATGGTCCGGGCCCCCGTATCCGCGGCAACCAGAAAACACGCACCGAACAAGCCTGCGGACGGCAGAAGGACTCGATGGTCCGACCCCAGGACCATCCGAACCAAGTGCGGTACGATGAGTCCCACGAATCCGATGACGCCGCTCATGGAAACCACGCATCCCGTGATGAGGGAGACCGCTACGAACAGAGTCACTTTGGTTCGTTCCACTTCCAACCCCATGTGATGGGCCGCCTCCTCTCCTGCGGACAAAAGATTCAAACTCTTGGCATATCCGAAAAGGAAAGCGCCTCCCAAGAGGACGACAGGGGCCAGCGTCCACACGTGCGAAAAGCGGCTTCGGCCCAGATCACCGTAAAGCCAGAATAGCAGTGCGTGAAGTTTTTCTTCGGACGTGGTGGTTACGAAGAACAGGATAATGGAATAGAAAAAAGCGTTGAGGATGACGCCGGTGAGCAGAAGGGTGGTGGTGTTCACGGGCCCTTTGAACTGGGAGATGCTCAGGATCAGAGCAATGGTGATCAGTCCTCCCATGAAGGCGCATAAAGGAACCGCGGAAGGAAACGAAAGGCCGGTCACGATGGCCAGAATAGCCCCGAGGGCCGATCCGCTCGAGATTCCCAGGATGAACGGCTCGGCGAGAGGGTTCCGGAGGAGCGTCTGAAACACCACACCGCACTGGGCCAATCCAAAACCCACGCATGCGGCCAGCAGCACCCTGGGAAGACGCAGGTCCAGGATGATGGTGCGCGCCACCGGATTCGCCGTGTCATTTCTGAAAAGAGTGATCAGGTCTTCCAGACGTATGGATACCGCCCCGAAAACCAGAGCCCCTAGCATGACCAGGACCAGGAGCAGGAGCAGTGTACCCGAAACCAGAAGGATGTTACGGGGTCTGGCGGCAATCAATGGGTATCTCCGGGTGGATCATGGTGAAGAGTGTCTCGAGACCATCCAGAATCCGAGGAGCGGCCCGCGCGATGAGGTCCGATTGGATCACGTAGAGGCGGTTATTGCGGACCGCGGGCAACGCGGTATACTTTCGCCAGCGATCCAGTTCCGCCTGGAGGGATGCTTCTGTTTCCATGGAACTCAGAATGATTACTTCAGGCTGTTTGGCTAGGATGGATTCCACGCTGTATCTTGGATACCGTACGGGTTCATCCTCGGCCAGATTTTTCCCTCCGGCCAGCTCGATGAGCCTGCTCTGCAGGGTTTCTCCGTTGATCGTCACCACGGGGGCCCGCTCGATCTGGAGCAGTACCACGGGCTTCGGAAGATTCCGGCTCAGGGTCTGGATACGCTCGAGGCGGGATGCCAGGCGCGCGGCCAGACGTGCGCCTTCTACTTCGTTTCCCGTGATGCGGCCCAAGTGCACCAGTGTCTCGATCATATCCGGGATCGTTATGGGGTTGATCACGTAGAGAGGGATTCGGAGGCGACGCAGTTGATCCAAGGCTTCCCTGGGGTTTCCATCCGAGATCCCGATCACAAGGTCGGGATTCAGGCTCAGAATCGTCTCGATACTGAAGTTCTTATAAGATCCCACCACGGGAATTCGGAGGGCCTCGGGCGGATATGTACTGAATTCCGTAACGCCCACCAACCGATCACCTGAATCCAGCGCGAACAGCATTTCCGTGACACTGGGCGCCAGGGACACAATGCGACGGGGCGGCTCCGCAAGATCAAGCGCGTTACCCTGTGGTTCCACCGCCGAGGCGGCGCTCCAGGTATTCCCGTGAAGGCACCCCGACAGTAAGAGCGCGCAAAGAAGCCTCAGGAGCAGAAATTTCACGGGAAGCATCCTCGATTCTTTTCAAAGGATAGGGTTAGGATATTCGAAATATAAGGATATTCCGCTTCCAGGAGGGCGGAGAAACAGTCCATATTTTGGATCCTGACGATTCGTGACATATAGGAAAATTCCCACTCGGTTGCAACCGAATGTGAATCCTCGACGAAGCCTTTGGAGTTCCTGGGATTGAATGGATCTCGCGGAAAGATGTTCCCCATCGCTGTTAGTGTGCAGATCCGACGCATGGGGGCGATCAACGGGTGTTCTGGAACGTGGGTGTGGGAACGGAAAAACGGAGGATTCTCAAGAACCTGCCCGAAAGGGGTTCCTGCATCACCTGCGGCGGTCGATGGACTCGAGGACAGGGGGTGAATCAGGCTCGCCGGAGGAGAACTGTTCCTTCATGTGCAGATCGCAGCAGAGTAAATGCCGGTTGACACATCTCTCTGAGTCCGCGTCCACTTCAAGCCAAATACATTCCTCGCAGATCCCGGCATGCAACCGGACGCCCGCAGGTCGTACGGGCCTGGATTCCTCGATGGAGCGGTTTCTGTTCACGTCTTCCCTTCGGTACATTCAACGTGCCACCGGAACCGTTGGTCACTGAAACACGTGCTTGCGCTGGAAGCCTCGCTGCGCTGGAACTCGTCAATGGGGAGCATGTAGCAGGGATTTAACCAATTTGTCAAGAAAAAACAATAATTCACCTACCACTCCTATCCGTTGTCCGAAGGCCGGGTTTTCTTTCGGGGCTTCCGAGCGCCGTTTTCCCGTGATGCTTTATCCATCCCTCGGGCGCCGTCGGCGGAACAAACCGGCGGACGGATAGGCATTGGAACAAGAACCCCCTTCGGGAACCCGTCGAGAGCGGCATCCGCCTGCGGATCCGTTACGGATTCAAAGGTCCATGCTGCCGCTGCGAAACCCCTCCAGATCCAGGGTAACATGCGTGAATCCCAGTTCCCTGAGTGTTTCCACGATAATCGGACGGATCGCATGTTCCGTCACCGCTGACAGATCCGAAAGCGCCACTTCCACCCGCGCCAACGTCCCATGAACCCGCAGTCGAACTCCCCGAAAGCCCAGCAACTTCAGGAAAGACTCTCCTTCTTCAACACGCCGGAGCGATTCAATGGACAAAGTGCTCCCGTACGGGAACCGTGTGGCCAGACAGGATTCCGAAGGCTTGTCCCAGGTGCTCAATCCCGCGTTTCGGCTCAATTCCCGCAATTCCGCGCGCCCGAGCCCCGCGGCCTTCAAAGGCGTCACGATGCCCAGTTCGTCAACCGCACGACTTCCGGGACGATAGGATTTCCCATCCTCCGCGGTCGTGCCGTCCATTACGGCCCCCAATCCCAATTTACGGGCCGCCTCCGCCGCGTGCTCGTACACCATCCGCTTGCAGAAGTAGCACCGATCCGGAGGGTTAAGGCGTAAGTGCGGATCGGACAGCGGGTACACCTGCCTGCGTATGTGGGCCACTCCCAGCTCACGAGCCACGCGGGCCGCCGCCTCCGTTTCCGTCTTCGGCACGAAGTCTGTTTCCGCCGTGAAGGCGGATACCCGGTCCCCCAAGCATATTTTCGCCGCGTACAAGAGATAGGTACTGTCCAATCCCCCGGAAAACGCCACCAATGCAGAGCCGACGTTCCCGAGCAATCGGAAGAGTTCATTCTGTTTGTTCAGGCAGGAATCGGAAACGTTTTTCCTCGCATCCACCCGTTGCTCCTTCGAGTTACAGCGTGATGCGTTTCGTGTGAAGTTTCCCGAACCCCGGAAATTCGGAGGGCGGCTGTGCGGGTCGCGGCGTGTTCGAAAGCCCGGCATGCACTCAGTTCATTCCTCCCATCCGATGACCTGGTGGCCTTCCTGGTTGAGTCGTTCCGCCAGAGGGGCCACGTCGAGCTTCTTCATGCGGAATGAGTGTACTTCACCGTATCGCTTTTCAACCGTCACGCCGACACTGATCACCTGGCCCCCAAATTCGGAAATCAATCCGCTCACCTTTTCAAAAGAGTCCGGCTCCGGCTTCAAGACCACGTCCAGACGGGCACTGGTTTGCAGCATCCCCATGAATTCGATGAATGCTTCGAGAACGTCCGCCACGGTGATAATGCCCACCAGCCGGCCGTCCTCTTGCACTACGGGAAGGCCTCCAATCTTGTGCGTGTACAATAGCAACGCGGCTTTTTCGACGGAATCATCCGGTCGCACCGTAAGGGGGTTGGTAATCATTACGTGGTCGATGGTGATCTCGTCCAGCATGGAAGCAATCACCAGTCCGCGTAGATCGCTCTCCGTGACGAACCCGACGAAACGGCCATCATCCACAACGGGCAGATGCCGTACGGAATGCTGCTTCATGAGCTTGATGGCGTTCTGAATGGATGTTCCCGAAGCGATCGTGATCAAGTTCCGACTCATCCGGCGTTCGATTCGCATACATTCCCTCCGAGTAAACACAGTGTAGTATGCTTTTCGGCGGTTGACAAGGCCACGAGGCTGAAAGGCGGCGACCGGCAACGAAGGGAACGCCGCGAAAGGGTTCGCCGATTTGCAGGTTGACATTGGAGGAAACGAAGGAACGTTGCACAATGCATTGTTCAGTTCGAAGGGAAGCCCCGGTGCCCGTTATTCACGAACCCGCAAGGCGCACGATGCGGCCCCGGCGGCGATGGGGGCTGGGGGAACCTGAATCGGTATGATTATTGCTATTCGACATCCTGTCCGGATGGCGGAAACCGCGCACGAGCCGAAAACCGGAGTAAACGCGTACGTGCGGTACCGGCCGAATTCGGAAAGCAATTGACAGGGAGAGGTGAATTTATGTCGATTCGAATCGCCATACCGTCCTTACATCCCGGTGGACTGGATGCCATGCGTTCGGGCCATTTCGGGCACTGCGACGTATTTACCCTGGTGGATATCCACGATGGGGACATCGTGGAGGTATCCATGGTGTCCAACCAGCCGCATGTTCAGGGGGGATGCATGGTCCCGGTGAACCTTCTTAGTTCGCACGGCGTGAACGCCATCATTGTGGGCGGCATCGGTATGCGCCCGCTTATGGGTTTTCGTCAAGCGGGTATCGAGGTATATTACGATCCGGAGGAGCCGAACATCGGGGCCGTAGTTCAAAGGATGATTCTGGGTGAATTGCCGGTGATCGGGGAGGACCAAGTATGTGGAGGAGCCGGTGGGCGTTGATTCCCGGATGATTGGAGAGTATGCCCCTTGAGTCCCTATCAGGGGAACGCATTAGAGACGCCGGAAAGTGGGCGGAATCGAGCAGTGTGAGGATAGTCCCTTTCCTGGAGCAGGATGGTGCAATTATGGAGAACGTATCACGGTCGGATCCGGGAGTGGATCGGATGCTGTCCGAATCCGGATACTCGGACAAGGCCATTCATTTATACCAGAGTCAGCCCGGCATAGGCGTCCTGGAGAACGCCGACCAGGTGACGAATATCAAAGGTCCCTGCGGGGATTCCATGAAGTTGTTCCTGTCCATCCGGGACGGTATAATCCAGGATGCCCGGATTCAGGTGCTGGGATGCCCCGGGGCCGTGGCTTCCGCATGCGCCATGGTCGGCTTGGCTAAAGGCAGAAGTCTTGATGATGCCGGGAACCTGAGCGTGGAAGACCTGTACAAAGAAGTGGAAAAGCTTCCGGACCAGAAAATTCATTGTGCACGGTTGGCGTTACGGACCTTGCACAAAGCAGTGGCGGAGTACAGGGAGCGGAACCGCTCCGCCTGAGGAGACATCCCATGATCGTCGCCGTGACAGCGAAAGGCCCTGAATTGTCCTCGGAGGTGGATCCGAGGTTCGGCAGGGCGGCGTACATTGTTTTTATAGATACGGACACCGGGGATGTGGAGGTCCTGGACAACCGAAAGAACGCCGAAGCGCTCCGAGGAGCGGGTATACAGACGGCTTCCACGGTGGCGGAACGCGGCGCCAAAGCCCTGGTCACGGGCCATTGCGGCCCCAACGCCTTTGAGGTCTTGAAATCAGCCGGTATCAAAGTGGCCAACCAATCGGGCGGAACCGTCAAGAGTGCTCTGGATGCTTTTCTGGACGACAAACTGCAGATCATGGAAAAGGCCGATGTGGAAGGGAACAGTTGAGGCCGGACGTGATCATTGCCATTGCGAGCGGTAAAGGAGGCACGGGCAAGACCACCCTGGCTACGGCTATGGCCGGCGTCTTGGGAGCCGGCGGCCAGTTGTTGGATTGTGATGTCGAGGAACCCAACGCTCATTTATTTCTGAACCCCCGGATATCCGAGTCCCGCCGTGTGACCGTCCCGGTACCCAGGATCGATGAATCCAAGTGCACGTACTGCCGAAAGTGTCAGGAAGTATGCCGGTTCAACGCGCTCGTGGTGTTGCCCGGCCATGTATTGGTTTTTGACCAGCTCTGCCACGGATGCGGGGGCTGCGTGCGACGATGCCCGGAACGGTGCATTACGGAAGGGGAACGGGAAATAGGTTTTGTGGAGAAGGGGCTTGCGGGGGATCTCGAATGGGTCCAGGGGCGGCTCCGTATCGGGGAAGCCATGGCCCCTCCCTTGATCCGGGAAGTCAAGAAAGAGATGTCTCCCGGCAAGACCGTCCTCATCGATGCTCCACCGGGTACATCCTGTCCCGTGATTGCATCCGTCCAGGGATCGGACTTCGTGATTCTGGTGACGGAGCCGACTCCCTTCGGGCGCCACGACCTGAAGCTGGCTATCGATGCGGTGCGGGTCCTCGGCATTCCCTGCGGAGTGGTTCTCAACCGCGCGGATATGGGGGACCGGGGGACCCACGAACTGTGTTCCGTCGAGGGGATCCCCGTGCTGCTGGAAATACCCCATGACAGGAAAACCGCCGAAAACTACGCCTCCGGCGGCCTCATTACGGACGTGCACCCTGAATACAAGGATTCCTTCGTGTCGCTGGCGGATGATATTCGCCGGCGGATATTCCAGGAGCGGAGGCGCCGGACGGCATGAAAGAGCTGATCGTATTGAGTGGAAAAGGGGGGGCGGGAAAGACTTCTCTGTGCGCCGCGTTTGCATGTCTGGCCAAGGATGCGGTTCTCGCGGACTGCGATGTGGATGCGGCGGATCTCCATATTCTATTGGAGCCGTTCGTTGAATGGGAAGAACCGTTTTCCGGGGGGCTGGAAGCCAGGATACGCGAAGATCAGTGTATTCAATGTGGAGATTGTCGGGAAGCGTGCCGTTTCGGCGCCATAACAGAGGATTTCCATGTGGATCCTGTATCCTGCGAGGGCTGCGGTGTCTGTTCCTGGGTGTGCCCTGTCGAGGCCGTGGAACTCACGGTTCGACAATCGGGAATCCTGTATGTTTCAAGAACCCGAGTGGGCCCCATGGTTCATGCGCGCCTGGGAATCGCCGAGGAAAACTCGGGAAAGTTGGTGGCGGAGGTTCGGAGGCGGGCGCGTGTGGTCGCCGAAGAAGCGGGACGGACGTTGATACTGGCCGACGGTCCGCCCGGTTTAGGCTGCCCTGTCATTTCTTCGGTGACGGGGGCCGACGGGGTCATTCTGGTAGCGGAACCCACGGTTTCCGGGTTTCACGATCTTGCCCGTTTGGCTGAATTGGTGCAGGATCATTTCCATATTCCCACACTGGTCGTGATCAACAAGTGGGATCTGCACGAGGAACTTACCCGTCGCATGGAGACTTTCTGCGCGGAAAGAAACATCCTGATGGCCGGCCATATCCCCTACGATTTGGTGATGGTGAAATCCATGATCCAAAAGAAGACCGTGGTGGAATATGGGGAAGGACCTGTCGTGCAGGAAATACGAAACATCTGGCATAGGGTGGAATCCTGGATGTCCCTCGGAAACGGCGGTCAAGACGATTCGTCACCCATGAGGAAGGGAATTCCGTGACGGCGCCCGCAAAGAAGAGAAGCGTTCTCGTGGTGGAACCCGGTCTGGAAATTCTGGATCGGGTTGTCCCTGCGCTGGAAAGAAGGGAATACGGGGTTCAATTTTTCCATTCAGGGGAGGAAGGATTGCTCGGCGTCCGCGACAGCCGGCCGGAGTTGGTTTTCCTGGAAGATGCGCCTCACAAACGGTCATCTAGGGAATGGGTCCGGGATTTGGTGCGGGTGGCTCCGTTTTCTCTGTGTGTCCTCATTACCGATATGGAAGGGGACGAAGTGCACGAGCGCATGGAGAGTCTGGGAATCGTCGGATGGCTTTCCAGGGAAGCCGGGTCCTCCGAAATAGAGGCTCTGTTGGATCATGTGGAAAAAGTGATTCAAGTCACCGAGGCTTTTTCTCCGGCTCGGAACGTCTCTCCGTAATACCCCTCCAATACCTTTGGATCTGTTTCGAACCCCTCTTCCGGGGAACCTCGAACGAACAGGTCTGCGTCCCCCGTGTTTTCCCGAGCGGGTTGTGCGCCGCGGTTCTCGACCGAATCAAGGGTTCGGGTCCCCAAGCACGCCCGTTGCTCGCCTTTTCAAGTCAGGGCAAGGCGCCGGGGTTGCGAGGTCCTCGACCTGATCTTTCACCCGTGTCATAATGCAAGTCGGTACCGATTCTTTCTGCAGGACTTTTCCGCACAGAAACCTCAGAAACTTGCCCCCGGATGAGATGTTCCGGGATGGAGCCGTTGCACGGGGAGAAAACCATGACTCAGGATTCGCGGCCTAAATGGTTCGAGGAACTCCGCCATCGACATGTTCGGTTTATGGAAGCGGTGGAAGCGTTGGGGACTGCCGTCCGAGAGGCCGGTCCTCTGGATGAAAAGACGGGGCAACTCGTCCAATTGGCTTCCGCCGCAACGTCGCGTTCGGAAGGAGCGGTGCACAGTCACGCGCGAAGAGCCTTGGCTGCGGGAGCGTCTCCGGAAGAGGTCCGGCATACGATCATCCTGTTGACCAGCACCATGGGATTTCCCGCGGTATCCGCAGCCCTCAGTTGGGTCGAAGACATTCTGACCGAGCGGCCGTGATCTGATGAGATGATATCCGGACGCTTTGTCCCGGGACATCACCGGGAAATGCGCCCTCTTTCGACGATCTTGAGTCGGAATCCCGCGGGAAGGGAATCCGTCAGCTGAAGGCCGTTCAGGAGAGCCAGATCCTGGAGTTCGTCTTCTGAGACGCCCAGAGTTCGAAGGAGATCCGCGGCGACGCCGCCCTTTTCCACGGTCCGGATTCGTATACGATCCGGTTGGACATGCAGTTTGTCCCTGTCCGTAAGAGACCTGAAACCGCTAACGGAGGCTTGGAATGTGCTCCGCACAGCGGGGAAACGGTCGGGGGACGTGACGCCGTGGAAGCCGAACACGCTTCCGTTCTTTTCAATGAACACCGAATGCGCCTGCACCGGTCCCTTTTGTGTCTGGATGTCCGAGACGAGTTCGTGGGCTTTGAATCCCCCGATAGTTACGGGCCGGTCTTCCCGGACAGCGGCCTTGGATTGGGATATGAAGGTCTGTGCGGATTTCTGAGCCGAGGCTCCCGTTTCCCGTCCGAAGAGGAGTACGGCCGTCTTATCGGGATGCTGCATTTGAACCTGATTTGCCGTGTTCTGAAGCTTCCAGCCGGCAGGTACGGGAAATTGGATTCCCAGGGTCGGATGGTAAAAGACCTGCCCGGTGGTGTATCCCTTTCTGGGATCCTCCCCGAATACGAGTCCGTCGATTCGGTTCAGGTATTCGTTCCTCAGGACTTTGGGTGCAGTGAGTCCTAGCTTCTGTTGCCATTCTTTGGCTCTCTGTTGCACGACTTTGCTCCGGTTCTCCGGATTCGGATGCGTGGAAAACCATTCTGGGAGCCCTCCAGGACCGGAGGAAGGGGACATTCGTTCCAGGGTTTCGAAAAAGAAGGCCATTTGCCCGGCATCGTATCCCGCCCGGGAGGCGTACTCCACACCCAAATCATCGGATTGGCGCTCGTTATCCCTGCTGAATTTGAGGAACAGCATGCCCACCCCGAATTGGGCCAGGTCGGCAAAGTCCTTGAAAGTCTCCGACAGAATCATGCCCACGCCCAGTCCGACCTGGGCCAGTTGAGCTTTGCTCAGCTGCTCCGCCGAGTGCCGTGCGGTGATGTGCCCGATTTCGTGCCCCATAACGCCTGCCATTTCGGCTTCGCTGTTAAAATGCGCCAGAATTCCCCGTGTGAAATAGATGTAGCCTCCTGGCGCGGCGAATGCGTTGATTACAGGAGAATCCAGGATCTTGAATTCATAAGGGAGGTTCGGCCTGTGGGACAAGCGGGCCATATGAAGTCCGACGCCCGCGACGTAGGCGGTAAGATCGGGATCGTCATAGAATCCATAGGTCTCGGCGATTTCCTGGTCCGTATCCTTGCCCAGTTCGATTTCCTGGGGCTCGCTTACCAGCATCAATTGACGTTGCCCGGTGACGGGATTCACGGCGCACGCCGATACCCAGATCAGGAGCAGGATTTGGAGCAGGATAATGGCGCCCGTAGGGCGATTGCGTTGCATGGCGTTCCTCCCACAGATTTGGACCCCGGGTGTTTTCTTCAGCGGTGGCGGATGCGTACCTTATAACGAACCCCGGTGAGAGCGGGCGTTTAGCGGAAAAGGCTGTGCATGGCGGGAAGGCGTTCGGACGATCCGGTGTCCGGGGCCATGGCGGCTCGGATTGTGCGCATGCACGGTGATGGGCGGCCAGGCGCCCCGCTTCACCGGCGGCGTTTCAGGCCTGAATCCCGTATTCCTTTCTCAGGGTTTCAGCGGCATTCCGGATATCTTCCTTGACCAGTGCGGCTGAATTCAGGAGTTCTTCCCGTACGTCGTCCACCGGGAGTTCATAAACGGCTTCCACACCATGGGAACCGATGCGGGCAGGGACTCCGAAACCTATGCAATCCAGACCGTCCTCCTTGTTCAGCAGCGCGTATTCCCTCTCCACAATGCACACCACGGGTTGGACCTCCGCCTGGCCCGTTATGAGACAGCGAAGCATGGAGCCCGCCGCCTTCGCAGGACCGGCGGACGCACTCTGTCCAACCTCATTGACAAAATGAGTCCCGCCCTTCTTGGCATCCTCGATGACATCCCGGATCATCTCGAGGTCCTTGCCGGCGCCGTGTAGGAAGACATCCAACGGGACGCCTCCGACCGAAAAGTAACGGGGGCTCACCACCATGGAATCTCCATGATCCCCGAAAACAATCCCCCTCATGTCGTTTCCCGAAAGGCCCAATTCCAGGGCCACGGCATGGCAGATGCGCCTGGAATCCAAATTCCCCGCCTGGCCCATCACGTGACTTTTCGGAAAGCCCGTAATCTTGTAGGCCACCCATGTCATCGTGGTCACGGGGTTGCCCATGAGAATGAGCACGGGGAGATCCGACTCTGCGCAATTACGATACAGTTCCCGGATCTCCATACACGTGTCGGCGACGACTCTGGTGTTGTCCTCCAGAAGATCCCGCCGGGTCTGTCCCGGTCTACGGGGTACGCCCACGCCCACGAACAGAACATCCAGTCCGGCCATGTCTTCCAAGCGGTTTGTTCCCATCATGCGCGGTCCGTGGAAAGTATTGGCCCGCAAGTCGTCGATCCACAAGCCGGCTCTGTTCGTATGGGAATCCTTGGGTCTGCCGTAGAAGACAATCTCCTTTCCAAGTCCCGCCTCCACCAGGTAGAGAACGACGTCTCTGGAGACGTTTCCAAATCCCCAGATCCCGATTCGGTTCCGCTCTCTGACCTGCCTGAGGGCGGCCCATTCTTTTTCCAGGTGCGCATCCAAGGGTGTTTTTTCCTCGCTTTTTCGGATTGTTCCGGTGCGGGGGCCGGGGTCCGCCGCTCAAGACTCGCGGAGAGCAAAATGCTCCAACGGGTGCGGCAGGCGGAAAGACGCATGAGGCGGCCTTGATGGCTCTTCAGAGATCATGCGGCCCCATAGAGAAACATACCCCGTGGAATGAAATGAATTCCCGGACTCTTGCGGCGTGCTCCCCATACGTTTCTTTCCCCGAAATACTTGGCCTTCCCGGAATGGAGTGTTTGATTGAACGGTCAGTCCACCTGTTTAAAAAAGTGCTGCTCTTTGCCGCATACGGGACAAATATCCGGTGCAGTTCCTTCCACGGTGTACCCGCAGATGGAACAGATGAACAGATCTTTGAACTCCGCGTCATGGCCTTCCCGGATTGCTTTCAACGCCTTGTCATAGTATTCCCCGTGCTTTTTCTCCGCTTCGTTCGCCCAGAAAAACGAGCGCATGGCCGCGTTGTTTGAATCCCGTTTGGCCTGATCGATAAACATGGGATACATCTCGGAGAATTCCTCGTTTTCCCCCTTCCATGCCTCCTCCAGATTCTCCAGGGTGGACTTGATTCCCCCCAGGGCCTGGAGATGATTAACGGCATGTATGGTTTCCGACTCCGCTGCGGCGCGGAACAGGCGGGCCACATGGGGGTAACCGTCTTCTTCGGCCTTTCGGGCGAAAGCCAAATAACGGCGGTTGGCCTGAGATTCCCCGGCAAAAGCTTCTCTGAGATTCTTTGCAGTCTGATTCGGCATAGGTCGCTCCCTCGTTCAGGCAGAATTGACAAGTGTATGTTTCAGGTAGGGATAAACTGGGGAAAAAATATCAGAGCCGGCGGGGGAAGTCAACGGAGGCGCCCTCGGGCGGAACATCGCTTGAAGACGAAATCCAGGGTGACTTCTTCGGTCGGCGCTTCGTCCGGCAGGGAGGGCGCCTTTGATCGTCTCAGTCCCGGTGAGTCATGAGTCCCCCTTCCCCAGCCTTTTGCATAGCAGCCGGAGGGTTGGTCGCGAGAAAAAGATGCGCCGGCCGGGAACCGCATCGGTTGCCCCGCGCGAGGAACGCGAACTTTCGGACGACAGTTTCACGCGCCTGCGGATTCACTGGAACCCAGTTCCTTCAAGCGAAAGCCCAACCGGGACATATATGCCAATCCCACCACGGTTACGGGGATGTAGTTTATCAGATGAAAGTACAGGGAGCCGGCCAGGGCCGTTTCCTGCGGCACGTTAAAAGGCTTGAGGGCCAGGATGAAGCACGCTTGGTATATCCCCCAGTAACCGGGCGCCGAGGGGATCATCACCCCGGCGGCCGTGACGACGAGAATAAAGAAAGAGGCCGTTAACGGGACATCGAGACCAAACGCTACCAGCGTCAACTGAATGGCGATGACCATGATGAACCAGTGGAGAAGACTGACGGCCATCACGAACAGGGAGCGGCGGGACCGGCGGAGAAGTCCCAGCCCCAGGGAACCCGCCAGAAAGATCTCCTGGATGCGAAATCCGGTCTTGGCGGGAAGCCATCGGATGAGTCCGCTCAGGCCGCGCGCCAGGAATTCGGGCTTGTGCCCGTACAGCAACAGCAGACCCAGCAGCAGCAGGCCGCCTGAACCCGCCAAGAGGCCGCCGATCCAAACCTCCCGGGGAGTTGACCGGGCCAGAACGCACAGGCCCAGAAAGCTCAGGAGTGCGAACAGGTCGAACATTCGCTCCAGCACCACGGTGGAGAAGACCATGGTCTTGCTCAAACGGTGGGTCCGGGCCAGAACATAGACGCGAACCAACTCACCAAGGTGAGCCGGGAGAATGTTGTTGGCCATGAATCCGATCATCGTGGCCGGAACCACGTCGTACGTGCCGATGTTCCCGGAATCGACCAGGATCAGCTTCCAGCGATAGGCTTTCAACCAGAAGAAAAGCCCCAGCAGGGTGACCAGAGGCAGGATCCAAATTGGATCCACACGGCTTATGATTTGAACTACTTCCCTAAGTGCGGACGCCTTTTCGTCCGGCGACGATCCCGGGACGGCGAACCATAGGAACAGCAGGGTAAGGGTGCTACCGACGGTTATGTGTGCGGTTCGTTTCTTCACGGGACGACGCAAGTGTATGTGCCGGATGGAAAAAAAAGCCGCAGCCGGACCGCTGCGGACTTCGTGCTGCTCCAAAACACGAGAGGAGTCAACCCTGCTTCGAATCGTTGGTCTTTTCTTCCTTCTGCTCAGGCGTCACGTCGATCTCATCCGGCTCCTTGCTGGCCTTGCGAAAGTTCTTGATGCCTTTTCCGATGCCGCTTCCGATCTCAGGCAGTTTACCGGCCCCGAAAATGATGAGAATGATCACCAGGACGATAATCAGTTCAGGCATTCCGATTCCGAACATACTTTTCCCGCCCCCGTTTCCCTAAAGCTCCAGCTCCAGCAGAAGTCTTTGAAATTCCTTGGAATTCCGATAATTCGTGAGGGCTCGCTGGTAATCGATCCAGGCTTCCCACAACCGAATCCATTCGGTGTTATGATAGTAGAGAGCGTGCGTCGTTTCCCCGCGTTGAAGCTTCTGATACGTTTCCCACTCGTTTCGGCATGCATCGCAAAGATGGTGTTCACTGCTTGATGGAGAGGAACACCGTTCGACCCCTTCCAAGTGGGTGCCGCATTTGGCGCACTTGGACGGACATCCGCTGCACAGGAAGATCCGGCGAGTGGCCTCAAGTTTTTGGCGAAACTCCTCGCGGGATTTTTGGCCTTTCTTCCCGGATATGTCGATTATATCAGCCATATCTACTCTTTGTCGCCGAAATGTTTAGGCTTTTCCCACATTCAATCCAATTTTATCATTCTTGGCCTCGAGCCGTCAAGGAACCCTGGTTCACAAGGAACCCGAGTCGAGGTTCAGTCGACTTCATTCAAATCAAACAAGCGCCGCACCAAGGCCAGTTCGCCGCCTGTGCTTTCTTCATGCCGTCGATCCCGTTTGAGAAAAGTCACCGGATTGTGCAGCAGCTTCTTGACCAGGGAAGCCGTCATGGCGTCCAGCACCTCGGTTTGCTCTGAACTCAGGGCGCCCAGGCGAGGAATCGTTTTCTGTAATTCCCTGGCGCGTATTCCTTCCGCCCAGTCCACCAGATTCTTGACGGTCGGAACTACGTCCAAAGTGTGGAACCACTTCTCGAACTTGATGCATTCTTCCCGTACGATGCGTTCTCCCCGCACCGCTTCGGCCTCTCTCTCGCGCAGATTGTATTCCACCACATGCTGCAATTCGTCTATGTCGTACACGTACATATTCGGCAATTCGTTGATTCGGGGATCGATATTACGAGGAACGGCAATGTCGATGAAGAACAAGGAGCGGTTCTTTCGTTTCTTCATGAGCCCCTGGACTTGGGAATAGGTGATCACATAGTCCCGCGCGCCCGCGGAAGAGATCACGATATCCACTTCCCGAAGCCGTTGTTCGACTTCCTCCATAAGCACGGCCTTCCCCTTGAATTGAGACGCCAGATCGAGGGCGCGCTCGAAAGTCCGGTTGGCCACGACCATATCGCGCACCCCGTTTCGAAAGAGGTGTCGCACCGCCAGTTCCGCCATCTCGCCTGCTCCGATCAGCAGCACTTTTTTCTCGGACAGGTCTTCGAAGATTTTCCTGGCGAGTTCCACGGCCGCATAACTGATGCTGACGGCGGCTGATCCGATACCTGTCTCGGAGCGGACCCGCTTGGCGACGAACAAGGCCCGGTGCATCAGGCGGTTCAAAATCGCTCCGGAGGCGTTGTGACGAACCGCCACGCGATACGCGTCTTTCACTTGCCCCAGAATTTGGGGTTCTCCCAGGACCATGGAATCCAGGCTGGAGGATACGCGGAACAGGTGACAAACCGCGTTTCTTCCATGAAGCACGTAAAAGTGGGGCGCCAATGCGGCCGCATCGGAACCGTGATTCCGGGCGAGGAGGTTGATCAAGTACCCTGCGGCCCGTTCCGGATCTCTCGTGACGGCCAGGGCTTCCACCCGGTTGCAGGTGGACAGGAGGAGACATTCGGATACGAGCGGATGATTCACCACTTCCGAAAGCAGTCGGCTTGCGTCCGACGTTGCGACCGCCATGCATTCGCGCACTTCCACCGGGGCGGTCTTGTGATTCATTCCTACCAGAATGAGGTTCACGAGGTCTCCCCAGGCTGCGCAAAGGTGTGGTAACCCTGCATCAGAGTTCCCGCACCCAGGAAGGTGAACAGCAGAATCAGAAATCCGATGATGGACATCACGGCGGCGCGTCTTCCATGCCAGCCCATGGTGATGCGCTGGTGGAGAAGCGCAGCGTACAGGAACCACGTTATGAGAGACCATACCTCCATAGGATCCCAACGCCAGTAGGACCCCAAACTCACCTGAGCGTAAATGGATCCGCTCACCATACCCAGGCTGAGGAGGGGAAACCCCACCATAAGGCAGCGATAATTGATGGAATCCATTCGGTGCAAGGGAGGGAGTCTCTTGAAGAAGAACCCCAGCTTTTTCCCCTTGATGGAACGTTCCTGCAGGAGATACAGGAGGCTTACCAGGAAGGCCAGGGCAAAGATCCCGTTGCCCAGGAACACCGAGATCACGTGAATCGGGAGCCAGACGCTCTGGTGGGAGAGTTTCGGCAGGGAAGGTTCCCCCGGGGTAAGTGAGGAACCCAACACAAGACATAGGGCCAACGGAGCCACAAGAGCGCCCAGAACCCTCAGATTGAATCGGAGCTGCAGCAGTAAGAAACCGCCTGCAACGGCCCAGGCAAAGAAGGACAACGTCTGCTGAAAGGTAACCACTGGAAAGTGGCCTACCGTCTGATAACGAATCAGGAAATCCAGCGTCTGAAATAGAAAGCCCGCACCCAGAGTTGCCAGTCCGGTATGGCTGAGAACGGTTTTCTGAGCGAAGACATAGAGCACATAGAACAGCGCGCCCGCCAGGTAGGCCGCCAGGATTCCTTTGAGCAACAGCGCCGTCATGAGCTCGACTCCTTGCGGGTCAGAACGATTCGAAGTTGGGACAAGTTGATGGATTCACCCAGAACGCCGGACAAATAATGTTCCAGGGCCGTTTGATCTCCCGAGGCGATCCAGTCCAGGACGGGGGAATCTACAATGGCCTCCAGCACTTCCTTATTCTTCCTGGACTCATTACCCCTGCGTTGAAGTTCTTTCCGCACGGCCCCCAGAATCCGCAACAGCACTCCGTAATCTTTGGAAAAATCCCGTTCAAACCGTTGTCGTAGTCGTTTGGCCAGAGCGGGGCTTAAGCCGCTGGTGGAGACTGCGATAACGAGGTCGCCCAAGTCCGCCACCGCGGGGACGACGAAAGAGGACAGCTCCGGTTGGTCCACCACGTTGCACAGGATGCGCCGTTCCCCGGCCCATTGCGCGATCTTACGGTTGATTTCGGGACTGTTGGTGGCTGCGGCGACCAGGAATGCATCATCCAGATCCTCCGGACGAATCGTGCGGGGGACATGGGCTATCTGGTTACGATCCGCAAGAGTCCGAAGTTCGGGGCTGAGTTCCGGGCTGATGACCCGGACACTGCCTCCGCACCGGAGGAAACCTTTGGCCTTCCGGGCACCGACTTCTCCTCCGCCTGCAACGATGCAGTTCCGGTGGATTAAGTTCAAATTGGCGCAGTAGTACTTCATACGCACGGGATCGGGTAGTTCAAGCAGTCATGCCGGCGTCGGGGAGGCTTCGAGGCAAGATAAAGCAGCTCCGGCCGGACTCTTTCTGAAAACAACGAGGACCATGCTTTCAAGCGCGGGCAAAACTGCTGACTTCCCAAATCGCAGATTCCGATGTTTGAATTCAGATACACCGCTACAGGTATGAAGCCCCGGGATTTCAGGGCCCTTCCCCGGTCGAAGAGTCGAAAGTCCATATTTCCGCCTTGTCCGACACCCATACATTTTCTATTGAACCTTTAACAATTATTTTGCATCATGACAAGCTGCGGCGCGCTGGATGAGAAGTCCCGGTGTTGGGTAATGCAATTCCGGGGACGGAGGTTCTCGTAACGGTTCCCGGAAAAAGAAGTTGCCGCAGGGCCGCTTTCAGGTCAGGAGGGCGATCGGGACTCCCGTTAAAAGGCCGCTGTTAAGAAACGCCCGTGAACCCATGTAAACCGCCGGAATGCCGAGCTCGGGAGACGGGTTCGCTGGAACAACCGCCGGCGTGGGAGACCCGGCCACGGCTCGCCGCTGAGCCTATCCCTCAATGCCTCAAGGAGAGTTCGGTTATGCAGATTTTCGTGTCGGGTTCACTGGCATACGACCGTATCATGGATTTTCCGGGACGTTTTGCGGATCACATTCTTCCTCATAAGATACATATCTTGAATGTATGCTTTACAGTGAACGGCCTGAAAGAACAGTTAGGGGGCACTGCGGGAAACATTGCGTACAATCTGGCCCTCCTGGGCGAATCGCCGATGATCCTGGCTGCTGCGGGAAAAGACTTCGGTCCGTATTCCCAATGGCTGGCGCGGCATGGTTTGTCCTTGGACGGTGTGGCGTGCGTCGAGGACGAATTCACGGCGGGAGCGTTCATCACCACGGATATCGGAGACAATCAAATCACGGGGTTTAATCCCGGGGCGATGAAGCATCCTTCCCAGTATCGCTTCAACGGGATGAATCCGGGGGATTCCCTGGCCATCGTGGCGCCCGGCAACGTGGAAGACATGATTGCGTACAGTCGAATCTATCGGGACCGTGGGGTGGCGTATATTTGTGATCCCGGCCAACAGATTCCGGTTGTGCCCTCCGATGCTCTGTTGGAAATGATCCTGGGTTCCAAAATGCTCATATCCAATGACTATGAGTTGGACCTGATCCTCCGGTCCACTGGTATGGGTCTGGATCAACTCCTGGCCGGAATCGGGACATTGGTCACCACCCTGGGAGAACACGGTTCCGTGGTCCGAACCCGACGGGGAGAGGTGAGAATCCCTTCGGTCCGGGTGGAAGCGGTGCTGGACCCTACGGGGGCGGGAGACGCTTACAGGGCGGGATTGATAAAAGGTATCGTGCTGGGGAAAAGTTTGACCGAGGCATGCCGCATGGGAGCCACCTGCGCCGGTTTTGCCGTGGAGCATTATGGTACCCAGGAGCACACATTCACCCAGGCGGAGTTCTGGTCCAGATATCACACCTGCTTTGGTTGAACAGGGGACTCCGATAACCAGGCCGAGCCCATACCACTGTTGATGAACAGTATTACGGGCAGGTCGGTGCAAAACAATGAGATGCAAGCCACGCCTTCGGCGTGACAGCAGATCGCGCTTTTCAGCGGCCTGATAGGGGAAGCTCCGGCAGGGAGGGACGCACGTGATCGGCGATACGGAGGGAGGAAACCCGTTGTTGTCCCGCATCCAGCGGACTTTTCGGGAATGGGGTGTATTCCGTGAGCGCATCTCGGTGGAGCATGAGGGAAGTCTGTACCGCGTTTGGTGCGACGAAGGGGGTTTCATGGTGTACCGGGTGAATGAACACCAAGGCATTCCCCCCGGCATTCCGGGCTGGTCCGTATGCTGGGTTGATGCTTATGGGGCCTTCGAGGACTGCTGCAGCGATACTCAGAAAGAGGAGCCGACGATGTGTCCTCTCACGGTATCGGAGTGGTTGGATCTGGTCGACGCACACCGCCTCCGGAAGTATTTGCCGGATCCGGGCGTGTGAGCAAAACTGCGACCAATCGCCGGCGCCGTGTTCCGTTGAGAATTTACCCCGCCGGCGCCGGGCCCTTCTCCATGGGTGGTTCAAAGGGCGGGATCCCGGCGTGAATCACCGGGCGTACTTTTCCAGTATTTCGCCCAGAATAGCTGCCGCCTTTCCCGTCAGACGGGCGCAGGGTGTGCGTCCCTCTCTTCCGTGGAACGCCTGCACTTGGTCACGGTCCCTCCAGTCCACCCCGGCGATGTCCCGGCAGGCCACAGTGCGTTCCGGACCGGCCACTTCCGCCTCGAAGCGGCGATAGAACGCGGTGCATGCCCTCCACATGAGCGGATCGTCCCTTTCTTCCGGCGCGGTTTTTCCGAAGGCCCTGCCGATACAAACGATGCCCCCCGTCAGAGCCCCACAGGGTCCTCCCGTGGATGCGATACCTCCTCCCAGAGCGGCGACGGATCGGACCAATGCTTCCGAGTCGTTTACGTTCAATTTCTTCAGACCTACGGTCAGGATCGCTTGACTGCAATGAAATCCTTGCAGCATCAGATCACGGGCCTCCATTTCCATTTGATGTGGCGTCAAAGCGTGATTCCTCAAATCAGTCCGGAATCCGGGCGGCGCGCAACGGCTTGTATACGGCGCCGCCGGGCAGAAGTTCGCTTTCATAGAGCACCAACCGATCCAGTTTGAACACATGCCTGGGGCCGAAAGAGATTTCACTCAAGACCCCTGGGAGATTCGTGGTTCCCTCTTCGCGGCGGATTCTTCCCAAAGTGAGATGAGCCTGGAATGTCCGACTTTCGGGTTTGTACTTCAAGGGAACCAGTCCTTGCTCCAGTTCCTGTTGAAGGGTGTACAGGGGTACCAAGTCACCTTCCAGGGAGGCCCATATCACCCGCGGGTTCCTTGAGTTGGGGAATGCTCCAAGGCCCTGCAGATACACCGAAAAGGGCTTGGCGCGCTCGCATACGCGTGTCATGACTTCGAAAATGGGATCCACGTCGCTTTCCGGGATATTGCCCAGGAATTTGAGCGTGAGATGCACGCCCTCGGGACGGGTGAAACGGAGGTCCACCTGTTTCTTCTTCAGCTCCTGCTGAATTCCGGCCAGCAGTTCGCGAATTTCCTGTGGAAGACTAAAGGCAATGAAAGAACGGATCACGATTCAAATACCTCCACACCCATTCCAGGGCGGTTTCCGAACTCCGGGCTTTCACTTCCGCGCGATCGCCTGGAAACAGGAATCCGTGGGACGCTACTCCTTGTCTGGATGCCAGAGCAATGAAGACCGTGCCCACCGGTTTGGTCGGGCTTCCACCCGTGGGACCCGCAATGCCCGTGACGGACAATCCCAAATGGATCCCCGCCGTGGCAAGGACTCCGCGCGCCATGGCCTCGGCGCACTGTGCGCTGACGGCGCCGTATCGTTCGAAAATTCCTGGATCCACCCCGAGCAGATCCGTCTTGGCGCGGTTGCTGTACACCACTACGCCCCGGTCGAAATAGTCTGAGCTTCCGGGCACGCTGGTAATACGATGGCAAATAAGCCCGCCGGTACAGGATTCCGCCACGGCCAGCGTGAGCCCCTGCAGTCGAAGGAGTGGGCCGATGGCGCATTCGAGCGACACGCTTTCGTGATTCAAGGGATCCTCTCTCATCCGGGGACTCGTCCTCCAAATCCGTGCCGTCCTGTGTCGAAGACGATTACCAAGGTTTCGGCATTACTGTTCAGCGCTCGGGAGGCCGCGCGTCAATCGGTGTCCGCCGCCTCGCGTTTCCATGGCGCGGCTGCGGCTACGGCGGCGTACACGTCCATCAGCGGCAATCCGTGTTTCGCCGCGGCCTGCCGGCAGGATTCGAACTCCGGGAACGCTCTGCGGTGGCCGTCGGGTGTGGTGACCACTTTAACCTGGATGGCGCCCAAAGGGGTTTCCACTATGTCGATTCTCCTGGGCAGGACCACCCGTTGGACTCTGTGATAACGGGCGCCGATGGTCGTGGATTCGGTGAACAAGACGGTCATGAGAGCGTCGCAGGAAGCCGGCGGGCATAACACCTGGACCAATAATCCGGGCCGGTTCTTTTTCATGTAAGCCGGGATGAAGACGACATCCAGGGCTCCCGTTCGCATCAAACGATCCATCAGATGACCGGCCAGTTCGGGGGTGAGGTCATCCACATTGGTTTCGATGACCATAACTTCGTCGGAGCGCCCATACCCTGTTCCGAGAACGGCGCGGAGCACATCGGGCCGATCCGGCCAAGCCCTCGATCCCATACCGTGGCCCACGGCTTGGATGCTCATGAGAGGAGGGATACCGAAATGGGAGCACACGGCGGTCATGATGGCTGCGCCCGTGGGGGTCACGGTTTCTCCCTGGAGTTCGGCGCCATATACGGGTACGCCCCGAAGAATGCGCAGAGTCGCAGGCGCCGGAAGGGGGATGGGGCCGTCCTCGTCTCGCAGCAGGCCATGACCCAAGGGGACTCTTCCGCACAGGCACTGCTGAATTCCGAGATACTCCAGTGCGCACAGGGTGCTTACCACGCCTGCAATGCATTGGGCCGTGCCGGCTTCCTGCAAAGACACCTGTTCCATGGGATCGCCCTGCACATGGGCTTTGGCCTCAGCCAGGGTCCGGAAGACGCCGGCGGACCGTTCTTTGACATCGGGGGAAAGATTGCTTTCTTGAATGATTCGAACGATGTCCGGATAGCGGCGGGCGCGATGAGAAGAAGGGGAAGTCACCGAGAAACGTGTTCCTCGAAGGGACTTCCGTTTCTCCGAAAAGGTCTCGATCTCGCATCCTTCGAGGGGCAAAGCGCCCACCGTTTCCCGAAGATATTGCAGTGGGATCCCAAGATCCATTAGAGACGAAACGATCATGTCTCCGGTGAACCCGGCAAAACAATCAAAATAGATAGTGGATTCCTGCATCATAAGAGATCACTTGCGACACACCGGCATCTAATAGCCGTTGAAAAACGCGATCTGCGTCGTTGGGCTTCATCCCTCGTCATTGCGGCGTACTGGTTGTACGCCGCATCCCTCAGGATTCGCCCGCCTTGCATCTCATCGCTTTTGACCGGCCCGCCCGCAATACGGGTTTATCAACGGGCATCTAAGAGAAAGCGATCCGTTCCCTGAATCCCCGCGCTCCCGGAGACTCCGGTTCTTTCGTCCGCAAAGGTTTTTTTCCATACCGCGCGCGGATCACGCAGTTTCCCGTGAGAATTCTTCGGATTTTACGGGGTTCGTGCCCGGTGCTTCTCCGGAGGTGGAGGCGAGGGAGTGCTCCAGAATCTGATCCATATGGGACGTGAGCACCAAATCGAGTTTTCTCCGAAGGTTCAAGGGGATTTCAGACAAATCCCGGCGGTTTTTTTCGGGAACCAAAATGGTATGAATCCCCGCACGCCGCGCCGCCAGCACCTTCTCCTTGATTCCCCCCACGGGCAGGACCTTGCCGCGGAGCGTGACTTCGCCGGTCATGGCAACCGATCGTTTTACGGGTTTTCCGGAAAGGGCGGATACCAGGGCTGTGGCCATGGTCACTCCGGCGGATGGTCCATCTTTGGGAATAGCTCCCGCGGGAACGTGAATGTGTATATCCATCGTCTCGTGAAAGTCGGGATCCAATCCGATGGACTCGGCCCGGGTGCGGGCGTAACTGACCGCGGCTTGTGCGGATTCCTTCATGACTTCGCCCAATTGTCCCGTGAGCAGAAGGTTCCCTTTCCCCTTCATCAGAGAGACTTCGATGTAGAGCACCTCTCCGCCCGCTTCGGTCCAGGCCAGCCCCGTGGCGACACCGACGTCGTCCTCCAGTTGATTCAGTTCTTCCAGGTAGCGGGGAGGACCCAGGTACTGGTGGAGGTTGCTCCGTGTTAGGCGAAAGGGCCCCGGACTTCCTTCGGCGATACGACGCGCCACCTTCCGGCACAGGGTCCCGATCTCACGCTCGAGGTTTCTCAAACCGGCTTCTTGAGTGTAGTGAACGATGATTTCTTTCAGCAGTTCCCGGCTGAACCGGAGATTCGCGTCCGAAATACCGTTTTCCGTCAGTTGCCGTGGAAGCAGGTGCCGGTAGACAATGGAAGTTTTCTCTTCGAACGTATAGCCCGAAAGCCGCAGTATCTCCATACGGTCCAGGAGGGCCGCAGGAATGGGTGCGTCCGTGTTCGCCGTGGTGATAAAGAGCACTTTGCTCAAATCGAACGCTACGTTCAAGTAGTGGTCACTGAAGGAACGATTCTGTTCAGGATCCAGGACTTCCAGAAGAGCCGAGGAGGGGTCCCCACGGAAATCCTGGCCGATTTTGTCCACTTCGTCGATCATGAACACGGGGTTGTTGAAGCCGCACTGCTTGATGCCTTGAATCACACGTCCCGGCAATGCCCCGACGTATGTCCTTCGGTGACCTCTGATTTCGGCTTCATCCCTCACCCCTCCGATGGAAATGCGCGTGAACTTGCGGCCCATGGCCCGGGCGATGGAACGACCCAGTGAGGTTTTCCCCGTGCCCGGCGGACCGATGAAGCACAGAATGGGTCCTTTCATATGGGGGTTGAGTTTTCGAACGCTCAAGAATTCCAGGATCCGGTCCTTGACCTTTTCCAGGTTGAAGTGGTCTTCGTCCAAAATGCGTTTTGCTTCCCGGATATTCAACTGATCGTTGGAACTCCGGTTCCAGGGGAGTTCCACCAACCAGTCCAGATAGCTCCGGATCACCGTGGCTTCCGCTGCGTCCGGATGCATTTGTTCCAATCGCTCCAACTGCCTTTCGGCCTCCTTTTTGGCCTGCCGGCTCATGCGCGCCCGTGCGATCTTCCGGCGATAGGATTCGCTTTCGGAATTCCGTTCGTCCAGTTCGCCCAATTCTTTTTGGATCACCCGTATCTGCTCGCGCAGATAGTAGTCCCGCTGCATTCTGCCGATCTCTTCCTTGGCCTCGGACTGGATCTTGGCCTGCATGGCGGAGACTTCCATTTCTCGGTTGAGGCATCGAGTGACGTGAATCAAACGCTGGACCGGATCGGTGATCTCGAGAATCTCCTGGGCCTCATGACTCTTGATCCGCAGATTGGATGCCACCAGGTCCGCCAGATGGCCGGGATCTTCGATGTTGTTCAAAATCGCCACCACATCCGGGTTCAAAACGCCCTTGAGAGACAGAATCTTTTGGCTTTGGTCCCGCACGGTGCGCATCAAGGCTTCCACTTCGGAGGGCGATGTGGACGTCGAGGTTTCGGGAACCGGTTCAAGGGCCACCAGATGGAACGGATCTTCCTGAAGAAAACGGGTGATGCGCGCCCGGGAAAGCCCCTGGACCAGAACTTTGAGCCGGCCGTCGGCCACTCGCAGCACGCGCATAATCATGGCCACGGTCCCCACGGAGTGTAAATCGGCGGGGCCGGGGTCCTCCACGGTCGGTTCCGACTGGGCGGCCAAGAAGACCAATCTGTGGGAGCCATAGGATTTCTGTATGGCCCGGACGGATCGCTCGCGTCCAACGAACAAGGGGAGGAGCATGTGGGTGAATAAAACCACGTCCCGCAAGGGAAGAAGAGGCAGCTGCTCCGGGATCAGGAGTTCGTCGTCGTCTCCGGAGTTCTCTCTATCGTTATCCGGAATAAAGTCGTCCATACGCCTCATATTCGGGTTTTTTAGGAATAGCGGTAAGTTAGAGCCAGGTTGGAAAGCTATGTTAACAGAAAACGCGGGAGAGTCAAGCGCGCCTGCCGCCGGGATGGCTTCCGGATACGGCCCCAGGGCATCCCGGATCCGGTCGCGTCGAGCCACGATGCATGCGGGAGAGTCCGGTCAAGCCCCCCGGACCGGCGCCACGCTGGGACGGCGAATGAAATTGAGCTTGATCCATAACGGCGGTATGCTATGAACAAGCCATCATCCCCAAAGAAGTGGACCCTTGTTTTGGAATCCGTGCCCCCAACACTTACCGGAAGATCCCGGTCGAAGTTGCCGTTTCGGCCGGTTTCCCCACTGTGTATCCAACGGCCGGATCAAGGATAGCTTATGGAACTTCTTGAATCGCGCATTTTCCTGGTTTTCGCCGCTGCCTCGGAGGTGAACCGGGTACGGAAACTCCTCTCCGCTCGGGGATTCAGGAATATTCGATGGGCTCAGAATGTGGCTTCCGCCTGGAAAAGCCTCCAGGAATCCAAGTGCGATCTGGTGATTTCGGAGCGGAATCTGGCCGATAAAGACGGCCTGGAATTGCTCAATAAGATGAGCGAGGACCCGGTCTTGTTGCTGACCCCCATGATCCTGGTCACATCGGAGAATCGTAAAGACAAGATCATGGAGGCCGTATATGCCGGAGTCAGCGGATACGTGCTCAAACCATATTCGGACAAGACGCTGGAAGAGAAAACCATACAGATTCTGAAGGAGAAAGGGGTATTCATCCGTGGCCTAGAACAGGTGGAACAAGGCAAAGATATGATCCGTCAAGGCAGGCTGGATGAAGCCATCGATTCCCTTAAAGAAGTAGTGTCTGAGTCCTTGGATGCGGAGCATTACTACCAGAGGGGATATCATCTTATGGCTGTCGGTAAATATGACGAAGCCATTGAAGCCTTTCGGAAGGCCATCGAACTGAATCATTTGTATGCCGATGCCTACCAAGGTTTGGGTGAAGCATACCTGAAGAAAGGGGAAACGGAGGAGGCTGAAAAGTATCTGATCAAGGCCGGCAAATTGTTCATTCAGCGTAGCCGGTTCAATGAGGCTCGAAAGTCCATATTACTGGTTCTCCAAGTAAACCCATCTAGTGTAAACCCATACAACACCTTGGGAATTTTGTATCGTAAGACCGGTGAATACGAAAAAGCTCTCGAAAGCTACCAAATGGCTTTGGCGATCAATCCGTCCGATCCGACGGTGCACTACAACATGGCTCGAGCTTATCTGGAAGCGGGGAACCGTGAGAAGTCCGTGGAATGCGCGGATCGGGCTCTGAATCTGAAACCGGGGTTTCGCGAAGCGCTCGAACTTAAGGAATATCTGATATCCGAAGCGCCGGCATCCCAATGGAATAGGCCCCTCCCGGTTCTCGATCGATACATTCCTCTGTTTGAAACGCGGAAGGGAAATCGCACGGAACTCACCGCGGAAGACCAGGAGATGAAACGGAAGGTTCTAATCATCCAGTACGAAACGCCTTCCGCGACGGTGGATCGTTTGGACGAGCGGCGTGTCCGGGAGGTATGGGAAAACGTGGTCAAAACGGGCCGCCTGCATCATCCCGGCGCCATGGTGGTCTATGATGTTGTTCGGAAAGAACGACGGTTCTATATAATCCGTGAATACCTGGAAGGGCGGAGTCTGAGGGAAATGATGGAAGCGGATAAGCCGATATCCCTCCGAATGGCTCTGGAGATGGGAATACATGCGGCATCGGCCTTGGGCCGGATGCACAAGGAAGACCTCCTGCATCTGGCTCTTGACCCCGAGTCCATTCATATTTCTCGTGAACGACAGATCAAAGTGGGGGGATTTTCCCTATTTGAATTCGAGAGCGTGTTGGGGGAAGCGTCTGCAGGACCATCCGGTTCCATGAGTCCCTATTTTGCTCCCGAGCATTTCTCTTCCCTTCCCTTTTCTCCGGCCACGGATGTCTTCAGTTTGGGAGTCCTCTTATACGAACTCATGGTTCGGGAACATCCTTTCAAGAATACACAGGCTTCGGCTACCATGTATAGTATTTGTTTCGTGGAACCCAAACCCTTCCGCCACGTGCACGAACCATTCATGGCGGCCATGCAGGCCGTGTTCCAGAAAGCCTTGGCCAAAGACCCCGCTCAACGCTACCCGACAGGCACGGAGTTGGCGACGGCTTTGGAGGATGCCATGCATCTTCTGGATGTTCATTGGAAAAGAGATCCCCGTTTTCTGGGAAAGCTCTGAACCTCAGCAGGCCGCTGAAAAACGCGACCTGCGGTCATGCCTTCGGCCTGAGGCTTGATCCTTTCCGGCTGTGCGTTTCACACAGAAAGGCGTCCTTGCGGCTTATTGCAGGTGTGCCTCATTTCTCAGGATTCGCCCGCCTTGCATCTCATCGTTTTGCACCGGCCTGCGCGCAATGCGGTGTGTCAACGGGCTGTCGGGTATGGAGGTTCACAGGGTGGTCCAAGCCAGGTCAATGACGCACGGAGCGTTCAGACTTCGGTTGATGGCATCGATCAGGTCGGGAGTTCGGACTCGTGGAACTCGGTGTTCCCATGCAAGTGTAAGTTCTTCAAAGATCGCTTTGCGAATCATGGGCATGTTGGCGGCAAGTTCCTCGCCATGCCGGCTGTTGATCAGCAGATGTACCTGGATGCGGACGAACTGGTTTCGTCCCTTGTGGGGAGCAGGGACGACGAAAAGATCCAACTGGATGTTCGCTTCAGCCTCGGAGGGTATCGAAGCGGTGACGACGTTCAACGCATTCGACGATTCCTTTCCGAGGAGGGAATGCAAGGAATAAATGCCCATAGCGGTCAGGCCCAGTACCAAGAGAACCAGGAGCAAGAGGGTGCTTGCCCGGAAGGGGAACCGCCTTCGAACGCGGGAGGGGGCCGGAGAAACAGGTTTCTCCTGGGACGGAAGATCGACTTTCGGTGGCGCGGATTCGGAAGGGAAGGACTTGGGTTTCTCTTCCCAGCGGGATTCAATCGTTTTCTCCAGATCAAATTCGTCCAGCTCGGCCTTGCGTTCATCGGATGGGGTTATGGGTTCGTCAAAGAGTGAGTCCCAGTCGAAGGCATCGTCGTAGAGAACCTGTTCTTCGATCCCTTTGCCTCTCTTAAAGGTCTTGGTGGTCTTGATTCTTTTTTCGTCGTCTTCGGGCATGTGTTCCTCGTCGGGGTTTCCAGGCCGCCGCAATCGGTTTCATGGGGCGGCGCAGAGATCCTTCCCGGCTTAAGCACGGGATCGTGAAGGAATCAGCCGGTCGGCTTCAGCAGAGTATACCGGAGAAAGGAAAGGCGGATCAAGAAACCGCCGTTCCGTTCGAGGGTATTTTTTCCGAAACCGTATTGTCGCCCCGGCACGTCTTCCAGGGTCGAGACACCCTTAACGGGCTGTTGAAAAACAGTATTGCGGGCAGGCCGGTCAAAAACGATGAGATGCAAGGCGGGCGAATCCTGAGGAATGAGGCGTACAACCAGTACGCCGCAAGGACGAAAGATGAAGCCCAACGACGCAGATCGCGTTTTTCAGCGGCCTGTTAACGGGAAAAAAGAGAAGAATACTTGTGGGATTTCCTTCTGATGGTGAATCCCAGAATCCAGCCGAACAAGAAGATGGCGGCGCCCATCAGGAGCCATCGCACTCGTTGCGTTGCCCGGAGTTGATCATTCCGTTCCCGGAGCTGTTGCAGTTCCAGCCGCTGCTCCTCAATACGTTGTTCCAACCGCCGAAGCTGATCTTCAAGACTCGAGCCCGCTATAATCCCATCGCCTGACGCATCTCGATGGTTGCCGGGAAAAGCAGGGTCTGTTGAAAATGTTCCAGGATCCGCCGGGTCGGGTAGACTGGAGACGGGCGTAGTTTGGGATGCCCGAAGTTCCCTCCGGGATTCCAGGGTTGGTTTCCAAGACCGCGGAGGTTCCAATGCGGCATGTCCGAAAGCGTTTATGCCCAAGACCATCCAGCATGCCGCCCAAACGCATAGGCGGCGGAAGGCGCCTAACCAACCACAAGTGGACCGGATCATGTGAGACTCCCTGGTCGATACGGTTTCGGAAATGAGCCTCGCAAGACGACTCATTCCCCCCGCGGGATTAGAGGTGCGACGTCCATGGGATGGACGACATGCCCCGGTTGGAATGTAACCCAAGGAACTTATTAACGATTCCTGAGAATCGGAAAATTGATGTTGCCGCCGTGTCTGCTTCCCGATGCGAATAAGGGTTGCAAACTTCAATGCAGACAATTATACATGCCATTTCAATCTTTGTTAAGGAGCTTTCATGGCGAAGATCGCATTCTTGTTTCCCGGTCAGGGTTCGCAGTATGTAGGCATGGGACGCGGATTATGCGAGTCCAGTCCCTTGGCGGGAGAGGTCTTTCGAGAAGCGGAGCGCATCACAGGAAAGCCCTTGATGAGACTGTGTTTCGAGGGTCCACTGGAAGATTTGACCCGTACGGTCATCCTCCAGCCCGCCGTTACCGCCGTGAACCTTTCCGCAATGCGGGTACTGGAAGAACGAGGCGTCCATCCGGATGTCACGGCCGGCCACAGCTTGGGCGAGTATTCGGCCCTGTATGCGGCGGGGGTTCTGAACCTGGAGGACACCCTCCGGTTGGTGGATGTGCGCGGAGATCTCATGGATCAGGCCTCGACGGGACATCAAGGCGCCATGTGCGCCCTTTTGGGCATGTCTTCGGAGCAGGTGGCGGAAATCGTGGATGGGCTCCGGGAACGGGGGGTGATCACCGTCGCCAATTACAACGCCCCGGAACAGACGGTGATTTCCGGAGAGAAATCTCTGGTGGAAACGGCGGCGAAGACGGCCAGGGAAGCCGGAGGTAAGGCTGTAGCCCTCAACGTGAGCGGCGCCTGGCACTGCGCCTTCATGGAAGACGCAGCGAAACGGTTTTCACGCCACATCGAGAAAGCGGAATTCAAGGAACCCCTGCGGGCCGTTTTTTTCAATGTCACCGGTGAAAGGGAAGAGGATCCGGAGAAGATCCGGGAACTGATGTCCCGACAGATCACAGGCGCCGTGTTCTGGTTTCAAGCGATCCAGCGGATGTTGGAAGAAGGTGTGGACTGCTTTGTGGAGGTAGGGCCTAAGAATGTGCTTTCCAATCTCTTGAAGCGGATTATTCCCAAAGGGATCGTGTACGGGAATTACCAGGTGGACGATCCTTCCGGTGTGGATCGGGTCGTCGGCGAGCTGGGGAAGTGACCGGTTTTTCCGGTTTTCGGTTCGGATCTGAAACCCCGGGACGGGGGTCGTCGGCGATCTCCGAAGCGGTATGGAAACGGGTTATGGCAAAAGTGGAATTTTTGGAAGAACGATGCAAGGGCTGCGGTCTGTGCGTGCTCACGTGTCCCAAGAACTGCCTGATCATCTCGAGCCGTTTCAACCGACAGGGATATGCGATCGCGGAGTGCATTCATCCGGAGGATTGCACGGGATGTGCTCTGTGCGCGGAAATGTGTCCGGATGTAGTGATTGAGGTCTGGAAATAGGAGGATGAATTACTTGTCGGACAGAAAACTGGTGAACGGTAACGAGGCCATCGCCATGGGCGCCATTGATGCGGGATGCCGGTTCTATTTCGGATATCCCATCACGCCCCAGAACCAGATTCCTGAATACATGGCCGCTCATCTGCCCGAAGTGGGCGGGGTGTTCTTGCAGGCGGAAAGTGAAATCGCTTCCATCAACATGCTCCTCGGGGCGGGGGCTACGGGTGTGCGCGCCATGACTTCCTCGTCAAGTCCCGGTATCAGCCTGAAGCAGGAAGGTATTTCCTATATGGCGGGGAGCGAGATTCCGGGAGTCATCGTCAATATGAGCCGAAGCGGCCCGGGTCTGGGGGGGATCGCCCCATCTCAGGGGGATTATTTCCAAGCGACCCGCGGAGGAGGGCATGGGGATTACCGAACCTTGGTGTTGGCTCCCCATTCGGTTCAGGAGAATTACGACCTGACCATTCGGGCGTTCGATCTTGCGGACAGGTATCGAAATCCGGTGGTTGTGTTGGGAGACGCCATTCTGGGTCAGATCAAGGAACCGGTGATCCTGCGCCCCCCCGATCGTGCTAAGGAGACCCGCAAGGATTGGATTCTGACGGGTTGCGCAGGGCGGAAGCCCAGACTGCTCAAATCCCTCTATCTCACCGATGGAGAATTGACGGAACACAACTGGCGATTGTACCGGAAGTATCAGGAAATGCGCCGCGAAGTTCTTTACGAGACCGTGGGTACGGAAGACGCCGAAATGATCGTGGTGGCCTTCGGATCCGTGGGCCGTATCGTGAAGACTTCGCTGGAAATGGCCCGTGAGAGCGGATTGCGGATCGGACTCCTGCGCCCCGTCTCGTTGTTTCCTTTTCCCACCGAGGCACTGCAGCAAGCGGCGGAACGGGTCAAACGATTTCTGGTCATGGAACTGAATACCGGGCAGATGGTGGAGGATGTCAAGCTGAGCGTCGCCCACATGGCCCAAGTGGACTTCTACGGGCGGCCGCCCGGATCCATCCCCACACCGGATGAACTCTTCAAGGAGATCCAGTCCGCCTTTGAGAGGATGTCATGAAACAGAAATTTAAACGTCCTGAAAGCCTGATCGACGTTCCCTTTCATTTCTGTCCGGGATGTCACCACGGCATCATCCATCGAATCGTCGCGGAAGCCATCGATGAATTCGGTCTCCGTGAACGAAGCATCGGGGTGGCATCGGTGGGATGTTCGGTATTTATGTACGACTATTTCGATGTGGACGTTCTTGAGGCTCCCCACGGCCGAGCCCCCGCCGTGGCCACGGGAGTCAAGAGAGCGCGTCCGGAGAGCTTCGTATTTACGTATCAGGGCGACGGGGACTTGGCCGCCATCGGTACGTCCGAAATCATCCATGCGGCCAATCGTGGCGAGCGCCTCTCCGTGATCTTTGTGAACAATACCACCTACGGTATGACGGGCGGGCAGATGGCGCCCACCACGCTTCCCGGCCAAACCACCACCACGACTCCCTACGGCAGAGATACCTATGTGGCCGGATTCCCTATCAGGATGACGGAAATCATGGCCCAACTGGCGGGGGTGAGCTACGCAGCGAGGGTGTCCGTCCATAATCCCAAGGCATTGATGAAGACGAAGAAGGCGGTTCGAAAAGCCTTCGAAAGCCAGATCCGGGATCGTGGGTTGGGATTTGTGGAAGTCCTTTCCGCCTGTCCCACCAATTGGAAGATGAAGCCCCTGGAGGCCGCCCGTCATGTGGAAGAAGTCATGGCGCCGAGCTTTCCGTTGGGGGAATACAAAGACGACCTTCAAACCAGCGGGACCTGAGAAATGTACTATGATACGATCATAGCCGGGTTCGGCGGCCAGGGTGTGCTGTTCATGGGAAATCTCCTGGCGCTGGCCGGGATGTATGAAGACAAGCATACCACGTATATGCCCGTCTATGGGGTGGAGATGCGTGGTGGGACGGCCAATTGCACTGTGGTCATTTCGGATCGGCCCATCGGATCTCCGGTCATCCAACATCCGTGCTCGAGCATCGTGATGAACCTGCCCTCGCTCCTCAAGTTCGGCCCACGGGTTCGTGCCGGGGGCATGCTTATGGTAAACCGTTCCCTGGTGGATATGCAGGAAGCTTCATTTGACGGTCTGGACGTAGCCGGTGTCCCTTCGCTGGAGTTGGCCAGGGAATTGGGCCGGGAGCAATTGGCCAACATGGTCATGATGGGTGCTTTTGTGGAGAAGACCAAGACCGTGTCCATGGAGAGCATCAAAGAGGCCCTTCGGGAGGTATTATCCGGAAAGCATAACGAAATGCTCGCCATCAACCATGCCGCGTTGAACGCCGGTGCGGAATTTGTTCGGAAGGGAAGCTGATTCTTGAGGGAAGAACGGATTCGAATTCCTAACCAGGATGTGGAGTTGGAAGGGCTGTGGACACCCGGAAGTCCCGAGCGAGGCGTGGTGGTGGCTCATCCCCATCCGCTGTATGGCGGGAGCATGGACAACAATGTGGTGGCCGCTTTGGCGTCTGGGTTCCAATCGGCGGGGCTTTCGACGCTCCTCTTCAATTTCCGGGGCGTGGGAAGCAGTACCGGGAGCTACGATTACGGAAAAGGCGAACGCAGAGATCTGGAGGCGGCCTGCCGGTTCCTGAGCGCCCGGGGCGTGGGGCGGAAGGTGGTGTGCGGATACTCTTTCGGAGCCTGGATTGCGTCGGCTTCCCTGGAAGCTATCCAACCCGAGGGCCTGGTGCTGGTGTCTCCGCCTCTATCCGTCTGGGACTTCCTGGAGGTAGCGAATACGGACGTTCCCGTGTGGGTTATCGGCGGAGACCGGGACTCCTTTTGTCCCCTACCCAAGCTGGAGTCCCTGCTCCAACGGATTTCTTCTCTTCAAGGAAGTCGGGTGTTCACCGGTGCGGATCATTTCTACGCCGGGTGCGAACTTCAACTCCAGGAGGTCGTGGAAAAGTGGTTCCGCTGATTGCACAGTGGAACGGATGATGGGCTCTTCCGGGATCAGCCGTCCCCATCTTTTCGGAGAGAGGCTTCCAAACGGCTTTCCCCTGCCATCAGCGAGGAATCCGGAGTTACCTTGATGGACACCCGGTGCTGGTTTTCGAGGTTGAGCAAACTGGCCCGCTTTTGGTTGAGCAGGCAGGAAGCGATGTCCACCGGAACCCGCAGCTCCAGTGTCTCGACGTCCTCCGCACTCACCTTGTGCCAAATGCGGCGGAAATGTTCCAGAGCCGAAGCCTCGGGGGTCTTGATCAAACCCTTGCCCTTGCAGTAAGGGCACTGTTGAGAGGTTCGCTGTTGGATCGAGGTGCCTAAACGCTGCCGGGACAGCTCCACCATGCCGAACTTGGAGATCCCGGAGACCTTGGTGCGCGCCCGGTCCGTTTTGAGGTTCTCCCTGAGTTGCTTGAGCAGTTCTTTCTGATGCCGTTTATCCCGCATGTCGATGAAATCGATGACCACCAATCCGGCCAAATCCCGCAGTCGTAATTGACGGGCGATTTCTTCCGCCGCCTCGACGTTGGTCCGGAAGGCGGTGTCTTCGAGACCTTTGCCTTGCGTGGCTTTGCCCGAGTTGACATCCACGGAGATCAACGCTTCCGTGGGTTCGATGACGATACTGCCCCCGGACTTCAACTGAACCCGGTTTTCACAAATAGACTCGATTTGGGGTTCCAGGTTATAGTGGGAAAACAAGGGTTCCTTCCCCCGGTACCGCTTGAAGCGGTTCCGAAGTCGTGGTGCGATGATTTTCATGAATTCCATCGCCTTGCGATGGATATCCCGGTCGTCCACGATGACTTCTTTGATTTCCGGGGAAAAATAGTCCCTCAGAAAACGGATCGCCAGATCCTGTTCCTTGTAAATCAATTCGGGAGCCGTTGCTTCCTGGCCTCGTTTCCGGATTTCCTGCCACAAGCGCAACACGCTTTTCGCGTCCTGCAGGAGTTCACGCTTGGGCCTTCCGGATGCCGCCGTCCGAAAGATTACGGAGATGCCTTCCGGGACCGTCAGATCCGCCATCACTTCCTTGAGCCGGCTCCGCTCTTCTTCGTCTTCGATCTTTCGGGATACTCCTCCGCTGGACCTTCCCGGCATGAGTACCACGTTTCGACTGGCGATGCTCAAGTATGTGGTAAGCGTCGGACGCTTCTGCCCGGTGGCGTCCTTGACCACCTGAACCAGCAATTCCTGGCCGGGGCTGATCAAATGTTGGAGCTTGCCCCGTCTGGTGGAAGCATCCACCCCCTCGCGGAAGTATTCCGGGTGGATCTCATCGATCTGCAGAAATCCGTTGCGTTCGCCGTCCAGATCGACAAAGCAGGCCTGAAGTCCGGGCTCGATGTTGGTCACCTTGCCTTTGTAGATATTGCCCTTGAGTTGGCCGTGTGACGTACTTTCTACATAAAATTCTTCCAGCACGCCGTTTTCGATCATTGCCACACGGCACTCCTCGCGATCGATGGCGTTTATGAGCATCTTTTTGGACATGATCATCTCTTAGAACGGGGAGAGGATGCTAAGGCGCTCCCCGCGGAATGGAGGATTGGCTGTAACTTCCTCAGGAATCGTCAATGGGAACGTCCTGCCGTTTCTTTCCGCTGTTGCCTGGTTTGGTGTTGGGTTGCCTGGTGCATGAAGGTTCGGATGGCCGCTTCTCTTCCGGGCTGAATGGTACCGTCGTACGGTGCATCCATGTAGGGAAAGTTCCATTTGCTGCATAATGGTTTCAGGACGGCTGAGGTTGCCGTGCTGGGCATGCAGGTGAACGGAAACACGTTGACGACTCCGTTATAACCGTGATTCATGCACTCTATGGCTCCGGAGACGCTCAGGCAGGTTTCTCCTCCGATGTCGAAGCTGAAATGGCCGCTTTGTTCCAATCTCTTGTCCAATCGGCGAATGGAGTGGTCCGGACGAATGTCTAAAATTTTCCTGGCCCTGCGAAAGAGTTGCCTGTGGCGGAAGTTCTGATAGAAGCCGTCTCCGGCCAAGGTCGCCAGCGACCTGAATCGCGCCGAAAGATTAGGAAAGTCCATGCGGCGAAGGTAATAGGAAACGGCCTTTTTCTCGTCCCGAATCTTGTCGTAGGTCGTGTAATTGATCCATTCGGAAAGAGACGCGTTCACCGCTTCTCCGTTGTACCTTTCGAGCAATCGGATGAGGTCCTGATTGGAGCGGACATGCGTGCGTACGTAAATCTCGCCGATCACCCCGATAAGAGGTCTTTGAGGAACCGCAGAATCCACAAGCCTTCCAGCGCCGTACAGAATTTCATCCATGGCCCTGAATATGGGTTCGAAGCGGAGGTTGCGGCTGTGTCGTTCGAACAGCTCGATAAGGTGTCCGTGTCCCTGCCGAATCAGAGTGTCCACGCTGCCTTGGCTCCGTTCGTAGGGACGGGTCCGCCAAAGGGTTCTCTCGATCACATCGCCGATTACCACGGCGCAATAGGCGGCCTTTCGGAAGTTGCGGCTACGATCTTGGTCGATGAGATCTCCGATGGTATACGCGTCTTCCGTAGAAAGGCTGGCGATGCGGACTTCCCCAAATTCCCCCAGACTGTCCAGGACGATGCGCTGGAGTTTGTTGTACATCCCGAAACGGCAGGGGCCGTTTGCTTCCGGCATGAAGTAGACGTACTGCTCCGGGTCGAATCGTGATCCCAGCCGCTCCTTTTCACGGGTCAAGTGGTGCAGAATGTCTCCCAGAGTAATCTGGCAGGGAAAGCATTCCTTTCCCGAGGTGAACTGTTTACCGAGTTTCAATCCCTCGTAGGTTTCCATGACCTGTGCGGGAACATCATGACTGCGGAACACGCCCGCAATTAGGTGGGAACTCAAAGGGTTCATCTCGGGAATGAGCAACTTCTTCCCCTTGACGTTGAAATTGCCCACGCGGTTCTTGAATATGGTGAAGTCTTTACCTTCTTTTGAGATGTTCTTTGCTTCCATGATCCATTCAGCCGTTGAAGGTTGAGGAGTCGGACCTGGTTCCATGTCATGCCTGTGCGCCGGGCGGATTCCTGTCATGGAAGCGCCGCTGTTTTCTTCATTGGATCCTTTACACCGCGCCGCAATAACACATTTTGGATCACGTTCTTGAATGCTTCCACACGCGTCATCATTCCGGCCACCGCACTGTGTTCATCCAGCTCCAGAATCAGATAAGGTTTTGTGTCCATAAGGTACGTATAGAAATGCTCCACAAACGAATCCGCTCCGCAGGCGAAATTCGTGATGTGAAGGCCGAACCAGCCGGGGTTCCGCGCCACCACCCGGGCGGTTCTCAGAATCTTGGCGCCCAGACCCCAGTACATGTTCGGGAAGTCCGACAAGTCTTCCTCGTCTGTATAACAGAAGTCCATGGGAATACCTTTGATGCCGCTTTTCGCCAGTTGATGTCCCAGCCTCAGGTTCAAGCGTTCATCATACAGGTTGTAAGGTCTTCCCGTCACCACCACTACCAGGTCATCCGGATCCAGGGATCGAACGATGCGTTCGCCCTCACGCCGTATTTCTTTCTCGAAGCGATCCTGCGCGGCTTGACCTTCGAAGAATGCGTCGGCCACCTGTTTCCGGGAACGTCCCAGTTTCTTGCCGATGTGTTCGTACAGTTCCTGCACGATCCTCGGGTCTTCATGCTTCATATGTAAGGTCGGGGCGAACAACTTTCCCGGATCCAAGGACAGTGCGCTCCGTACCATGAACTGATTCATTTCCACCAGGGGACAGAAATAACCGACCTCCTGGGGTTGAGGGGTTTTCATGGTGATCATGTTCGGGAGAAACAGAAAGTCTGAAACTTCCGTGAGGGTTCGCACGTGACCGTGGGATATTTTGACGGGATAGCACGTTTCCGTATTGGTGCTTTCGATGCCCAATCTGGAAATCCTGGAATTCGTGGAAGGGCTGATCACCACCTGAAGGCCGAGACGGCTCAGGAAGTGGGTCCAAAGTACTCCCATGCTGAAGAACACTAGGGCTTGCTGGACACCCACGGTGGGCTTACCCTCGGGGATCGTTGTACCGGGTTGGTTGAGGAACACGGCGGACGGTTCCAGATGGCGCCTGAAGACGGTCTCGCGCAGTTTGAAGTAATTCTCCACCGCTGTTCGGTCCGAACGGGATGCTTCGTACCGGCCGCACTCTCCTCCCCAAACGCTCTTTCTCCCGCTGAAGGTGTACACCTTCAACTTGCACTGGTTGTGACACTGGGGGTCCACCGTACATACCTTTTCCTCGTGCGTTAGTCGGTCTTCGATAATCGCCCGGAGTCCCCTGAAACCCGTCTCGTAGGGAAGTTGGAGAAAGCGGTCCTTGGCTATGAGAGCCGCGCCGAAGGCCCCCATGACCTCGCGGTGCTGGGGAGTCACCAGGGGCTTTTGAAGGACCTGTTCGAACGCGGCCACCACGGCTTTGTTGAGCGACGGCCCCCCCAGGAACATGACGCGGTCCCCGATCTTGCGCTTTTCGACCACTCGATTCAGATAGTTGTACACGATGGCGTAACACAATCCGGCGATAAGATCCGTCTTGGACGCCCCTTGCTGGGCATAGGATACCAGATCGGATTCCATGAAAACGGTGCATCGCTCTGCAAGTTGAATGGGGTGTTCCGACGAAAGAGCTAGTTTCTGAAATTCGTTCACGATGTTGATGTGATTCTTGTTGGCGAGTTCATGCAGAAAACTGCCCGTACCCGCGGCGCACACCTTGTTCATATCGAAATCGAGCGGGTGCGTGTTCTGGATGTATATGTATTTGGAATCCTGTCCTCCGATTTCGAAGATGGTATCCACCTGAGGATCGATCTCCACCGCCCCACGGGCATGGGCGGTGATTTCGTCAATGATCACATCCGCGGTGATAAAGTCGCCCACCACGTTTCGACCGGAGCCGGTGGTGGCCGCGCCGAGAATTCGGATGTAGGGACCGGCTTCCTTTTCGATAGTCCTCATGAGATCCTGGGTTACCTGGATAGGCTTGCCCTGGGTTTGCAGGTATTGCTTGTGGAGAATCTTGTGATGGGTGTCCATGAGGGCGTATTTCGTCGTGGTGGAGCCGATGTCGATGCCCAGAAACACATCCACCGTGTTTCCGGAGCTGAACATATGAGAAATGCGATTTTCTTCCGGGAATCGCGTTTTTTCGAGGCGAAGAGGCGAGGCATACGGGAAACCCCGTCCTTGGAGTTTTACGGCGGCCTCCAAAGCTTGGATGTCGATTTCATGACGTTCACCCCGTTTCCACGCCATGCGGGCCACGCCCAAGGCGCCCAGGCTTTGGGCGTGGGGAGGCGCTTCGATTCCCGGAAAATACCGTCGGAAGGATTGAACCTGCAATTGGTTCGCAGCCATGCCCCCGATAAAGGCGATGGGCTCCTCGAGGGTCCTGTTGGATACGATGGTGCTCATATAATTGGCTGCATTGCCCTCATGCAACCCGGCAATGATGTTTTCGAGACGTTCCCCCTTGTTCTGAAGATGAATCATGTCCGATTTGGTAAATACCGTGCAGCGGCATGCCACCTGGCTTGGGCGGTCCGCCTGCATTCCAAGATGAATAAAATCCCGGAGTACCGAATCGATTCGATCCGGGCTCCAGTCCATATTCTCCCGATACATGGAAGAAGCCAGCCGCTCCGCTTGTTGATCGATGAATGACCCCGTGCCGGAGGCACAAGGACCGTTCATATTGAATTCCTTCAGTTCCCATTCCGTCCCGTGATACTGAATCAAGAACAAAGCCGTATCCTGGCCTCCCATGCTGATGATGCTCCTTACCCGGGGCATCACGGCCACACAGCCTTCCACCTGGGTGATGGTTTCATATTCATAGGGGGCTCCGGCCAGTTCGGCTAGAATTTTTCCGTGATTTCCGGTGAAGGAAACGCAGCGAAGTTGCCGGTCGGCGAAGCGCTGGTATAGGTCTCGAAGAAGTTCCAAGGTGGTGAAGTGCACCTTACCGAAATGCCGCCGGTAAGGCGCCTCGTAAACGAGCCGCCCCCCGCTGTCGATGACGGCGGCGTTTATGCTGACGGAACCCAGGTCGAGCCCCAAGTACCATTCATGAGCGTTCGCATCGGTCATCTGAATTCCTCTTTTGTGCTATGCCGCGGATTGAAAGGGTGCATCCAAACACAGCAAGTCCGGTATGGAATCCCGCTTCAAGAAACCTGGAAGTAGGATGCGCCGCTGTGCATCCGCCGGTGCACGCGCTTGTCTCGGACGAGACGGTGCATGAGGGCTTCGAGCTCGGTGAGTGGAACATCCAGCGCCGTGGAGATTTCTTTCATGCCGCAGGGTCTCCTCTTCAGCATTCGCAGGATGTCTTCTTCCGTGCAGCTGCCTTGTATTTGGCGATCCGACCGCGGAAAGGACGCGATAATTTCCGCTCGTTTCCCGAGCCTTCCGCAAAGAGCCTCCAGAACGGGCGGATCCACGGGAAGTACGCCCTGTAAGGCGGGCGGGCGCACCACCGTATTCAGCTGAATGCGATCCGGCCGAATTCGGGGAACGATCTTTTCCAGGAGCGAAAGGTCTTCCTCCGAGTCGTTCACCCCCCGCACTAATAGGATTTCGAGCCAAAGCTGGTTGGGGAAATCACGGCGAAACTGAACCAAACCCTCCACGATGGCGGAAAGATCCAGGTCCGGGTGGGGTCGGTTGACGGCTCGAAAGGAACTCTCGCGGGCCGCGTCCAGCGAGGGAATCACCACGTCGGCTGGCAGCAGGGCCTTACGTACGGCTTCGAGGTGCAACAGAGAGCCGTTGGTCAACACGGCCAAAGGCAGGGGGGTCAGCCGTTTGATTCGGGCCAGGATCCAGTCCAGATCTTGGTGAAGCGTGGGCTCTCCGGAAGCGGTAATCGTGATTACGTCCGGAACCGGATGCATTTCCTCCAGGTAACGCTTCACTTCTTCCAGAATGCGCTCTTTGGAGATATACGGCAGTCTGTCCACGGTCTTCAGAGTCGTCCTGCCCGCTTCGCAATAAATACAGTCGAAGGTGCAGGTCTTTGGCGGCAGGATATCCACGCCCAGGGACCATCCCAGTCTCCGGCTGGCTACAGGGCCGAATACGAACTCCCAGTTTCGGCTTGGAGTATGCGGGAATCCTCCCACTCATATACCTCGATGGTGTTTTGAACAAAAGATTCTCATCATAATTAACGCATGAATGGAGGGCAGTCAATTCTATCCCTGAAATACACTGTCTCAAACGCGTATATACCCGAGGCGCCGGTTCTGAACTTGAAAGCCGAAACGCCGCGGAGCCTTCCTGCCGGGAGGCGCCAATTCAGACCGGAATGGCGCGAGTGGGTCGAACGGCAATGATCCTCGTCCACTCTGCCGGTACATAACAGGCTGTTCAAAAACGCGATCTGCGGTCACGGCTTAGGCGTGAGGCTTCATTGTTCCTCATTGCGGCGTATGTACGCCTCGTTCCTCAGGATTCGGCACGTCAAAGGCGTGGCTTACATCTGATCGTTTGGCGCCGGCCTGCCTGCAAGAGGGTGCATCAACGGCCTGCTAAAGGTCGGCGGGGTTTTTCGACGGTCCGGGAGGACTCGCCGCAATTTGGGTTGACACATCGGTCCCCCGACATCTATTCATTTCAGGCGGCTCGGAAGGCGAGCCGGCGTAAACCCTTTGGGACGGAAACCCAAAACATGAGGTGGTTGAACTATGGCTAATTCGGAGGAGCCCCAGGACCGACGTACCCTTTACCGGAAGAAGAAAGACATAAACATTTTCCTGTTGCCGTCGGGAAAACATTTTCAGGTGGAAGCCGAGATGGACGATGGGGTGCATCGCCTCAAACTGAACATGGTGGTAAGGAATCCGTCGCTTCGGATCGACGAAATCCGGTGCGAAATGCCTGGTGTTCCGGATACCATCTGCCGTGAAGCCGTAAATTGTCTGGATTCGCTGTTAGGCCGCCGGGTGGAGCACGGGTTGGTTCAGGAGTTGAACGGGGATTGGGTGCTCAACGGCTGTACACATCTCAAGAACCTGTTTTTCGAGGCCTGTTATTCCTTGCCGCAGGCCCAGCTGGCCATGGCGGAACAGGATCTGTCCGCGCGATTTCCAGGCCTGTCCGAGGCGCAATTGTACAAAATCATTTTCTGGTTCAGACCGGAATTCCAGAACAGTTGTATCCGTTACACCGAGAAGGCTCCTTTTATGCAGGAGGTGGTTCGCTCCAGCGTTCCGGAGGGGGCGGAAAAGCTTCAAGCCGTGGCGGCGGCCATGAGGAAATGAGCGATGGAATAGGATGCCCCGTGATCACCCCGATGGACGGGATTGTTGGGGGCGTCCTCTATTCGGGCGCGTCGGCAGCGGAATGGCTGCCGGCCGTATAGGTTCGGAATGCAAGAAAAGGGGAAGCGACTGTGATCCGTTCCGAGCGGGAACATGATCGGATAACCGTAACCTTGAATCGTCCGGACAAGAAGAATGCGGTGAATTCCGGCATGCTGTCGGAGTTGGACCGGGCCTTGCGGGAATCCGCCCGGGATGAGTCCGTGAGACTTCTGGTTCTCCGGGGTCAAGGGGGATGCTTCTGCGCCGGAGCGGATATCCGGGAGTTGAAAGGCTTCGATGCGGCGGGGATGCGGGAATACCACGATCTTCGGGAACGTGTGTTTGGTTTTCTGGAGAACTTTCCCTGTCCCACCCTTTCCGTGATCGAAGGATACGCGTTGGGAACCGGGCTGGAGCTGGCCTTGTGTACGGATTTCCGCCTGGCCTCCGGCGACGCGTGGTTCGGTGTTCCTTCTTCGAAGCTGGGTGTTACGGAAAGCTATCTGTACCTGTCCCGGTTGATTCGTTGTGTGGGATCGGCCCGCGCCCGGTTTTTGGTTCTTACCGGAGAAAGAATTTCCGCCGAGGAGGCCCGCGTGATGGGTTTGGTGGAGCGGGTGTATCCGCCGCAAGATCTGCGGCGGGAAGTTTCGGCGCTTACGGAAGCGATGGGTGGAAACGCCGTCCAAGCCATGCGGCGCTCGAAACGGGTCCTGGCCGAATGCGCCCGTGATCCCTATGTAACGGGAATCTCGGATCCCGCCCGTCCCATGTTGGAGTCCATGGAACTCGAGGAGATGGCGGAAGGAACGGGAGCCTTTCTGGACAAACGGCGATCCCATTTTGAAGGCCGCGAAGGAGACTGATATGACCGAACATTCGACTTCCCCGCGGGGATGGTGGGATACATCCATCATTCGCGTCCGGCGCAACGAACTCATGATCCAGGGATATCCTCTGGAGCAACTCATGGGCAGAGTGACGTACGGGGAAATGGCGCATCTCATGATTACGGGCGAGCTTCCTCGAAGCAAGGAAATCCAAACGCTCCTGGATGCGCTGTTGGTGGCCGTTTGCGACCATGGAGCCAACTCGCCGGCCGTGGCCACGTCCATTATGGCGGCCACCTGCGGCATTCCTTTGAATTGCGTCATCGCTTCCGGAATGAATCTGCTGGGCGAGATCCACGGGGGGCCCATCGAAGCCGCCACGAGGTTGTTTTACAGGGCGGATCGTGAGATCCGGGAAACGGGGAAGTCGACGGAACGCGTCGTCGGGGAATTGTGCCGGGAGTATCTGGAAGGAAAGGACTATGTTCCGGGATTCGGCCATCCCGTACATGACCGGGATCCTCGTGTCATCCGCTTGTTCGAGTTGGTGAACGAGGCCCGGGAATGCGGAGCGGTTACGGGGGGATTTCTGGATATCGCGCGCATGTTCGAGAAGGTCCTGCCTGCGGTGTTCTCCAAGAAGAAAATACCCATCAATATTGACGGAGGAGGCGCCGTGGTGCTGTGCGAGGTAGGGATTCCGGCGGGAGCGGCCATGGGTTTTGTTTGCCTTTCCAGAGGATTAGGTCTAATGGCCCATGGGTTTGAAACCCTTTCCCGCAGGGAACGGCTCAAAGCGCCCATGCCTCCGAATCTTCTGTCGGACGAGATGACGTACTCGGGGCCCATGCGGCGATCCCTGGATGAAACACGCGGACCTTGTTTGGAAGAGGACCCCCCGGAAGGGATGAACGGGGAAGTCCGCTTTCGACCTGCTGCGGGTGAGTACGGGAGTCGCGGACGCTGATCGTCCGAGACGCCGTTCCGCCGCTGAAATAATTCGCAATCACAGAGGGAGGTTTGAAAGCGGGGAGTGAAGTTGGTATACATAGGGTTCGGTATACGGAGAGTATAAAGTTTGATCCGGGAATTTTCGACGATACGGGGAGAGTCATGTTTGTCCGGTTTTTTTACTTGCTGAGGGATGCCGGGGTTCCGGTGACTCCTACAGCCTTTTTGCGTCTCCAGGAAGCGCTTTCCACCGGACTGATTTCCTCGCTGGAGGACTTTTATGTGGGGGCCCGCGCCATCCTCGTAAAGAGCGAGCGCTATTTCGATCGATACGACCGTATCTTTTCTCATTACTTCGAGGGAGCCGAACTTCCCGATCCTACGGGAATCGAGGTGGAAGAGGCGATTCGGGTCCTTCTGGACGAGTGGCTGAAAAGCCCGGCCCGGCTGGCCGAACTTCTCGGGGTGGAGGAAGAGACCTTCCTGGAGATGACGTCGGAGGAGCGATTCCGTTTGGCCCTGGAACGTCTGCAGGATTTCGGGGCCTCCAACAGCAACAGCCGGTGGATGGGAGGAAAACTGAATCCGCAGCAATTGATGCAGTATTTCCTGGAACTGCTGAAGAAGCAGAAAGGGGAACATCACGGAGGCGGAAAATGGATCGGGACACAAGGGTTTTCTCCGGTGGGACATTCCGGCCGCCATCCGGAGGGAATGCGGGTTGGAGGTGTCTCCCGAAACAAGTCCGCCGTGAAAGTGGCTATGGATCGGCGATACAAAGATTACTCGCAGGAAGGGCCCCTGACCCAGTCCCAGATCGGAGAGGCCCTCAAACGACTCCGGAACTTGGTTCCCATGGGGCCGAAAGACCAGGTGAACATCGACGAGACCATCCGATCCACCATGAAGAACGGGGGCGAAATCGAAATCGAGTTTGAACGCAGTCTGCGGGATCGGTTGAAGGTGCTCCTGATGATCGATAACGGCGGTTGGTCCATGGATCCCTACGTGGATGTGGTCCAGGCATTGTTCGATCACGCGGGAGATCGGTTCAAAGATCTCAAGATCTATTATTTTCATAACACCATTTACGACATGGTCTGGCAGGATCCGTCCCGTGTGAAAAAACCTAAGCGAATTGAAGAGTTCGGAACTCTGGATCGGGAGTGCCGGTTGATCATTGTGGGGGATGCCAGCATGGCTCCCTATGAACTCCTGTCCACGGACGGATCCATTCACATCGAGGAGCGATTCGTCACCCCCAGTATCGATCGCCTTAAATTCCTCGCCGGCCAATTTCCCCATGCCGCCTGGTTGAATCCCACCCCTGGATCGGAGTGGCAATACGTTTACACCGTTCGAGTCATCCGCGAAGTGTTCCCCATGTTCGAACTCACACTGGACGGGTTGGAACTGGCGGTCGCCCATCTTATGAGCCGGAATTAAGGCCGGTGTCATAATTCGGCGGAATCGGGGAGGCCGTGTCGCAGGTGCGGGATTCCTCTTGAAACGGGAGCCGCGGAGGAACGGTACCGGACCGTGCAGCGCCTTCAATAGGGAAGCTGCCTGCAGGCTTTGTGGGGGACCCGGCCTCACCACGATACCGGAGATGAGAGAACCCATTCAATCCGTACCGCAGAAGGAATTTCTTTCCGGGGCTGCGTCGGACCTTGCGGGGATGGAATGAAGCGCGTTTTGTTGATTTCAATGCCGTTTGCCAGTGTCCGGTACCCGTCGGCCGCGTTAAGCGTGCTCAAGCCGCTCGTGGAAAAAGAAGGAGTAGCCTGCGACGTCGCCTATCTGAACGTGGCTTTTCAAGCGTATGTCGGTCGCCCCGAAGTGTACGAGGCCGTTGCCGACCTCATTCTGATGGGGGAGTGGGTATTCGGAGAAGCGCTCTTCGGTTCCGAATGGGGCCGATCCGCGCGCGGCGGCGTGGGGTCGTTGACCGGTCCTTTGCTGCCGCAGGAGCCTTACAGAGACGCTCTTCGAGCCGGCCTGACGGGGCTCCGGTCCCTGGCGGGTAAATTTGTGGACGCTTGTCTCGACCGGCTCGATTGGAACTATGACCTCATCGGGTTTTCTTCCGTCTTCAGCCAGCATGTGGCTTCCTTGGCTCTGGCTAAGGGGATCAAGGAGCGGTGGCCCGAGAAGACCGTTGTGTTCGGTGGGGCGAATTGCATGGAGGAAATGGGGGAGACGTTGCTCCGGTTGTTTCCCTTCGTGGATTGGGTGGTGACCGGAGAGGGGGACTACTCGTTTCCGGAGGCCCTACGCCGCCGGCTTTCAGGGAGGTCCCCCGAAGGCGTTCCCGGTGTTCTTTGCAGGAACGGCGGCGGTGGGGTGCGGCCGGGGTCTCCGCCCGTCCAGGACCTGAACGAGCTGCCTTATCCGGACTTCGGGGATTATTTCCATGCCTTGTCCCGGTGGGCGGTGGAATACTTGCCTTCCGCCCCCATTTCACTGGAGTTTTCCAGAGGATGCTGGTGGGGAAAGAAGTCCCAGTGCGTATTTTGCGGACTGAACTGCAAGGCGGTGCGCTATCGTTCCAAAAAGGCCGGCCGGGCGGAAGATGAGATCCGGACTCTGACGCAACGGTACGGAGTCGATCGGGTGATGCTTACGGATTCCGTGATCAACATGGGGTTCCTGAACTCCCTTTTCCCTTCGCTGGCCGAATGGGGCGGTCTGGAAGAGCTGTTCCTGGAGTCCAGGCCGAATTTGACCAGTGAGCAGCTGCGCCTGTTGAGAGCGGCCGGAGTCCGGGCCTTTCAACCGGGCATAGAGAGTCTCGACACGGAGATGTTGTCCTATATGCGGAAGGGCAGCACTCTGCTGGAAAACGTGCAATTTCTCAAATGGGCCCGGCAGTATGGCATGCATCCCACCTGGAATCTGCTCTACGGATTTCCGGGGGAGAATCCGGAGGCGTATCACAGAATGGCTTCACTCAGTCCCTTGCTCATGCACTTGTCGCCGCCTATGGACCTGTCTCCCGTGCTTTTCGTTCGATTCAGCCCCCTGCTGGACCGGGCAACGGAGTGGGGGCTGCGCGGGGTCCGGGCTCACGCCGGTTATCGGGCCATCTATCCCTTCGAAGAGGAAGATCTGGATGGGTTGGCCGTATTTTTCGAGGCGGACTACGACGGCAAGGAGGAGGCGTCCACGTACGCGGCCCCCTTACGAAGCCGGGTGGAAGCCTGGAAAGAGGCCTGGAGGCAAGGTACGCCCCCGAGCCTGACCGTCTTCTTTCAACCGGGGCCGAGAGCCGTCATTACGGATGAAAGACCTTGCAGCGCGCATCGGGAACGGCAACTCGAGGGGGATTGGGCCGCGGGGTATGCGGCATGCGACGCGGCCACGCCCTTTGCGTCCGTGGCTGAACAGGTGCGCCGGGAAAGAAAAGCGGAGTACGGCGGAGATGCCGCTTTACGGGCGGGGTTGGAAGGACTGGTAAAGGACGGCCTGATGTTGAGCGAAAACGACCGATACCTGAGTCTGGCGATTCAACCGGGTCTGGAACCGGAGTACCTGGAAATTTAGGACGGGGAAGATACTTCAGGACAGGGCCCGATCCTGTCCCCGGTTCAGCGTAGGAACGCGCCCTCCTCATGCCGTTTTCAGAAAACGCTCGAAAAAGTCCAGGGTGAGCCTCCAGTTTCGGGCGAATCCCGCGTACGACCAGATATGACCCTCTTCCGGAAACACGCGGAGTTCGAAGGGTTTTTCGAGTCGGGTGAGCTTTTCCGCAAGTCGGGTCGTATGACGGACGGGAACCACGTCGTCCTGTTCGCCGTGAATCAGCAGGAGAGGGCAGCGGATCCGTTCCACGTGCAGAATGGAAGAACGAATCCGGTACTCATCAGGCACATCAGCCGGGAGCCCCCCGATCATATCGGCGATCCAGGGGTTTACACGGACATGGTCTTCCATGTCCGTGGGGGTGCTCCAAAGGACTCCGGCTTTGAATACGTCATATCGTTCTACGGCCAAAAGGGCGTTGTGGGCTCCCCGGGAGTACCCCATGATACCCAGTGCTTCCGGATGGACGTCCGGTCTGGCCCGCAAGAACTCGGTCAGGTTGCCGATATCCAGCACTTCCCCCTTGCCGTATTCCATACGGCCTTCGGATCCGGGATACCCGCGGTGGATCAATGTGACTCCCATGTAACCCCTCTGAGCCAGCTCCAGGGCCATATGTTCGTAAATGGTCTCGTAACCGCCGCCGGCATGATGAATCTGTACGGCGGGCAAAGGCGGCCGGGCATCCGGCGGTTTCGCCAAAAACCCCCTGAGCCGTACTCCCTCACTCGACAGAACGAAGCGTTCCCTGTGGATTTCCGTAACTTTGGTTTCCATGCGTCCAGAAACTCCCGTGGGCAGGATGAATTCTTTCGGGTGTTGAAACGGAGGCCGAGAGGTTTTGGCTCGGCCGGATTTGAAGCCATCATACCTTATTTTAGAGGGATGGGTCCATGGATACCGTTCCGGGGAGAAGACCATGGCGGGAATCGGTGAGGGCGGCATGGCCGGGGAGCCGTAGCGGCTCGAGGGAATGCGGAGTGCGGGGACGGTTCTCCGGGGTGTTTTTAAGCCGGATACGAGAATGACTCTGAATTCTTGGGGCAAATCTTATTGCCTCTATGAACCGGCCGAGAAGCACCGGTGTGATAGCCGGGTAAGAAAACCGGTTTTCAAGTCCCAACATCGCGCCGCCGGATGGAGAACCGACGGTGAGACCGGCAACGGAGAATGAGCTAGAGCGATGTCTATGAGGGGGGGGGGAAGAACGGTTGGAACGGTTGGAGAGACCCGGGCCGGGCGTTGAATTCGGTCTCCCGAGATGCGTTGAAGGGCGGCTGCCTCGGTCTCGCTGGGGGGTCAGGATCGGTGGTATGAAATGGCGCAGGTATGGAGACGTTCTCTTTTCTTCGGATTCTCTTTTCAGAGAGCCTGGAATGGGAAAGGGATGAATGCGACGGTTGGTCTGAAAATCGGATTTTTGGATATATTCAAATTTTTGACCGAGTACGCATGGGGGGATGTGAAAAGGTCTTGCGGACTCCAGAAGGATTCAAATATACTCTTGTCGAATAGGGAAGTCCTTGGGAAATTTCTTGACACGCGGTGGAATTTATCCTATTTTGCGTCAAGTTTATATAAGATAACAGCCCTACCGAAGTTCCCGTCCAAGCCTGAGAGGATGGTTGGAAACCCGAACAACCGTAAACCAATCCATGCGTTTATACCCGAGTAGGAACCTTGAATAAATCGGCGAGGAAAGGTGGTGATGAAGAGGGATCGCCTCGGTGGAGTCTTGGGTTTTCAGTGAGCGTAAGTGGCATGACCCTCAATTCTCCTTTTGAGGAAGGGGAGCAACCGAAAAGAGAGGTAATGTAGGATGCCGAAGCTTGGAATCGAATTTGACGAAGAAGCGCAGAAGAAGCTGGAAGTTCCTCTAGGAAAGCGGGAATTGTATCCGTCCGTGGGCAAGTACGTGGCCGAAGTGCTCCGGGAGCATGGGGTCACGGTGGCCTGGGGTGTTCCGGGAGGACACATTTGGCATTTTGTGGATGCCATTTCCCGAATCGGGATCAAGTTGATCGTTTTCGGACATGAACAGAATGCGGTTTATGCGGCGGAAGGCTATTCCCAGGTGACCCAGAAACCGTCGGTGGCTTTTGGAACGGTGGGTCCCGGCGCGGGAAATGCTTTCAGCCCCATGCAGCAGGCCTTTTTGAGCAATACCCCCATCATTTTCCTGGCGGGTGGTATCGAGCAGGAACACGACCATCTGTACAACACGATCCAGGAAAGTATCGCCGCGGAATTTTTTACCCACGTATGCAAGTGGGCGCAGCGATGCTTCTATCCCTGGTCCGTGAAGCAGTTCATGACCCGCGGTTTCCGCGTGGCCACCACGGCCCCCATGGGACCGGTGGCGTTTGAATTGGGGATTGACTGTCTGTTCATGAAAGACGAAGCCCGGGAACACTACTGGGGCGGCTTCTTCCCGCAACACGCCGACTGGTTGCCCAACTGGCGGCAGGATGAGACAGGGACGTTCATTACGGCGGGCGCCGACCCGGCGTCCATCGAAAAGGCGGCCAAGGCCATTTTTGAAAGCAAGAAACCCTTTATCATTCTGGGCGACTACGCCTCATGGGACCAGGCGGGACCGGAAATCGAGGAATTCGTCAACCTGACCAAGATTCCCTTCAATACCCGTCGTCTGGGACGCGCCGCCGTTTCCGAGAAACACCCGGTGGCCCACCGCGGTTTCCCCAAGTTCCGCAACGAGATCGATCTCATGATTCCCATCGGTCTGAAGGTCGGGTTCTTCGACGGCTACGCGGGCGGTTGGCCGCAATCCATCCAGATCGCTCCGTGCAACGATTACGTATGGACCTATGTGAACACCAAGGCCTCTTTGGTGGGGAACACCAAGGTGGTCATGAAGCAGCTGAATGAATGCATCAAGAAGAACGGCTACGACAAGATCAGTCCGGAACGACAGGAATGGCTCGCGCGTTGCCAGAAGTCCAATTCGGACGGCACCGAATCCCGCAAGGCGAAAGCCTACAAGTTCGGTCCGGATCATCCGCGGTATAAATCCAAGGATATCCTCCACTTCGGTTATATGTCCCAGATCATCCGGGAAGTGAACGAGGAGCTGTATGACAGCGCGGTGCGCGTGTCCATCGACGGATACACCATGAGCGACTTTGTCATGCCGTATCTGCAGTTCACCCGTCCGGGGTCCTGCATTACCGCCAACGATCAGGCCGGCGTGGGCCACGGTGTGGGTCAGGCCATCGGCGCCGCCGTCGGCGACCTGGAGAACGGGTCCAAGATTCCGTTCCTGGCGTTGATGGGGGATTCGGGTATGATGAATGCCGGCTTGGACATCCACGTGGCCGTCATGTACAAGCTGCCCATCGTGTACCTGGTCACGAACAACTGCGGGTGGATGCCCGGCATGAAGTACCCCTGGTACGGTCCCAACTGGGATATCCTGGGCGAACAGGACGTTTTCGGCAACGAGTGGATGGGCGTCACCGTGATGGGGGAGGAACGGCCGCTGGATACGCGGTTTGACAAGCTCTCCGACGTCTTCGGCGGCACGGGCATGTTCTGCAACCGGTCCGAGAAGTTCAAAGAGCAGCTCAAGCAGGCGTACAACATCGCCGAGAAACAAGGCCCGGTGATCATGAACTGCATCATGGATCAGCACCTGGTCAACAAGGCGGTCATCGGCCCCGTGTATTCGCTGATGTATGCCCATATCCCGTGGGAAGAGCTGCCGCTGCGCGGCAAGCATTCCCGCCGCTCCACGTTGAAGAGGTGGTTCCCCGACCTCGAGAAACTGCCCCCGATGCCCATCTACGACAACTGGGAACCGCTGACCGAGAAAGAGTTCGGATACGAGCCCAAGGACGAGATATTCAAGTAATATCCTCCGTGTGTTCGGTCCATCCGAGCCCTTGACGTGATGCAATTGGGGGGGGCCTTCACAGCGTGAGACTCCCCCCTTCTTTTGTTTACACCCAACCGGGAGGTTCGAGTTGACATTCTTGGGCAACTTTGTCAAAGGGCGCATTTCGCAAACCACTCTCGAAAAGAGCCTGGTCGTCGAGTATGTGAGGAAGCTCTTCCGGCGGGAAGATTTCCCCGGTGAGATCTTCGTCGCGCTCGAGGACAGCGCCGTGGTCAGCAAGGGGGACGTGGTCTGGCTGAATTTCGATACGGAACATCCCTTCGATTTCATCCCCCTTCCCAGAATCGATCAACTGGTGTTGAATATTCCATCCAAGGCGCAGGTTCTGGCGGCCTTGGGAGCGACCACCTTCGACGACGTTTCTCGGGAAGCGGAAGACGGGTTCTGGGAACGCTTCGAGTTCGTGTTCTGCGATCACGCCGACGGCGTGAACGTGATCTGGGAATGAGCCGGAATCGCTTCATCGCTGTTACGGACGGAACGTGTCTCCACTGCGGATTCTGTGAACAATACGTGGCGTGTCCCGGGTCGGGAAAGGACTGTATCGGCTGTGGGGCCTGTGTAAAGGCCTGCCCGCAGGGCGCCCGGCGCCTGGAAGTCCGGAAAGACAAGCCCCAAACGGTGCGGTTCACCCTGGACGGAATGGATATTCAGGTCGAAGGTCCCGTGTCTGTTCGGACCGCCTTGTCTGAAACCGAAGCAGGAGATAGACCGGGTCCGGGAAAGGGCCTTCATTCGGCCGGTGACGGATGCGATACCGGAGGATGTTGGGGCTGCGGCGTGCTCGCCGACGACTCTTTGGTTCCCGGGTGCATGACACCGGTCCGGGAAGGGTTGAATCTTATCACGGATCCCGATGTAGTGTTGCGGGCGGAACCTCGTCGAGTCGTTTCCCTGATGCGGCCTCCACCCCATCGCCATCCTTCCATTTTTCTTCACGGATGCAATTATTCCTGCGGGCTGTGTCATAACTGGGACTTGACCTTTGCATCGGTCGGACGGGCCATGACGCCGGGTGAGACGGCTGCGGAGCTGCATCTGGATCGGGAAACGGATTACTGGATCGGCATATCGGGGGGGGAACCCACGCTGAATCGACCCTGGTTGGTCCGCACCGTACAGGAACTGCGTGGAAGAGCCCCGGGCATGCGGATACAATTGGATACCAACGCCTCTCTTTTGACGGCCGACTATATCGACGAACTGGTTGAGGCCGGGGTTACGGATATCTCCCCTGACCTGAAAGCCGTCCAAACGGAGACGTTCATGAAGCTGTGCGGCATATCCGAGGAAGAAACGGCGCGCAGATACCTGTCGAATTCCTGGGATGCGGTCCGCTACCTGGACGAACATCATCGGGGCCGGGTATTTGTTGCCGTGAGTTTTCCGTATCATCCGTGGATACATACTCTGGAGGAACTGGGAGAGGCCGCTGCCAGGGTCGCTTCCTTGAACCCGGAGCTTCGGGTTACGCTCATTGAATATCAGCCGGCGTTTCGGTGTCGGGACTGGCCTTTCGTGGATGCCGCCTCCATGGCGCGAGCCGAGGAAACCGTGCGGTCGGCCGGACTCAACCATGTGATCGTGCAAGGGGGAGATGCCATGCCTCTTGCCGTGGATCCGTTGGATTTGGCTTTGGGTTCGGAGACCTTTTGAAACGGAGGAGGCTGAGGGCTTGTGACCGACCCGTGGTCCAGCGGTTCGGAAGAGGTTTTGAAACCGTGATTGAAGGCCTTGCCGTCGAATCGTTTTAGAGCACGGAAGGCGGACGCTGTATGTCCGGCGCCGTCGGGAATCAACGACCCCGGGGTGTTCATTGATTCCTGGAGTCGGCGCCTATATAATAGTAAGGTGATTTTAACACCACAGGAGGTTTGAATATGGTCCGAAACGAGTCAGAAAAAGAGGTATGCCTGTTCAGTCAGGAACAACTCGACTCCATCGAGGCGGGGTACAACGACTGGTTTAATAACGTCTTAAAGGACGCCGACAGGCAGGAGGAGTTGGCCGGACGATATAACACGCATTCGGGGATTCCCGTTAAGCTGCTGTATACCCCAGCGGACGTTGCCAAGGTGGATTATGCCAAGGACATCGGCTTTCCGGGGTGTGAGCCGTATATACGCGGCGTATACCCGAACATGTATCGGGGCCGCCCGTTTACCGTACGCCAGTTGGCCGGTTTGGGGGCTCCGGAGGACTGCAATCTTCGAATCAAGTACCTGCTCAAGCACGGAGCAACGGGGATCAATATCCTTTTCGATCTGCCCACCATTCGAGGCTACAATTCGGACGATCCCGAGGCGGAAGGCAATGTGGGTCACTGCGGGGCCTCGGTGGACTCCATTTGGGATGTGGATGCCTACTTCAAAGACATCGACATGGGGGCGATCAGTACCTCGGTGGTGACGCACCTGCCCAGTACCTCCATCGTGATTCCCGGCATGTACTTTGCCGTGGCCGAGCAGCGCGGCGTGTCCAAGGATAAGATCGCGGGGACCTGCCAGAACGACTTCATCATGGAAACCTGCGTGGGCAGTGGTCCCGAGATTCTTCCTCCGCCGGTGAGCTTCCGCCTCCAGTGCGACGTGGTGGAATTCATCTGCCAGAACTATCCTCGATGGAATCCCATCAGTTACAACGGCTACAATCTCCGGGAAGCGGGAACGAATGCGGTGCAGGAAGTGGCCATTGCCATCGCCAATGCCATTGCCACGGCGGAAGAACTGGTTCGGCGGGGATTGAACGTGGATCGATTCGCACCGCGCATGAGCTTTTTCTGGGATCTGCACAATGATTTCTTCGAGGAGATCGCCAAGTGCCGGGCCAGTCGAAAAGTCTGGTACAAGATCATGAAGGAACGTTTTGGGGCCAAGAGCGCCAAGTCCATGCTCATGCGGTTCCACATCCAAACCGCCGGAGTGACTCTTACGGCCACCGAACCGCTGAACAACGTAGCACGGTCGGCGCTCCAGGGCTTGGCCGCCGTGTTCGGTGGATGCCAGTCCCTGCATATCGATTCCTTCGACGAAGCGTATTCCGCCCCAACGGAGGAAGCGGCCCTGGTTTCCCTCAGGACCCAGCAGATTATCCAGGCGGAAACCGGAGCCATCAACACGGTGGACCCGCTGGCCGGTTCCTACTACCTGGAATACCTCACCGAGGAAATGGTTAAGCGGATTTTCGAATACATCCGGGTCATCGAGGACCTGGGGGGCCTGGTGAAAGCCGTGGAAAACGGTTGGCTCCACAGGGAGATCGCGAACTACAATCTGGAATATCAGAAAAAGATCGAAACCGGTGAGACCAAAGTGGTCGGCGTGAACTACCATCGAGCGGAGCACGCGGCGGCGAAAGAGATTGAAGTGTTTGAATATCCGGAAACCTTCAGCCGCCAGAAGGCCAAGTTGGATCGGCTGCGCAAGGAACGGAGCCCGCAGAAGGTGGACGAATGCATGAAGGTTCTGCGCGACAAATGTCACAGCGACGAGAATCTCTATCCGTACACCATGGAGGCGGTGAAGAACCTCGTCACCTTGGGAGAGATCGAGGAGCTTTTCCGAGAAGAGTTCGGCCTGTGGACGTTTCCGTTGATTTCCTGATTTGCGGAAATCCCTAGACTCATTTTGAAGTATGGATCGCTTGGAGGTAGCACATGGGAAGACCGATCAAAGTGGTGATAGCGAAGCTTGGGTTGGACATTCATTGGAGGGGCGTATACCTGGTCAGCCAGTTCCTCCGGGACAGCGGCATGGACGTGGTGTATGTCGGAAACAAGTTCCCCGAACAGATCGTGGAAGCGGCCATGCAGGAAGACGCCGACATTGTGGGATTGAGCACCTTGGGAGGCAATCATTTGACTCTGGGTCTGAAGACCGTGAAACTCCTGAGAGACGCCAAGATGGACGACGTGAAGGTATTCATGGGGGGAGTCATTCCGCCCAAGCACGTTCCCGAGCTTCTCGACGGAGGCGTGCACAAGGTATACGGTCCGGATACCCCCATGCAGACCATCATTGAAAGCGTCAAGGACGCCGTAGCTGTCTAAAGATGCGTGTGTGAGACACAAGAAGGCGACATGGAACTGGATGAATTATTGCAGAAAGCATTGAGGGGGGACACCTTGGCCATCGCCCGGTCCATTTCCACGGTGGAAAGGCGCCGGCCGGAAGCCCGCGAGCTGCTGAAGCGTATCTATCCCCACACGGGCAGAGCGTATTACATCGGAGTTACGGGTCCGCCGGGAGCGGGAAAGAGTACGCTCGTAGACCGGCTGACTCGGAAATTCTGCGAAGACGGGTTCTCCGTGGGAATCGTGGCGGTGGATCCTTCCAGTCCGTACAGCGGAGGGGCCATTCTGGGCGACCGGATACGGATGAGCACCAAGAAGAAACCCGGGTGGGACGTGTTCTTTCGGAGTATGAGCGCCGGCAACGTGGTGGGCGGCTTGGCCGCCACCACCAAGGAGGCCACGCGCATACTGGACGCCTGCGGCAAGCAGATCATCATCGTGGAAACCGTGGGGGTGGGACAGTCCGAACTGGATGTCGCCGGCGCTACGGATACCGTACTGGTGGTCCTGGTGCCGGAGAGCGGCGACAGTGTGCAGATGATGAAAGCGGGCCTTATGGAAATCGCCGACGTTTTTGCCGTGAACAAGTCGGATCGCTCCGGGGCGGAAGCCATAGGCGAAGCCATTACCAACATGTTGGGACGGCGCAGTACGTTTCATAAGTACGAATGGCTTCCCCCGGTATACATGACCGCGGCCATGAGGAATTGGGGCATCGACGAGCTGCATCAGGGCATTCTGAAGCACCGGGCCTTTTTGATGGAGGACTCCCGGCTGGCCAAGCGGAGGAAGTCTCAGTTGAAGGCGGAATTGCACCGGCTTGTGGAAAAGGAAGTGTCCCAGATCGTGGGTTCCTATCTGGAGGAACGGAAGGAAATGGACCGGATGGTGGACGAGGTCTGGGAGCACAAAACGGATCCGGAAAGCGTGGCCTGGGACATCTCGGAGAAGATCGGAAGACGAATCAAGGGATGACCCATGTTCCGCCTCCTGGAGCCCGGCTTCACCATGGAAGGAAACGCGAGCGCATCGTTCAAAGAAGGGGGATATAGATGCTTGAGATTAAAGACCATGTGGCGGTGATCACCGGGGGAGGGAGCGGTATCGGCGCGACCCTGGCCCGAGAGTGGACAAAGCTGGGAGGGAAAGTCTTCCTGGGTGATATCGTACCCGAGAACCTGCAGCGCGTGGAGCAGGAACTCAAGGCCGCGGGAGCGCAGGCGGCCTCCATGGTTTGCGACGTCACCAAGGAAGAGGATATGGCGAAGTTCGCCCAGACGGCGGTTTCGACCTTTGGAGACATCAACCTGGTGGTTCCATGCGCCGGTATCATAGCCGATGGAATGCTGCTCTCCCCGGACAAGAATACGGGGAAAGTATCGCGCAAGATGGGTCTGGACCAATTCAAACGCGTCATTGACATCAACCTGACAGGCGTATTCCTCACCGTGCGGGAATGCGGTGAACAGATGATCAACAATGGCTCCCGCGGTCTGATCTGCCTGATCTCGTCCACGGGTTCGCTGGGCACGGCAGGCCAAACCAATTACAGTTCCACCAAGGCGGCCATGAGCGTACTGCCCAATGTAATCGTGGCCGAGTTCTTCCGGCGGGGCTTGTCCGACCGGATTCGGTGCGCGGCCATTGCGCCGGGATACGTGGCTACAGAGATGGTCCGGGGCATGAACCAGCAGGCCCTGGAAAAGATCCTGGAGAACGTGCCCATCGGGAGATTGGTGGAGCCGGAAGAAGTGGGCTCTCTCATATTTGAAATGTACCGGAATGAAGCGGTGAACGGTACGGTATACTTCCTGCACGGAGGCCTGAGGCTGGGCTCCAAGGGATAAACGGCGTTTACAAATTCATTTCGCTGAGGGGTCGGGCCGGGGTACGCGTCGGCCCGATTCTTTTACACGTGAGCACGGGGGTTGACCCCGATGGCTGCGCTTAACACAGCGCTTAACACAGCCCGTTGAAAAACAGCATTTCGGGCAGGCTGTTAAATGGGGAGATCCATGGTCCGTGTGGAAACCGTAGAACGGGATCTGTATGTAATCCTCTTGAATGCGCTGCGGGCGTGCTTCGTCATAAAGGACGAGAGGGTGGCTTTGATCGAGTGCGGGTTCCCCGCCGAGTACAATGAACTCGTGGAAGGCCTCAAAATGCTGGGGTTGACACCCTCCGATCTGGACGTCCTGGCCCTCACCCATATTCACGTGGATCACGCGGGATGCGCCGGGTACTTGACCGCGGAGCACCCGGAACTGGAGGTGTTCGTTCATGCCGCCGGATTGGCCCATCTTGTGGAACCCGGGCGATTGAACACCAGTGTGCGGAAGGCCTATGGAGATAGATTTCAGCACGTGGGGACGCTGCGTCCGGTGGCGTCTTCCCCGGAAAAACACCGGGCGGTCCGCAGCGGGGATGTGATCCCTTTGGGAAAGCGTCGTCTCGAGGTTCTGGAGACTCCGGGTCACGCGCGCCATCATGTGGTGTTTTACGATACGGCCCGCCGTTGCGGCTTTGTGGGGGATGCACTGGGCAGCAAATATTCCGGGTTGCCCAATTTCGTGCTGGCTCCTCCTCCGGATTACGATCCGCAACAGTCCAAGGATTCGATAGATCGGATTCGTGACTTGGGTTTGCGGGTACTGTACTTTACGCACAACGGTCCGTATTATCTTGCTGAAAAGGACGATTTCTTCGATCGACTCAAACGGCAGCACGACGAGTGGACCCGCGCCATGGTCCAGGTGCTCGTCGAGTATCCCGCCGGAGAACCGAGGGTCCTGCTGGACCCGTTCTTAGATCGGCTCCCCTATCTCCGGAGGCATCCGACCCAGAGGTTTTCCTTCGGGCTCAGCGTGGCGGGAATGGCGGCCCATCTCAGAAGGCGGCGATGAGGTATCCGATATGTTCTTCAAACAATTGGAAGTTGGGTATCATGCGGTTTTTGCGTATCTGATCGGGGACCCGGAAGCGGGTGAGGCATGGGTGGTGGATCCCGCCGACGAGGTGGACCGGCTCATCGAATTGGCGGAACGTGGGGGAATGAAGATCCGGTGTATCCTGAACACCCACGGCCACGTGGATCACGTCATGGGAAACGCCGAGATGAAGGAAAAAACCGGCGCGGAAATTCTTATTCACGAAGCGGAAGCCGGCTATCTCGACAAGATCGGGGATTTCTGGCTCCAGATGTTCAATGCTCGCAAGTCCCCCCCCGCGGATCGAGTGCTTCGCCACGGGGATCGTCTGCGCGTGGGTTCTTACGAGTGGCGGGTGATCCACACGCCGGGACATACACCCGGTGGAATCTGCCTGTATTATCCGTCCGCCGGTCTGTGCCTCACGGGGGATACGCTCTTCGTGGGGTCCGTAGGTCGTACCGACGGCCCCAAGGCATCCTGGCCCGAGATGTATGACTCCATCAAGACGCACCTACTGGTCCTGCCCGGGGACACGGAAATCTTTCCGGGGCACAACTACGGCATGTCCCCCACGTCTACCATCGGTCGAGAACGCCTCACGAATCCCTTCCTGACGGGTGAGTTTCCGGGCGACTTGTTCTAAGACAGCGGCGGCCTCGGGCTGTCCCGTTTTCCTCGTCCGTTTGCACGCCGGATGATTTTCCCGAATGCATCTCGCTCGGGCATCAAAACAAGGACACCGAAGTCGGTTGCCGTCTCCGGTGTCCTTGTTGGAGGAAGACCCTTGTCGATGGGGGCTCCCTTTGGTTATTTGGCGAAAATTCCCAGGAAATATCCTGCGGCCACGGTGGAGCCGATGACGCCGGCTACGTTGGGACCCATGGCGTGCATGAGCAGGAAGTTCTTTTTGTTGGACTGAAGCCCCAGGTTTTGCACGATGCGGGCGCTCATGGGGACGGCGGACACTCCGGCCGCCCCGACCATGGGATTGAAGGGGTGTTTGCTGAGCAGGCTCATGATCTTGCCCAGGAGGACACCGCCGGCGGTGCCGCAGGCGAAGGCAAACAGACCCAGGCCCAGGATCATGAGGGTCCTGGGTTGCACCACCGTGTCACCGGGCATGGAAGCACCCACCCCCAGCATGAGCAGGATGGTGACGATATCGATGAACTGGTTCTGGGCGGTCTGGGAAAGTCGCTCCACTACGCCCGACTCCCGGAACAGATTGCCGAGCATCAGCATGCCCACCAGGGGCGCCGACTTGGGAATAAGCAGGAGCACCACAATCATGGTCACAATGGGGAAGAGGATCTTCTCCGTCTTGGAAACAGGCCGCAATTGGGGTTTCATGTAAATCTGACGTTCATTCCGGGTGGTCAGCGCCCGGATGATGGGAGGTTGAATGATGGCCACCATGGCCATGTAGCTGTAGGCCGCCGTGGCGGTGACCCCCATCAGGTGCGGGGCCAGCATGGCGGTGGCGTAAATGGTGGTGGGACCGTCCGCTCCACCGATGATTCCGATGGAACAAGCCTCGGGTATCGTAAAGCCCAAGATCAACGCACCGACGAATGCCGTATAGATCCCCAACTGGGCGGCCGCCCCCAATATGAAGGCCCGCGGGTTGGCGATGAGGGGGCCGAAATCCGTCAATGCCCCGATGCTGAAGAAAATGAATTTGGGGAGGATGTTCCAATAAAACACGCCGTACTTCAGGATGATTCCCAAAAGACCGGCGCCTCCCGCCGCCATGCCGGGATACGGCTCCGTGGTAAGTCCTGTGATGGGAAGGTTGGCCAGGATCATCCCCGCTCCGATGGGAAGCAATACGTAGGGTTCCCATTTCTTCCGGATGGCCAGGGTGATGAAACCCAGGCCCACGAGAATCATGACGATCTTTCCGACAGTCAGGAAGGCGAAGCCTGTTTGTATTCCAAAAAACATGCTGCTGATTCTCCTATTTGGGTTTTTCGATTCGAGAGACGATTCGGCCGACGACATAGGTCAGCGTGGCCAGGATCCCCATGATCACGAATACCGCGCTGAATCCCTTGGCGACGATCACTACCGCTTCACTCCAATTGGTCATACGCGCTCCTTTATAAGGACAAGAGTTGAGTGTCGAGGGATCGAATCCCGAGGGAACAGGATGCTCCTTTTGGACCGCCTTTGCGACTTCCGCGGGACGGATCCCCATGCAGCCTGGAATGTCTATGGTATAAGCATCCGGCCCCAACAGTGCGCCGATACCGAAATCCTGCAACCCGGAAGCATTCTTCTCGAGAATGATTCCATCACCCAGGGAGGGCGGGAGGAATCGACTGGAGGAAAAATGCCGGAGTCGAAGAGCGGGCTCCGGACGGCTCAAAAAGGGATCCCCGCCGTGCGCGGGGATCCCGATGATTCAATGGGCGAACATGCCGAGGAAATATCCTGCGGCGACGGCGGAACCGATAACGCCCGCCACGTTGGGACCCATGGCGTGCATGAGCAGAAAGTTTTTCTTGTTGGCCTTGAGCCCCAGGTTTTGCACGATGCGGGCGCTCATGGGCACGGCGGACACGCCGGCCGCGCCGATCATGGGGTTAAAGGGGTGTCTGCTGATCTTGCTCATGATCTTGCCCAGCAAAACGCCGCCGGCGGTGCCGCAGGAGAAAGCGAACAGGCCGAGAGCCAGGATCATGAGGGTTCTGGGTTGCACCACCGTGTCGCCCGGCATGGACGCACCCACGCCCAACATAAGCAGCACGGTGATGATGTCGATGAACTGGTTCTGAGCGGTCTGGGAAAGTCGCTCCACCACGCCCGATTCCCGGAAGAGGTTGCCGAGCATCAGCATGCCCACCAGGGGCGCCGACTTGGGAATGAGCAGGAGCACCACAATCATGGTCACAATGGGGAAGAGGATCTTCTCCGTCTTGGAAACAGGCCGCAATTGGGGTTTCATGTAAATCTGACGTTCATTCCGGGTGGTCAGCGCCCGGATGATGGGAGGTTGAATGATGGCCACCATGGCCATGTAGCTGTAGGCCGCCGTGGCGGTGACCCCCATCAGGTGCGGGGCCAGCATGGCGGTGGCGTAAATGGTGGTGGGACCGTCCGCTCCACCGATGATTCCGATGGAACAAGCCTCGGGCATAGTAAAGCCCAAGACCAACGCACCGATGAATGCAGTATAGATCCCCAGTTGGGCCGCCGCACCCAGTACAAAGGCGCGGGGGTTCGCGATGAGAGGGCCGAAATCCGTCATGGCCCCGATGCTGAAGAAGATAAACTTCGGCAAAATGTTCCAATAAAACACTCCGTACTTGAGAATAATTCCCAGGATGCCGGCGCTTCCCGCCGCCATGCCGGGGTACGGCTCCGTAGTGAGGCCTGTGATAGGTAGGTTGGACAGCACCATGCCCGCGCCGATGGGAAGAAGTACGTACGGCTCCCACTTCTTCTTGATGGCCACGGTAATGAAGCCCAAGCCCACAAGGATCATGACGATCTTTCCAAAAGTCAGGAAGGCGAAGCCTGTCTGTATGCCGAAGAACATACTACTTACTCTCCTGTTTGGATTTTTCGAGTCGAGTCACGATTCTGCCTACGACATAAGTCAGCGTAGCCAAGATCCCCATGATCACGAATACCGCGCTGAATCCTTTGACGACAATCAAAACCGCTTCCGTCCAGTCGACCATACATGTTCCTTCTTAAGGATAGGTTAGATATAAGAGAATATAGACCTTGGGTGTACGTAATACGTTCAGGTCGTTCTCTTGACTTCCGTAATACGGGTTTTGATATACTCTACAATATCCCGGGTGTACGCCCCGGTTCCGAATACCTTGTCGATGCCGCAATTCAACAGTCCGGGGATATCCTCCTCGGGAATGATTCCTCCACCCAAGACGATGATGTCGTCGATGTTTTTTTCCTTCAAAAGCTCCATCACTCGCGGAAACAGGTAATCATGGGCGCCTGAAAGGATGCTCATTCCGATGACATCCACATCTTCCTGTATGGCGGTGCTCACGATTTGCTCCGGAGTCTGGCGCAATCCCGTGTAAATGACCTCCATTCCTGCATCACGCAGGGCGGCGGAGACCACCTTGACTCCCCGGTCGTGGCCGTCCAGACCGGGCTTGGCGGTCAGCACCCGAATTTTTCGTTCCGACACGGCCTGACCCTCCTATATGGTTGAGATGGACTGATACTCTCCGAAGACCTTGCGCAGGACGTCGCAGATTTCCCCCAAGGTGGCCAGTGACTTCACGGCCTGGTAAATGGGGGGCATGAGGTTAGTGTCGCCGTCCGCTGCGGATTGCAGATCTTCCAGTGCTTTCCGCACAGCGCCCGAGTCGCGTTGGGCCTTGAGGGCGTTCAGTTTTTCCACCTGCCGGATACGCACCTGGGGATCCACCCGCAGGAGCTTTCGGGGCTGGTCGGTGTCGGCCTGAAAGATGTTCACTCCCACGACCTTGCGGTCTTCGGATTCGATGGCTTTTTGGTAGGAGTAGGCGGCGTTTTGGATCTCGTTTTGAACAAATCCCTTCTCGATGGCGGGAACGCTGCCCCCCATCTCGTCGATTTTCCGGATGTATTCCAAGGCTTCTTTCTCGATCCGGTTCGTCAGGGATTCCATGTAATAGGAACCCGCCAGGGGGTCCACCGTATCCGTAACCCCGGTCTCATAGGCGATAAGCTGCTGGGTGCGGAGCGCGATCTGCACCGCTTCTTCCGAGGGAAGGGCCAGCGCCTCGTCCATGGAGTTCGTGTGAAGGGACTGGGTGCCGCCCAGTACGGCGCTCATGGCCTGGAAAGCCACGCGGATGATGTTGTTTTCCGGTTGGCGCGCCGTGAGCGTGCATCCGGCGGTCTGCGTATGAAACCGCATCATCAGCGACCTGGGATCCTGCGCACCGAACCGCTCCTTCATGATGCGCGCCCAGAGTCTTCGAGCGGCGCGGAACTTGGCGATCTCCTCGAGGAAGTCCAAGTGTGAATTGAAGAAGAAAGACAAGCGCGGGCCGAATTCGTCCACCTTGAGTCCGGCATCGATGGCCGCCTGGACGTAGGCGATGCCGTTGGCCAAGGTAAAGGCCACTTCCTGGACAGCCGTCGATCCGGCTTCCCGGATGTGGTAGCCGCTGATGCTGATGGAATTCCACTGGGGCACTTCCTGCGAACAGTAGGCGAAGAGGTCCGTTATGATCCGCATGGAAGGCCTGGGCGGGAAGATGTAGGTTCCGCGGGAGGAGTACTCCTTGAGGATATCGTTCTGGATGGTTCCCCTCAAAGCCTTCTTCTCCACGCCCTGTTTTTCCGCCACCGCGATATACATGGCCAGAAGGATGGCCGCGGGAGCGTTGATGGTCATGGAGGTGCTCACCTGGTCCAGGGGTATCCCGTCGAACAGAGTTTCCATGTCCTTGAGAGAATCAATGGCCACCCCCACTTTGCCCACTTCGCCGAGAGCGAGGGGATGGTCCGAGTCGTACCCGATTTGGGTCGGTAGATCAAAGGCCACCGAAAGCCCGGTTTGGCCTTGCTGAAGCAAGAATTTGTATCTCTGGTTGGATTCCTCGGCACTGGCGAACCCCGCGTATTGCCGCATGGTCCAGAACCGACTCCGGTACATGGTGGGTTGCACTCCGCGGGTGTACGGATAGTCTCCGGGGAGGCTCAAATCGTTGAGGTAATCCGATTCGGCGATGTCCAGCGGCGTGTACAGCCGTTGGATATCCAGACCCGAAATGGTCTCGAACTGTTCTCTGCGTTCCGGCAGTTTCTTCAGTGTGCGTGTCAGCCGTTCTTCCCATTGTTGCAGGGCGTCATGAACAGGCTTCAGGGTCTTGTCCTGGTTCATGAAATACTCCCTTCCTGAAGTCGGACTCAATCCGATTTACACCGCAGTCCGGAGAAAGCGGGAAAGCCCGCCTCTCCGGCGCCATCCACGAAAAATTGCATGTCCCCGCCGGCGGTGGAACGGCGGTGGGACCTGCAAGACGTGATTCCAAAGGCGGCGGTGGGGTGCTATTCGATGACCAGCACCGATTGTTCCGCCTCTACGGCCTGGCCTTCTTTGACCTCGATGCGCTTGACGGTTCCTGCGCAAGGACACACTACGGGCATTTCCATCTTCATGGCCTCCAGGATGAGCACCTCGTCGTCCTCTTTGACCTGCGCACCTTCGGAAACCAGGATTTTGATCACTTTTCCCGCCATGGGAGCGAATACCTGAGCCATGTAAATCCTCCTGTCTGGATTGATTGGTGAGCCTTCGCATCGGATCCACCGGCAGTTCCCGCCCGGTGCCGGACGCCGGTTACCGAACGCTGACGGTTTTTCCGAACCGATCGGAACCCCCGATGGCGATGCGGCCCGCGAGTCTTAGATTTGAAGTTCTTCGGTATCTTGCGATACTCCCCCCTCCGGTGGAGAACAAGTCAAAAAGAGATCGCCAAATGTCCCGAAAAAATCAGCTTCGCAGTTTGACATTGGGCTTTGATAATGTCAAGATCCGCGATATCAGAACAGCCCCGCTTTTCGCTTTTTTTTTTGAGGGAGTGTGGAAATCCAGAGCGGATTTTTTGTTCTCCCTAAAATACGCCGGAGAATTCTGGAGTAGATAATCAGCCGAGCCGGAAAGGACCAGGCGAAAAGGGATTCCCATGTCTCCATGCGCAGGCCGGATATGCACGGACAAGCGCTTTCCATCCGGGGAACGGCATGTGCTCGGTGCTTGTCTTGAAGATGTTCGAGTGCGGGAGGAAGCCGGAAAGGATACCTTTTTATATATAGCAGCCCGTTGATACATCCTATTGCGGGCAGGCCGGTGTAAAAGGATGAGATGGAAGCCTCGCCTTCGACGTGGCCAATCCTGAGGAATGAGGTAAACCTTACAGTACGCCGCACTGACGAAGGAGGAGACGGAACGCGGCGGATCGCGTTTTACGACGGCCTGATACGGTAGCAGCCCGTTGAGAAACAGCATTTCGGAAAGGCTGTTCCGGGGCCTTCCATGGCCGACCCCGTCCGGATCCGGAACGGCCGATGAAGCTTGAAAGGACAAGTAGGAATGGAAGTCATGGATTATTTCGATGCGCATATACACTTTTTCTATCAGGGATCCTTGGATACGCTGAGAGACGTTTATTTGGATCTGGAGGGCCTCCGCGGAGGATCCATGATCATTCTGGAGGAAGCGCCGGAACGGCGCGAGCAGCTCTACATGATGGTGCCTCGGGCGTATCATCACATGGTCAGCGAGGAGATATGGGATCCCGCCCCCGGATTCATGCAGTGGTTCGAGAGCTTGAACGGTCTTCAGATGATTCCGTATCTGGATACCCGCTTTTTTGAACAAGAACAGATAGACCGTCTGGATACCTACGTTCGCAAGGGGTATCGGGGGGTGAAGATTCTCTACATCCCGGAAGAGGATACCGTAATCGGGGTGGAAGGGTGGCAACGAACCTATCAGAGGAGCGTCCGTCGTTCTGAAAACCTCATGGCGGACCTGATTCGACACTCTAATGGATTGAATCTTCCGGTGTTGTTCCATGTGGATCTGAGGCGCTACGGAGACTACATGGACGATCTGCTTACCGCCTACCCGGAAGTTCGTTTCAATATTCCTCATTTCGGGAGCTCGCGAAAGAAGATGGCGGAATTCATCGCGCGTTATCCCAACTGCTACACGGATTTCTCGTCTCTGCTTCCCTTCATGAAGGAATCCCCGTCCGCATACCGCGATTTCATTGTCGAGTTCTCCGACCGCGTGTTGTTCGGGAGCGACGCCACGTTTGGCTGGCCTTCCATGATCACGGAATACGTGGACTTCATCCGGGATTTCCTGGAAGGGGAAGTGAGGAACCGTGTGGTCAAAACAAACTTCGAGCGATTCCACGGCATGAAAAAGTGACGGTTTGGTGGAATACGGGTTCGCAAGCGGGCCGGGACCGTGGCGAATCGGGGGTTGCGGGTTGTGTGACCATCGATTGCGGGGCGCGGGACACAGAGGAATTGTGGTGCTTCGTGGGAACAGGGAGCCGAACTTGGAGAAAAAACCTTACCATCCTTGGGAAATTCTCTCTGATTTTCCATAGGCTAAAAAGAAAAATGTTGACTTTCCAATAGCGCCTATGATACCTGCGTCCGGAGTCCGGTATACATATCAATAGGATGGAAATACTGGAGAGCGTTTTTGACCAAAGAGGATCGGATAGAGGCGCGGAAACGGGGGATACGAGAGGCGGCCCAACGGGTTTTTGCGCAGAAGGGATTTCATGAGGCTACCATCTCCGAGGTGGCCCAGGAGGCGGGAATATCGGAAGCCACCATTTACGAGTACTTTTCCTCCAAAGAAGAACTCCTGTTTTCCATTCCCGGAGAGACGGAACGGCGGACCAAAGAAACCCTCGAGTTCATTCTGGCTCATGTCCGCGGCGCTTCGAACAAGATCCGTTGCATCATCTACCACTACCTCTGGTTGTACGAGAACCACCTGGATTACGCCGCCCTGGTCATGCTGATTCTCAAGCACAACCGAAAGTTCTGCGAAACTCAGGCCTATCAAGTGGTGCGCGAGCGATCCCGGGTGGTGTTGCGTGTCGTGGAGGAAGGCATCGCCTCCGGTGAGTTCAGAGCGGAGACGAATCCGTACCTGGTGCGTTCCATGATTTTGGGGACGGTGGAGCACCTGGTGATTCGCAGGTTGCTTATAGGCGGTCCCAAGGAGCTTTCGCAGTTTTCAGACGCCTTGGCGGACCAGATCATTTACGGGATCCGCCGGGATCGAATCAGCCAGGAATAACGGTCCGCCATTGGGGAAGGCCGTTTTGTCGTCTGCTTGTACAACAAGTCGGGAGTCGGGAAGCCATGGATGGGAGGAAACGATTGGCCGCCTGTCTGTCGGTGTTTGGTGGTCCGGGCGTCGGGTTTCGCGCCGGTTTTCCATCCGGAGAACGGTTCTTTCCGTATGAGAGCCGCCCTTCTTGAACCCCCCTTTTTTCTGTTCAAGGTGTTGTGACCGCATCCTGCGCCAAAGGAGGGAAGCCGATCCAGTGTGCCTGCGTCCGTTTTTTTACAGACTGTAACATTCAATTCAGGAGGTATGGTCGATGAGAGAGGTAGTGATCGTTAGTGGAGCTCGGACCGCGGTGGGGAATTTTCAGGGCGCCCTTAAAGACATACCGGCGGCTGAGTTGGGCGCCATCTGCATCCGGGAGGCTATCGTCCGAGCGGGTCTGAAGCCCGCCCCTATTCCAGGAATGGTGAAGTACGCCCCGGAAAAGCTGCAGGGTGTGGGCGTCATAGAACTGGAAAAGAAGTATCGCAAATGGGACGAGGGGGCCAAAGAAGTAGTGGTGGATGAAGTCATCATGGGCAATGTGGTGCAGGCAGGGCAGGGTCAAAACCCCGCACGGCAGGCCACCATTTACGCCGGTCTTCCCAAGGAGACCCCCGCCTGCACGGTGAACAAAGTCTGCGCCTCGGGCATCAAGGCCGTGGCATTGGCGGCCCAGGCCATCCGGGCGGGGGATGCCGAAGTCATCATCGCCGGCGGCATGGAGAATATGAGCCGCATACCCTATGCCCTTCCGGCGCTGCGTGACGGTGCCCGCATGTTCGATGCGCAGGCGGTGGACTTGATGGTGCATGACGGTCTCTGGGAACTTTACTACGGATACCACATGGGGGTCACCGCGGAGAATATCGTGGAGAAATACGGCATCTCCCGCGAGGACCAGGACAAACTGTCTCTGGACAGCCACATGCGCGCCCGCGCCGCCATTGCATCCGGCGCACTCAAGGATCAGATTGTGCCCGTTACGATCCCGCAGCGCAAAGGGGACCCGCTGGTGGTGGATACGGATGAACGACCCATGGATACCAGCATGGAAAAGATGGCCAAACTGAAACCGTTCTTCAAAAAGGACGGTACGGTAACGGCGGCCAATGCTTCCGGAATCAACGATGCGGCGGCGGCGCTGCTGGTCATGTCCCGTGAAAAGGCGGATGCGCTGGGTCTCGAGCCTTTGGCGGTCATTCGTTCGTATTCCGCCGGCGCCATAGATCCCGCGTACATGGGACTGGGCGTTATTCCCGCGGTTCGTTTGGCGCTGGAAAAAGCGGGATGGAGTATGGGAGACGTGGAGTACACGGAACTCAATGAAGCCTTTGCCTCCCAAGCTCTGGCTTGTATCCGGGAGTTGGGTATGGATTGGTCGAAGACCAATTTGAAGGGCGGCGGGATCTCCATCGGGCATCCCATCGGATGCACGGGTGCGCGGATCGTGTTCGGCGCCGCCATGGAAATGAAGAACAGCGGGGTGAAGCGGTCCCTGGCGACGCTGTGCATCGGCGGCGGAATGGGATACGCCATGACGCTGGAAAAGGTGTAAGCGGTTCACGGCGCACCCGCTTTAGGGCGTGCAGGCAATTGACATCACCGGGAGGAATGCAGCGGCATGCCTCCCGGCATGAGCCCCCGAGAACCGGGGAGGAGCCATCCTGCGAGGCAGGGTTCCGGATAGGCCGGTGGCGGGATCCTTGACGATGGTGTAAGAAAACGGCCGATATCATACCGACTTCCTGAAGCCTGGAGAAGATCCGTACGCTCGAGTTCCATGTTGGAGCCTGGGGAGTCGGTGCTCGCTTGGAGGAACGAATGGCAAACGAGGAAAAGTTCAAGCTGCTGGAGGAGCGCTTGGCCGCCGCGGATCTGGGTGGCGGGCAGGATCGCATCGACGACCAGCACAAGAAGGACAAATGGACGGCCCGGGAACGCTTGGCCGCCCTGCTGGACAAGGATACCTTTCAGGAGATCGACAAGTTCGTGTACCACACGGCCACGGAATTCGGCCTGGACAAGAAACGGTTTCCGGGAGACGGCGTCGTTACGGGTTATGGAAAAGTGGATGGCCGTCAGGTCTTTGTATTCGCCCAGGATTTCACCGTATTGGGCGGATCGCTGAGCCTGGCTCACGCCAACAAGATCTGTAAGGTTCAGGACCTGGCTCTCAAGAACGGGCGCCCCGTCATCGGATTGCAGGATTCCGGTGGAGCCCGCATCCAGGAAGGCGTCACCAGCCTGGCCGGATACGGCAACATCTTCATGCGGAACGTTCTGGCGTCGGGTGTCGTTCCCCAGATTTCCGTCATCATGGGGCCGTCCGCGGGGGGCGCCGTGTATTCTCCTGCGCTGACGGACTACATCTTCATGGTGGAAAAGAGCTCCTACATGTTCATTACGGGGCCTCAGGTGGTCAAGTCCGTCACCCATGAGGAGGTGTCCACCGAAAAGCTGGGGGGCGCCGCCACCCATACGAGCCTGAGCGGGGTAGCTCACTTCAAGGCCGCAAACGATGGTGAAGTGCTTCAGATGGTGCGGGAACTGGTCTCGTTCTTTCCTTCCAACTTTCGGGAGAAGCCTCCCCGGAAGGAACCGACGGACGACCCCGCCCGTATGGACATGGATCTCCGGAAGCTGATTCCGGAAAGTCCCAAGCGCGTCTATAACATGCATACCCTGATCAAAAGCATTGTGGACGACCATCATTTCGTGGAAGTTCATAAAAACTACGCCAAGAACATCGTAGTGGGATTTGCGCGCCTGAACGGCTATCCGATCGGCATCGTGGCGAACCAGCCCAATATGGCGGCCGGGTGTCTGGATATCAACGCTTCCATTAAGGGCGCCCGGTTCGTTCGTTTCTGCGATTGTTTCAATATTCCACTGATCACATTTTGCGACGTGCCGGGTTTCCTGCCGGGAACCCAACAGGAGTTCGGCGGAATCATCAAGCACGGCGCCAAGTTGATTTATGCGTATTGCGAAGCGACGGTGCCCAAGATTACCGTGATTACGCGTAAAGCCTACGGCGGCGCCTACATCGTAATGAGCAGCAAGCATCTCTGGGGCGACATCAACTATGCGTATCCTACCGCGGAAATCGCCGTTATGGGACCGGAAGGAGCGGTGGGAATCGTCTTCCGCAAGGAGATCCAGGAAGCATCCGATCCGGCTCAGAAGGAGCTGGAAATGATCGAGGAATATCGTACCAAGTTCGCCAATCCTTACCAGGCGGCCATGTACGGGTATGTGGATGAAGTGATCTTACCGGAGCAGACGCGTCCGAAACTGATCCGGGCGCTGGAGGCGTTGTTGAACAAAAAAGACCGAATGCCCGAGAAGAAACACGACAATCTTCCCCTTTAGGGCGTCGGAAACCCGTCGAGGAGGACATGCAATGAAGTTGAATATCCAAGGCGCCCTTCCCAAAAAGATCACATTTCTGGAGCTGTTCGCCAGAGACGGCATCCAGAATCTGAACACGTTTCTGCCCACGGAGACCAAGATCTGGTTCATTAACGAGGCTATCGCATGTGGTGTGAAGAAGGTGGAGGTGACCAATTTTTCGCACCCCAAACTGCTCCCCCAGTCCTCGGATGCGGAGGCCGTGCATGCGGGTCTCAAGAGGGTGGAAGGAGTTCACTACAAATCCTATGGGATGACCAAGAAGGCGGCGGAACGGGCCGCGGCCGTGAAGGAAAAGGGCGACCCCATCGATTCCCTGGCCTTCACCATTTCCGCGGCGGACCTGCACGGCAAGCGGAACTCGGGCCGAACCCGGGACGAGTACAAGCCGGAAATCAAGGAAATGTTTAAGATCTGCAGCTCCGTGGGGCTGCATCTGGACATGGCCATCGCCTGCGTGTACGGGTCCCCGTGCGACGGTCCCGTTCCCATCGAAAACACCGTGGATCTCATGAAATGGGGCATGGATTTAGGAATCCGGCATTATACGCCCTGTGACACTACGGGCGAGAGCAACCCGGTGCGGTCCTATGAGTACATGGCCCGGTTGGTGGACGAGTTTGCGAAATACGACGCCGAGGCCAAGTATCGGGTGGCGCATTTCCACGACACCCGGGGGATGGGATTGGCCAATACCTTTGCCTGCATCCTGGGAGGCGCCATCAATGTGGAAGCGTCCTTGGGAGCCTTGGGCGGCCAGCCTGCGTTCATCGTGGACAATCTGGTGGGCAAAGGGACGGGAGCTCTGTACACGGACGGGGTGGATGTAGGAAACTGCTCGTCCGAAGACACCATCGTCATGTTGGATGAACTGGGCATCGAGACGGGCATCGACATTCTGCGTTTCCTGGCGCTGGGCCGGGTGCTCGAACAGGTGCTCCGCCGGAAACTGAGACCCTTCACCACCAAGAACGGCCCCTGCACGCACGACGTGGTCCAGTGGAACGACGGAAAGCAGGGATACATGTTTGTTCCGCCTTGGGAAGACGGCTATTTCTATTATCCGAAAGACAAGAGCCAACTTCGATAGGCATGCTGTTTTTCTAAATACTGGGTTGCCGGCATGGTTGGCGGAAAACGATGAAATGCCGGCTGCTCGAATCCCCGCCGAGGCGTACGAGGAGTACGCCTCGGTGAGGGTTTCCGCCTGTGGGGGACGCACAGGTGGACAGATGACGCGACGGTTTGCGTTTTCGCCGGCCAGATAGGCTGGTTAAGGTGATTTTTTCATAATCCAAACGCTATTGGAGGATACGGTGAACATTGCGGACGGATTGAGGATCAATTCGTGGCGGTACCCGGAACGGGTGGCCGCCGTATTCGAGGGGAAAGAAATTACCTACGAAGTCATGAATTCCCGCGCCAACCGTTTGGCGCACGCCATGCGGAAGCAGGGATTCAAGCGTCAGGAAAAAATCGGCATCCTGATGTACAACAACACGGAATTCTTGGAAATCTACCACGGGTTATCCCGAATCGGCGTCATCAGCGTTCCCATCAACTTTCGCCTGGTGCCCTCCGAAGTGGAGTACGTCATCAACAATTCGGACTCTTCGGGCGTCATCGTGGGCTACGAACTCCTGGACCGGGTCAATGTGAACAATCTGCCCCAGGTCCGAAAAGACCAGGTGTACGTGGTGGGTCCGGCGGATAAAGTCCCCCAGGGGTTGCGCCATTATGAGGAACTGCTCGAGGGACAGCCCGACAACGAACCGTCCGATGTGGACACCTGCGAGGAAGACATCTTCTTTTTCGGGTATACCTCAGGGACCACGGGGTTTCCCAAAGGAGCCATGAATACCCAGCGCGGAATTCTGGATATCATCAAAAACGTGTTCGTGCGTACCGCGGGAAAGCCCCACATCGATCTGAGTCAACGGGTGCTGCTGGCCATCATCCCCATCTGCCATTCGAACAGCGTCTGGGCCACCCTGATCACCTTCTGGTGCGGGGGCACCAATGTAATCATGCCATCGGGCAAATTCGATCCGGAGAAGGTGCTTCAATTGATCCAGGATTACAAGGTGACCACCACGTCCATGGTGCCCACTATGATCACGCGGATTCTGGAACTTCCGGACGATGTCAAGAATCAGTACAACATGGCTTCCCTGTCGAGTCTGGGCAGCTCCAGCGCGCCCCTCCTCACCAAGACCAAGGAGGAGGCTCTGGAGTTCTTCAAGAACGCCCGGTTCAGCGAAGGGTACGGCTCCACGGAAACGGGGGCCCTGACGACGTTGAGGCACAGGGACCAGCGCCGGAAGGTTCGGAGTATCGGGCAACCCAATCCGGGCATCGACATCAAGCTCGTGGACGAACAAGGCCAAGTCGTCACCGAACCGAACAAGCAGGGAGTCCTCTGGGCCAAGGCGCGATCCGCCTTCATCGGATATTACAAGGACCCCGAGAAGACCAAACAGTCCATTGACGGGGAATGGGTCACGGCCGGCGACGTGGCGTTTTTCGACGAGGAAGGGTACTACTATCTCGCGGACCGCAAGCATGATATGATCATCAGTGGAGGCGAGAACATCTATCCCGCCGAGATCGAAGAAGCGATCATGAAGATGCCCGAAGTGTCCGAGGTGGCGGTCATCGGCGTTCCTCACCCCCAATGGGGTGAAGAAGTCAAGGCATTGGTGGTGAGGCGGGAAGGCGCCGAGATCACGGCGGAGGACGTTCTGGAATTCTGTAAGCAGAACCTGGCCGGATACAAGCGGCCCCGAACCGTGGAGTTCCGGGATGACTTTCCGCGAACCGCCACGGGCAAGGTGCTCAAGCGCTTGTTGAGAGAGCCCTATTGGAAGGGTCAGGAACGCCAGATCTGATTCACGCTCCATGGGATTCGGAGGGGAACGGGGTGCGCGTAGTCATAAGGATTTCGTGCAACCCCTGATTCCAAGCACCCGTGAACGTTGTCCCTGTGCGGAGACATGCGGCGACCCCCCGCTTTCCGATGTATCCCGGAGCGGGTTGAGACCGCGAACTCATCAAGCGCCGTCCTGTCGAGCCGGGAACCCGGAACCCAGATACAGGAGATCGTGTTATGAGTCCAAGTACCGTTCGCATGGAAAAAATGGAGCAGGTGGCGGTGGTTGTGTTGAACCGTCCCGATCAGATGAATGCGTATAACCTGGAGATGCTCATTGAACTGGAAACGGTTTTGGAGCACATCGGGCTGGACGAAGAAATCCGGGCCGTTGTGCTCACGGGCGAAGGCAGGGCCTTTTGTGCGGGCGCGGACGTGAAGGGCGTCAGCGAACTCCTTGGGCTCCAATCGGAAAAAGGCGAACGGGAAGACATTCTTAAGTCCTTGGCCCGTGTGGTGCTGGCCCTCCGGCGGATGCCCAAACCGGTGGTGGCTGCGGTCAATGGAGTGGCGGCGGGGGGCGGCGCCAACCTGGTTCTGGCCTGCGATATCATTATCGCTTCCGAGAAGGCTCGGATGGCCCAGAATTTCATCAACATCGGCCTGATCCCCGATGGGGGAGGGACCTTCTTTGTCCCGGAACGTATCGGGTACCATCGGGCTGCGGAGCTGTTTTTTACAGGCCGCATTCTGAGCGCCCAGGAAGCCCTGGAACTGGGATTGTACAACCGGGTGGTTCCTCCTGAAGAGGTGCTCAACGCCGCCAAAGAGCTGGCGCAGGATTTAGCGCGGAGGCCTACCCGCGCCATTGCCGCCGGAAAGGCCGTCCTCAACCTGGAGACGATTTCCAGGCTGCGCAGCTACCTCGAAGAAGAGAATCGGAATCAACGCCGGATGGTGGCGACCCAGGATGCGAAAGAGGGGATCACGGCGTTTCTCGAGAAGCGCACTCCCACGTTTGTGGGTAGGTAGGCGCCGGTTGCCTGCCTGCAACAGTCTTGAATTATTAATGGATTAGGGGGCTGATGAACATGCTCGAAATCAGGTATCACGGAAGAGGGGGACAGGGAGCGGTGACCTCGGCCGAACTGATGGCCATAGCGGCCATCAATGAAGGCAAGTACGCACAGGCGTTTCCCAGTTTCGGCCCGGAGAGAAGAGGCGCCCCGGTGATGGCGTTCACCCGGGTCAGCAGCGAGCCCATCCGCACGCGCGAAAAGGTGTACAATCCCAACCTGGTGGTGGTGCTGGATCCCACCCTGCTGGACATTGTCAATGTGGCGGCGGGGCTGCGGGACGGGGGGATTCTGGTGATCAACAGCCGGGACGACGCGGCTGTGCTGCGGGAAAAATACGGCTTCCAGGCAACGTTGGCCCTGGTGGACGCGTCCAGGATCGCCATGGAAGAAATGAACGTTCCCATCACCAATACCACCATGCTGGGAGCCATGGTGAAAGCCGCGGGCATGGTGGATTTGAAGTCCCTCGAAGATCCGATCCACGTGCGGTTCGGAGGCATTGCGCCGAAGAACATTGCATCGTGCAAGCGCGCCTATCAAGAAACCAAAGTCGAGGAGTAGACCTGTGGCAAAAGAGATCGGAGCAATCAGTTGGAAGGATCTACCTCCTGGAACGGCCATTCTGGAGCCGGGAAGTTCCTCAAAACTCAAGACCGGGGACTGGCGCAGCATGCACCCTGTAACGGACTACGAATGCTGCATCAAATGCGGATTCTGCTACATCTACTGTCCCGACATGGTGTATTCGCGCAATGAGGAAGGCTTTTTCGTACAGGACTATTTTTACTGCAAGGGGTGTGGGATCTGCGCCCATGAATGCCCCAAAGATTGCATAACCATGGTGGAGGACGGCAGCGATGGCTAAACGAGTGGCAATGGAAGTCTCGATCGCTTTGTCGGAGGCTGTAAAACAGGCCAATGTGGACGTGATCGCCGCCTATCCCATCACCCCGCAGACCCACATTGTGGAGCATCTGTCCGAACTGGTTGCGGACGGGGAATTGGACGCCGAGTTCGTTCCCGTGGAATCCGAACACTCGGCCATGAGCAGTTGTGTGGGTGCGGCGGCGGCCGGGGCTAGGACCTTCACCGCCACAAGTTCCCAGGGTCTGGCGCTCATGGTGGAGATCCTGTTTATTACGTCTGCGCTGAGATTGCCTGTGGTCATGGCCATGGCCAACCGCGCCATGAGCGGTCCCATCAGCATCTGGAACGATCATTCCGACATCATGCTGGCCCGGGAGACCGGATGGATCCAGACGGTGGCGGAAAACGGCCAGGAAGTGTACGATCTGATTTTTCACGCCTATCGGGTGGCCGAAGACCACGGCGTGCTGCTTCCCATCATCGTGAACATGGACGGTTTTACCTTGAGCCACGTGGTGGAGTCCATTGAGATCTTCGATCAGGATGTGGTGGATCGGTATTTGAAGTCGTACGAACCTGTCCTGCGCCTGGATCCCAAGAATCCCATCACCATGGGACCCGTGGGAATGCCCGAGGTGTATACGGAGGCCAAGAAGGCTCAGGATGAGGCGCTGAAGGCTTCCAGACCCGTGATACTCCAGGCATGGAAGGAATTCGGGGATCTTTGCGGCCGTTATTACAAACCCGTGGAGACCTACCGGACGGAAGACGCCGAAACCATCCTGGTGACCATGGGCAGCATCGGGGAAACCGCCATGACGGCGGTGGATAATCTGAGGGAGAAAGGCGAGAAGGTCGGAGTGGCCCGGGTGCGGTTGTATCGCCCGTTTCCCATGCGGGAGATCGTGGAAACCCTCCAAGGCGCCAAGCGCGTGGGAGTGGTGGACCGGCACATGGCCTTCGGCGCCAATCAGGGCCCCCTGGCCATGGAGATCTGCTCGTCCTTCTACTATGCGGCGCAACGTCCCTTTGTGTACAACTTCATCGCGGGTTTGGGGGGCCGGGACGTCACCGTGGAGAACTTCGAGGAGATGGTTTCCGATTTGGAATCCCTGGAATCCGGCAAGTTTTCGGAATTCTACAAGATCATCAATGTGAGGGAATAATGGGCACAGCAACCGAAGCGCTGAAAAGTTTCAAGGGATACAATCTGAAAAAGAGGCTGCCCCTGGAAGAACCCTTGGCTCCGGGTCACCGAGCCTGTCAGGGATGCGGGGAAGTACTGGCCTTACGCCAGGTCATGAAGGCGATAGGAAATAATGTGGTTGTCGCGTCGGCCACCGGGTGCATGGAAATCATCACTTCTCCGTGGCCTCAGACCGCCTGGCGTGTGCCGTGGATCCATGTGGCCTTCGAGAACGCGGCCGCGGTGGCCTCGGGGGTCGAGGTCGGATACAAGGCGCTCATTCGAAAAGGGAAAATCAAGGATGAAAAGACCGTTTTCATGGCTGTGGCCGGGGACGGCGGAACAGCGGACATCGGGATTCAGGCGTTGAGCGGGGCCCTGGAACGGGGACACAATTTCGTCTACCTGTGCGTGGACAACGAAGCGTACATGAATACGGGCATTCAACGTTCCAGCTCCACTCCCTATGGGGCCATGACGACGACATCGCCTCCGGGAAAGAAGAGCATCGGCCAGCGGACCTGGAAGAAGGATATGCCGGGCATAGCCGCGGCCCATCATATTCCTTACGTGGCGACGGGTTCGCCCGCCTATCCGGTGGACCTGATGAACAAGGCCAGGAAGGCGGCCATGGTCGAAGGACCGGCCTACCTTCATGTGTATTCTCCGTGCTGTACAGGGTGGCGTCTGGCTCCCGAACTTTCCATTGAAGCGGCGCGGCTCGCGGTGGAGACCCTGGTGTTTCCCTTGTATGAAGTCATCGACGGACGGTGGGTTCTGAGCAAGAGCATCAAGAAGCCCAAGCCCGTATCCGAATACCTGAAACCCCAGAGACGGTTCCGCCATTTGACAGAGGACGATATCGCCACGATCCAGGCGGAAGTGAACAAGCGATGGGAGGAACTGCTGGCGCGGGTTGCGCAGGACGGCGGAGAACCGGCCAAGGAGGAGTCTCCAGAGACGGAATAGACACCCTAGGCAAACGCTCCATGTGAAACGGGGGCTTGTCGCCGGCGGGAATGGGGCTCGCTTGGGCCGATCTCCCGGAGTTCCTGTTTCAAGACCCTATGTCGGGTATGGGGTGAAAGGAGCATTGCCGATGCGTTCCGATCCATACGAGGGGCGGCTCATTGGGGCCGCCTTTCGTATGGGTTGCGCTGGCAGCCTGTGGGACTCCGGGGAGTTCAACCCGCCGGTCCGCTCAGGCGGCCTTCTCCGGAGTACCCGGAGGGATTCTTTCCGCAAATTTATCCGGAAATGCGATTTTTGTGAACTCGGGAGTTGACGTCCCTTTCCTATTGGAATAGCCTCTATTCTATCCAAGACATCTTCGTATAAATCGATCGGTACCTCGGACCGAGTCTGAGAGGTATGTCCGGTGTCCGGCAAGCTCCGAAAAACTTCGCTCAAAGAGCAAGCGTATCATGCCATCGAAGAGATGATCGCTTCCTATCGGTTTTCTTCGGGTACGTGGATCAACGTGGAACGATTGGCCAAGGAGATGGGGGTAAGCCGAACTCCGGTGTGGAAGGCGTTGAAGGATCTGGAGAAGGCCGGCTTGGTGACTCATGTGCGGAATCGGGGAATCCGCATGGCGGAGATGACTCCGGACATGGCCATGGATCTTTACGTGGTGCGGGAAGTTCTGGAGGGATTGGCCGCGCGCATGGCCGCCGAAGGCCTGGACGGTCGGGTGCCGCAGGAATTGGACGCTCTGCTGCGCGAGCAGTATTCCATTGTGCAGGCCTGTGATCTGATGGCCTATTCCAAGTCGGATTTCCGGTTTCACCAAGTGTTGTACGATGCCTGCGGAAACTGGCTCCTCCATGAACTGCTGGCCAACATCAAGAGCCGGTCCCGGCCCCTGGTGTGTGATATCCGATCCATTCTGCCGAAACTGTATGAAGACCACGTTCTCGTAGTGGATGCTCTGAAACGGCGGGATCCCGTGGAAGCCGAAGAACGGATTCGGGAACACAATAGGCGTATGCGCGCGCATCTGCAGGAGTCGAGGAACGGGGCATTGTCTTCCGGCGGCGCGGCGCGGGTGACGGAATAGCACAGTCGGTCCCGGCCCGGGCTTTACGCACCCCATCCGGGTAAGCCTGCTCATAATATAGCAGGCTGTTGACAAACGCGATCTGCTTTCACGCCAACGGCGTGACGCGTCATCCTTCGTCATTGCGGCATACCGTAACGCCTCATTCCCGAGGATTCGCCACGCCAACGGCGTGGCCGAAGGCGTGGCTTGCATCGTATCGTTTTTGACCGGCCTGCTTGAAACGATGTTTATCAACGGGCTGCTAAGGAGGAACTATGGCCTACTCGTTCAGGGACCTGCACTGGTCAAAGGACATTCCGGTACGGGAGTATCTGCTTCCCAAAACCCTGTCCGAGGCTCTGGACATGCTGGCCGAGTACGATGGCGGGGCGCGGGTTGTGGCCGGTGGAACGGATGTCGTTCCGCAGTTGCGTAAGAGACAACTTCAAGTAAATGCCTTGGTGGATATCAGCCGGCTTCCAAATATGAACCATATTGAACAGGATGGGGAGTTCATCCGTATGGGTGGATTGGTCACCCATGCTCAGACGGCGGCGTCCCCCCTCATCCGGAAATATGCCGGTTTGCTGGCCTCCGGGGCTTCCTGGGTGGGGTCGCCGCAGATTCGGAACATCGCCACGGTTTCGGGAAACCTGATCAGTGGACAACCCGCCGCGGATACGAGCATTCCGCTGCTGGCCCTGGATGCATCCGTGACCCTGGCGTCCAAGGACGGAGAGCGGAGTGTGCCGTTATCCCGCTTTTTCATGGGAATCGGCAAGACGGCTTTGGATCCGTCGCGGGAGATCCTGGTGGAGATACGCTTCAAAGCTTTAGCTTCGAACCAGGGGGGAGCCTACCTGCGTCTGGGCAAGCGTCGCGCCCTGGTGCTGCCCATGTTGGTGGCCGCCATGGTGGTTACGGTGGATCCGGAACGGCGTTTGTTTACAGATGCCGCCATTGCCTTCGGTCCCGTGGCGCCCACTCCGTACCGGGCCATAAACGCCGAGGAGCGGCTCCGGGGTCGCGCCGTCACGGAAGAAGTATTGGCCGAGGCCGGGGATGCCGCTTTGCAGGAGTGTACGCCCCGAGACAGTTGCCTGAGAGGTTCCTGCGACTATCGATGTGAAATGGCCCGGGTGTTTGTCCGGCGCGGCGTCAAACAGGCTTTGCGGGAATCGGGCTTTGATTGGCTTTGAGGGGATGGATATGAATACCGTAGAACTATCGTTTCAACTGAACGGTCGCCGGGTGGAAATTCAGGTTTCTCCCGATCTCATGCTGGTGGATGTGCTTAGGGATGTACTGGGACTCACAGGCACCAAGGTGGGTTGCCGGGAAGGGGAATGCGGAGCGTGCGCGGTGCTTCTGGACGGGGAGCCCGTGAACTCATGCATACTTCCCGCCTTCAAGGTAGGGGGACGCGCCGTCGTGACCATCGAGGGTCTGGAGGGTTCCGATGGGAAACTCGATGCGATTCAGGAGGCGTTCATGGAGGCGGGGGCTTCTCAATGCGGATTCTGCACTCCGGGTATGATTCTGAACGCCAAAGCCTTGTTGAATCGTGTCCCGAATCCGAACGACGGGGAGATCCGGAAAGCCCTATCCGGAGTGCTGTGCCGTTGTACGGGGTACCAGAAGATAATCGACGCGGTGAAGCTGGCGGCTCGAAACACCCGCGCGGCTTCCGAATAGATGAACCCGGGCCGTGGGCCCAAGGACAGGGGAACGCCCTATGCTGGATAAGACCGACGAAACGAAACAGGCTCAAGTGCTGACCAGGGAAAAAATCGACCTGGAACACCTGGTCCGGACACCCAAGGCCGATCTGGCGGTGGCGGGCAAATCGGTCGTGCGAACCGACGATCGCCTCAAGGTACGGGGTAAGCTCAAATACGGAGCGGACTTTCCCCAGGAAGGTTTCTTGCATGCCAAGATCCTCCGCAGCCCATATCCCCATGCCCTGATTCGATCCATAGACACGGAAGCGGCCAAGCAACTTCCGGGTGTTGTCGCGGTCCTGACAGCGGCGGATGTTCCGGGCAGGAACGGTTTCGGCGCCATTATCCCCGACCAGCCTGTGATATGCGGCGACAAGGTGCGATATGTGGGAGACGGCGTTGCCTTGGTGGCGGCGGAAACGGAGAAGATCGCCCAGGAGGCGCTTTCCCTGATCGAAGTGGTTTACGAACCGTTGCCGGCCGTGTTCGACCCCCGGGACGCCATGAAGGAAGACGCCCCGAAAATCCACGAGAGTGGAAACATCTTGTCTCACAACAAACTGCGCAAGGGGGACGTGGACGCCGGATTTGCTTCCGCGGACGTCATCCTGGAGAGAACGTACCAGGTTCCTTTCCTGGAGCATGCCTATTTGGAGCCGGACATCACTATGGCGGCGCCCCAGCCGGACGGCAGTATTCTGGTCGAAGGCCCCATGCAGGCGCCGTTCACCGTGCGCCGTAATATCGCCCCGGTGCTCGGTGTTCCCATAAACAAGGTGCGGGTGCGCCAGGTGCACATGGGCGGAGGGTTCGGCGGCAAGGAGGATTCTCCCATCGATATCGGGTGCCGCGCCGCGCTCCTGACTCAGCACACGGGCCGTCCGGTGCGTTTGGCCCTGGAACGGGAGGAAGTCACCATCCAGACCTGTAAACGGCACCCGATGATCATGGAACTCAAAGTCGGCGCCAAGAAGGACGGCACACTGACGGCGTTCCATGGGGCGCTGTACGACGAGCAGGGCGCTTACGCCGGTCTGGGGCCGCTGATTCCGCCCGCCGGGGGCTCTCACATTCATTCCATGGTCATGATGCCCGGACCTTATGAAATACCTCATGTGAAGGTGGATGCGTACCTGATGTACACGAATCATCCCTACGGAGGGGCCATGCGGGGGTTCGGTGCGCCCCAGGTCCACATTGCACACGAGCAGATGATGGACGAACTGGCCGAGGCCCTGGGGCTTTCTCCCCTGGAGATTCGCAGGAAGAATGCGTTCAAGCTGGGTTCCGTTACGGCGACGGGACAGCTCTTGGATCAGAGCGTCGGTTTGCGGGAAACCCTGGAAGCCTGTGCCGAGGCGTTCGACTGGGAAGGCCGTTGCCGGACCAGGGGATATGTGGATGACGCGCGCACCCGGCGGCGGGGGGTAGGGGTCGGTATGGGATGGTACCGTACCAGTATCGGCACCGGCGGTGATGCCTGTGGGGCCAACGTATATGTGCATGAAGACGGTTCCGTGCTCCTTTTTTCGGGTATCACGGAGATGGGGCAGGGTTCGTTCACGGTTCTCCCGCAGATCTGCGCCGAGGAATTGGGGGTGCGGCTGGAAGATGTCCGGCTGGTCATGCCCGACACGGACATGGCGCCGGAGTCTGGTCCGACGGTAGGGAGCCGTTCCACCACGCTTATGGGCAATGCCATTATCCTGGCCGCCCGGCAGGTCAAGGGAGTGATTCTCGAAATGGCTTCCGAGATGCTGCTGGTGCCGGTGGACCGTCTGGAGTCCAAGGACAGGAAGATTTATGACCGGGACAGGCCGGATCGGTCCGTGCCGTTCAGGGATGCGGCGGCTCGGTGCATGTCCCGCGGCAAACGGCTCATCGGGCAAGGCTGGTGGGCGCCCCCCCCGGCTTCGCTGGATCCGGAAACCGGGCAGGGGAACCCATACTTCGTGTACACGTATTCCACACACATGGCCGAAGTGATCGTGGACATCGAAACGGGTGAAGTGGAAGTCACGAATTACGTCGCTGCGTTCGATGTCGGCAAGGCCATCAATCCGAGGGCCCTGGAAGGCCAGATCGAGGGCGGGGTGGCCATGGGGCTGGGATACGCCCTGATGGAAGAAGTGGCCATCGAGCAGGGATACATCCGGAACGTGAGTCTGCAGAACTATCTCATACCCACCACCCTGGATGTACCGAACATCCGATCCGTGATCCTGGAGGTGGAAAACAGGTACGGTCCATACGGGGCCAAGGGAATCGGAGAGATGCCCAATATTCCTGCGACTCCGGCCATCTTGAACGCCGTGGCCGATGCCTGCGGAGGTCGGGTGCGATCGCTTCCCGCGGACCCGGAAAAGGTGTTCTGGGCCATCCGGGAAGCCGGGGGACCGCCCATGGAATAACCGGATCGAATCGGAATGAAGGCCCGTTGGAAGCCTACGGGCGCAATCCGGAATCCCGGAGAGGGGATGTGGTGCGTACGGAAGGGGCTTGCGGGGGGCTGCGAACACTTCAACGCAAAGGGGAGGTAAGGCATGAAGTCGAAATGGGTGCTCTTGGGGATTCTCCTGTTGACTGCGGGTTTGGTCATGGGAGGAGCGAATCACGTGACTGCGAAGGCTCCGGACAAGATCAAGATCGGATTGATGTTCGGTCTCACGGGACCGGCTTCTCCCATCGGGCCGGTACAACTCAAAGGGGCTGAATTGGCCGTCAAGGAGGTCAACGAGGCAGGGGGTGTTAAGCTGGGTGACAAGCGGATCCCCGTATCCGCGGTCATCAAGGATGATGAAACCAAGCCCGACGTGGCGCTGCGCCGCTTCCGGGAACTGGTGCATGAAGACAAGGTGCATGCCCTGGTGGGATCCACCTTCGCTCCCATTGCGGCGGCCTTGAATCGGGAGATGCATCGCACGCCCATGGCTTATGTATCTGCTTGTGTGGCCCCCATTCACATGTTCAAAAAGGATGAGCTGGCGCCCACGACATTCGGGATACATGGCACGGCGTATTCCATTGGGTATTCGGGCGCCGCGTACATTGCCACCGAGTTGAAGCTCAAGAAGGTGTATTTCTTTGCCCCCGCCTATGCCTTCGGCTGGGATCAGAAAGCGGGCGCCGTGGATGCCTTCAAGAAGTACGGCATCGAATGGGAATATGCGGATGCTCCGGTGGGCACCGCGGATTATACCACCTATCTGCAGAAGATCGCCGAGGCCGAGCCGGACATCGTTATGATGGCCCACTGGGGAGTGGATGCCATCAACGTGCTCAAACAGGCGCATGAACTGGGTCTGGGAAGAAAAACACGCATCTGGTTCAACTGGATGACCAATGTGTTCGGCAGCGGCGTGCCCGCGGAAGCCTTGAAAGGCGTGTATTCCCTCATGTCCTGGTACTGGAACCTGGAAGGGTTCGAAGACGAGGCCGTCGTCCAGGCCGGACAAGCCTTCGTGAAAAAATACATGGACGTTTACGGCGAACCGCCGGATCCATATGCGGGAATGGCTTATGTGGGTACGAAGGAACTTTTGAGGGGCATCGAGTTGGCCCAATCCACGGATCCCAAGGCCATTGCCAAGGCCATTCGGGAAAACCCGGAGTTCGATTCCATGAAGGGTCCGGGTACCTGGCGTGTGGACCAGCAGCCGTGGTTCAAGTACGGTGCTTTTGTGGTGGTGGGAAAAGGACCTGAAGAACGCGCCGACAAATGGGACCTGGTCAAAGTGATCGGAGCCTATACCGGGACGGACTATCTGCCTACCCTGGAGAGTGAAGGGTACTGAAATACAATCCCGCAGGAAATAAAGGCGGAGGGAATTCCTCCGCCTTTCGGGTGTGTGAACCATGAGGGAGCCCATATTGTCCACCCGCGCCGCGACCAAACGTTTCGATGGGTTGGTGGCGGTGAACTCGGTGACGTACCATTTGGATGAACGGGAGATCGCGGGGATCATCGGCCCCAACGGCGCCGGCAAGTCCACGTTTTTCAATCTGCTTACCGGGCTGTACAAGCCCGATGAAGGGCAGGTATTCTTCCGAGGCGAAGACATCACTCGGATGCCCCCTTATGAACGGGTGAAACTGGGCATCGCGAGAACCTTTCAGTTGGTCTCGGTCTTCGACTCCATGAGCGTTCTCGAGAACATGATGCTGGCGCGCATCAGTCTGGGAGAGAACTATTCCCGCAAACGCAGATTCTTTTTCAAGAACGTCCGCCATCGTGAACTTATGGACGAATGCCTGAAGGCATTGGATACACTGGGCATCGCTCATAAGGCGGAAACCATGACCTCGGAGCTGTCTTACGGAGAGAAGCGAGAACTCGAGATCGCCATTGCACTGTCGCTGGATCCCAAGGTGCTCCTTCTGGACGAGCCCTTCGCCGGATTGAGTATGGTGGAGATCCTACACATCAGCAAGGTGATCCAGGGATTGAAGGGCGGGTTCGCCATCGTCATCGTGGAGCACAAAATCTCCAAGCTACTGGATCTGGTGGAGCGGCTGTGCGTCATCAATGAAGGGCGCCTGATCTGCGACGGCGTGCCTCAGGAAGTGATTAGCGACGCCAAGGTCCGGGAGTGCTATTGGGGCAAGGAAGAGATGGTATGCTACTGAGTGTGGAACACGTGGACGTGCATTATGGGAACGCCCAGGTGCTTCATGACGTTCAAATGCACGTCCGGGAAGGCGAACTGGTGTGCGTGGTGGGCCGAAACGGGGCCGGCAAGACCACGCTGCTCAAGTCCGTCGGCGGGTTTCTGAAGCCCAGCCGGGGTTCCGTCTCGTTCCGGGGGGAATCTATCCTTGGAAAGCCTCCGGAACAAATCGCCCGCAAGGGAATCAAGTATGTCTTCCAGGACAAGCGGGTATTCGGCGAACTTACCGTACGAGACAATATTGAACTGGCCGCGTTCCCCACACGTGAGCCCCTGAACCGCGCCATCCAAGAGGTTTTGAACATCCATCCCAAGATGGAGCAACTGCTGAATTCCAAGGCCAAGGGTCTCAGTGGCGGAGAGCGACAGATTCTTCTCATTGGACGGGCGCTGATCGGCAGTCCTCAGCTTCTGCTGGTGGACGAGCCCACGGAAGGACTCGCCGCCAAGATCATCGGGGAGATCGTGGATATTTTAATGGCCATGAAACAGAAATTATCCATGGTGGTGGTGGAGCAGAACCTTCTGACGGTATCCAGACTGGCGGACCGGATTTACATCATGAAGGAAGGCGCCGTATTCCGCGAGATCACGGATCCGGCGGAGATCAAGGAACCTTCCCGATATGAATGTGATCTCTAGCAGGCCGTTGAAAAAAAGCGATCTGCATCGTCGGGTTTCATCCTTTCTCAGGATTCGCCCGCCTTGCATCCCATCGTCTTGCACCGGCCTGCCCCCAATACCATTGATCAACGGGCCGGCATCAACCTAGGGAAACGCCATGTTCAAAAAAATCGAACAGTATCCAGCTGTTACCATGGTGGTTATCGCCGCCGGATTCATCGTATTCGGTTTTTCCACGTCTCTCCTGAAAATCACGGATTTCATTATTTTCTGTATTTTTGTCCTGGGATTCGATCTCCTGTATGGCCACATGGGCAGGCTGTCTTTCGGGCATATGCTGTACCTGGGTACCGGAGCATACAGCGCCGCTTTGTTTTCCCGGTATGTGCTGCCGGACCCGTTCCTGGCCATGGCCGCAGGGATCCTGGGCGGCGTGCTTATCGGATCCATCATCGGCCCGGTAATCGTGCGAACTTCAGGAGCCTGTTTCGCTCTATTGAATCTCGCCCTGAACCAGGTGGGCCATTTTGCGGTTTTAGTTCCGCTGGCGGGGATTACGGGAGGGGAAGACGGGATGTCCCTTCACTTCAACAGCTATGGATTCATCAATTTCAACGATCTGGAATTTCTCTTCTTCTTCAGCCTGGGGTCTTTGCTCTTCGTGGTGTTTCTGGTGTTGAAGTTTGTACGTTCTCCGTACGGTCTGTTTCTTAAAGCAACCAAGGAAAATGAAATTCGCGCTCAGTTTCTGGGATATAACACCCATATCAACAAGGTGGTCACATTTGTTCTATCGGCGGCGATATCGGGATTTGCAGGAGCCCTTACGGTAATCAACTACCGATTCACCAATCCCAGCTTTATCGATCCCACCCGAAATGTGGAAGTCATTTTTGCGGCCCTGATGGGAGGAGCGGGCAATGTCATGGGCGCCGTCGTTGGTGGTACGATGTTCATGACCATCAGCAATTATCTGGCTCGATATATCGTGCGTTGGGAAATGTTTCTCGGCGCAGCCCTGTTATTCATTGCTTTCAAGTTTCGAAAAGGGATCTGGGGTTACCTGAGACAGGTGTGAATTGAACCGAAACTATGCTGAACGGGGAAGGGGGTCATGCTCCAAACCATCTTCTACGGCCTGACCATAGGCGGAATTCTGTACATCATATCCATCGGGCTGTCCTTGACCTTCGGCGCCATGGGGATCGTGAACTTTTCTCACGGGGTTATTTACGCCGCGGGAGCCTATGCGCTGTATGCAGGGCTCAAAACGGGCATGAGTTTCATTCCCGCCGCGATCCTCGCGGTGCTGGCGTCGATCCCGCTCAGCTACGTGATTGAGCGATTCGTTATCCGAAGATTGTACGGGAAATCCATCGATTACGCCATCATCGCCACCTACGCGGTGCTTCTCATGGGGGTGGACGGACTCAAATGGATTTGGGGAGCCAGTCCGCTCCCCATCAGTGATCCTCTGGGTATCACGGTGGGATTCTGGGGGGTGGAGATGCCCTTATACCGTTTGCTCATCATCGGCCTGTCCCTGACGGTGTTCATCGGATTGTCCATGTTCTTCAAGAGGACCGTAGTAGGGAAAATCGTGGTGGCGGGACTTCAAGACCGGGAGGCGGTGCGAAGCCTGGGGATCGATATCGACAAATATTTCGCTCTGGTCTTTATTCTGGGAAGCGCCCTGGCGGCGCTGGGGGGGGTGCTCTATGCTCCCATCAGCGCGTTGCATCCCTATATGGGATTCCACGTCCTGATCCTGTGCTTTGCGGTCGTGATCGTGGGCGGAATGGGTAATTTCAAGGGGACGGCCCTGGCGGCCTTAGGCCTGGGCATGGTGATGGCGCTCACCGGGAGGTTCTGGGGCCCGGCGGCGGAAGCCATGGTTTTTGTGGTGATGATTTTGGTACTGGTATTCAGACCCATTGAAGTATGAAACCTCCGCCGGGCGGTGTCCGGGCGGAAAGAGGGAAAAGATCATGCAGGCGCCGATGGAATCGTATATGCGGGTCGGCATAGTGCATTTTATGGCGTTTCCCACGCTGGCGCAAGGGGAAGGCCCCTGGGAGGATACGGTTCGTCATATCGCACTGGACCCCTTCTTCTCGGCCATCGAAATCACGCACATCGCGGATGATCAAATCAGGACCCGGGTTAAAGATCTGATCCGGCTGGCCCATCTTTCCCTGGGCTATGGGGCGCATCCCGCCATTCTGGGAGGGGGACTGAACCTCAATTCCCTGGAGGAGGAAGAACGTCGTCGATCTCTGGATGTGCTGAAAGTACACTTGGATGAGGCCACGGACATGGAGGCGGAGACCTTTGTGGTCCTTTCGGGAAGAGATCCGGGACCGGAACAACGCCTTCCCGCCGTGCGGGCCTTGGTGGAATCCCTCCGGGAACTCTGCGCGTATTCCGCGGAACGAAACGGCCCGAAAGTCGTGGCGGAGATTTTTGATTGCGCGGTGGACAAGTGTTGCCTGCTGGGTCCGTCCACCTTGGGCAGGGAAGTTGCCGAGAGGGTGACGCGCAAGTACGACAACTTCGGGTTGCTGGTGGATCTCAGTCATATTCCGCTTCTTCGGGAATCCCCCCGGGAAGCGTTGGTTCCCCTCCAAGATTATCTGGCGGGAGTCCATCTCGGAAACGCCGTATTGAATCCTGATCTGCCCGCATACGGGGACCATCATCCTATTTTCGGGACCCCCGGCGGCGTGAATGATGTTCCGGAAGTGAGAGACTTCTTGAAGGTGCTTTTGGACATAGGCTTCCTCAACGGCCAAACACGTCCCATCGTGAGTTTCGAAATCAAACCCATGCCCGGACAGGATGCTCTGATTATGATCGCCAACGCGAAACGGGTGCTGAAACAGGCTTGGGCCATGATCTGAAAGTCCGGATGGAAGGAGGCACGCTTATATGAAGCCCAAGATACTGGTGACCCGCACGCTGCCCCCCGATGTCATGACGGTTTTGGAAACGGACTTCGATGTGGAGTGCAACCCGCATGACCGGGTGCTCCACCGGGAAGAACTCCTGAGTTCGGTGAAGGGGAAGAATGGGTTGCTGCCTTTGCTCACGGATCGCATCGACGATGAAGTCATGGACATCGCCGGCGGAGATTTGAAAATCATTGCCAACTATGCGGTGGGCTACAATAATATAGATGTGGATGCGGCCACCAAGCGGAAGATCCTGGTGTCCAACACCCCGGGTGTGCTCACCGATACAACGGCGGATCTGGCCATGGGCCTGATACTCGCCGTGGCCCGCAGGATCGCGGAGGGGGACGCCTACACTCGATCCGGAAAATTCATCGGCTGGGGGCCCATGTTGCTTCTGGGTACGGATGTGCATCACAAGACTCTGGGGATCGCGGGTTTCGGACGCATCGGTTTTGCGGTGGCCAAAAGGGCCGCCGGTTTTGGAATGCGAATCCTGTATACCGCGCGTCGCCGGGGGGATCCTGAACTGGAGAATCATGTCGGAGCCCGTTACGTGGACAAAGACACGTTGCTCAAGGAGTCGGATTTCCTCTCGATTCATGTTCCCGCGACACAGGACACCCACCATTTCCTGGGAGCACGGGAGTTTTCTCTGATGAAACGCACGGCCTTCGTCATCAACACGGCCAGAGGCGAGGTAATCGACGAGAAGGCTCTGGTGGAGGCCCTCGAAAGCGGCGAGATTGCCGGAGCCGGGTTGGATGTTTTCGAGTGGGAGCCTCACGTCAGTCCGGAACTGACCCGGATGCCCAATGTGGTGTTGTTGCCGCACATCGGAAGCGCGTCCATGGAGACACGAACCCGCATGGGTCTCATGGCCGCGGAAAACCTGGCGGCGGTATTGTTGGGAAAACGCCGTCCGCCCCACTGCGTCAATCCGGAGGCATTGGGCGCTTTCGACGAATAGGATGTGAAGACCGCCGGGGCGTTCTGAGGAGCGGTGACGATTCCGACGGGGTTCCGACATGGGTGTGTTGGATATGAATAAACCGGCTCCCGCCGGCTCCTCCGAACCCGCGGAAACCGGTTTATGATTTTCAGCGGGAGGGCTTGCTTCTGATGAATGGCGCCGAAACACGGTCCTGCTTGAGGGTCGGGTGCGAGACGGAGAAGGATTTTTCTTTGCGCGGTCTTCGAGTGCTTGTACGCGGCGCCGGTGAGATGGCCACCGGTGTGGCCCATCGTCTCATCCGATCCGGTTTTCGGGTGGCGCTTTCGGAGGCGCCTGAGCCCATGGCGGTGCGCCGGGCCGTATGTTTCAGCGAGGCCGTGTATGAAGGGATTCAGACTGTGGAGGGGGTGACATGCCGCCGGGTCTACTCTGCTGAAGAGGTGTTTCCGATCTGGAATCGGGGGGAAGCGGCCGTACTGGTGGATCCCGAGGCGGTTTGCCTGGACCGGTTGCGCCCCGCCGTTGTGGTGGACGCCATTCTGGCCAAGCGGAATTTGGGGACCCGGATCCACTGGGCGCCCCTCACCATCGGCCTGGGTCCCGGATTTACGGCCCCGGCGGATGTCCACCTGGTCATTGAGACGAATCGAGGTCACAACCTGGGCCGACTCATTTATCACGGCGCGGCGGATCCAAACACCGGGGCGCCGGGGGAGATCGGCGGATATACGAAACAGCGGGTTCTCAGGGCGCCGGCGCCGGGAGTATTCCTGTGCGCGCGTTCTTTGGGAGATGTGGTGCCGGAGGGGGATCTGGTGGGAACGGTGGGGAGCCGGGAAATCCGATCGGAAATTCCCGGCGTGCTCCGGGGATTGCTCCGGGACGGTACGGAAGTGATCCAGGGAACCAAACTCGGAGATATCGATCCCAGGGGCCGTACGGAATATGTTCGTACCATCAGTGAAAAGGCCCGCGCCATCGGGGGATCCGTGCTCGAAGGAATACTGGCGGCCTTCAACCTTTAGCGGTTGAAAAACGCGATCTGCGTCACGCCAACAGCGTGACGCTTCGGCCTCCGTCATTGCGGTGTACTGTACGCCTGATTCCTGAGGATTCGTGCGCCATGCACCTCATTGTTTTTGAGCAGCTTGCTCGAAAGGGTGGTTGCCGACGGGCTGTTGGGTGCGGTTCGAAATACAAACGGGCCGAGATGCTTCAGAAAAGCGTTCGCGCCTTAGGAACAGGGTGTCATGAAACATCTGATCAGTGAAATCGCTTCGCACCTGCACGCTGGGAAAAATGTGTGCGCGGCGACCATTGTCCGGCAGTCCGGCTCGTCTCCACGTGCGCTGGGAACGAGCTTCATGGTCCGGTCCGACGGAAGTATTGTGGGAACCATCGGAGGAGGCCTGCTGGAGGCTCAAGTGATCCAAGCGGCCCTCGAGGCCTTGGCGTCCCGACGGACGACACGGTTGCATTACCGTTTGAGTGGTCGGGAAGTGGCTCGTTCCCAGATGATCTGCGGCGGAGACGTGGACGTATTCGTGGAACCGCTTTACGCCTCGGACTCCAAGGCCGGCGCCGTTTATGGCGCGGCTCGGTCCGCATGGGAGGAAGGGCGGCGCGCCGTACTGGCGACCCGGATAACGGAGGGTTCCCGCTCCTCCGTGGAAGGGTGCAAAATCCTCTTGTTTTCGGATGGTTCGCAGGTGGGCTCTTGGGATGGGATGGAACGAGTCGTCCGTGATGCTCCGGATCCATGGGCGGACGTGATCCGACATGCGGGACGGGATCCCTGGGTCCTCCATTTCGAGCAGAACGGCTCGGAGACCGATCTGCTGATCGTGCCCATCGAGCGGGAGCCTACCCTGTACCTGTTCGGGGGTGGTCATGTTTCTTTGTTCGTGGCGAGAATCGCGCGAATGGTCGGTTTCCGCGTCGTAGTGATCGACGACCGGGAGGAATTCGCCCATAAGGACCGCTTTCCGGACGCGGATGAAATTCGGGTCAAGGAGTTTTCGCGCGTTTTGGAGGGTGAGGACCTGGATCCCGAAAGTTACGTGGTGATCGTCACCCGGGGACATCTGTACGACAAGGAAGTGCTGGGACAAATTCTGAAACGGGAGACGGTATACGTAGGGATGATCGGATCCCGACGGAAACGGGACCTAATTTACCGGGCTCTGGAAGAAGAAGGGATTTCAAGGGAGACCCTCCATCGGGTGCATTCCCCCATCGGTTTGGATATCGGAGCGGAAACCCCGGAGGAGATCGCCGTGAGTATCGTGGCGGAGCTTATCGGGATTCGAGCCGCGAGGGAAAAGGAATCCCGCTTCCCTGTCCGGGGACGCCACGAACCCACGTGATCCGGCCGCGTTCGAGGTGGGGTGGAGTATTGGCAGAGGACGCCGCCGAGAAGGGCGCTTAATGGCGCCAAGGCGACCGCATCCACAGACGCTCCATATGCAGGAGTCCGCCTAAGCTCCGTGTCCATATAGCCGTTCTATCGGATCCCGCAGCGCCGAAAAGCGCTTCGCTACACCCCGACAAATCGGGTTACTTCTTTGCGGGGCCAGCGGTCTCCCTTGTCCTGCCTCCGTGAAACGCTTCCAACCGCGTGTTTCGAATCTCCTGCCGCAGATCCGTCCGTCTCACCGTTCAGCTCTCGGTGACCTGCAAAATCGGACAGCTTGGTTGCCGCACACGCGGATGATTCATTGGCCCGGTGCAGAAAGCAAATGCGCCGGCGTCCTTCAGGATCCCGGGACATCTTGCACGGTGAGCGAGCATGTTTCCAAGGTGTTCGAAGGCGGCCCCGACAAGCTCTTGAGTGGGTTCCTGGATGCCTTGATTCCCGAAAGGCGCTCATCTATGCTGGATGTCGTGGGGCTCCCGCAGGCCGGCAACTGTCGGGTTCGTCCTCGTAACCCCTTGGGACTACGGTAGAGCGGCGATTTTATGGAACCGAATTGGATGGTGGTCATCATACTGGCGGGGTCTTACCTGGTGGGTTCCATTCCCACGGGAATCCTCGTGGCCCATGCGTTGTCCGGTGTGGATATCCGCAAACAAGGCAGTCGCAACATCGGAGCCACCAATGTGGCGCGGCTGATCGGAAAGAAGGCGGGGTTGGTGACATTGGCCGGAGACGCGCTCAAAGGGGCGTTGCCTGTGTGGATCGCCCAACGCCTGGCCCCCTCTTTCGATGCCCCTGTTTTCTGGTGGATGGCGGCGGCGGGAATGGCGGCGTTCATTGGGCATTTGTTTTCCGTTTATCTGGGATTCCGAGGGGGGAAAGGAGTGGCTACGGCCTTGGGTGTGTTCCTTGCGGCCGCTCCGATGGTGGCTTTGGGCTGTCTCGGAGTATTCGCGGCGGGTGTGGCGTTGTCCCGGAGGGTTTCGGTGGGTTCCCTGTCGGCGGCGGCGATGGCCCCGCCGGCGGCATACGGTTGGTATGGCGGCGGGCCGATCTTCCTGCTATCCGTGGGAATTGCCTTGTGCATCGCAGGAAAGCATTCGGGAAACATCCGGCGGTTGATCCGCGGCGAAGAACCGCGATGGAACCAGAGCGGCCGGCGCCTGTGAACGAGAGCGTGCAAGGAGTCCCGCCTGAAACCGCCCCGTATCAGGCCGTTGAAAAACGCGATCTGCGTCGTTGGGCTTCCTCCTTCGTCATTGCGGCGTACTTGCGGGTACGCCTCATCCCTTAGGATTCGCCCGCCTTGCATCTCGTCGTTTTGCACCGCCCTGCCCTGTTATGGTTTACAACGGGCTGGTATGGCTCAGACACCGGGAGCGTTTCCCGATGAACTCGATGGAGGAAAGCATGGAAGTTCAAGTCCATCAGTCCAGGCTGGTCCTGGTCAACGGCGACATCACCAACGAGGACACGGATGCCGTCGTCAATGCGGCCAATTCGGGGCTTCGCGGCGGTGGTGGCGTGGACGGAGCCATTCACCGGGCCGGAGGGCCCCGGATTATGGAGGAATGCCGGAAGATCGGAAGCTGTCCTACGGGAGGGGCGGTGATAACCACAGAAGGCAATCTGAAAGCCCGTCATGTCATCCACGCGGTGGGGCCTATCTGGTCCGGCGGCGACCGGAACGAACCCCGACTTTTGGCCGCCGCCTATGAGTCCTCTCTAAAACTCGCTTCGGAACATGGTCTCGAAAGCGTTTCCTTTCCGTCCATCAGTACTGGCGCTTATGGATATCCTCTGGAGCAGGCCGCTGAGGTTGCCTTGGGTACGGTCGTCGAGTACCTGAAAGCGCATCCTGAAATACGGTTGGTTCGTTTCGTTCTGTTCGGGGAAGAGACCTGCTCCCTATATGGAGATGTGCTGCGGCGACTCCTGTGATTCCCTCGCGGTTTATGCCGGCTGTTTTTTCCGAAAGGCCGCATCGACGGTCATTCCCGGTACGCTCCATTCCTCAAAGTTTATGGGCCCGCGAGTCATCGTCCTTTCTCGGCGCGTCCCCATCCTCCCTGTTTTCGGCGTATGGTTAGACCTTGACACATACCATGGTGCGTGTCTAAGTATCCCTACGGAACATAAGATGGACGATTTCCGCAGGTACTGTGCAGAACCCATCGCCGTTTCGACCCGAAGGAGTGAATCCCCGGTGCATACAGTGAACGGATACGGCCCGGATCCGGAATTCATCGATCTGGTGGGCGCTCTGCCCGGTGGAGAATCCTTGAGGGCGTGTCTGGGCTGCGGCACCTGTTCCATGAGTTGCCCCATCCGGGAAGTGAATGAAGCCTTCAACCCCAGACGGGTGATTCGGATGTGCCTTTTGGGCATGAGGGAGCAGGTGCTCCGGAGTCCTTTCGTGTGGCTGTGTTCCAACTGCTACGCATGCCAGGAACGATGCCCCCAGGGGATTCGAATTGCGGACTTCATGGAGTCGCTCAAGAACCTGGCGTTCCGGGAGGGAAATGCGCCGGAGGGTGCAAGGACTCAGATGGAACGGATCCTGGAGATGGGGCGGATCTACGAAATCAGCGACTTCGACAACAAGAAACGCCTTAAGGCGGGGTTACCCGAACTGCCCGGCTCCATTCAGCACATCCGGCTCTTGATTTCGGGGAATTCGACATAACCGGCGTCCCCGTCGCTTCCCAGGACAACCCATACCCTCGGATCGTCTCATGCGGTATGTACTTTTTTTGGGGTGTACGATTCCGGCGAGGGCGCGCCAGTATGAGGTGTCCGCCCGCCGGGTCTGTGCCCGATTGGGCATGGAATTGGAAGACGATCCCGAATTGGCGTGTTGCGGATTCCCCTTGAAGGCCGTGGATGCCCGCAAAGCGCTTCTCTTGTCGGCGCGAAATCTCGCCTTGGCCGGACGCAGAGAGCTGGGTCTTCTGACCTTGTGCAGTTCTTGCGCCTCCTCGCTGACCGAAGCGGGCCGCGAACTCGAAGAGGATGCCGATGCACGGGCTTGGGTGAATCGCCAACTGTCTCCTCTCGGCCTCGAATACATGGGACCCGTTCCAGTGCTGCACATCGTGCACGCACTCCACAGAAACGTAGGCCTCGACCGGGTGGGCCGGGACGTGACCCATACGCTGGGTTCCCTGCGTATGGCTTCCCACCACGGCTGTCACTTCCTCAAACCATCCGCCCTCTATGGATTCGACCATGTGGAAAACCCGGATTCCCTGGATGCGTTGATTCGCCTCACCGGCGCGGAACCCATCGATTATCCCGGCAAAACCCGTTGCTGCGGGGGTCCGGTGATGGCGTATGATCCGGAAACGGCGGTTCACGCCGCCCGGAGGAAACTGGCGGACCTTGCGGACTTGCGACCGGACGCGCTCACGCTGGCGTGCCCGTTTTGTTCCGTCATGTATGAAACCAACCAGAAGGGAATGGCCGATTCCCAGGGAGAACCGGTGAATATTCCGGTTCTGTTTATTACGCAGGTGCTCGGATTGGCCATGGGGATGGGTCCCAAAGAGCTTGAATTGAAACAGCATGTGATCAAACCGAACGCTCTGCTGACCAAGTTGGGCTTGAAAGGATAGCAGGCTGTTGAAAAGCGCGATCTGCAACGTTGCGCTTCATCCTTCGTCATTGCGGCGTACTGCATGAAGGAGTTCCCCGGTTGATTCCGGAAAAGTCATGAAGCAAGCAACCTCCGACAATGGCAGGAACACCGTGCTGGTGGTGGGCGGTGGAATCGGCGGTCTGCAAGCGGCTCTCACACTGGATGATTTGGGAGTGCGGACCGTTGTGGTGGAATCCGAACGGGATCCGGGGGGAATGCTCAGGCGGTTGGACAAGCTGTTTCCCACCAACGACTGTTCGGACTGCATCCTTTCGTCGCGCCTGTCGGACGCCGCCGGCAGACCGGCCATGCGAATTCTGACGGGAGCCGTTGTGGAAACGCTTTCGGGCGGCAGAGGACGTTTCCTGGCGGATCTTCGATGGACCTCGGGGGCAGGGAACGCGGTTCGTGAACGCGTGGAAGTGGGCGCCGTCGTGCTGGCGTTGGGCGCCCGTTGTGTGGATGCGAAAGTCAAACCCGAGTATGGCTGGGGCCGGTTTCCCAACGTAGTGACCGGCGAGGAGTTGGAGTCGTGGCTGCGTCCCGGCCTTCCCGCGCCCCGCGAACTGAAGCGTCCCTCCGACGGGGCTTCCCCGAAGAACATGGCCTTTCTCCAATGCGTGGGCAGCCGCGATGTGACGTGCGGCAACGGGTACTGTTCTTCCGTGTGCTGCGCCGCCGCCGTAAAGGAAGCCGTATCGGCCCATGAGTTGATTCCGGGATTGTCCACGACGCTCTTCTTCATGGATATTCGGGCTCAGGACAAGGACATGGATAGTTATGTGGAGGAGGCCCGGAGTCGATTCCCCATGGAATTTGTGTACGGCAGGATTGCCGCCCTGGAGGAAGCGGCGGAAAGCCGCAACCTTCGTCTGCAGGTGGAGACGGAAGACGGCGTGCTTCGGTCCAGGGAGTTCGGCCTGGTGGTGTTGAGCGTGGGCATGGCGGCGGCGGAGGAGTCCCGCCGGACGGCCGAACGATTGGGGGTGGACCTTACACCGGAAGGTTTCTGCCGCACCGCGATCCTTTCCCCTCTGGAAACGTCACGGCCGGGTGTCTACGTGTGCGGAAGCTTTCAGGAGCCCAAGGACGTAGGCGAAACCATCACCCAGGCGCAAGCGGCGGCGGTGCATTGTCTGGCGGATCTCGGAGTAGAAGTCGATATTCATGAGCCCGGGGAGAGGTCTGTGGTCACGGAGCCTCCCCGGGTGGGCGTTTTTGTCTGCCGGTGCGGTGGTAACGTGGGCGACGTCTTGGATGTGGATGAACTGGCGGCGTGGAGCCGGGGGCTGCCCCATGTGGCTTATGTCGAAACCCTGCAGTATGCTTGCTCCGACCGATCTCTGGGGCGCATGGGTACGTGTGTTTCGGAAGAAAGGCTGAATCGGCTGGTGGTGGCCGCCTGTTCCCCCCGCGTCTTGGGATCGCATTTCGAGCAGGCTGGGACTCGGATGGGTCTGAGCCCGACCGGTGTGGAAATGGCCAACATCCGGGAGCAATGCGCCTGGGTGCACCGGCATGGGGGTCCCGGCGTGGAGGGAAAAGCCCGCAGTCTTTTGGCGGGAGCCGTGGCCGGGGTCAGCGAGGCGGGAGCCGTGGGGGCGCCCCCTATACGGGTATGTTCCGAAGCACTGGTGGTGGGGGGGGGCGCTGCGGGAATGGCGGCGGCCCTTGCGTTGGGCCGAATGGGCGTGTACACCGTGTTGCTGGAACAATCCCCCGGATTGGGGGGGCAGGCGAGAAACCTGGGACCTGTCTGGACCGGGGAAGACGCAAGCTCTTTATTGGACGATCTTGCGCGGGGACTGGAAGGCGAACAGCGGGTCCGGGTGGAACGCGGTGCGCGGTGGTCGGACTTTTCCGGCTCTCCGGGAACCTTTCGTTCCGACTACGTCACTCGGGAAGGAGTCTGCAAGCGGATGGAACACGGGGTTCTGGTGCTTGCCACCGGGGGCGAGGAAGCCGTTCCGATCGAATACGGCTACGGCGGGCATCCGGCCGTAATGACCCACCGGGAGATGGACGCGGAACTCCGGGACCATCGAGTGGATCCGGCCGGATTGCGGTCCGTCGTGTTCATACAATGCGTGGGTTCCCGTGAGGGCGACCGGCCCTATTGCAGCCGGATCTGCTGTGTTCATTCCCTTCAGACGGCGCTGGAACTCAAACAAGAAAATCCCCGCATGCAGGTCTATATTTTTTACCGGGACATCCGAACCTCTGGATTTATGGAGGCCCTGTATCGCAGGGCTCGAATGGCGGGGGTCCTGTTTGTCCGGTATTCTCCCCGGGCCAAACCGCGAGTGGAAATCCGGGACGGGCGGGTGTTCGTCTCCGGCTTCGATGCCCTGGCGGGCAAGGAAGTTCACATCGAGGCGGACCGACTCGTTCTGGCGACGGGGGTGGTTCCCGGAGAAATCGGTCCCGCGTCGGTTTTCGCGGAAAGCCTCCTGGATGCCAACGGTTTTGTTCAAGAGGCCAGAATGCCGGTGAGTCGAGTGGAAACAGGGGTGGAAGGGGTATTCGCCGCAGGGCTCATCCAGAGACCCCAATTCCTGTGGGAAGCCGTGGTACAGGGTCGCGCGGCTGCGGCAAAAGCCGTGACGTGGCTCCGTGGCGTGGGTCGGAAGACCCTGTGGGCCATCGTGGATCCGGAAGTGTGCCGAAAGTGTCTGGTATGCGTCGAGGTTTGCCCGTACGCCGCCCCCGCTCTGAAGGGAGGAAAAGCGAGTTCCATCGATCCCGTTCTTTGCAGGGCGTGCGGCGTGTGTTTGGCCGAGTGTCCCGCCGGCGCCATCTCCATGACGAGCGGGGAGTTGTCCGGATCCGCCGCTCGGATCGATGCGATGATCGGATCCTTATCATCCGGGGTCATGGACCGCGCCTCTTAACGCATTGGACCGGCCCGCCTGCAACCTTGTGCGCCGGGGCCTGGTAAGGATTCGGGGGTATGAGAACGTTGGGACCGGAATGGAAAATACGGGGCTGCAGGGATCGGTTGAAATCGAGGGATTGCAGCTATCCCGGGATACGGGTCTGCCATGAATGGGGTGGGGGCGTGTGTGTAGGGAGTCTGTGCTTTCAGAACCCCCAGCGGGAAGAAACGTTGAAGGCTGTCATTCCAGGGGAGTTGATCGGTGGCGAGAACTTGTTCGCCATACGCCGATTTGTGAACGAAAGAGAACCCACGGAATAGAGTGAATGGGTGTGACCTCGGTGTCCGAAGGGACCCGTTCGTTTCGGGGCGGGCCGCCGGGGGATCCACTGGAAATGGATTTTCAGGGGGAAGGAGGAACGCCATGGAATTCGAAGGATTCACATTGCCGGATGATCTTTACTACCATGAAGAACACAGTTGGGCTCGTTTGGAAAACGACGGAACCGTGACGGTGGGCATGAACGATTTCTTCCAGAAAGAAGCCGGGGAGATTGTGTTTGTGGACATGCCGGAGGAAGACGATGAGGTGGAACAGGGGGAAGTGTGCGGTAAACTCCAGAGCCGCAAGTGGATCGGCAAACTGTGTGCTCCGCTTTCCGGCGCCGTCATCGAGCTCAACGAGGAACTGGACGATGATTTTACGCGAATCAACTCGGATCCCTATGGAGCGGGATGGATTTTCAAGATGACCGCCTCGCGCCCGGAGGAAGAATTGGCCAATCTGTATCACGGGGAGAGCGTGCGTCCCTGGATCGAGGCCGAACTGGCCAAGGCCGCCGAGGAAAGGGCCAAGTCTTCATGACCGGAACCAAGGAGGAATGGCGCATCCTGGAGGATTGGGGGCGCGCGGTTCCGGCCCCTGAAGGTCTGGCCGTGGACGACATGCTGGCTCATGCCGTGTCCGAGAAGGGCTCTCCGCCCCTGTTGCATCTATACACGTTCGAGCCGTCGGCCATCGTAGGCAAATATCAGGATATCCGGGCCGCATTGAAGCCGGATCGCTGTCTGGATCGAGGGGTGGCTTTCAACCGCCGGAGCACGGGGGGCGGTACGGTGATCATGGGACCTGAAGTCGTGGCCCTGGGGTTCAGCATTTCGCTGGAGGACCCGCGGATGGGCCGGGGGATCGACGGAGTGTTCCGGGTTATGAGCGGTATCCTTCTGGAAGCCTTGGGACGCCTCGGAGTCAGGGCCGGTTTCCGGCCCAGGAACGATCTGGAGGTGCAGGGGAGGAAGCTGGCGGGACTGTCCGCTTGCGCCGAGACGGGTAATTGCGTGCTGTTTCACGCGAGTATCCTCGTGGATTTCGATGTGGGCCTCATGTTGGACATCATGAATACGCCCGCGGAGAAGATGACGGACAAGGGATACGGTTGTTTCAGCCGGCGCATTACGACTATTCGTGCGGAGACGGGACGGAGAGTGACCATGAAGGAGGCCATGGAGGCCATTCGGGAGTCCTTTGCAGACGGTTTCGGAATCCGATGGACTTCGTCGAGCATGACTCCATGGGAGCGGGAAACCGCGGCTCGGTTGGAGGAGGAACGGTACCGCAATCCGGAGTGGGTCTTCTCGCACCGGCATCCGCGCTTCCGAATGGGCGAGGCCCTGCGCAAGACCCCGGGAGGTCTGCTTCAGGTGAATCTCTCCCTGGCGAACCACGTAATCGACCAGGTAGTCATTACGGGGGATTTCTTTGCGGCCACGGAAGGGGTGCAGCGGCTGGAATCCGCTCTGAAGTGGACCCTTGCGGAACGGGACCGTATCCTGGACGCCGTGAAGCAGGTATGGACCCCCGGATTGATTTTCGGTATGGATCCCGAAACGATTACGGAAGCGGTGCTGGCGGCCGGAGAACGGTGTGTGAACGCATAGCTTTCCGCCGGGACAAGTGGGCTTGTGCGGGAAGGAATTTCGCCGGGTGTTGATTCCCGAAGGCGGTGCGCGATGGCGGTGGGACGAGGAAAGACGGAAAGTCCTAAAGTGTTGAAGATCAGCACGGCTTCGGCCATGGAGTTGGGTATTGTATCGGGTCGTTTTTACCGGGGAGCGCGGAACCCCTGCGTGAATGCGCTGCTCGCGTACGAGGAGGGTTGCCGGGCAAACTGCGCCTATTGCGGGCTGGCTCGTAACCGTCCGGGCGCCCACGCGGATAAGAGCTTTATCCGGGTGGGCTGGCCGGCGCTGTCCGTGACCGAATTGCTGGAGCGCATCCGCCAGCGGGAAGCCATCCTGCGCCGCGTATGTATTTCCATGATCACTCATCCTCACGCCGTGGCGGATACGTTGAAGCTGGCCGGGACCTTCACCCGATCCTGTTCTCTGCCTCTTTCCGTTCTGTGCGCGCCCAGCGTGCTTCCCGAAGGATATTTACAGGACCTCCGGGATGCGGGCGTGGATATGTTGGGTGTCGCCGTGGATGCAGCCGCTCCGGAGCTGTTCGACCGGTTCCGGGGTTCCGGAGTCCGGGGTCCCCATCGCTGGGATGTCTATTGGCGTACAGTCCGCCGGGGAGTGGAGGTGTTCGGGCCGGGCCGTGTAAGTGTGCATCTGATCGTAGGACTCGGCGAAACGGACTTGGATCTGGTACGGGCTTTCGAGAGGGTGCGCCGTGAGAACGCATGTGTGCACCTTTTCAGTTTCTTTGCCGAACAGGATTCTCTGTTGAGCGGGAATGCTCCGCCTCCGTGGGAGCGCTATCTGCGCATCCAGTTGGCTCGGGTTCTTGTGGAAGGGGGGGAAAGCCGTGTGGAGGATTTCCGGTTTGACGAGGCGGGAACCATCCTCGAGTTCGGAGTGGATCCGGACCGGCTGAGAGATACCATCGAAAGTCGAGTCCCCTTTATGACTTCCGGGTGTCCGGGAAGGGACGGCGTCGTGGCGTGCAATCGCCCTTTCGGCAATTGTCTTCCCGGTGAGCGCCAGTGGAACTATCCGTACCTTCCCGATGACGAGGAGACGGCGTTGATTCGACGCGCCCTCGATGCTTACGTAATGAGAGAAAAGCGGATTCCGCTTGTGGAGCCGTCCCGACACGGCCGGCAGGGTGGAATGGCCGCGGGTTGGAGAAATCATTGAGCATGGAAGACACTTCCGGTTCATCCAAGTCCTGCCGGGGGATGATGCGGGGAATTCAGAATGAGATCATCCGAAGATCTCTGGAGGGGATCCGGCATAAGGTCCTGGTCATGAGCGGAAAAGGCGGTGTGGGGAAAAGTTCCGTGGCCGTCGGTTTGGCCGTAAACGCTCACCGTCGGGGATACCGGGTGGGCCTGCTCGATGCGGACCTGCATGGTCCGAGCGTGCCCGGTCTTCTGGGACTCAAGCAACGCATGGCCGTGATCCGGGAAGACCGCAGCATCGAGCCTCTTGTCTACCGGGACGGCTTGGAAGTGATATCCCTGGAGTCCTTGTTCCGGGACAAGGATACGGCGGTGATTTGGCGGGGACCCCTCAAGAACAACATGATCCGGCAGTTCATCTCGGACGTTCCCTGGGGAAAACTGGATTTTCTGATCGTGGATGTACCCCCGGGCACCGGGGACGAGCCTCTGACCATCGCCAAGACGATTCCCGATGTTTGGGCCGTGCTGGTCACCACACCGCAGGAGGTGTCCTTGGCCGATGTGCGCAAAGCGATTCGCTTCTGCCGGGAGGTTCGCATCCGCATAGCCGGAGTCGTGGAAAACATGAGCGGGCTTTGGTGTCCGCATTGCGGTGAGATCATTCCGGTGTTCAAGACCGGGGGAGGCGAGCGCATGGCGATGGAAGCCGGTGTTCCCTTCCTGGGTAAGATTCCCATGGACCCGGAGATGGTGCGTTCCGGAGACGCCGGGGTCCCGCTGTCGGAGATGAAACCCGACTCTCCGGCGGCTCTCAGTATATCCGGGATCGTCGAGAATCTGAAAGAACGGATGGATTCGGAACAGGTAAATACTTAATAGATACGGGTGAATCGCTCGGCAATTCATGTTTGTAGACGTTGGAGGTGGGAGATGAAGACGAAGTGGGTGCTTGCCGCAGTCCTGGGAATCTTCGTGCCGGCGGTGGCCGGTCTTCTGCTTCTGGGGGAACCGGCTCATGCCCAAACCCTTCAGGAAGCCATTCAGATGGCCATCGACGAAACCAAGATCGACCCGCAGGCTCCTTCCGGGTTCATGGGGATTCCGGGTGCGCCCCGCATCGGGTTTCTGGTGGCTTTTCTGTGGGCCGTTTGGGTCGGGTGGATCTTTTCCAGCGTGGGAGCTTTCGGCGGCATCATGGCGGGCGTGGGGCACATGACCGTCTTCGGTCTGGGCGAGTATGCCCGGGATTTCGGCAAGGGACATCCTCTCAACAAGATCGTCACGGACACCATCCGTGTCTCCAATCAATGGCTGGTCGGACTGAGCGCATTCATCAGTTCGGTAAACTATTATCGCATGGGACGACTGGTGCTTCCCCTGGGCATATGCCTGGCCATCGGGTCCATTTTGGGTTCCTATCTGATCCCCACACTGACCGCGGGCAAAATCAGCTTGAGGGATTATCAGGGATACTTCGGCCTCATAGTGTTCCTCATCGGGGGATTTCTCTTTTACGAGACCACTCCCCGGGGGCAGATGCGTAAGAAGGAGGCTCGCGCCGCGGCCCAGGCCTTCGAGAAATCCGTACGGAACAAGACGAAGGAGTCCGTCGAATTGAAAGGGGTCGAGGTCCTGGAATGGGGTTTGGGCAAAATCCGATTCACTTTTTACGGCGTGGAATTCAGTTTCCGTCCCATTGTTCCGGTGATCGGCGGGTTCATTATCGCGGCGCTGGCGGCATTCCTGGGAGTGGGCGGAGGATTCCTGTTCGTGCCTTTCCTGACCTCCATTGCCGGCCTCCCCATGTTTCTGGTGGCGGGGACTTCGGCCCTCACCGTACTCATCGGCATGCTGATTTCCATCATCAGCTATATGGCGCTCCAAAATGTTCCCGTGGACTGGGCTCTCATCGGCGTGGAACTGATCGGCATCTTCGTGGGCTCCATGATCGGTCCTCGGACATCTAAATACATTCCGGATATCTGGCTCAAACGCATTTTCGTGCTGCTGTCCCTGTACGTGGGGATACGATACACCACCCTGGGGTTCTTGGGGAAGAGTTGGTTGCCGCCTTATTGAGGCCGCCTGCGGGAGTGCGCCGGGAAGTATTTGCACCGGATTCCAACAGCCCGCTGATCAACAGTATTGCGGCCAGGCCGGTGACAAACGATGGGATGCAAGCCACGCCCGTTGGCGTGGGCGAATCCTGAGATATGAGGCGTACAACCCGTACGTCGCAATGACGAAGGAGGAAGCGCAATACGGCGGATGGCGTTTTTCAACGGCCCGCTGAGGCGGGCGGGAGCGTTCCATGTGGCCGCAAGGCATCGACGCCTTCTTGATTTATGGGTACCGCCTTCCGGACAACCCGGTGGCCGGGTTCTACCTGGGCACCGGGGTGCTTGCCTTTCTGTCCGTGCTGGCGGGGGAGTTGGTTCAATCCTTCGTGTACCTGGCGAATCGCCGCATCGCCCGCGAGCGCGTGCGGGAAATGACCCGGATGCACAATTTGTCCATGCAGGCTCTGAAGGCGGGGGACGGCGACGGGTATCGCGCGTGCAACAAAGAAGCCAACGAAGCGTTCGGCCGGACGTTCTTTCTCCGAATCGCCATGGGTGCATCGTTGTTGTGGCCCATTCCCCTGGCGTTGGACTGGATGAGTCTGCGCTTTGCCGGGATCCGGTTCAAACTGCCCGTCTCGGTACCGCTTTTCGGTGATACGGTGGGATACGTGTTCGTCTTCATCCTGGTGTACGTATTGGTCCGGATGGGATTCCAGCGGATGAAACCCGTTCTGCCGTATTTCCGATGGGTTCGCCGTCGTCTGAACGAAAACGCCGATGCGCCGGCGTCGTTGGAGCCTTGGATGGGAGAAGTCGGGAACGGCGGAGAAGGGAAAGCCCGGTGGGAATCCCGATGAGCGCACCAAGGGATTATCGGTTCCGGGCGGCAAGCCGGAAGACGTATATCGATGGGATTCGAAGGGGTCCGTACCTGCCCGCTGGAACGGAGGTTGACATCCTGTGGAGCCGTCTGAGGGGGGGGAGCGCCGTTGAGTGGAAGAAGGCGCGGGAAACCTCCCTTCGGCGTTTTCCCGGAGGGAACTAATTTTTTTACCGGGTCTTTAAAATTGTAAAAAAATCTTGACTTCCCCGAGAGCCGGTGGTAGCGTGACTTTCAATCGGGCCTTACCCGCTCATGAAGGCTTTGGGGTTGTTTCATCTCGCGGGTTGTCCGGAGATCCTGGGAGCAAGGGAGGTGAAGATCGGGCGAAGAAGCTAAGGGATTTTTAATGGGTTTGGTTGTATCGAGTTCCCATGAAAGTTCAGGAGGAGAGACATGAAAAGATTGTTTGTTTTCGCCGTAGCGCTGGCCGCAGCGCTCATGATGGCGGTTCCGGCCAAGGCGGACTTCGTGGTCGGTATGATGGCCTATACGGACTTGGGTGTTTATTATCGCAGCGGGGAACGCATGCGGAGCCAGTCCGGTGGATCGGTCGATAACAGTGTGACCGACGTATTCGTGAACATGCCGCACCATTCCCGGCTGTACTCCAAGTGCACCACGGAAGACTGCGGCGGCTACTTTGAGTTGGGCGTGGGCAGCGACGCTTCCGTGTCGGACGTCGGATTCGCCAATGCCAACTTCCGTAAGTTGTACGGCTGGTACAACTTCGGCCCCCTTACCCTGGAAGCCGGTCACACCGAGCCTCTGGGAGCCTGCCGCCAGAACCCCACCCAGTTGTTTGGGTTGGGCCGCGCCCTCAAAATCCTCCTGGTCGGCTTCGGCAACATCTATGAGCGCGCCGCTCAGGTGAACCTGATTTATCAGGGCGGCCCCATGTACTTCGCGGCGGGCGTCTGGACGGATAGCCCCTTCGAACTGTGGGAAGACGGTGAAGAGTACCAGTACGCGCCGACTGTCACGCTGGTGGGCGGTATGAACACCGCAGCTTTCTCCATTCTGCCCAACTTTACCCTCATGCATGCGGAAGTGGAAGACACCGCGGCGGCGGACAGTAAGGCGACAGCGTGGGTGATCGAAGTTCCCGTTTCCATCCAGGCGGGCATGATCGGAGCCAAGCTTTCCGGCCACTATGGCAAGAATGTGGGCAACATCTTTACCCGGTTCTATAACCTGAGCTACGTCGGGCAGCATGCTTCCACCAGGGCCCAGGCTGAGCCGGACGGCACCGTCCAAGACACCACGTGCTGGGGCGGTTACTTTGACGTGTCCTTCGGCGGCAAGCCCTTGGCGGTCCATCTCATGGGCGGCATCCAGAAGGTGGAGAACGACGCGTGGTCCAACGACGACAGCAACACCCGTTGGGCCGGTGTGATCCGCGTTCCCTACAGTGTGACCGGCGCTTTCACGCTCAGCCCGGAAGTGGGCTACTATGTGTTCGGCGACGACGTGAACGTTCCCGCGGGTGGGAACAAAGACCTGGGCAAAGAGTGGCTGGCGGGTGTCCAGTTCCAGTTCGTGTTCTAATGCCGATGTAACAACTTCTCACTCTTTAGTGTAATTCAAACGAATCCCGATCCTGATTCTTCAGGACCGGGATTCGTTTTTTGACGGGCCGGTACCATGGATGCCCTTGCGCCGGGAGGTCGGGAAGGAAAAAGATATTCCTTTGGAGCGGGAAAGGAGCGAAGGACTTTACGATCTGAGGATCATGCACCGAAGGCGATGCGCGGAGATTGCGTCCATGGGTCCACGGACAAGAGGGAAAAGGTCTTGTACGGGATCCATGCTTCGATGGAGTGATGGAAAAGCGGCGGCTTCGGCCTTCAGAATTTGGGTCGGCCGATGAGGAGGTTCATGGGACGCGTCTTCCCGCGGTGTGCCGCAGCAATGCATCCGACCATGGAGCAGTGTGTTGATACTCCGTCCGGAGTGATGAGGAACGCTTCCCCCTCAAAGTCCGGAACTTCAACTAGGATGAACTCGTAAAAGAAGGGAAAACACTTCGTCTTGTCCTTTCGAGCGTAGCGAGACTCACTAACATTATTATGAGAGTTCTCCTCGCTGTGCTCGTCGCAATGACAGAAATCGGCTTTTTAGGGAGTTATCAACTAGGGGAAGCCCCTCCTCCGGTTTATCGGCCGTCCTCGGAAAGGCCCAGTTGAAACGATATGAAGGTGCTTTTGGGGGGTGCAATCCCGGCGGGATCCAACTTGACCATGACGACCACCAGATCGTCGATGCCGTCGTTATCCAGGTCCTTGAGCTGTAAGTCCGACACATAGCCTGGGATTCGCTTGGTGGACCAGTTCTCCATGAGACCCAGGCCCTTCCAGGACAACGAAACGATTTCGCATCCGGAGAAGAATTTATAGCGGCCCAGCAGTCTGAAGGTTGCGGACTTGTTCCTGTTGACGATAACCTCGGGAACGTTGTCCCGGTCCATGTCCGCGATGATGATCCGCGCGGGGACGTACATGCGGTCCGAAAGTTCGGCGGTGAAGGGATTTTCGTACTTCAGGGTGATGTAGTTCATGGTGCCGCCGAAATAGCTGTCGCTTTCCCAGAAGGAATCGCCCGTTGTGCTGGTCACTTCGAGATAGTCGTCCCGGTTGATCAGAACCACGCGGATGCGCCCGTCGTTGTTCAAGTCGGCCAGGGCGAAGTTGAACGCGTTGGCCTTGGACGGCAGATCCATTTTTCGGCCCTGCTGCAGGCCTTTCGGAGTCCGTTTGAGTTCGAAGACCCCGGGAGCCAGACTTTCGACGCGCTTCACCTGTCCCACGAGCATGGGCTGCCCGGTTTCCGGGTTCCGGATGACGCGGAAATTCCAGGAGCTTTGTTCGATGACGGGGATGAGGCGGCCTTCATGCATCTCCAGGACCAGAGAGCGGGTATCCCCCATAGTTCCCGCTTCGGCCACCACGTAGATCTCGGCCAGACCGTCCCCGGTGATATCCGCCACATCCACCGTGATCAGCGTATGAAACGCGGGCGCCTGGTATTTCGCCATCTCGGCCAAGCCGCCTTCCCGCATCTGAAAGACCCGCACTTCGCGCTCCGTAACGGCGACGAGATCGTTCTTGCCGTCTCCCGTCACATCCCCGATATCGAACCCTTTCACGTGGAAGGGCAACTGGTGGCTCTGCCAATAGAAGTCCCTGCCTCCCGCGGGCCTCAGGATGTTCGGGTTGAATGCCGTGGAGCGGATTTTGTCCGAGGGAGTCATAAAGAACCCGGGAGCCATATAGGAGGGTTCTTCTTCCATGGACTCGATGTCGGCGGGTTCGGCGGCCGCTTGGGCCGACGCGGATAAGGGCTTTCGCTGAAACACCTCCTGGTTCATCCGGGCGGCGAAGTCGTCCATCCTGGGAATGAGTTGGTCCATGCCGGGTATCTGGTCGAAGAACGCCTGCACCACCCGTCCTTCGCGGATATCCAGCACCTTGGAGTCCAGGCTGATGGCTCCTCCCAGAAATGTCAGACTGCCGAACACCACGTAGTCCGCTCCCACGCCGGCGCCTGCGGACAGGACCTCCTCCACGCCCGGCGACTCTCCGAGATACCGGTGAATCTCCAGGGACCTCGCCTTATCGATGACTTCCACCCGGTCCTTCCAGGAGAGCCGGGAAGACAACATGTCCTGGACCCCGGCCTGGAGAAAGGACATGTCCTTTTCCGCATGGACCGTGAACGGAAGGATCAACACCTTCTTGGTCTCGGCGGCGGGGACGCCCGAGATCATGAGCGCGAAACATACCAAACAAAGGCCCAAACGACGTGGGTTCAAGATCGTCTCCTTCGGGGTGCCGGATTTGAATCCTGGTTATCATCAACCTCGGTGGCAGTCAAGCCGATGGAAACGCAGCGATGCATCCGCATGAGGCGGCGGCGTTCCTAGAGGCCCCTCCGGGTTGGTCCGGAACGGAATTGTTGCCGCGTTTCCCGTCTTCACGGGCGCCGCGCCTTTCTTTTAAGATTCGGACGGGATATAATACATTTGTGTTTAACCGGATCGTACAAGAGGATTCTGAATCGGTACGATTCAAAGCCGTCACCTCGGCGGCGCACGCGATCCACGGCCAAGCCTGCGGTGAAGCGCCTTGGTGCTCGCCGTGGTTGAGCAGCGTGGCTTCCTCTACCCGTGTTCCGTGGTGGCGAGCCCCGTATCTCGGTGGGCGTTCTCTGCTCCCTCGCCGCCCCGTATTATCGACAGGGTCAAGGAACCTCATGCAACCTGTGGTGTTCATACCATGCACGAATTGTCCATAGCCCAGAGCATCCTGGATATCGTGCGGGAAGAGATGCAGGTGCACGGCATCCGAAGACTTCTTTCCGTGCGACTGGCCGTCGGCGAATTGTCCGCCGTGGTTCCCGATTCCCTGCACTTCTGTTGGGGCATGGTATCCGAGGGAACGGCGGCCGAGGGATCGCGTCTCGTCATCGAGCAGATTCCCATTCGCGCTCGTTGCGGAGCGTGCGGCCTCGAGTTCGAGGTCCGTGATTTCCGGTTTCTATGTCCTGTCTGCGAGGGGAAGGAAATCGATTTGCTTTCCGGCCGGGAATTGGTTATCCAGGATCTGGAAGTGGAAGATACCGCCGGGGAGAGGCCTCAGGTTTCTTCCTGAGTCGCACGGCGGCCGGTGGCGGTTGGTCCCGTTTCATGGAAGAGGAGGAATGCCCTGAAAGTACCCATAGTACGAAATATATTGGAAGCCAACGCCCGTATCGCCGAAGAAAACCGGGCGCTGTTCCGATCCGGGCGATTGTTGGTCATCAACCTGATGAGTTCGCCGGGAGCGGGCAAGACCACGTTGCTGGAACGGACCATCGATTTGATGCAGGAGCGTTACCGCATCGGAGTCATCGAGGGAGACATTCAGAGCAGCGAGGATGCGGAGCGCATCGCCCGGCATGGGGTCCCCGCGGTGCAAATCAATACCGGGGGGGCGTGTCATCTGGACGGAAACATGATCCGGACCGCCCTGGAACAAATGGATTGGAAAGGTTTGGACCTGCTGGTGGTGGAAAATGTGGGTAATCTGGTCTGTCCCGCGGAGTTCCAGTTGGGCGAGCACTTCAAGATCATGATTCTGAGCGTCACCGAGGGAGACGACAAACCCCAAAAATATCCCCTCATGTTTCAGGAATCCAGCGTATTGCTCATCAACAAGGTGGATCTTCTTCCCTACGTGAATTGCCGGGTCGATCGAATCCGGCAGACCGCATCCCTGTTGAATCCCAATCTCCGGATATTCGAGGTATCCGCCGCAACGGGGGAAGGGTTCCCGGCGTGGGTGGACTGGTTGGATGAGCGGATCCGCGAGGAGCGTAACGCCACGTAACCCGGCTTGCGGCCGAGAGGTTCTCGTGCGCATGCGCGTACCGGGAACCGCATGGGGTTTGACGAAGGGGAGTTCTGTGGGGCGGCGCCGCGACGCAGGAGGTTTCGTGAAATCACGTCTGGTTACAGCGGTTCTGCTGCTCGCCTTTTTGGGGTCCCACGGGGGGGCGGCGGCACAGACCCACACAGCGGGTCAAATCCGCGCCATGGAGCAGCGGGCCGCCGATCTGCTCAAGGCCAGGAATCGGTTCCTGGCGCAGGTGCTGGATGCTTACGGTATTCCATACCTGTCGGATCCGAACACCGGCGCAATCCGGCAAATCCGGATCCAGAACACATGGCGCAACATCCGTCAGATCAACATCATTCCCGATACCGTGGTTGAAGACGACTACCTGGTCATCCGCGGGCACCACATATACTTTTATCCCGAGGACCTGCCCTATCCGTTTCACTTACTGTCGGACCTGCGCATCCGGATTCCACACCAGGATGCGGAATCTCCCCCATGAACCCAGGCCGTCCGTTTCCGGACGCCTTCTCTTCCCTCTACCGGCGCGCCCATGAAAGACCCTTTCGCGTCGTTGTGACGGCCGCTCTTCGAAGGGAAATCAAATCGCTCGAACGGATGCTGGGAATGCGGGGTTCGGCCGGCACGCGCCCGGGCGGGCACTCGATCTTCACGGAATCCATGAAGATTTTCCCCGTGGTGACGGGGATCGGAGGAGTTCGGGCCCAGTCACGACTGGAGAAGGCGCTCAATGAACTGGATCCCCATGTGGTGCTTTCCGCCGGCTTTGGCGGAGGATTGACCCCGAATCTTGGACCCGGCCGGGTCATCTCGGTTGTACGAATCGGACAGTACACGCACGGCGGTGCGGCCCCGGCGTCTTTCCATGAACCGTCTTTCTCCGTGGAAGCGTGGACCCGCCAACGGGAAGGCGTCCAACCGGGAACCGTCATCACGGTGGATGATCCAATCCCCAAGCGACTTCTGAGCCGCCTGTCGCCCATGGTGCGACACCCCGCCGTGGTGGATATGGAAACGGCGTATTTGGCTCGAATGTGCCATGAACGCGGGATCCCCTTCGGCGCTCTGCGGGTCGTATGCGACGAGTGGGGCTTCGAGCCCGAAATCGATCTGAGGCGTATCCTGAGTCCCGACGGTCGTGTGGATCCCGGAAAGGCCGTTCGCTATGCTTTTCAGGACGGCCGGCGCGTGGTTCGTTTCGTCCGTCTGGCCCGGCGGTCGTTTATCGCGGCCCGATCCCTGGCGCTTGCCGTGCATGGCATCCTGCATTCTTTGGATGCGTTTCTTGCGTCCCAGTCCGCACGGTCAACCTGATCTCTCCTCCGGATCGGGGACGGCGGATTCCGAACGCCGGGGATTTCCGGAACGCACGATCCACAGCGCCACTCCAGCGGTCAGAACCGTTCCCCAGAGTCCCAACAGGATCTCGCCGATCCAGAACGTGACGGCCAAGTTGCCGGCGAGGATGAACCCGTACAGGGCCACGCCTCCGGACCGGACCCCCGGCAGCCGCCCAAGCCTGCCTTTCCTGGGCGTGTCCAGGTCGGGAGACGCCGTGAGAAGACCCAATACCCTGTTCAGGATAAGACCGATCAGAAACCAGCCGGCGAAATTGGACCACGGAATGCCGAAGTAGATTCCGGGTTCACGGTAGTCGTAGATCTTTCCCAGAAACCAGCGGTCTCCGCGATAGGCCACCGGATCGATAATCACATCCAGGAACATGAACAGGGCCGCGCCGGTCACCGTGGCGCCCCAGGAAGTTCTGAGGAATGCGCTGTCCATGACGCGGAAAGGGGCGGCGCGGCGCACGTCGGAAGGAAGGCGGGAGAAGAGAGCCGTGCTGAAGGAAGCATAAGCAAGAAATACGTATGACAGGGAATCCATGAATGGAACCCCGAATACCCAGAGTTCCCGCCCCACGGTATCGTGAATATAATAGTAGTGTCCGTAGGGAATTCCCCAATGAATGGAAGACCATTCCGACAGGAAGGCGATGCCGTAGCCGATTCCAAGAAAAGAAAGGGATACTTTGAGGCCGTAACGCGCCGTACAGGATATTAGATATATGCTCAGGAAGACGAATACATACGGGCGAAGCAGCAGGGTCCCCAGGAGCAACCGAAAAAACTCAGACATTGAAATTCCATCGAAGCATGAGCCACAAATCCCGGAGATTGCTTCCTGCGCCTTGCACTACGGAAGGTTCAAACCCGCAATGAACCATGCAGTTTCTGCATCTGGGATCCTTCCCGGCGGCGAATCGCTCCCAGTCGGTGCGTTCCATCAGTTCCCGGAAAGAATCGTAATGCCGGTCGGTGATGAGATAGCACGGAGATTTCCAGCCCATGGGATTCCGGGTGGGATTTCCCCAGGGGGTGCAGTGCAGGGAACGTCGGCCCTGCAGGAATTCCAGATACACGGGGGTGCTGATGAGTTTGTAACCGGCGAAGAGCGGAGCGATTTCACGGAATTTACGGATGGTTTCTTTTCTGTTCAGGAAGAGGTCCTCGCCCACGCTTTCATAGTCGAAGGCGGGGGACAGAAGGATTCCGTTCACGTCGAGCACCGTCAGGACCTGAAACAACCGCTTCAGGTTCAGGGGGTCGGTGTGTTTATACACCGTTGTGTTGGTGGTCACCCGGAAACCCCGTTTCTTGGCGTACCGAATTCCCTCCAGCACGGTTTCGAAGACTCCGTTCCGGCCCATGATGCGATCATGAACCGGACCGTAGCCATCCACATGGACATTCAAAGACAACCGGACATGGGGATCCAATGAGTCGAGTCGTTCCGGGAGCAGCGTCCCGTTGGTGCACAGGTAGATGTGCCGGCGCTCTTTCAGGACGCCCCGGACCAAATCCCTCAGATGGGGATACAGAAAAGGCTCTCCTCCCGTTATGGTCACTACCGGGGCCCCCGCCTCTTCAACGGATTTTAGGCATTCCTCCAGGGACAGACTCCTGTCCAGACTCTGGCGGTATTCCCGTATGCGGCCGCATCCGGTGCAGTTGAGATTGCATTGGTGGGTGGGCTCGAGCATCAACACCAGAGGGTATCTGGAGTTTCCTTTCCAGCGGTTCACCAGCCAATGGCGGACCATATCCGTGTATAAGGGAAGGGGGAATCGCATTCATATCCCATAGCAGGCTGGTGAAAAACGCGATCTGCCGTGTTGCGCTTCATTCTTCGTCATTGCGGCGTACTGTAACTGTAGGTTGTAGGTAGGCCTCATTCCTCAGGACTCGCGCGCCTTGCATCTCATCGTCTTTCACCAATCTGCCCGCAATACGGTTTTTCAACGGCCTGCCGGGAGTTACCGCCCGTCATCTTTCGGAATTTTTTCCGAATAGCATATCCAGGGCCGTCTCGAGTTCTTCCATCCGGATTACCGTGTTCTTGCAGGGACCTTCGGGCCGTTCATTGGGAATGCCGATGACGGGAACGAACATGGCCACATCCCGGATCCCGGTCACCAGATCCCGTTCGCAGGCCATGGCGATGATGAAATCGGGTCGGTTCCGGCGGATCACTTTTCGCGCTTCCTCACCTCCGGCGACCGTGCTCATCTGAAAGGGGTATCGTTCGGCGAGTTGTCGGATCTCGTTTCGCACGGAGGACTGCAAACATCGCGGGAGCAGCACCAGCAGGCTCCGTTTGGATCCGGTGTTGTTATGATTCCGGGTAACGCGATTGTTAACCCGGATGAAGGAATGAGCCACCCTGTCCCGGGATTGGCCGAACCGCTTTCCGAGCCAGACGGCTTTGGGAAGGAGGAAAAACAGAAAACGTTCGGTGATTCGGTAGGGCAGGACGCGGGCCTGGAAGCGGACCTCCACGATCAGAAGCGCATACAACACCATGGGCGCCGCGAGGATTCCCGCCAGTGCGGTCAGGGCGATCCATCGGAGCGGCGGGCTCCATTGGGCCAGGCGGGGCTCGACGAGGAACCAGAAAAGCAGCCATCCCCCGCATAACAAGAGCACAACGAAGAGTGAGAGGGCCAGAAACTTCCCGGTGGATTCCCGAATGACCCCTTCGACTTCTTCGGAGGCGCCGTTCCAGTCGGCCCACTCGTCTCCCAGTTTCCGATCCTTGGCGGTGGTCGAAGGGTCGGCGTCGCGATGTTCCGGTGTTTGGGCTTGTTTCTCAAACGGCATGTCCACTCAATCCTGTCTTCCGGTCCGGGAAACATACTTGCGATCCCTGAACCAGTCTACCGCGTCGCTTAGCGCCTGCTTGACGGAAGTTTGTGGAAACCCGAGTTCTCTTACGGCTTTCGTCGCGTCGAAGAACATGGGCTTTCGCGCCATCTTAACCGCGTTCAGTGGTATGCGGGGTTCCTTGCCGGTGATCCACCTGGAGATTCCTTCACTGAAATAAGCCGCCGCCAGGACACCGCTATAGGGGAGTCGAATGACCGGGACGGGCAATCCCGTAATGTTCCCGAGTATACGAAGAATTTCGGAAAAGGAAAGATTCCGGTTCCCCAGAATGTACCTTTCTCCGATGCGCCCTTTCCGGTAGGCCAGGAGGTGCCCCATGGCCACGTCCTTTACGTGGACCAGATTCAGACCCGTATCCATAAATGCGGGAATGCGCCGATTCAGAAAATCAACGATCACCTTTCCCGTGGGTGTGGGTTTGTGGTCTCCAGGCCCCACGGGAGCGGACGGATTCACCACCACCACGGGAAGTCCTTTCGCCGCAAAGTCCAAAACGCGTTGTTCGGCCAGGTATTTGGATCGCTTATAGGGGCCGAAAAGATTCTTCTCGAATACGGGAGTGTCCTCGTTTCCCGGAGCGCCGTCGGCGGGTATTCCCAAAGCTCCCACGGTACTGGTGTAGACTACGCGTTGTGCATCGCACCGCAAAGCCGCTTCCATCATGTTCACCGTACCCTCTACGTTCGTTGCGAACATTTCCGCCGGATTGGGAACCCAAAGTCGATAATCGGCGGCTACATGAAAAATCCCTTCGCACCCGCGGGCGGCCCTGATGCATGCGTCCCGGTCCCGGATATCCCCCGGGATCTGTCGGACAGGGAGTCCGGACGGCAGGACCACCGGGGAGCCGGTCCGTATCAGGACCCGGACCTCGTCTCCCTGTTCCACCAACAGGCTCGCGACATGCTGCCCAATAAAGCCCGTGGCGCCCGTTACCAGAACCTTCACGCGGATTGCTCCCTGTTTTCCGTTCCGGGGAATTCATGTGGGGGACGGCGATGGTCCATGAGAAACCTCCGGTACATGCCGAGGACCGCCAAAGGGAAGCAGTTTCGATAATTATGATACCGAATCATGAAGTACTTGGGGAAACCCGTGCCGGTAAACGCGTCTTCCTCCCAGGTCCCATCGGGCAGCTGCGCTTTCAGAAGAAACCGGACGCCTCTTTCCACGGCTTCGCTGTCCGCTTCCTCCGCCGCCATCAGAGCCCATAAGGCCCAAGCCGTTTGGGACGGCGTGCTCGGTCCGATTCCACGGAGACACGGATCCCTGTAACTTTCACAGGTTTCACCCCAGCCGCCGTCCTCGTTCTGGCGGTTCTTCAGCCATTGCACCGCCCGTTGGACATACGGGCTCTGCATATTCTCCCCGATACGCGACAAACCGCACAGAACCGACCAGGTTCCATAGATGTAATTCACTCCCCATCGGCCCCACCAGGAACCATCCGGTTCCTGTTTCCTGCGCAGGAAAGCGACGGCTTCCCGCGCCAACCTGTGGTTTCGATCGAAGCCGAGACATCCCAACATCTCCAGGACCCGGCCGGTGAGATCCGCCGTGCTGGGATCGATCATGGCTTCCAGGTCGGCCAGGGGGATCTTGTTCAGGTAAAACTTGTTGTTGTCGCGGTCAAAGGCCGCCCATCCCCCATCGCTGCTTCTCATGGACAGAACCCACTCCATACCGGACCCTATACGTCTGGAAACTTCCCCCCCTCTGCCGTTCATGACCTGATTCAGAACCATCAGGACCACGGCGGAGTCATCCACGTCCGGATAGCATGCGTTGTGAAATTCGAACGCCCAGCCTGCGGGATTTGCCTGGGGCGCGCGGAGCCGCCAGTCGCCGCTCTTGAAAATCTGCTGATCCATGAGCCATCGAGCGGCTCGCTGAATGGCCGGATGTTCCGGCGACGCACCGGACAGAAGCAAGGCGTTGCAGGTCAGAGCCGTATCCCACACAGGGGACACGCAAGCCTGCAGTTCCATGGCGTCCCCTCGATGGATACAGAACCGCTCCAGGGCGTCCAGACCCTTCTGGATTACGGGATGATTCAGGGGATAACCCAAGACATGCAGCGCCAGGAGGGAATTCACCATGGCCGGCTGGATGCCTGCCCAGTCCCCGGAAGGTTCCTGATGGTCCAGAATCCAGCGTTCCGCTGCACGGACCGCCCGTTCCCGCAACCCTCTCAACGGCAGGCGCTCCCAACATTTGATCAGATCGTCCAGGATTCGGAATCCCTTGTATGTCCAATCCGTTGCCGGGCTCCATCGGAAATCGTCCCCGAGAATCTCGGGAACCCGATGCTCGGGAGGAATGGGTTTGATGACCTTTTTGTGCAGCAGGACGGACATGGGAACGAGAGTGGCCCGCGCCCAACTGGAGAAGTCGTACACGGAGAAAAAGAAATTGGGAGGCAGCAGCATGATTTCCACGGGCAGAGAGGGAACGCGCTTCCAGGGGTAGCAGCCGAACAGCGCCAGGAAGACCCTGGTGAAGATTCTCGACCGGTGGATTCCGCCTTGATCCAGTATGAACCTGCGAGCGGCGTTCATCGCGGGGTCCGAGGCTTTCTTCCCGGCAAGTTTCAGGGCGAAATAAGCCTCGGCCGTCGTACTCAGATCCCCGGGTCCTCCATGGTAGATAGGCCACGTTCCATCGGAACGTTGGTTTTCCTGAATATGGCGGGAGAGAACTTCCAGCTTTCCGGGTTCGGCCAGGTCCAGAAAGCGTAACAGCATGATGTACTCCGAGGTGATGGTATCGTTGGATTCGAGAGGGTACCACCAGAATCCGGCCGCATGTTGTTCGCGGAAATAGACCTTCTGGGTTTTGGAAACCGCTTGGTCTACGAGAGCCGGCAGGTCGGGATCCGAGCATGGAGGCCTGCGGCCAGGGTCACCGGGGTTCATCGGCAGGCGCGGCGCTGTGGTATGGGCTCCCGGACCGGTCCTGGACAAGACCTACCTCCTCAGATTCAGAAGTTCCAAGTGGCGTGTTTCCCGTGCGAAACGCCCGGATTCCTCGCTCCGGTCGCCGGCTTGCTGCTAAAAGTCCTGTTACACGATATACGCAACCAAAAGGACTCGTTCACACTCCTCATGCGATCCGGTCAAGTAGTGAATCTCCCGGATTCCGGTTCTTTTGCCGGGTCCGGATGTTTCTGTTTATCCGCCGGTGATGGATCGTTTTCGAATGCGCAACCGGTTCATGAATCCTTCAAAGGATTCCCGCTGAATGGCCTGTGAGAATGCGCTCCGATAACTTTCCACAATTCGGACCCCGTCGATGTCCACATCCAGGATCTTCCATCCGACCTCGGTCGGCGCCACGTAATACGTTACCGGGATCTCGTCGTTTCGCCTCCGGATTCGAGTCTGAACCGGAACGGGGTCTTCTCCGGGGTCTTCTCCGATGATTTCCAGTTCCTCGCGTTTCAGAAAGTCGAGCACCAATCGGGTATAAGAATCCTGAAACAGGATTTCGAACACCTCCGTGTAAGCTTGTCGATCCTCCTCCGAGAGCGCATGCCATGTATGGCCCAAAGCCGCTTCCGCCATAGCCGTTTCATCGAAATGATCGGCGATGATCTTCTTGACGGCATCCGCGCGCCCCCCGGCGGCCTCGCCGGAAAAAGATTCCTTTTGGTCCAGAACCTCCATCACTTCTTGCAGTAATTGCTCCACAAAAGCGACCGCATTCCCCCGAGAAGAAACGGAAACGTCCATGGTTCCCAGGGAAAAAGCAAGTAGAATTCCCGTGAATCGGGCAGCGGCTACGGCTTTTCGTCTCCAGCCTGTCATGCTGATGTACGGCACGCGAGCCATCCTCTAAATTTCACGGTTTTGAAGACAATCCCCGTCCGGACCCTCGGCTTGCCGGATTCGCCTGCGGCGGGTCCAGGCCTTACCTTCCTCCCGGAGCGAAGGCGGGCTTCCGGTGGTTGTTCCGTCTTCCTCCGGTTCGGCATTCCCCATCAGAATCCTGGGTTTCCCGCCGTCCCGCTTCACCGGGGAGCTATCGTGCTCCGGGTGGACTCCGTATTCAGCAACCCGGCGGCATACTCGAGCTTCACCTTCGACGCGTTGAATTCAAACAGGCTGAGCAGGTAGTTGCCCCGGTTTCGGCTGTAGGATTCGATGGCGTCGAGTACGTCCTTGACGGAACCCAAACCCATATCGAATTCGCTCAAGGAGGTGATCAGCCATCTGCGGGAAGCACGGGATGCCTCGTCGTATGCCGCAACGGATTCGCGGGCTCTGATTACTTCATGATACCAGTTCAAAGCCTCCAGGGCGATTTGTTCGCCCACCATTTCTTTACGGCGCTTGGCGGCTAAATATTCCGTCCGGGCCCGATCACAAGCGGCCCCTGTCATTCCGAAATCGAAACGCCAGCGGGCTCCGAACACGATTCCCAGGTACTCCTCGTTGAATTCGTCATGAATATACGCATCGTTGAAACGCTCCCGTCCGGGCGCCCTGGACACCGCTCCTTTCACGGCCGCGAATAAATCCGGATAAAGATCGGCTTCTGAAGCCTTCCATAAATGATGCCTTGCGCGCAAGCCTTTTTCAAGTTGATCCGTCTCGGGTCGGCCGGTCAATGCCCGGTTGACGAAAAAGGTTTGTTCTTGCAGCGGCCCTTCAGGCACGGGCAGTTGTGTGTCGGCGATTTCAAAGTCCTGTTCGTCCGGGTACCCCACCAGGGTTTTCAAGGAATGGTAAGAGACGGTGCGCGCCGCTTCCACCCGGGCGCGGTTTCGTTTCATGTCCCCGTAAGCGGCGTCAATGCGAAACCGATCCACGGGTTGCACGTGAGCGGCGCCTGCATCCAACAGGGACTCCGTCCGATCTTTCAGGTCTCCCAGAAAGCGGCTTCCTTCGGCGGCGGTTTCACCGCCCATTTCCGCCAGCACAAGGCCGTAATATCGGAGGTGCACGTCGCGGACAATTTCGGCCCGGACCTGCTCCAACTGAAGATCTTTGACACTCACCTGCAGCTCCGCGGCTTCTCTTCGATGCCGTATCTTTCCGAAAGTATACAGCGGCTGCGTGACCGTCAGCTCGATGCGCGCGAAGACACCCGGAGAGGAAAAGTCCGTCCGGGATGTCCTGGATCGGATTTCGCCGTGTTCCACAAAAGGCTTTTCGGCATCCGACACGGGTCCGGTCAGAATCTGAACCTCCAGCTTGGGCAGCGAGGCCGCCTTTGCCTTATCCAGGTCGGTTTCCGACATCCTTTTTTCCATTCCCGCCAGGTCGACGGATGCGTGGTGTTCGAGGGCCGAGGTCACCAATTGGGGAAGCCCCAGCGGCGCACGAGAGGTTGGCGGGAGCCCGTCCGCCGCTGAAACCCGGCAGGATAGGAGGAGTATGAACAGACCTAAAAAGGGAATCAGCCGCTGCTGCGGCGTCACGGGAAAAGAAGCCGGCATGTCTGCAAACCCCGGACGGCAAGACGATCCGGCGATGCTTTCACCGCCATCGTGAAACCGGCGCCGTATAATGCGGTGGATTCACGGAGTTGCGCCGTCCTATAAAAACCGTCAAATATAACCCAATGTATCTTATAGGATTTTTCTACAACTGGGAAGCCGCGTCAATCCATTTCGGAAACGAGATTCCAAAGAGCCTCTCAGGCAGGCCACGCTGTACGGGCCTCCGTAGCCTTGAGCATGCGTCCGCTGGATGAGTCCCTCATGGATGGGTAAGCGTTCCCGAGTTTGCGGAATAGGGTCCGATAGGAAACGGCAGGGATCGTCTCGGAGCGGATTCTGTTGGGATGGAGAGAGACTGGAAGATTCAGGTTGAAAAACGGAGGGGTTTCACTATATGTTCCCAACGGCAACGCTTTCAATCTTCGAGGTTGCGAGTCTCCGGGATCACGGGATCGCCGCTGAGAGGGAGAACCTGCGGACACGCGGCGCGCAAGTGCGGTGGAGCGGCGCCGGGAACGAACACGCCGCAGTGATGAAAGACGAAACGCGACGCCCCGCGGGATCTGTCTCGGCAGTCTCCTTACGAACGTCGGGGCCCCAGGGCAATTCGAATTCGATCAGGGTGGTCTGAAAGGAGTATACATGATCCTCGACCCCATCTTAGGGCTTTTTTCCAACGATCTGGCCATCGATCTGGGCACGGCGAACACGCTGGTTTATGTCAAGGGAAAAGGCATTGTATTGAGGGAACCATCGGTGGTGGCGGTGCGGAAAGATGCCCGAGGCTATGGAAAGGTCCTGGCGGTGGGCACGGAAGCGAAGAAGATGCTGGGGAGAACGCCGGGAAACATCGTGGCCATCCGCCCCATGAAGGATGGAGTCATCGCCGACTTCGAGATCACCGAAGCCATGCTGCGACATTTCATTCGCAAAGTCCACAACCGCCGAACCCTGATTCGTCCCAGGATCATCATTTGTGTTCCTTCCGGCATCACTCAGGTGGAAAAGCGGGCCGTTCGGGAATCCGCCGAGTCCGCCGGAGCCCGTGAAGTGTATCTGATCGAGGAACCCATGGCTGCTGCCATCGGCGCGGGATTACCCGTGACGGAACCTACGGCGAACATGGTTGTGGACATCGGGGGAGGAACGACGGAGGTGGCTGTTATCAGCCTTGCGGGTATCGTGTATTGCAAGTCCGTTCGCGTGGGCGGAGACAAGATGGATGAAGCGATTCTCCAATATGTCAAACGAAACTACAATTTGCTCATCGGGGAACGATCGGCCGAAGCGATCAAGATCACCATTGGAAACGTATATCCTGACGAGGAAATCGAGACCATGGAGATCAAAGGCCGCGATTTGGTCTCCGGCATTCCCAAGATTCTCACCATAGATTCCGAGGAGGTTCGAAAGGCCATCTCGGAGCAGGTGCAGACCATCATAGACGTCATTCGGATTGCGTTGGAGCAAACTCCCCCCGAACTGGCGGCGGACATCGTGGAGCGTGGGATCACCTTGACGGGGGGCGGCGCCCTGCTTAAAAATCTGACCAAACTCCTGCGGGAAGAAACTAAACTCACCATACTGGTGGCGGACGATCCGCTTTCCACGGTGGTGTTGGGGTCCGGCAGGGCGTTGGACGAGTTGAAAACTCTTAGAGAAGTTCTTATCGACTGAGTCGGGCTCTTCCACGGCTTCAAACCCTTGCGTAACAGGCCGTTGAAAAACGCGATCCGCGGTGTTGCGCTTCATCCTCCGTCTTTGCGGCGTACTGTGTGTACGCCTCATTCCTCGGGATTCGCCCGCCTTGCATCCCATCGTTTTTGAACAGCCTGCTGAAATGCTGTTTATCAACGGGCTGTTACGGGAGGGAAGGGGTTGGCGGCGTGGTATTCCCGCGGAATCACGACCCGGCTCCGGCCCGGAAGTACGGTTTCGAGGGCCGAATAAGGCTCGGTAACCACTTGAAATTCATTAAGACGCATGCCATCATCACCGTAATTAAACTACGGCCTGAGTACCCTTGATTCAACCATCGGATTCGTTTCCATCGGGAGAGCTTCGCACTGAAACGTCGCGTCCTTTTAGGCATCGTGTGCGCTTTCTGTTTTCTGGGCATGGCGGCCGCCATAGCGTACAAGGAGCGGGAGCAAGGCCGACTGGGTGTGATTCAGTTTCTGAGCATGGAAGCGGCGGCGCCCGTTCAGCAGGGTTTCGATCGGCTGACTCGAAAGCTGGTGGGGATATGGGAGTCCTACATCATGCTGGTCAACGTGGACCGAGAAAACCGCGAATTGAGGGAACAGATCCGAAGGTTGAAGCACGAGATCAACAGCTATCGGGAAGAGAGTTTGGAGAACCGCCGGCTGAGGGAACTCCTGGATTTCAAGAGACGGGTCGACACGCTCATGATCCCTGCGGAAGTGGTAGGCCGGGACCCTTCCGACTGGTATCGGTCCATCATCATCGACAAAGGGTCCCGTTCCCATGTTCGGAAGGACATGGCGGTGGTTTCCTATGAAGGAATCGTGGGACGCGTGATCTCCGCTTCTCCTAATTATGCCAAGATCCTGCTGATACTCGACCGGAACAGCGCCGTAAGCGCCGTTATTCAAAGGACCCGGGCACGGTCCATTCTGTCCGGGACCGGGGAGAATTACTGCCTGCTGAAATACGTGGCGCCCTCGGAAGATGTTCGTGTGGGAGACGCCGTGATTTCTTCCGGACTGAACGGGATTTTTCCGAAAGGCTTACTGCTCGGCGCCGTGGTCCGGGTGGATTACAGGCCCGGGGAACTGTTTCAAACCATCCGGGTGGCGCCGGCGGTGGATGTGTACACATTGGAGGAAGTCATGGTGCTCCTGGGTCCACCTCACGCGGATCCGCTGAGAATCACCCCGCATGCTCCTCAGATTACCGATGAGTAAGACCTTTCTGTTTCTGGCTTGGGCTGCGCTCCTGTTTATCCTTCAAACGTCCTGGCTGGGGCCGGCGAGCGGATACAGAACGATCCACATCTTCCTGATCTTCGTATGTTATCTGGGTATTACTCAGGAGCCGGCTACAGGACTTCCGGCCGCCCTACTGTTGGGAGTGCTTACCGACACGTTCTCGGGCGGAAGTTTCGGAATGTTCTTGATTCTGTACCTGTTGGCGTATCTGGTTGGGTTTTCGGCGGGAAAGAAAGTGTATCTTCAGTCCGTTCTGTATCGAGTGGGGGCGGTCCTGGCGATGGACGTATCATTTCGTCTTCTTCTGCTGAATCTCCTCCGGGTGCTGGAAGACGCCCCCGTTACGGATGTCACGCGTGTGCTGCCCGGCATCCTCGCCACCGCGTTGATGAGCCCGGTTTGCTTTTGGGTGTTCGACGCTTCCCTCAATCGCTTGGAAATGTTGACGCATGCAGGGAGAGCCAAGCCCAGGGCAAGAGGATGAAACACAATCCCGGTTCCATACCCCTGGTCGGTGAAACGCAGGAGTTGCAGGGGCGTTTCAAGTCCTTCGTGGCGGTGGCGCTGGCCCTTTTCCTGATTTTGGTTATGCGCCTGTGGTATCTGCAGGTTTACCGGGGGGACATGTACTACGATCTTTCGAAGAACAACCGTATGCGCATGCGTTACATCATGCCGCTACGCGGCTTGATCTTTGATACCCACGGGCGTCTCCTGGTGAGCAATCGTCCATCCTTCGGGGTCTACGTGGACTTGGACTACGTGGAAGACCGGGAAACCCTGTCCCAGTCCTTGAGTTCGCTCCTGGAGTACGCCCCCGAAGAAGTGATGGGACGGATGAAGACGGGAAGGCGGGACAGGTACACGAACCGGGCCCTTATCAAGTCCAATATATCCTGGTCGGAGCTTTCCGCGGTGGAAACGTATCGGTACGAGCTTCCGGGGGTGGGTATCCAGGCTGAACCCAAGCGGCAGTATGTTCATCCCGGTTCGGCGAGTCACGTACTGGGGTACTTGGGTGAAATCAGCAGGGAGGAACTCGCCAGAGAGGAATACGCGGCTTGCCGCCCGGGCGAGTCTGTCGGTAAGAGCGGAATCGAGAGGTCGCTCCAGTCGGTTCTCGCCGGGCGAAAGGGAGGCAGACACATCGAGGTGGACGCCGGGGGCCGGGAAATGGAGACTCTGGTCCGGGTGGATGCATTGCCGGGCGACAATGTGTACCTGACCATGGACCTAATGTTGCAGCAGGCCGTGGAAGAGGAGCTTCGAGACAAAGTGGGGGCGGTGGTGGCCATGGATCCCTTCACCGGGGAGATCCTCGCCCTGGCATCCAGTCCCGGCTTCAATCCGAACTGGTTTGTAGACGGTATCTCCACCGAAGCCTGGGGAGCCATCCGAGACAACCCTCTCAATCCACTTCAGAACCGCGCCACACAGGGACAGTATCCTCCTGGATCCATATTCAAGATGGTTACGGCGCTGGCGGCGCTTTCCGAAGGAGTGGCGACTCCGGAAACCGTGGTGGAATGCAAAGGCTCGTATCGGGTGGGATCGGGGTTGTTCCATTGCTGGAAACCTTGGGGACACGGCCGTGTGGATCTGGCCCGGGCTCTCATCGAATCGTGCGACGTATACTTTTACCATGTGGGACATCGTCTGGGGGTGGATACCATAGCCAAGTACGCCCGGCACTTCGGTTTTGGTGAACGAACCGGGATTCTGTTGGAGCCGGAGCTTCCGGGTTTGGTCCCCACTTCGACATGGAAAAGGCAGAGGTTCGGCGTGGCGTGGCAGAAAGGGGAAACATTGTCCATGGCCATCGGCCAGAGCTTCAACTTGGTGACACCGTTGCAGGCGGCGGTGTTTATCTCCTCCATTGCCAATGGCGGAGATGTACTGCGCCCGACCATCGTTCGGAGGATTGAAACGAGTCAGGGAAACGTGGTCAGGACATTTAACCCCGAGGTGCGCAAAGAACTGCCGGCGCCGCCGGAACGCCTGCAACTCATTACGGGCGCGTTGCAGCAGGCCGTGAGCCATGCTTCCGGCACAGGACGCAACGCCCGTGTGGAGGGACTTTCGATAGCGGGAAAGACGGGGACGGTGCAGGTGGTTAGCCTCAAGGATCCCAAGCGGCGGCGGAGCAAGGAGGAGATTCCGTATCATCTGCGGGATCACGCATGGTTCGTGTGCTTCGCTCCCGTGGACGAACCTCGCATCGCGTTGTCCATTCTGGTGGAGCACGGCGGCCATGGGGGAGCTGTGGCCGCACCCATGGCCCAGCGTATCCTGCAGGCATGGCGGGAATTGGCGCCCCCCCCCAGCCGAGGCCGAATCGTCTTGGGGGAAGAAAGTCCGCAACCCGGGAAGGACACGTCTCATGATCGATCGTAGACTGGTGCAACACTTCGACTGGTTCCTGCTACTGTTGGCCCTTGTGCTGTGCGGAATGGGCCTGGTGAACCTGTACAGCGCCACGATCCGTTCCGGGGGACTCGATGTCTTCTATAAGCAACTCACATGGGTTGGAATCGGATTCGCCGTGATGGCGTTCACTCTTTTCTTTCATTATCACCTGCTCGAACGATATGCTGTTCCCATTTACGTGTGCACCCTCGTCCTGCTGATCCTGATTCTTCTTATCGGGACTCCGATAGGTGGGTCCCGGAGATGGCTGATCCTGGGACCCTTGTCCTTCCAGCCGTCGGAACCGGCGAAGCTCGCACTCATCGTAGTGCTGTCCCGATTGTTTTACCGGCGTAGCCTGGTAGAGAACTTAGGCTTCAAGGACCTGGTCGCCCCGGCGGCGCTCATGTTCCTTCCCGCCTTTCTGATTCTCAAGGAACCGGATCTGGGAACCGCTCTGCTCATCTGTTTTGTGGGCTTATCCGTGTTGATGTTTGTCCGTGTCCGATGGCAGGTATTATGCGCGGGATTGCTGGCCGTAGCCTCCCTGGCTCCCTTGTTCTGGCAGACTTTGAAAGGATATCAGAAGCAGCGGATTCTCACTTTTTTCAATCCGGACATAGATCCATTGGGCGCCGGCTACCACATCATTCAATCCAAGATTGCCGTGGGATCCGGAAGAGTCACGGGGAAAGGGTTTCTGGCCAGTACCCAAAGCCATCTGAATTTCCTCCCCGAGCACCATACGGATTTCGCCTTTTCGGTGCTGGCCGAGGAATGGGGGTTTGCGGGCGCTCTTTTGGTGATCGGAGTGTACGTTGCGCTGGTCTTGTGGGGCCTGAATATCGGCAGGCGATCGAAAGACCTGTTCGGTGCGCTTCTGGCGGTGGGGATTTCGGCCATGCTGTTCTGGCCCGCGGTCATCAACATAGCCATGGTCACGGGACTCCTTCCCGTGGTGGGCATTCCTCTGCCCCTAATTTCATACGGCGGCTCCAGCGCGGTAAGCACCCTGTTGGCCGTGGCGCTCTTGATGAACATCAGCATGCGGCGTTACATGTTTCGGTGAGGGAACTCGCATATCGGGGAACCGACGGTGGTTCACGCTGATTCGGCTTTCTTCCGGGAGATGTTCGGTCACAGAGTGGTTTCGGTATGGGGAATTCGGCGTACTCGGCGTATCCGGCGGGAATCGGGTTTGTCGCGCCTTGTGAAAGATGGGACACGGCGTCTTACGAGGGCGATGGAACCCGCGTTCCGCTTGTAGCAAGGGGTTTGCGCCGTCCGAATCATCGTGCCGGCGCCGAAAAAAACTTTTGACATGCTCAGGAAAATTATGTACAAAGGCTCATCATTTTCGCACGTACTTTATTTCACATTTTCCAGGGAGATGTGGGTTCATGATTGAACTGGATAAGTCTTTATTTCTCCAAATGATTAACTTCCTGTTTCTGCTGTGGATCCTGAATCTCATCCTTTATCGCCCCATTCGAAGGATTCTGGCCGAACGCAAACAGCGGATTGATGGATTCACGCAACAGATCAAACAGCTCAGCATGGACATCGACCGGCACAAGGAAGAAATCGCGGAGCTGATGAGTAGAGCGCGGAAGGAAGGATTCGACCGAAAAGAGGGTTTGAAGCGCGAGGCTGCGGAGCAGGAGGCACGGCTTCTGTCGGACGTGAGCGCGGAATCCGAGAGCAAACTGGCGGAGGTCAAACAAACGATTGTTCAAGAGGTCGCCGCCGCGCGGGGAATTCTCCAGACTCAGATGCAGGCGTTTGCCCGCGAACTGGCCTCCAAGATTTTAGGGAGACAGGTCGGATGAAGGCGATGCGTGCATATCGGTGGTTTGGTGTAAGCGGAACGGTGTTCTGTGTGACGGTCCTTCTGGGCTGGATATTCCTGTGCGGATCCTCGCCCGCATTCGCCGCCGCGGGGGGAGAAGGGCATGGCACTCCACCTGAAAAGCTCTGGGACCTGCTGTATCGAGCCATGGCCTTTGCGGTCCTCTTCGTGGTGCTTTTCTGGGTACTGCGCAAACCGATCCCCAAATTTCTCTCCAACCGGCGCGCATCGATTCAAAATGAACTGGCCGAACTCCAGGCGAAGAAGGGCGAAACGGAAAAGCTCCTCCAGGAGCTGAGACGCCGCGTCACCGATATCGAGAGCGAGCGGGAATTCATTATTGCCGAATACATCAAGGAAGGCGAAGCGGAAAAAGCCAAAATCTTGGAACAGGCCCGTATCGCCGGAAATCGTATCCGGGAACAAGCCGGGTGGGCCATCGCCCAAGAAGTCAAGGACGCCAAGCTCAGACTTCAATCGGAAATAGCCGATTTGGCCTCAGCCATGGCGGAAGATGTGATCCGTAAGAATATCCGGGAAGAAGATCAGCAACGCTTAATGGAAGAATACATAGAAAAGGTGGTGGAGAGGGCGTGATCAGCAAAACGGTTTCACGGAGATATGCTAGGGCGCTTCTGGCGATCGGGCGGGAAGACGGCCAGTATCTGAGGTATGGAGAGGAACTGGAGCAACTTGCAGCTCTCCTGAAAGAGAACAAATCCCTTGCGGATGTGCTGGCCAATCCGATACACAATTTGAGAAACCGTAAGGCCGTCTTGCGGTTTGTCCTGGAAAAGACCGATGTCTCTCCGGTGGTCGGAAATTTTCTCGCTTTGTTGCTCGAGAAAAATCGGATCCGATTTCTATCGGATATCGCGACGTTTCATTCCAGGCTCACCGACGAGATCCAGAACATCGGAAGAGCCACCGTGATTTCGGCTTCTCCCTTGCCGGAGGAAGTGGTGGACCGTGTCAAGGATGCGTTGGCGAACATCACCAAGAAACAGATTTGGATCAGCGCGCGGGTGGATCCGGAGATCATCGGCGGGATCATAACCAGAGTGGGTGATCTCAGTTATGACGGCAGCGTCCGGACACAACTGCTAAGTCTAAAGCAATCTTTGAAAAGAGGTGAATAGCCGCCATGCAAATCAAAGCAGATGAAATAAGCCAGGTGATTAAGGAGCAGATTGAACGCTACACGAAGGAAGTAGACGTATCCGAGACGGGCACCGTACTCAGTGTCGGGGACGGGGTGGCCAAGATCTACGGCGTGGAAAATTGCATGGCCATGGAACTCCTCGAGTTTCCCGGAGGCATTCTTGGACTGGCTTTGAACCTCGAACAGGACAGCGTCGGTGCGGCCATTCTCGGTGAAGTCACGCATATCAAGGAAGGGGACACGGTCCGGCGAACGGGGCGCATTGCCGAGGTTCCCGTGGGTGAAGGCGTCCTGGGGCGTGTGGTGGACGGCGTGGGCACTCCCGTGGACGGCAAGGGTCCCATTCAGACTACGGAAACACGGCGTATCGAAGTGGTGGCTCCCGGCGTCATCGCTCGGCAAAGCGTCAACGAGCCCATGTACACGGGAATCAAGGCCATCGACGCCATGACTCCCATCGGCCGGGGACAGCGCGAACTCATCATCGGGGACCGGCAGATCGGTAAGACGGCTATCTGCGTGGACGCCATCCTGAATCAGAAGGATTCCGGTATCAAGTGTATTTATGTGGCCATCGGCCAGAAGAAATCCACCGTGGCCCAGGTGGTGGAGGTGTTCCGGAGAAACGGCGCCATGGAATATACCACCGTGGTCATGGCCTGTGCGTCGGATCCCGCCACCATGCAATACATCGCCGCCTACGCGGGTTGCGCCATGGGCGAATATTACCGGGACCGGGGCGAACACGCGCTGATCATTTACGACGACTTGAGCAAACAGGCCGTCGCCTATCGCCAGGTATCTCTTCTTCTCCGGCGTCCTCCGGGGCGTGAAGCGTTTCCCGGCGATATTTTCTACAACCACTCCCGCCTGCTGGAGCGCGCCGCCAAGTTGAACAATGAACTCGGTGCGGGTTCCATGACGGCTCTTCCCATCATCGAAACGCAGGCCGGCGACGTATCCGCTTATATTCCGACCAATGTCATCTCCATCACGGACGGACAGGTTTACCTGGAGCCGGGACTTTTCTTCGCCGGTATCCGGCCGGCCATCAACGTCGGTCTGAGCGTAAGCCGTGTCGGAGGCGCCGCCCAAACGAAGGCCATGAAGCAGGTGGCGGGTTCTCTCCGTCTCGATCTGGCTCAGTACCGGGAATTGGAGGCCTTTGCCCAATTCGGAAGTGAACTGGACAAGTCCACCCAGGCGCAGCTGAATCGGGGCATGCGTCTCGTGGAGCTTCTGAAACAGCCTCAGTATGCTCCCATGTCGGCGGAGAAAGAGGTGGTGTCCCTGTATGCCGGCACCCGGGGATACCTGGACAAGTTCCCCGTGAGCGCCGTGAGGTCCTACGAGGATCAGCTGGTCGAATTCATGGAGAGCAAGCATCCTGAAATTCTGAATGAAATCAAGGAGCGTCAGGCGATCGACGATTCCTTGGACGGCAAACTGAAGCAGGCTCTCAAGGATTTCGAACAAATCTTTCAGCCGGCGACGCAAGCGTAAGCAGGATTCTCCATGGCGACTTTGAGAGACATCAAACGGAAGATCGGCGCGGTCAAGAAGACGAGGCAGATCACCAAGGCGATGAATATGGTGGCCGCGGCCAAACTCCGCGGCGCCCAAACCCGCATGGAGCAATTCAGACCCTATGCGGAGAAGTTTACGGAACTTCTCGAGGGTCTGGCTCTCCGTACCGATACGGATATACATCCCCTGCTGGTTTCCAGAGAAGAGGTGAAATCCCCGGAACTCATCGTGGTGACTTCCGACCGCGGCCTTTGCGGCAGTTACAACACCAACGTCATCCAGACGGCTGATAAGTGGCTCGGCCAGACCAAGAGCGCCGGAAAGGACCCGCAGCTTACCGTCATCGGACGGAAGGGCCGTGATTACTTCCGCCGCAGAAGAATGACGTTCCGCAATCAATACGTGGATTATTTCGGAAACTACGACTACGCCGTAGCCCATGAAATCGCGCAGAAATGCATCGACGCCTATTTGTCGGAAGAAGTGGATGAAGTGTACATCCTGTATTCCGAATTCCTTAACGTCGGTGTCCAGAAGCCTAAGATGAGGAAGCTTCTTCCCATGTCACCGGTTCTCGATGAAGCGGAGCAGGAATCGGCCCAACTTACGGAATACCTGTACGAACCTTCCCCGGAGCATCTTTTGTTTGAGCTGCTTCCCAAGAATATGGACGTTCAGATTACGAGTGTGCTGTTGGAGGCGGTCGCCAGCGAGCACGCGGCTCGAATGACCGCCATGGACAACGCCCAGTCCAACTGCAAAGACATGCTGGAGCGGCTCACCCTGGTCTATAACAAGGCCCGCCAGGCGGGTATCACCCGGGAGCTTATGGACATCATCGGCGGCGCCGAGGCACTGAAAGGATAAGCACACAGGAGGTTTCAAACTCATGAACACGGGAAGAATCACCCAGGTCATCGGACCGGTCGTGGACGTCGAATTCGAGGAAGGACAGCTTCCCACGATTTTGACGGCCTTACTTGTGTCGAACCCGGGTATCAGCCAAGAAGAAGACAACCTTGTCCTGGAAGTGGCCCAACACTTGGGGGACAACGTAGTGCGGACCGTTGCCATGGACGTTACGGATGGACTGGTCCGTGGAATGACGGTGAAGAACACGGGTAACCCCATTCAGATGCCGGTAGGTGAGGCTACGCTGGGGCGAGTCCTCAATGTGGTGGGCCGACCCGTGGATGGTTTGGGCCCCGTGGATGCGAAGATGTTTTACCCCATCCACCGCAAAGCCCCGGAGTTTGTGGAGCAGGATACTTCCGTGAACGTGCTCGAAACGGGCGTGAAGGTCATCGATCTTCTGGTTCCCTTTCCACGCGGCGGGAAGATGGGGATGTTCGGCGGCGCTGGCGTGGGTAAGACCGTCATCATGATGGAAATGATCCACAACATCGCCATGCAGCACGGTGGAATTTCGGTATTTGCGGGTGTGGGGGAGCGGACCCGCGAGGGCAACGATCTCTACCATGAAATGAAGGATTCGGGAGTTCTTCCGCGCGCCGCCTTGATATACGGCCAGATGACGGAGCCTCCTGGGGCGCGTGCCCGGGTGGCGCTTTCAGCCCTTACCGCAGCGGAGTACTTCCGGGATGAACAAGGCCAGGACGTGCTGCTCTTTGTCGACAACATCTTCCGCTTTACGCAGGCGGGGTCGGAAGTTTCCGCCCTCTTGGGGCGCATGCCGTCGGCGGTGGGCTACCAACCGACCTTGGGTACGGACTTGGGGGAGTTGCAGGAGCGCATCACTTCCACGACGAAAGGTTCCGTTACATCGGTGCAATGCGTCTATGTTCCCGCGGACGACTTGACCGATCCGGCGCCCGCCACCACCTTCGCCCACTTGGACGGCACGGTGGTGTTGTCCAGACAGATCGTCGAGTTGGGTATCTATCCCGCGGTGGATCCGCTGGACTCCACATCGCGGATCCTGGACCCCAATGTCCTGGGTGACGAACATTATCAGACGGCCCGCGCCGTTCAAAAGACCCTTCAGAAATACAAAGACCTGCAGGATATCATCGCCATTCTGGGCATGGATGAACTTTCCGATGAAGATAAACTTACCGTGGCGCGCGCCCGTAAAATCCAGCGCTTCCTGTCGCAGCCGTTCCACGTGGCGGAAGCCTTCACGGGACAAAAGGGCAAGTACGTCAAGGTGGAAGACACCGTCCGCGGCTTCAAGGAGATCGTGGAAGGCAAGCACGACGATGTTCCCGAACAGGCCTTTTATATGGTGGGAACCATAGGCGAGGCTCTGGAACGAGCCGCCCGCATGCGCGAGCAGGAGTAGGCAACCGTCATGGCCAAGAAAATTCAGCTGGAAGTGGTTACCCCTGAAAGAATCGTGGAACGAACCGAAGTCGACATCGTTGTAGCTCCGGGGTATGACGGTGAGTTCGGCGTTCTCCCCGGCCATATACCCTTTCTCGCCTCGTTGCAGATCGGTGAAATGTATTACCGGGACGGATCCACCACGCGATACTTTGCCGTAAGCGGCGGGTATGCCGAGGTGTTGCCCGACAAAGTCACGATTCTTGCCGAATCGGCCGAGGCCGCCCGTGAGATCGATTTAGACCGCGCCCGTCGCGCCAGGGAACGGGCCGAGGAACGGATCCGGCGGGCCAAAGAGGAGAATTTGGACTACTACCAAGTGGAAGCGGAACTCCGGCGCGCCATTGTGCGCCTTAAGGTGGCGGAGCGGCGTCTTTCCGCCTGATACCGTACGTTCCCGCGGTTCCCTCCGTGCAAGCCGCAGTCTTTAGGCAAGTCTTTGGACTTGCCTTTTCTTTTTTGCGCCGCTACAGTGGCAAAGGTTGAACATTTCCCTGTGCAAGCTCGCGGTTTTCGCCATACGCGCCTCGAACGGGATTCAGACGGTGGGGTTCCCCATGGATGTCGGCATGCCGCTCCAGCCCTGTTTGGAGAAGTGGCCCGTTCTGAAGGAGTGTGCGAAAGAGAGGCGATTTCAGCGGAGGATCGGGCGTCCGGATTCTTGAGGCTTCGGCTGCCGGTGGATCCGCTTACAGGAGATTTCAGGTGTGTGGGATCATCGGGTACATAGGACCAAGAAGCGCTGTGGATGTGCTGCTTCATGGATTGGAGAGGCTCGAGTATCGAGGATACGATTCGGCGGGCCTGGCCCTCATCGGGAGGGACAATACCCTTCAAGTGCGGCGCAGTCAGGGGAAGCTGACCAAGTTAAGGGAGCGGCTTCAGGCGGAACCCTGTGACGGATCTATCGGGGTGGGTCATACACGCTGGGCGACTCACGGAGTCCCTTCGGATACGAACGCCCATCCGCATCGTGTGGGCCGGACGGTGGTGGTTCATAACGGGATCATCGAAAACTATGTCCAACTGAAACAGGAACTCGGATTGAGCCGATCCGAATACGCGTCCCAGACCGACACCGAGATCATTGCGCACTTGGTGGATCGGTATGTACTGGAAGAAGGAGACTTTGTATGCGGTGCGTGCAAGGCCCTGAAGAAACTGAAAGGATCGTATGCCGTTGTCCTGCTTCACAGCGATTACCCGACGGCCATGTTGGCCTCACGTAATGAGAGTCCGCTGGTCCTGGGCCTGGGCGACGGGGAATTCTTCGTGGCCTCCGATGTCCCCGCATTCATGAATTATACGCGGGAAGTGGTATTTATCGATGACGGAGACTTGGTGTACATCACCGGGGGCAACGCCGCGTACATGGATTTGGAAGGCCGCCCGGTGACACGCGGCAGTGTGACCCTTCAATGGAGTCCGGTCATGGCGGAGAAGACCGGATTCAGTCATTTCATGGAAAAGGAGATTTTCGAGCAGCCCCGTGCGCTTGTGGACACGCTGAGGGGACGGTTCAATCCGGAAACGGGGGCCGTCTTTCTGGATGATTGCGGGTTGGAACCGGACCTGTGGTCCCGAGTGCGGCGCGTGGTGATTGTGGCCTGCGGCACCTCCTATCATGCCGGCATCGTCGCGAAGTTCTGGATCGAGCGCCTGGCGCGCCTTCCCGTGGAAGTGGACCTGGGTTCCGAGTTCCGGTACCGGAACGCCATCATCCGGGGAGACGATCTTCTGGTGGCCGTTTCCCAATCCGGAGAAACCGCGGATACGTTGGCTGCGGTGCGCGAAGCCAGACAAAAGGGGGCCTGGTGCCTGGCCGTGTGCAACGCGGTGGGCAGTTCCCTCACGCGGGAATGCCACGGGGTCTGTTACACCCATGCGGGTCCGGAAATCGGGGTGGCTTCCACCAAGGCCTTCACCACCCAGTTGGCGCTGCTTTATATCATTGCGCTTCGACTGGCGCAGGCGGTGGGTACGGTAAGCCTCGAAGCCGCCGTCTCCCGTCTTTCCCGCCTGGTCCAGCTGCCAGGGCGGGTGGGCGACATCCTGGCGACTACGGATATCGTCCGCCAAGTAGCCGCCAAGTACTTCCAAGCTTCCGACTTTCTCTACCTGGGCAGAGGGCTTTTGTATCCCATCGCCCTGGAAGGAGCCTTGAAACTCAAAGAGATTTCCTATATTCATGCAGAAGGATACCCTGCGGGAGAAATGAAGCACGGTCCCATCGCCCTGATCGATGAGCGTCTCCCGGTGGTGGCTCTTGTGAGCCCCGATACGGTCTACGACAAAATGCTGTCCAACATCGAGGAAGTGCGGGCGCGCGGAGGCATCGTTATCGCCGTGGCAAGGGAAGGCAGTTCGGACGTGTTCGAAATGGCTCAGGATGTCATTCCCCTTCCCGCTTCCCTGGGAGAGCTGGATCCCATCCTGTGGGTGGTGCCCCTTCAACTCCTGGCCTATCACATAGCCGTCCTGAGAGGCACCGACGTGGATCAACCCCGGAACCTCGCCAAGAGCGTTACCGTGGAATAGCCCGTATTTCACAAAAAGACTTGACTTTGGATTCGGCGAGGCGAATAATTTTCAAAGAATGGTGGAGAATTTCTATGAATATCGAATACCTGGATCATCTGGAAGCCAAAATAGACGAACTGCTTGCCAAGCATGAATCCGTGATCCAACGGAACGGGGAGTTGATGGAAATCATCCAGCGGAAGGATCAGGAGATCGAGCAGCAGCAGTTTCGAATTTCCGAAATGCAGCAAGAGAAGGAACACATCAGCCGAAGGGTGGGCGAGTTGTTGAATAAGTTTGAAACGCTTAAGTCCATGTGAGTGAAAACGGTTCTCGGTGAAATACGTCCGTAACATCACGGTCTTTGATTTGCAACTGTCCGTCATGACGGAGGCGGATGAGTCCCAGGTGTCTGCGCTGGCCGAGTATCTCCAAAAGAAATATGAGGAAATCAAGTCCGTTTCGTCGAACGCTCCCCGCGCGAACGTGATGGCCCTGGCGGCATTGAATGTGGCCAACGAGTATTTCGAGGCCCGGAACAAGGTTCTGAATCTGGAACGGACCCTGGAGGCGCGATCCCGAAAGATCATCGAGAAGATCGAGCAAAGCGGAGCCTCTTCGAGTGAGGATGAAACCATGGCTCCGTAAGAGCGGAGTCATGACGTTGCCCGGGTTCCCTTTTTCCTGACCGAGCCTTCGGCTCATGGGTGGCGACAGCAGCCCCATGAAAGAGGGGAGCATTTCGATGCCGCCTGAACACGAAGGGGCGGAAAGGGAGGGAGAATCTGTCCATCGGGAATACCCAATGCCCTTCCGTGAGCGGATGTCCCTCTTGTACCGGAAACGTTGAGAATGCGCCGTGCATTCGGGTGAGACTCCACCCCTTGTTCGCGCCGGCCCCGCGTCCTTTCGCCCGACTCCGTGAAAAGACGGTCGTCTTCACCGCCCTGCCGCGCCATTTCACCGAACAGCCCGGTATCCGAACACGATGGTAACTGCGCGCCTCTTTACCGAGCGCCCGGCGGTTCCCCGTGTTCGTTGAACACTCCCGGCCAAGGAGATTATTTCATGTCGTCACCACTTGTTATTCTTGGATTCGTCGTCCTGTCCGCCTTGGGCGTCCTGGTGGGGTTTCTTCTGCGAAAGCGGGTCGTGGAAACGAAGATCGAATCCATCGACAAGCTTTCGCAACGGATTATCGAAGAGGCCAGAAGGGAATCCGAAACCGTCAAGAAAGACGCCATGCTTCAGACCAAGGATGCGCTTTTCAGGATGAAGCTGGAGTTTGAGAAGGAGAGCAAGGAACGGCGCCAGGAACTCCAACAGTTGGAAAAGCGGCTTCTCCAGAGGGAAGAGCATCTGGACAAGAAGACGGAATTATTTGAGCAGAAGGAGCAGGAACTGGTCCGGAGAGACCAGTCGCTTCGGGACCGCGAAAAGAATATCGCCGCCAAAGAAAAGGAATACCACGCCTTGGTTCAGGAACAGAGAGCCACGCTGGAACACCTTGCGGGCATCACCACCACGGAAGCGAAGAACCTGCTCATGCAAACCATGGAAAACGAAGCCCGCCATGAAGCGGCCAAGCTCATCAAGCAGATCGAACATGAGGCCAAGGAGACGGCGGACAAGAAATCCAAGGAGGTGCTCGCCCTGGCCGTGAATCGATACGCCGGCGATTATATCATGGAGAAGGCCGTGTCCGTGGTGCATCTCCCCAATGAAGAAATGAAAGGTCGCATCATCGGCAGGGAGGGTCGTAATATCCGAGCCATTGAAGCGGCCACAGGAATCGACCTGATCATAGACGACACCCCGGAAGCGGTCATTTTGAGCGGATTCAATCCCATCCGGAGGGAAATCGCCAAGCAGACGCTGGAACGTCTCATCAACGACGGACGAATCCACCCCGCCCGCATCGAGGAGGTGGTCAAGAAAGTCGGCGACGAGCTGGAGACGACGATTCGGGAAACGGGGGAGCAAGCCACGTTCGATGTGGGGGTTCATGGAATTCATCCGGAACTTCAACGGCTTATCGGTAAGCTCAAGTATCGTTCGAGCTATGGGCAGAATGTGCTGCAGCATTCGCTTGAAGTGGCTTTCCTGTGCGGTGTCATGGCTTCGGAACTCAATTTGAACGTGAAGCAGGCCAAGCGCATCGGGTTGCTTCACGACATCGGCAAGGCTGTGGACCACGAAGTGGAAGGCTCGCATGCGGCTATCGGCGCCGACCTTTTGAAGAAGTACGGCGAATCTCCGAAAGTGGTGCAGGCCGTGGCCGCCCACCACGAGGAGGTTCCGGTGGCCTCCGTAGTGGACATCCTGGTCCAGGCGGCGGATACGCTGTCCGGGGCCCGGCCGGGGGCTCGCCGGGAGATGCTCGAAACGTATGTCAAACGCCTGTCGGATCTGGAACGCATCGCCAACCAATTCAAGGGCGTGGATAAATCCTATGCCATCCAGGCCGGCCGCGAATTGCGCATTATTGTGGAAAGCGATCGGGTCTCGGATGACGAGGCCGTACTGCTCAGCCGGGACATTTCCAGGAAAATCGAGAATGAACTCGTCTATCCCGGCCAGATCCGGGTTACGGTGATCCGGGAAACTCGGGCCGTGGATTACGCCAAGTAAGGGCGATCTTGCGAATCATGCTGATTGGAGATATTTGCGGGCGCAGCGGCCGCCAGGTCCTTGCCCGCCGACTGCCCGGAATCGTGCTGGAAAACCGGGTTGATTTCGTGGTGGCCAACGCGGAGAACGCCGCCGGGGGCATCGGACTCACCCCCGATATCGCGGACGAAATCCTGAGTTATGGGGTTCATGTCCTCACTTCCGGAAACCACATCTGGAAGAAACGGGAGATTTACTCCTACCTGGAAGAGCAGCGGTTGCTGCTCCGCCCCTGTAATTATCCGCCGGGGGCGCCGGGGCGGGGTTGGGGCATATTCGATCTCCCCGGCCGACCCCGGGTGGCGGTGATCAATGTGCAGGGGCGTGTATTCATGTCCCCCGTGGATTGTCCCTTTCGCGCCGTAGAGGCGGCTCTTTCCGAGATAGGGGATTCAGCCCGTATTCACATTGTGGACATTCACGCGGAGGCTACGTCCGAAAAGGCCGCCATGGGATGGTTTCTGGACGGCCGGGTTTCCGCGGTGCTGGGAACGCACACGCATGTCCAGACCGCGGACGAACGGATACTTCCTGGCGGTACCGGATATATTACGGACGTAGGGATGACGGGTTCGTTGAACTCGGTGCTGGGAATGAAGAAAGACATCGCCTTGAGGAGGTTTCTCACGGGACTTCCAGAACGGTTCGAGCCGGCCCGGAAGCATCCCGCGGTCATGGGTGTGGTGGTCGAGGTGGATCCGCAGACGGGGAGATGCACCGAGGTGACGCGGTTTCGTGTGCCGGAGGAATTGCCGGAAACCCCTTCGTGACGTGCAGCGGCGGATTTCTCAGAAAATCTTCTTGACAGATTCGCCGGAATTGTTATAAGTTCCAATCATAACGAAGCACGTTCCTTGAAACGAACACCCGGTGCAGGGTGTTTTTCTTTCCCGTGAATGAGGCGGTTCCCGCGAGGGTTCTGTCGGCGGGGGAGCCGGCGGGTGGTATCCCGAATGCGGTACGATTTTTTCGTTGACATTCGGAACGGATACGGTACTATCCGCACTCGCCCCGGATGGCGGGGGGGAAAGCAAGGGCCTCAGAAAAAAAACATTGACATGGGGCCGTGGATGTGAAATAAGATGTTTTTCGCTGCGCATGAAAATGAATCTTGACAGCAGCGGAAGCACCGCATAGAATAAAATCATCCGCTTGTTCTTTGAAATCTAAATAGTGAGCTTATGCGAGGTGGGTCGAACCGGCAATGTCCGAGTTAAACTGGAGAGTTTGATCCTGGCTCAGAACGAACGCTGGCGGCGTGCTTAACACATGCAAGTCGAACGAGAAACTCCGACTTCGGTTGGGGGAGTAAAGTGGCGCACGGGTGAGTAACGCGTGGGTAACCTACCCTCGAGACGGGGATAACTGTCCGAAAGGACAGCTAATACCCGATAACATCATCGTTTTTTTGGAAGTGATGATCAAAGGTGACCTCTACACGTAAGTTGCCGCTTGAGGATGGGCTCGCGTACCATTAGCTAGTTGGTAGGGTAACGGCCTACCAAGGCTGTGATGGTTAGCTGGTCTGAGAGGATGATCAGCCACACTGGAACTGAAACACGGTCCAGACTCCTACGGGAGGCAGCAGTGAGGAATCTTGCGCAATGGGGGAAACCCTGACGCAGCAACGCCGCGTGAGTGAAGAAGGCCTTCGGGTTGTAAAGCTCTGTCACGTGGGAAGAACGATCTTTTGTGAATAGCAGAAGATCCTGACGGTACCACGGAAGGAAGCACCGGCTAACTCCGTGCCAGCAGCCGCGGTAATACGGAGGGTGCAAGCGTTGTTCGGAATTATTGGGCGTAAAGAGCGCGTAGGCGGTCAAGTAAGTCAGGTGTGAAAGCCCTGGGCTCAACCCAGGAAGTGCGACTGAAACTGCTTGACTTGAGTACGGGAGAGGAGAGTGGAATTCCTGGTGTAGAGGTGAAATTCGTAGATATCAGGAGGAACACCGGTGGCGAAGGCGACTCTCTGGACCGATACTGACGCTGAGACGCGAAAGCGTGGGGAGCAAACAGGATTAGATACCCTGGTAGTCCACGCCGTA
>ENA-OSEO01000158-OSEO01000158.1-sediment-metagenome-genome-assembly--contig:-NODE-158-length-186915-cov-6.021719_pt1 | contig 186915 bp, 151 predicted proteins | sample MGYA00237883_ERZ534232 | MGnify/ENA metagenome assembly ERZ534232
AGAACCAAAAACAGCGGGATACGATCACTAAGCCCTGAAATCATGTTTAACTTACCTTATTTTCGTTTATAGGTCCGTTTTAATAGCCGACGACGTAAGTTCCATAACCGTTTGTTCAATTTCGGAGTTAGCTTTTCTAATGTCGCGCACTTTATTTACATGTTCCCAAAGCTTGGAGAACTGTTCAGCCAAACCCTTATTGTGTATCGTCGTTAAAAGCTTTTCGTATTCTTTCTGAAGAGAATCGAAGTTGACCTCTTTGTTCATATACGCTTTAAGCGTGAGAGTAGTTTGAAAAACATTTTCAGTAAGATGATTTGAGGTCTCCTGCTCAGTCGATATGTTTTTTACTATAGCGCTTGAGCTGAAGAAAAAGTAAACAGCGACCCCTAATAGTAACAAATAAAGTAAATTGGGCAGAATAATTTTATGCTTCAGTTTCATTTTCTTAGATTTAGCCATAATACGTCTTCTCCATTGGTATAAATAATTCTTATACATTAGCTACATTGTTTGAAACAATGCAGCAATTATTTATTTTATTAATTAATTTATACCTTTATTGTATTTTAACATTCAAGGTTATTTACCGAATATAGTTATAATATAGAGTAGTTAAATGACGTATAACCAAACCATAGGAGCACGGAAACAGAAGTTGAATATTTTGATACTTTATCGCTAGTCACATGCCCGACCACTGTCAGGACTTAAGCAATGAAAGTCACTTTAATAGTGTTTGTAGAGCGTTGTTGCTGAAAACTTTACCAAGTATATCGACATCGCCGAGGAAAACTTTATTAAGAATCGATGCGATTAGCCTATTTTTCTAAAAATAGCTCAGAAACAGGGCTAGGCTAATAATAATAACGATATGCATACTTGGTAATTCTTGTTTATTTATTGCAATTAAGTCTGGTTGAAAATGCAATCTGGTTCAATTTAGAAGAACTAGCGCTAAAATGACTTGAAACGCTAATCTTCATGTTCTTCTGTCAGCTCTTCGGAAGTGTCGGCGAAGTACCGGCGGAATAAGGGCGTACAGAAATAACGATAGATACCAAACCACGGTAACCGCAGCTCGGATATACGTCTTTATCCTTAAAAACAGTGAAAGGCTTACGGATTGACATATGACCCGGCGCCGGTTATGAACTAGTCTGCTTTAGGGACACTCCGGGAAGCTTGGGAAAATGCGCCCTCGTATTTATACAAGAGCCCTGTGGCCGGGTCACAGGGCTCTGCTTTCTTTATATGAACGGGATCTTTTATGAGAACAGGTAGAAACGCGGCGAACCGGGAGAGACGGCTCCATGCCTGTGGTTGAAAAAACGAGGTGGGACCTCGTCCTGCTTCTGGTCGGCGCTGGCATTGTGGGGTCCTTCCAGGTAGGCAAAGCTCCGCCCGCGCTTACGGCCATACGCGCCGACTTGGGCATGAACCTTTTTGTGGCGGGCTGGATATTGTCCATCTTCAGCTTCATAGGTCTGGCTCTCGGTTCGATAGCGGGAGTGTTGGCCGATGAGTTCGGTCACCGCCGTTTGTTGCTTTCAGGGCTGGTGGTTCAGGCTCTCGGGAGTCTGATCGGCGCGTTCGCCCAGAGCGGCGCGGTTATTCTGGCCACCCGCGTGGTGGAGGGCTTTGGTTTTCTCGCTCTCGCCGTGTCCGCCCCGGCGCTCATCGTGCGCGTAACCAGGCCCGCCGACCTGCGGGCCGCTCTTTCCCTTTGGAGCTGCTTTCTGCCGGGCGGGGCCGCCCTCATTATGCTGGTCGCGCCCTTTCTGGTAGGCAATTTCGGTTGGAGAGGGTTGTGGCATTTCAACACGGCGGTGACCATTCTCTATGTGGCGTGGCTTACCCAAAAGACCGCGGACTTAAAGGCGCTGCCCAAGCTTCACGCCAAGATCGGTCAATTGGGAAAGGATCTGTATATTACCGTGACTTCGGCCGGCCCCTTATTGCTGGCGTTTATTTTTACCACCTACACCATCCAGTGGCTTTCAGTGGTGGGATTTCTGCCGACTCTGTTCGTTGAAGAAGAGGGGATGAGCGCCGGCGCCGCGTCTCTTTTGACGGCGGTGATGGTTTTTGTGAATGTGCCGGGCAACCTCGCCGGCGGATGGCTTCTTCAGCGAGGGTTTCAGCGCTGGAGACTGATCGTTTTCGCCAATCTGGTCATGGGGTTGAGCGGAGCGGCGATATACCTTGCCTGGCTTCCTTTTCCGGCGCGTTACACCGCCTGTCTGGCTCTCTCCTTGGTGGGTGGGCTGATACCTTCCTCGTTGCTGGGAGGTGTGCCGACATACGCGCCTTCGTCGGAACAAGTGGCTACCACCAACGGTTTGCTCATCCAGGGATCGCAACTCGGCCAGGTCGTAGGGCCTCCCGCTCTCGCCCTGATCGTATCGGCCACCGGCGGATGGAGCTCCGCGCCCTGGCTGCTCGGCACCTCGGCCACAGCCGGGATCGTCCTCGCTCTGGGCCTGGCCGCGCTGAACCGCCGCCGGACCGCTCTTTTCCTCGAACAATAGCGACGCCGCTTCCATACGCTCTTTCACGGCGCCCTTTAATAGCGGAACGCCGGACGCTCGCGCTCCGCGCCTTTTTGGCCTCGGCGGCTCCTTTGTAAAAATAAACGGGTCTGGTCCGCCACGGACTTTGGGGACGTTTTGCAGGCGACAGACTTCTTTTAGCTGGTCAGGAGCGCCATCGCCGAATGCAGAGTTCTATCCGGGCAAATCCCAAAACGGAACGGGCGGCGCGCTGATGGGCGAATTAATCAAGTTTATATCTGTTCAATAGGGTATTTATTGATGGACGGTCTTTTTTAAAACATTATTTCTGAGGAGAGCGCAAGATATCAGGCGCGTACGCGACCTACATCCGGTGATTGTCGCCGGATCGGCATGCGCTTTCTCTTGATGTTCCAGGTTCTATGGGCCATAATAATCAGGTTTGCATGCGCGCCGCCTCCACAGCGCTAGTTCCCGGCCCACGCCGGCAGAGGAGGGGAGCGGCCGGGAAAGGTGGCTTAATGGCTCATATAATCAAACGCTTATCGGGAATTGTGGTCTTGCTTTTGGCGGCGGTCGTCTTGCTGTTCGGTTCGTTTTGCGAACGGAGTTTACACGCTTCGGAAACCGGGAGCGCGCCCGTGAAAGAGGAAAAGGCCCCGGCGCCGGGGAGCAAGTTCGGAACAGCAGTTCAGGGGCAGGAGAAACCGGCGGCGCAAGATAATCCCGAGGAAACATGGGGCATCAAGGTCCTCAGCGCCCGGCTTGTGGCGCAGGGGCTGATTCTGGATCTGCGTTACACGGTCACGGACGCGGAAAAAGCGGCGCCCGTGTTACAACGCGGCAAGGAAGCTTACGCGGTTCACGAACAAACGGGCAAGGTTCTTCCCGTTGCGGTCACCAAACTGGGTCCCATGCGCCAGACCGGCGTGAAGCCTCATGAAAAGAGAGTTTACTCCATTAGCTTCACCAACGGCGGGAAACTCATTAAACCGAACGATACGATCACTCTCATCATCGGGGAGTTTCAGGAGCAGGGAATCAAAGTGGAATGAGAAGCCTCCCTCACATCCGCAGATACTTCATTTTGAAACTGGTTCGGCCAAACGCTTTCTACTAAAGGAGAAATGTATGAGAAGAGTCATTGGGGGAATCGCTGTGGCGAGCTTGATGTTCATGTTGGTCTTGGGTTTCATGCAAACAGGCGCTGTGGCGTCGGAGAGTAAGGATTCGGGGGCTAAAGGCCAGCCCGGAACGTTGTCGGGAACCATCCCTGCGGATAAACTTCAAAAATGGCAAGGCATAAGGGAAACGCTTCGCAAGGAATTTGATGTATGCGTGGAGCATTGCGGCAATGACGGTAATTGCGTCGCCAAATGTGAAGGCGCGTATAAGCATCGGTTGGTTATGGAACGTCAAAACCTCCTGGGCGCGCAAACCTCCTTTAACGATATACAAGAGCATCCGTCTTGTCCCTACTGCGGCATGAACAGGGAGAAGTTCGCGTTTTCCCGCATGTATATCCTGTATAGTGACGGATCGAGTGTGGGAGCCTGCTCCTTGCACTGCGCGGCTATCGATATGGCCCTGAAAATAGACAAGACGCCCGACTCCATCATGGTGGGCGACTTTAATACCAAGGAATTGATCGACGCGGAAAGCGCCTCCTGGGTCATTGGGGGTAAAAAGATGGGAGTGATGACTTCCCGGGCCAAATGGGCGTTTGGCGATCCGAAGTCGGCCGAGGCGTTTATAGCGCAATCCGGTGGGGAGACGGGGGAGTTTAACGCCGCCATCGACGCCGCCTTCAGCGATATGTACAAGGATATACAGATGATCCGCAAAAAGAGAGAAATGAAGCGGATGAAACGGCAAGGCCAATGAGACGTATGAGGGTCGCGCCGACTCTGGCCCTCATGGCGATCCTTGTCATGGGAACGGCTGTCTTCGCTTCCGACCCGGAGAATGACAAGCCTTCGGCGTCGGAAAGACCCCTTATTCCCGTATGCGAATACCAGCAGCGTTTTCAGATTCCAGCGTACATCGTCTATGACGACAACACCAGCCTGGGCACCAAATCCATACATTGTCTCGGTATCTATCTTGCTATCGAACTTCAGAAGAACATCGAAATGATAGCGGTCGGTGATTTCTTCACCAAAGAGATCATAGACGCCGAGGAGGCGGTCTGGGTCATTGGCGACGCCAAGCCGGGAGAGCGGACCAAGAGGTGGCTGGTTCCTTTTGGAAGAGAGCTGGACGCGCAGTCGTTTGTTCAACGCTACGGCGGCCGTCTGGGCAACTTCCAGGAAGTCATGGGGCTCGTGTTCGAGGATCTGGCGAACGACCTGAACAACAACTTGCGGGATAATCGGCGCGGAGAATGACGATGAAGCGGACGCCGCTCTTCTTGTTGTGTCTTGTGTTTATCTTGACGGGGTTCTCCAGCGTCCGGGCGGAAGAGAATGTTGGACATGGGCCGGTTAAACCGGCGGAACGCGAAAAGTGTCCGGTATGCGGTATGTTTGTGGCAAAATATCCGGATTGGACCGCTCAGATTATTTTTAAGGACGGCCAGAGAATTTTCTTCGATGGCGCCAAAGATATGTTCAAATATTATTTCAATCTGAAGAAATACAACCCGCGGAAAACACAAGACGATATCGCGGGGATTTACCTGACCGAATATTACGATCTCGACTTTATCGAAGCCCACAAGACCTGCCTGGTGATCGGCGGCACGGTTTACGGGCCCATGGGTAGGGAGCTGATTCCCTTTGCCAGCAAGGCCGACGCTCAGCAGTTTATGAAAGACCATAGCGGCAAACGGGTGATAACCTTCGATGAGGTCACTCCCCAAATAATCGAGAAGCTCGACGATTAGAAAGCCGTTGAAGTATGCGTAAATCAGACGTTTTTCTGGTTTTTATGGCGTTCAACCTCATCGCTTTCGTATCGTTGATCTACGTTCGACCTCTGATGGTTCAGGGCATATATTCCAGGGGTGAGGAAGCCCGGCAAACTCTGGTAAAAGAACTCAAGCTTACCGACTTGTGCCTTTTTCCCGAAGCCCGCTACACCCGGCATTTGTCCCAGGCCGACTTGCATTCTCCTTTTCAGGATCATCCCATGTCCCGAGAACATTTTCCCGCCGGCTCGATGACCCAACCCCCCGCGTCGCTATTGAACGCGCCGTTGTGGAAGGCTGGACCGGGCCGCCCATGATCTGGCTGGAGCGTCAGAGATACTTTATCGATTTTACGCTGTCCTCCTTGCTACGGCGAAAGGGGAAAAATCTCGCCCTTTTGCTGGTGTACACGCTCATCGTGTTCATGGTGGCGTCAGTCATATTTTTCGCCGACGCCATCAGGAAAGAGGCCGGCTCTCTGCTGCGCAACTCCCCTGAAATGATCGTGCAAAGAATGATTGCGGGCCGCCACGACTTCATTCCACTGGACTATGTCTCCGCAATAAAGGAAATCAGAGGAGTCCGGGGCGTCGAGGCGAGACTCTGGGGATACTATTACCATCCCGCGAGCCGGGCGAACTTTACGGTCATGGCGCCCGAGGGGTTCTCCCACGGGGACAGGGAGGTCGTGGTGGGGCCGGGCGTGTTGCGGGGTTGGAACGCGAGACCGGGCGAAGGCCTGTATTTTCGCTCCTATGACGGGCAGGCGCTGGAGTTCACCGTGGCCGGTGAAATGGACCCCGACACCGCGCTTGTGTCGGGGGATCTCATCCTCATGTCTCCCGCCACTTTCCGGGAAGTTTTCGGAGTGAAACCAGGATACGCCACGGATGTGGCCGTCTCGATCAGAAACGAGATTGAGTGTCCGGTGATCGCCGAAAAGATAAACTCTTTGCTGCCGGATACGCGCACAATCCTGCGGGAGGATATTCTGCGAACCTATAGTTCCGTCTTCGATTGGCGGAGCGGTTATGTTATCGTATTGTTGAGCGGCGCTATCCTGGCCTTCTTCATCTTTGCGTGGGATAAAGCCACGGGCCTGAGCGCCGAAGAAAAAGGCGAAATCGGCGTTCTCAAGGCGATTGGCTGGGAGAGCGGTGACATCCTGCTGATGAAATTCTGGGAAGGCGCGGTCATTTCGCTGACGGCCTTTTTCCTGGGCGCGATTCTGGCCTATATTCATGTGTTTGTGGCTTCGGCTCCGTTATTCGAGCGCGCGTTAAAAGGCTGGTCGGTTCTATATCCCGTGTATGAACTCCGGCCGTCCGTGAACATGTACCAGTTGGCCGTCCTTTTCTCGCTCTCCGTGGTTCCCTATACGATCATGACAATTATCCCCATCTGGCGCGTTTCCGTAACGGACCCGGACACGGTCATGAAACAAAGCTGAGTCGGCCGTCTTGCGAATGTTCGGAAAGGCGGGAACGGGCATGAAGATTACCTGGAGAGTACTGGGCTCTTGATATTGAATCCGGCCATATTGGCGCTTCTCGGTGGTTCGCTGCTGGTAACCGGCGTGACGGTGTACTCGTCGATCATCGGTCTGGACATCATACGAAACTGGGATCTCAGCAGCGGAAGCGACCGGCAGCTCATGAGGGAACGAAAAACGTACCTCATATCCACCGCGCTTTCGTATGTCATGGGCTTCCAGCTCATTTCTTTTTTTCTGTTTATCTATACGGCGGATCACATCCACGACTTGTTCGTTGGCGCCATGTGCGCGGCCGGGTCGCTCAACGTCAACGAGTACGGCTATCTGACGTTCTTCCTGAAAACGATCACCGTGGCGCTGTGCGGAATCTGGCTCGTCGTCAACCATACCGACAATCAGGGATACGACTATCCTGTCATCCGGAAGAAATATCTGTTTCTGCTGGCTATCGCGGGTTTGCTGGTTCTGGAAAGTCTGACGCAGTTCGGCTATTTCTTTCTGATGCGGCCGGACGTCATTACCTCCTGCTGCGGGGTGCTGTTCAGCGAGGAAGCCGAGACCGTCGCCGGTCAATTCGCCCAGTTTCCGCAGTACTGGACCATGGTCGTTTTTTATCTAAGCGCCGCCATTACCTGCAGAATCGGGATTCACTTCGTCGTAACCGGTTCGGGGTGGCGGCTTTTTTCAATTTTCAGCGGCTGGATGGCGCTGCTCGGTTTCGTGAGCCTGATAACCTTTATATCGGTGTATTTCTATGAATTGCCGACTCACCATTGCCCTTTCTGCATTCTCCAGAAAGAATACAACTACATAGGATATCCCCTGTATCTTACGCTCCTGATTGCCGCCGTCACGGGTGTCTCCGTGGGCGTCATCGGCCGTTTCCGCCATTTCGAATCGCTGAGCGAGGTAACGCCGAGGCTGCAAAAAAAACTGTGCATAACCTCCATGGCCTCATTGGTCTTGTTTACGGCGCTCGCGACGTATCCGGCGCTTTTTTCCAGCTTCAAACTCTTTTCGTGAGCGGTTGACAGGGCGCCATCCTCGCGGACTTGGCAAACAGTTTGATTAGATTTTGGGAATTTTCTATGATAAGCGCTCAAACCGTCGTGAGAACGCTTTTTAAAGGAACGTGTCATGGGTCAGCGCGAAAAAAAGCCGTTTTTTAAAAAACCTGCAACGCTAACGATCCTGATCGCGATTTTTGCGTTTGTTTTGGGTTACGCGTTGAAGGATTCGGACGACAAACCGGCCGCGCCGCAGATCCTGCCGGAGGCTTCAGCGGTCGAAACGGAGCCGCTTGTCGACCAGTTCGTAAAATACGTGTGTTCGATGAACTGCGTGCCGCCTCAGGATAAACCGGGAAATTGTCCCGTCTGCGGCATGGAGCTTATTCCGATCATGGCCGGGGCGGAAGAGAATGTCGATCGCCCGAGGGTTAAGCTGAACGCCGACTCTGTGAGGAGAGCCAACATCGAACTGGCGCCGGTGGAACGCAAGGCCGTGTCCGCTGAAATCAAGATGTACGGCGAAATAGAATACGACCCTTCCCATCTCAGCTATATCACCGCCTTTATGCCCGGCGTAATCGATCGCGTGTATGTAAAGCGGGCGGGGCAGGCGGTGCGCTGGCACGATCCCCTTTTCGATCTCTACTCCTCGGACCTCTATTACACGCAACAGCAGCTTGTGGACCTGATGAAGACCGTGCCTAGCTTTCTGGCCTTTCAAAAGGGAAGGCCCTACATTGCGCGAGACGCTCTGGTGCAAAACCGGAACACGTCGCCCAATGAGAAAGATCGAAAACCCGAGGAGGAAGAAGCTCTGAAAAAACTCGGGGCCATCCGCCACAAGCTCCGAATTCTCGGTTTGCCCAAAACCGACATCGATGAGCTCATGAAACTGGGCGAACCCACCGGAATCGCCACGGTGTACGCGACCAAGCAGGGTTTTGTGGTCGAGCAGAACGCCACCGAGGGAACCTTTGTAAACACGGGGACCAAGATATTCACCATCGGGGACCCGGCCTATGTGTGGGCGCGTCTGGACGCTTATGAATCCGATTTTTCATGGATCTCCAAGGGACAAAAGACGGTGTTCGAAACAGACGCCTATCCGGGGGAAACCTTCGTCGGAAAGGTCGTGTACATAGATCCTGTTTTCGATCCGGTTAGCCGCACTTTCAAGGTGGGCGTTATTTATCCTGACCCGCAAAACAAACTGCGACCCAATATGCTTGTTAGGGCCAAGGTCTTATCCGAGCTGTCCGACGAGGGTAACGTGTTTACCAAAAAATCGTCTCATGGCGATCTGCCGCTGGTAATTCCGGCCACGGCGCCTCTTATTACGGGCAAAAGAGCCATCGTGTATGTGGCGGTCGACGGCTCCGAAGGTGTTTTCGAAGGACGGGAAATAAAGCTGGGTTCCCGGTCCAGGGACTATTACATAGTCCGTGACGGACTCGAAGAGGGAGAAAAGGTCGTGGTCAACGGCAATTTCAAACTCGACAGCGCCGCCCAGATACTCGCCAAATCAAGCATGATGAATCCTCCGGATGTCAAAATTGATAAAGACCGGGAGAGGAATGACAACGATCGAGGGCTTGAAGTCCAACCCCGAGCCCCGGAAAGAACCGGCTCCGGAGAAAAATTCGGCAAGACTTTGCAGGAATATCGCGACAAATACCTTGGAAAACGCCGATAGACGGCGCTTCCGGCATCGCTTTGAAGGGCTTGCCCGGCGCATGCCGGAAAACAGGCGCGCTTGTTCGCAAAATAAAGTGTCTCGCGCCCCTCTTTGATGATCGCGCTCATATCGCGGCGAATCGATATTGTGGGTTAACGGAAAGGACAGCCAGTCATCCCGATGGATCATCAACCTGATACTCCACGCCCTCAACTCTCATCTCCACTCGATCATATCATTTGGTTTTGCCTGAATAAGAAGATCGTGGTGTTTGTGCTGACGCTTATCGTCATCGGCTGGGGGTTGGTCGTAGCTCCGTTTGACTGGGATCTCGGCGGTCTGCCGCGTGACCCGACGCCCGTGGACGCCATTCCGGACATAGGCGAGAACCAGCAAATTGTGTTCACCACCTGGACGGGCAGATCGCCTCAGGACGTGGAAGACCAGATAACCTATCCGCTGACCGTCGCGCTTCTCGGCATACCGGACGTCAAGTCCATCCGCAGCTACTCCATGTTCGGTTTTTCCACGATTTACATAATTTTCAAGGATGGGGTGGATTTCTATTGGTCCCGCTCGCGGACCCTGGAAAAGCTGAACAGCCTGCCCAATAACGCGTTGCCCGTGGACGCGCGGCCCACACTTGGGCCTGACGCCACCGCGCTCGGTCAGGTGTACTGGTACACGCTGGAAGGCGTGGACGATAAAGGGGTCCCGACCGGCGGCTGGGACCCGCATGAGCTGCGGAGTATCCAGGACTGGTACGTCCGCTACGCGCTCATGTCCGTGGAGGGCGTCAGCGAAGTCGCCTCCATCGGAGGGTATGAGCAGGAATATCAGGTGGACGTGGACCCCGACCTGATGCGCGCGTACGGCGTTAAGCTGGAGGAAGTGGTTAACGCCGTGAAACGATCCAACGTGGATGTGGGAGCGCGCGTCATCGAAGTCAACAAGGTGGAATACGTTGTTCGCGGGCTGGGGTTTATCAAGAATATCGATAATCTCAAAGACGCGCTGGTGAAGGTTAGAAAGGGTAATGTACCTGTTTTCATCAACAACGTCGCTCATGTTTCCCTGGGGCCGGCTTCCCGCCGGGGCGCGCTGGACAAGGGAGGGGTAGAGGTCGTCGGTGGCGTGGTCGTAACCAGATTCGGCTCCAACCCCATGGCCGTCATCGAACACGTCAAAAAGAAAATCGAAGAGATTTCCGTGGGCCTGCCCAAGAAGACGCTTCCCAACGGGGTCGTCAGCCAGCTGAAAATTGTCCCATTCTACGACAGAACCGGATTGATTCACGAAACCCTGGGAACCCTGCACTCCGCGCTGAAAAATGAAATATTGATCGCCATTATCGTGGTGCTGGTGATGACGCTTCACCTGAGAAGCTCGCTCATTGTTTCGGGATTGCTGCCCCTGTCGGTCCTCATTTGTTTCATCGCCATGAAATCCTTTGGAGTGGACGCCAATATTGTCGCGCTTTCCGGCATCGCCATCGCCATCGGAACCATGGTGGATATGGGGATTATCATTTGCGAAAATATCCTCCGACGCCTCAAGGAAGCGGACCCCGGGGAAAACCGTCAGATAATCGTGTTCAAGGCCACCCGCGAAGTGGGAGGCGCCGTCCTGACCGCCGTTTCCACGACGATCATCAGCTTTCTGCCCGTATTCACACTGGTCGCCGCCGAGGGAAAGCTCTTCAGGCCGCTGGCGTTTACCAAAACGTTCGCCTTGTTGGGATCGATCATTACCGCGCTCACCATTATTCCGCCGCTGGCCCATATGTTCCTTGCCGGCCGGCGCGACGGCAAAGGCCGGGGATGGATTATTGATGAAGCGATGATTTTTCTGGGAGGCGTCCTGGCGTTCGTCCTGAACTGGCGGATCGGGCTTATCGTCGCCCTGATCGGCGCCTATAATCTGGCGATCCGCAGAGCTCCGGAGTCCTTCCGCCGGCGCGCGGTTCCCTGGGTGTCGATCGTGACCGCTCTGGGGGTGGCCTTCGCCCTGACCTACTATTGGCGCCCGCTGGGGCCTATGATCAGCCTGTTGCGCAACTTCGTATTTGTAGTGGTGGCCGTGGGCGGTGTGCTGGGATTTTTCTACCTGTTTCTAACCCGGTACGCGAGTATCCTGGAATGGTGCCTCAACCACAAGGCCCTCTTTCTCACGCTCCCGGTCCTGATGCTCGTTCTAGGCGGCGCGGTCTGGCTCGGCGCGGATTCCCTGCTGACATGGCTTCCCGGTGGACTGAAAAAGTCGGGCCCGATAGCCTACCTCGATGAGAAGTTTCCGGGATTGGGAAAAGAGTTCATGCCGCCCCTGGACGAGGGATCGTTTCTTTTCATGCCCACAACGATGCCTCACGCCTCCATCAGCGAAGTCCTGGATATTGTGAGCCGCCAGGACAGGGCCATCGAAGCCGTGCCTGAGGTCGATACGGCGGTGGGAAAGATCGGGAGGGCTGAAACGGCGCTCGATCCGGCGCCTTTATCCATGATCGAAACGGTTGTCAATTATAAGCCGGAATACCTGACCGATGAAAACGGAAATCCACGAAGATTCAAATTCGACGCCCGGAAAACGGATCTCTGTCGTGATGAACAGGGCCGGCCGGTTTTAGCGCCCGATGGGAAGCCCTATAAGGTTCGGGGAAGATTCATACGGGACGACGAACATAAATTAATCCCCGATGAAGGCGGGATGGCCTTTCGTCTGTGGCGTCCGCCCATGGAACCGGCGCTGAACGAGGGGAGGCCGTACTGGCCCGGCGTGCGAGGACCGGATGATATCTGGACGGCTATCGTCGACGCGGCGTACCTTCCCGGAACAACCTCAGCGCCCAAGCTGCAGCCCATATCGGCCAGAATCGTGATGCTGCAAAGCGGCATCCGCGCGTCAATGGGGGTGAAGATAAGCGGGCCGGATCTCGACTCCATACAAACCGCCAGTCTGCGCATTGAGAAGGCGCTGCGCACGGTGGATTCGGTGGAAGCTTCCACGGTTATCGCCGACCGCATAATCGGCAAGCCCTATCTGGAAATCATATTTGATCGTGAAGCCGCCGCTCAACACGGAATCGACCTTCAACAGACGCAGGACGTCATTGAAACAGCCATCGGTGGAAAGCTTGTCTCAACAACGGTTGAAGGCAGGGAGCGGTATCCGATCCGCGTCCGCTATATGCGGGAGTTGCGTGACGACATCGAAGCCTTGGGCAAAGTGCTGGTGCCGGCGCCCAATGGTACGCAAATCCCCTTGACCCAGCTAGCGAAAATCGAATACGTCCGAGGCCCTCAGGTCATAAAAAGTGAAGATACATTTCTGGTGAGCTATGTGTTGTTCGATAAAAAGCCGGGATACGCCGAAGTTACCGTGGTCGATGAGTGCCGCGCGCGTCTCCGGGAGCTTATAGAGAGCGGCGCCTTAGTCCTCCCGGATGGCGTTTCTTTTTCTTTTACCGGCAGTTATGAGAACCAGGAGCGTTCCGAGAAAAAACTCATGATCATTTTGCCCCTGGCCTTGAGTATAATTTTTGTTATTCTGTATTTGCAGTTCAGTTCCGCGCGAATCTCCTTGCTTGTTTTTTCCGGTATAGCGGTCGCCTGGTCCGGCGGATTTATCATGATCTGGCTGTACGCCCAGCCCTGGTTTCTCGACTTCTCCGTTTTTGGCGCGAACATGCGCGAGCTGTTTCAAGTCCACAACATAAATCTGAGTGTGGCTATCTGGGTGGGTTTCCTGGCTCTCTTTGGCATCGCCTCGGATGACGGTGTGGTTATGGCCACCTATCTGCGGGACGCTTTTGCCGTCAGGAACGGGGGCTCTGTGGACGACATCCGGCGCCGCGTTATTGACGCCAGCCTCCAACGGGTCAGACCGTGTCTGATGACCACGGCCACCACCGTGCTGGCTCTGCTCCCGGTTCTCATGTCCCGGGGGCGCGGCGCGGACATCATGGTCCCCATGGCCATACCGTCTTTTGGCGGGATGGCTCTGGAAGTGATAACCATGCTTGTGGTTCCGGTCATATACTGCGCCATGATGGAACGGAAACGCGAATCTGCAAGCCAGAGCGCCTTGGAGCGGAATAGCTTATGAGTAAGTCGATTAATTCTCGGACGCCATTTTGTCTGCTCATCATAATTATCGCCGCGGTGTTTATAACCGAGGCCATGGTGATGTTGGCCCTGCCAAGCCTGGCGAACATGGATGTGGTGTATGTGTCGTTCCTGGACGCCGGGTTATTGGTGATCTTACTTTTTCCCGTTCTCTATATGTTACTGGTCCGCCCGCTGCTGAGGCTCATTGAGAAGCACACGCAGATAGAAGATTCGTTGAGACAGTCCGAAATTGCGCTTCACAGGCTTTCCGGTGAGCTGTTCAAAACGCAGGAAGTTGAACGGAAACGAATCGCGTCGGAGATACACGACGGGATCGGGCAAAACCTGAGCGCATTAAAGTACGCTATCGAAAATATAATAAAAAGGGAGAAAAGAGGGGAGCACAACCCGTTGAGCGAGCAGCTGGACCGTCTCGTGGTAATATTGCAGAACACCATAGACGAGGTCAGATACATTTCCATGGAGCTGCGGCCGACCATTTTGGACGATCTGGGTATCCTGGCGACCATCCAATGGTTCAGCAGGGAATTACTCCATACGTTCGATTATCTTACCATAGAAAAAGACATCGATGTGAATGAAGAACAGATTCCGGAGAACCTGAAAATAGTCATTTACCGGATCATGCAGGAGGCCGTAAATAACACCATAAAACACAGCGACGCCGAGTCTGTGCTACTAAGCCTGCGGAAAGTCGACGGGCGGCTCGAGCTCAGGATTAAGGACAATGGAGGGGGGTTCGACGTTGAAAAGGTAAAATCTTCCACGGTTCAAAAAGGGATTGGCCTGGAAAGCATGGAAGAAAGGGCCGAAGACTCCGGGGGGGCTTTTTCCATTACTTCTTCGCTGGGAGGGGGAACCGAAATCAAGGCGTCATGGCCTTTGGAAGCCGCCGAAGGCGGTGATTGATCGAATATTCAATCGTTCTTTCTAAATGGTGACAATTCCTTTTTTAATCGCGAAGGTCGTTAACGCCGCCGTGTTGTGCAGTTTCAATTTTTTCATGATATTCGCTCTATGCTTTTCAATGGTTTTGGCGCTTAAATGTAAATATTTCGCGATTTCCTTGTTGGTCGACCCTTCTCCTATTAATTTTAAAATTTCCACTTCCCGCTGGGTCAGGATATCGAGATGCGAGGGGGTTTCCGGCCTTTTCCCGGTATTCAGATATCCGGCGATCACTCTGTTGGAAACATCGGGACTCAGATAGGATTTTCCGGAGAGTATGGTTTTGAGAGCCATAATCAATTCGGCCTGATTGGCGTCTTTCAGCACATAACCGTCGGCTCCGGCCTTCAGAGCCGCATGTATGTACTCCTCCGTGTTATGGACTGTCAAAACGACTATTTTTGTTTTTGTTGTTATCTTTTTTATTTCTTTGATGGCGCTCAATCCGTCCATCCTGGGCATGGAGAGATCAATGAGAATTAAATCGGGATCATGGGTCTCGATGCTTTGAATGGCCTCCTTGCCGTCTCTTGCTTCTCCGATCACATTAAAGCCTTCCTCTTCGGACAGAAGCGCTTTCAGCCCTTCTCGCAAGATTGTATGGTCCTCAGCAATAACCACTTTCGAGTTCCGGCTCATTTATTTCTCTTTTTACCGTCTGGGATTCCAACCAGACATAGTTACGTCAAATTTAAACCGTAAACTTTAATATATCATAATACCTTTTTCCCTTACGGGCAATCCCTGAGGGCGTTGTTATTTGTGACAGGCGCGCTGGCGCGGTAAGGACCAGGGACGATATTCGACGTCTACGGTAAAATATTCATTTTAGCGCATATAATTGAGACGATATTTTTCTATACTGGTATAAGTGTCAAATATATACTCTGCGCAATACTTCGGCATTATTTTTTACTGTTTTCCTCCCGAGCCTAACGGACCGCGAAGGGGCATATCGGTTTGATCCCGCCGTTTTGCGACGTTTATCTACTGCTTTTTCCCCATATAGAATACCAATTTTCCTTAATAAAAATATACAGAACGCCTTATTGCGCTTTCCACGGGAACGGTTTTATACTTTTTCATGTGTAAACAAAAAGTGTCCCGAAGCGCGCTCCTGATCGTTTAAAGGGCCCGTTCAGCGCGCATAACCTCGGCTCGTGAGATCAATCGTATTGTTCATGATCGCGCCGCATTATTTTTTTGCCCCCCATCCTTTCGGGGCGGTGAATGAAGCGCTCAAAAGGCCGCCCCCCTGCCTTTTTGTCTTTACGCTCGGCATCGCTTTCTCAAGAGACCGAGTCAGATGGTATGAAAACGCGCCGCGTAGCGTCGCCGGGCTAAAGCCCATTGGATCAGGATGGACGCGCTCATTGTACCCATAAACTCGCCCGGCTTACTCGTTACCGGCCGGGAACCAGAAGCGTGAGATAACTGATAGCGTGAACAATTTCGGTGAAAAATACATATATCCAAAACCAATACCCTCACCAGCTCACGCGCTACTTTTTACATTCAGCCTTACATTCAGCGCAGACCCCAGTGCGCAACGCGCCAGATTATCAGAACGAATAATCGAAAGAGGCGGGGCGGCGATAAGCTCCGTCCCTATCGAAGCATATAAGGTTAATTGAAATATCGGGCGATCCGCGAGCGCAACGCGCGTGTCGTCCGGGATTAGGGGAAAGGAGATAGGTTATGAAGGTAGGGGTCTATAAGAGACCGGAGCGCTTCCTAAAATGGATTCTGGCGGCTTTCATGGCGCTGCTGGGAGTCTTTTTTATTTCAGCGGGCGCGTACGCAGTGACCGTGAGTGTTGTTGATGAGAACAACGCGCCGGTAAATGGGTACAAATGGACGCTGGAAGAGGATGTCACCTATCATGTGACACCCGGGGTGAATACGCCCACGGTGGGTCTGGAGATGCATAAGAGCTGGATGCCTGTCGTCTCCGCCGGCCAAACCACCGGGTCCACCGCCAACATTACGCTTCCCAGCGCGAATAAGCACTATTTCGTTAGTGTAATGCCGTTTGGAGTCGTACCGGGCACACAGACCACCATGGGCGGCGCTGCGATCCCTCCCGGAAAGACGGCGGTGACCATCAGGGTGCATCGTGATCCGATTCCCGGCGGAACGCTCAGCGTTTTCGCGTTTGAGGACAAATTTCCGCTCAATAACGCTCCCGACCTGCCGGCGGAACAAGGGTTGGCCGGGTTCAGCGTACTCCTGGAAGACGCTGGTGGAAAATATGGCGCCCAGGGCGGCCAGCAGCTTTACGATGTGTTCGGCAACCCCATAGGAACTACGTACGACGCGTCAGGGAATGTGCTAACCGTGGGTAACGGCCAGGTTCAGACGGGCGCCGATGGATATGCGGTCATAAGAAACCTGGCTCCGGGCAAATATGGCGTGCGCCTCATTCCGCCTCCGGCCACCCCTGAATGGCAGCAGATTACCACCATCGAGGGCACACCGACCATCGACGCCTGGCTCGCCCCGGGTGGGCCTGTGGTCCTCGTCGAGTTCGGCGTGGCGACTACGCATGTCTTTGCCGGCTTCATCCAACCGTTTGTGGACTCCGCAACGCTGAGTGGTGGGGCTACCGTAAGCGGTCAGATTGTCAATTCACATATGGCGCGTCCGCCGGCGATAGATTTTCAGCCCGGCCATCCCTTTCCCGAACCATGGATAGCGCTGACGCCCATCAACGGGGGGGCGACTTTATACGCCCAGCCGGTCAATAGCGCTGACAGCAGTTTCTCCATTCCCAACGTGCCGGAAGGACTGTATCAGCTGGTCATTTGGGACGCCAACCTGGATATGATCATAACCTTCGCCACGGTGACCGTCACCGCCGCCGACCTGGGCGGCGCGGTCGATATGGGACAGATTCTTTGCAATGACTGGTTCTCTCACTCCTGGAGTTGGGTCTTCTCGGACGACAACGAAAACGGTTTCTGGGACGCGGGTGAGCTTCCAATAGAAGGACAGTTAATCAATCACCGTTTCCGCGACGGATCGATTTACCAGAGCGCAACGACGGACGTGACGGGCTTTGCGCCCTTTGACGAACTTTTTCCGTTCTTTTACTGGTTCGTGGTCGAAGTTGATTATGCGCATTTTAAACCGACCGGCGTAACCGTGGTCGTGGACGAGGGCGGCGGACCGGTCACAGGCACAGGTTTTCCGACCTACGGGCGTTTGGTTCCGCAGGTTCAGGCCCAGAACAATCCCAATACCGGAAACGCGCTCAGCCGCACAGAAACGGGCGAGGTGCTTTTGCAGGCCTATCAGGTGTTCGCCGGGCAGACCATCGTAACCCAGTGGGGTAAGGCCCCCTGGAACACGGCCGCCGGGGAGAACGGCGGTATTTCCGGTATCGTGCAGTATGCGGTCACCATCGCCGAGGACGATCCTCAGTTTGCGGTGGCCGAACCTTGGGAGCCTGGCATAGCCAACGTGCAGGTGGCTCTGTATGAGGATATGAACTCCGACGGCGTGATCGATGACATCGACGCCAATGTCGGGGTGACGTTGGCCGATGTGGATAACTATCCGCAGGGCAACTTCCCTGGAACGGAAGATGTGGATCGCAACGGCAACGGCTTATTCGACATGGGGGACGCCATCGACGTGGTCTATACCGACAGTTGGGACGCCAGCGTTCCCACTGGTTGTCCGGGCGACCCGAGCGACCCGTTCTATCTGAACGGCAAGTGCTATGACGGGCTACGTAACTGGAACCAGGTGCGGCTCGGTGTGTTTGACGGCGGTTTCTTCTTTGGCAATCTTTTGAACGGCACCTACATCGTGGAATGCGCGACGCCTCCCGGCTACAAAATGATTTCCGAAGAGGACAAAAATGTTGAATTCGGGGATATTTACAATCCTGATCCGGCCGCCATACCGGCCCCGTGCGTGGGCGATCTGCACATAATTCCGGCGGGTACCAGCCTGGATCCCACTACTCCGGCGCCGTTCGCCGGTCAAAACAGACCGCGATGCGACCGCAAACAGGTGGAACTCACCTCAGGGTTGAACGCCCCGGTCAATTTCTGGCTGCTGACCCTGGCGCCTATCGCGGCTCATTTTACAGGGTTGGTAAACAACGACCTCGGCAATGAGTTCAACCCCGCCAACCCCAACTTCGTGGAGAAGTTCGGCGCGCCTTTTATACCGGTGGCCATCAGGGATATGGACGGGTATGAAGTAACGAGAGTATATACGGACCGGTATGGCAGGTATAACGGGCTGCTGCCCTCGACCTACACGAAAAACATACCGGCGCCCACGGGCGTGTCGCCCGCCATGTACACGGTGTGCGTCAACGATCCGGGTCCGATACCCGATCCCAACAACCCGAGCAACATGATTATCGACCCGGCCTACCGGAGAGAGTTCTCAGTGGCCTGTTATACGCTCCAGTTCATGCCGGGTTCCACCACGTATCTGGACACTCCCACCATATCGGCGGCGGCCTTCGCCGGCCGCGGCGCTTTCCCGCTGGATTGCGAATTCCCCGACGGCGCGCCGATTATTTCCTCGGTCATGGGGCCATCGGGCGGGCCATATGTGGCGGCCACCGGAGCCTCTATTACGCTGACCTCCCAGGGAAACACCACGGTGCAAAACCCGGCGTATGATCCAAACATCGCCAATTCACCCACCGTCGTGCGTGATTATGGATTTGGCGGAACGCAAGGTTCCGTGACCGTCAATGGAACACCCTTGCAGATAACATCGTGGAACAACAGCCAGATCATTGCCACGGTGCCCGCAGGAGTAACCACAGGACAGCTGATGGTCACCAGAGGCGACAACGGATTCACTACCATAATGGGCTTAACATTGACCGTAGGCCCCGGGGCTGGAGTAACGTTTGTTTCTCCCAGTGGGGTATCGGGCGCCACACCTATTCAGAACGCCATAGACGCGGCCCCTGCCGGATCGACGGTTATCGTGCTGCCGGGAACCTATGATGAATTCGTCATTCTGTACAAAAACGTAAAACTCCAGGGCTCCGGCGCGTTGTCGACCACCATCAGCGCGTTCGCGTCAACACCGGGCAAGCTGAGCGCCTGGCAGGATAAGGTGCAGGCGCTGCTCGTCGCCGGAATGTGGGATGTGTTGCCCGGACAGGACCCGGCTTTTGCGATCTTTACCGGATTGGGCCTGTTCACTTCGGAACAGGGTCCCGGAGTCACGGTCCTCGGATCGGTAGGCGGGTATCCGGTAGGCAACGGCCCGCGCATCGATGGATTCAGGATAACCGGCGCCAACGGCGGCGGCGGTATCTTTGTGAACGGATACGCCAATGATCTGATTGTCAGCAACAATCGCATTCAGAGCAATCAGGGCACTTATGGCGGCGGCGTTCGTTTTGGCTTTCCCGTGGACGGGATCACGTTCACTGATGAAGTGGACGCTCAGAACGACAACGCCTATATCCACCACAACCATATAGCCATTAACGGAAACACTTCGGAAATGTCCGGTGGCGGCGGCGTGGCCATCTATACCGGCGCGGACAATTACCGCGTTGAAGAAAACGATATCTGCGGCAACTTCTCCATTGGCGCGGGCGCCGGTATCGGTCACAAAGGTCTGAGCCGCGACGGCCTGATCAAGTCCAACAAAATCAGGTTCAACCAGGATTTCCATCAGACCGTTCTTGTCGACTCCGGCGGCGGTATCGGAATTCAAGGCGTTGATCCTGCCGGCGGCGGCCTCACTCCCGGAGCGGGCAGCGTGACCATCGACGCCAACCTGATACAGGGCAATCAGGCGGGCGCGGGAGACGGCGGCGGCGTATGGCTCTATAATATCAACGGCGCCGATGTGGATAACAATCCCGGAGATCCCTCACAGTGGCACACGATTAACCTGTTCAATAACAATATCGTGAACAATGTGACCGGGTTGGCGGGGGCTGTTTCCATGGCGCACGCGGCCAGCGTGAACATCATTCATAACAACATCAGCAACAACGACAGTACGGCGACCGCGGCCGGTGCCCAGGTGACAGGAACGCGCCAGTCCATTCCACAACCGGCGGGCGTAGTCGGCCGGGAGCATACGGGCGCTTTCGCCACGGCTGTGGCCAACGCGGGTGGTTCGCCGTTCTCCGATCCCACGCTGGTCAATAACATCATCTACCATAACCGTTCGTTCTACTATGATCTGGACATACCGGGACTGACACCGAGTCCCACCGCGCCGGTCTACGCCGACCTCGCCGTGCTGCCAACGGGCGCGGGAACGTTGTCGCCTATGACCTGTATTCTGACAGAGTTGGGTACGTACGATATGTCCAACCTTGTCGGAGACCCGGCTTTTGTCAGCTCCTACTTCAACGGTAACGCCGCGGGTCTGCCCAATACCGGAGCGGCTGTGGCGGTTGCGCTGGATGAAGGAGGAAACTTCATTGACGTGGCGTACGGGCCAATCCGTCCCGCCGGCAACTACCACGTAACGTCCGGCTCGATCGCTCAGGACGCGGCCGATCCGTCGGTCCTTGGAACCTTTGCCGAACTGGGGACCGACATCGACGGGCAAGTCAGGCCGACCGGGCTGGGCCCCGATATCGGCGCGGATGAAATCTCCGGAACGGTATCGGCTTGCGCGGCGGACATTAACGGTGACGGCTTTGTCAACGCTCAGGACGCGGCCCTGTTTGCAGTCGGCTTCGGTCTGGATGTCGGGGCGGGCTCTTCCGATCTGGAAGGCGGCGATGACGACGGTGACGGGCTGGATCTTTACACACTGATCGCCGCGTTCGGTTCCACCTGTCCGTAAGCAGTTAAGGGAAAAATCAAACCGCCGGGCCCCAGGCCCGGCGGACAGGATATTCAGGGAAAGGAGTTAAAGATGAAAACAGGTTGGCGAGGCCCGCTGCTGATCGCGCCGCTTCTTTGTATATTGCTCGGAGTGGCGTCAATCCAGGCGGGTGTGTTGGAACAGTGTCCGGACCCCAATGGGACCAACCCGGACATTGTGTGCAGACACCTATCAGGGGGTGACGGCTTTGGCGTTATGGGCGACGGCAGGGATATGTACATGTTCAGCTTTGGAAATGTGCCTATCAACACGCCGCCGGATCAGGTTATATCCGATTTTACGTTAAAAGCGCAGTATCCCGCCCCGAGGATAGAAGTGAACGAGGGGCAGGAACTGTACATCACCATGACCAACGTGGGAATGATGATGCGGCCCGACCTCTTCGATCCGCATTCCGTGCACTACCATGGGTTTCCCAACGCGGCCCCCATATTCGATGGATTGCCGGAACCTTCCCCCACCGCGATAATGGGTTCGAGCTTCACCTATTATTACTTCAACGCCAAACCGGGCGGTTACTTTTACCACTGCCATGTCGAGGCCAGTGAGCACATGCAAATGGGTATGATCGGACTGCTCTGGGTGCATCCGGCGCAAGACAATCTGCCCGGCGGAACGTCATTGAGCGGATTCACCCATCAAGCGGGTTACACCTACACCTATAACGATGGTGACGGATCGACCTACTATGACGTTGAATTCCCTGTGCAGCTTCTTGGTTTCGACTCCGCTTTTCATGACGCCCATATTGCGGTTCAACCATTGCCCTTCGCCGCCATGCACGACGATTATCATATGATAAACGGCCGGGGATACCCGCATACCGTCATCGACAGTATGCCCGCCAACAGTGAAGGATTCGTATCGCAGCAGGAGAAAGCGCTCATCACCGCCAACGCCGGCGATAAGGTGCTTCTCCGTGTAAGCAACGTATCCACCACGCACCTCTACACCGTCGCCACCACCTTGGGCGTTCCCATGCATGTGATAGGCCGGGGTGCGGAACTGCTGCGCGGTCCCACTGGACTGGATACCTCTTTCACGGTTCATACCCTTAATGTGGGCGGCGGACAGGCTTACGATGTGATCATCGATACCACGGGCGTGCCGCAGGGCACCTATTTTCTCTACACAACCAACCTGCATTGCATGAGTAATGGTCCCGAGGAGCGTGGGGGCATGTTGACCGAGATTGTAATACTATAAAGCGCTTGGAAAGCGAGGAATGGAAATGAAGATACACAGATTGAAAAAGGGCGCACTGGCTCTCGGTTTTGTCGCCGCGCTGTTCCTGCTCTGTGTCCGGGCGCAGGCTGAAATTGTTGGTGAAACCGGGACCACGTTTAATTTTGCCGCCCAGCAGGGAACGATACAGACCGGGGACGGTGACAGTATTCTGGTGTGGGGGTACAAGCTTGTTTCAAACCCGAACACACAATATCCGGGTCCGACACTGATTCTGGACGAAGATACGCCGGTAACCATGACCCTGGTGAACAACCTGCCGACTCAGGCCGGAAATGTCTCCATGGTTTTTCCCGGCCACGTGGTGACCGCTACCGGAGGAGTCTCGGGCTTGCTGACCCATGAAGCGCCTCCTGACGGCGTTACCACGGTGACGTATCAGTTTACGCCAACCGAGCCGGGAACATACATGTACCACAGTGGCTCCAGGGCCGATCTCCAGGTTCCCATGGGACTGGTGGGGGCTATTATCGTACGCCCCAACGGGTTTAACCCGCTGGCGCCCACCGCGTACGGCGACGGCGCCGGAGACAGCGCCTATGACCGCGAGTTTCTGTATCTGCTCACGGAGATCGATCCGCGCATTAACCGGCGGGTGGAACTGGGGCAATGGGACAGAGTCGATACGAGCGACTGGTTTTCCACGATGTGGTTTGTCAATGGCCGGAACTTTCCCGACGTCATGGCCGAACCGAATGTGCCCTGGCTGCCGACCCAGCCGTACAACTGCCAGCCGTACATGGAACCCGGTGAACGGGTTTTGGTGAGGCTCATCGGCGCAGGCAGGGAACTGCATCCCATGCACTATCACGGCAACACCTTTACGGTTATAGCCGAAAACGGTCGGTTGCTTTCGACCAATCCCGCCTTGGGAGCCAATTTGGCGTGGAAGGCTTCCACCATAAAGGCGCGATCCGCCTCCACCGCCGATTTCATCTGGACATGGACAGGCAGGGAGCTGGGTTGGGATTATTTCGGACATCTATTGGGCGATCCGATGCAACCTGTTGAGATTCAGGCGCAAACCACGACCTTCGGGGCGCTGAATCCAGCCGGCACGGCCGTTGTGCTCGTCGATCCCACCGGATTTCCGACCGCGTACCGCAAATTCCGCGCGATCATTTTTGGCGCGGCATTCGCCACGCCGGATTTGGATCCCAACGCGGAGGTAGTTAAGCTCAGGATTGCGGCCGGGTTCAACAATACCTTTGAAGTGGAAAGAGAATTGGAATCCACGACCGCCCAAGACTGGCCGAGCGGCTCGAAAATCGCGCTGACCAATCATGGCGCGCCGTTCCCGGTTATCATACCGCCGCGTGACAATCTTTCCTTCGGTCAATTCTACAGTGGAAGCCCTTTTATGGGCGAGGGAGGCGGCTTGCCCCCGAGCCATCCCGCCTTGAACGACATGGGCGGCTATTTCTATATGTGGCACTCGCACACGGAAAAGGAATTGACAAATAACGACATCTGGCCGGGTGGATATGTCACCTTCATGATCATATATCCTCCTGGTATGGCGCCGTAAGAAGGGAAGGGGCAATGACCATGACAAAAATAAAGTGGATTATGTGCGGGGGAAGTCTCGTTTCCCTGGCCTTACTGATATTGTGCGCAGGAGTCGTTTCCGCAGCGACCTACAATCTGCGGGCCGCCTCCACCTCCATGACCATGCCTGACGGACGCATAGTCACCATGTGGGGGTTCGCGGATATGGACGGCTCCAACGTCGTGACAGTGCCGGGACCGGAATTGGAGGTCGTCGCGCCGGACACGACTCTGACCATCAACCTCACCAACCAGCTGCAGGTTCCCGTATCCCTGAACATAATCGGTCAGGTGAAAGCGCAGGACCCGGTGTGGACGGTGGGGCTGACCAACACCATAGCGTCTACGGGATCAAGATTGAATGGGGACAACACGGCCCGCGTCCGCTCCTTCGATGCGGAGGCGGCGCCTGGCGGTACCCACTCCTACACGTGGAACAATCTCCAACCGGGAACGTACTGCTATCGCAGCGGCACAAATCCGGCGCTGCAGGTACAGATGGGTCTGTACGGCGGGTTGAAGATAGACGCCGGGGTGGGACTGGCTTACGCCGGTGTCACGTATGACTCCGACGTATTCCTCATTTTTCACGAGATCGACTATGTTATCCATGACGCGGCCGCGGCGGGAACGTATGGCCCCGGCGGGACCGTTACCAGTTCGGTCAATTACAGACCGCAATACTATCTCATCAACGGCAAGGCGTTCACCGACCCCGGTTCCTCATGGATAGCGGCCGGAGCGCCCGGAGACACCATTCTGCTGCGTTTTGTAAACGCGGGTTTGGAAACCCACGTTCCCGCGCTCAAAGGCATGTACGGTTCGTTGGTGGCCGTGGACGGGATCAAACGCAATTATTCCAAGTCCACGTACTCTCTGGAATTGAACGCTGGAAATACACAGGATGTGCTCATTTCCGCCGGAACGGATACGGTTATTCCTTTGTATGACGCAAGGATGTATCTCAGCAACAACGGGTCCGCGTTTCCGGGCGGTATGTTGGCCTATCTGGTGGTCGGCAATGTGGCAGCTCCCTGTGTAGGCGATTTCGATCTTGATGGCGATGTGGACGGAGCGGACGCGGCGACACTGATTGGACAGCTCGCAGGCTTCAACCTGCCGGGTTTCGCCGCAAGCTACGGGAACACCGCTTGCGGGACACTGCCATAATCAACAGAGAAACAAATACTTATAAAGGATATATAAGGAGGTAGGAAATGCGGATATTAAAGAAACCCGGACCGGTCGCTGCGCTTGCCTTTCTCGCCGTTTTTATCATCATGGCGGGTAGCGCGATGGCCCAGGTGGTGGTCAACGCCGAAGTATGGTACTCGACGAGCCAGCTCAACGCCTACTTTTATGTAGACACAGGCGGCGAGAATTTGGTCAGCGCCGGTTTTAAACTTACCTACGACGTAAATCAGTTGACCCTTATTTCAGCCAGCAAGGACGCCCCCGGAACGCGTCCCAAACAATGGTATATCGGTGATGGAATCAATAACAACGTTTATATGGATCCTGACACCTCGACTCCTGGCGAAGTCACATTCGTGCTGGCCAGACTTAATACCAATAATCCCACGGCGGGCGTAACCGGCGCTCGTAAGATCCTGGGAAATGTCCGGTTTACCCGCAAAGAACACGCCATGCCTTTTCAGCCCACAACATTTACGATCGGTCTGGCCTATACTGACCCCTACAAGAATTTTGTGAATGTCAGTGGAACGGTGTTGGACGGCGCGAACGTAACCTTTAATCCGCAGTTCTACCCCGTGACGGGAACCGCGCCCATCGGAAGTGTCTATAGCACGTCGGCGCCTACGTTCAGCTGGCCGTCCACGCCTAACGCCTCCTGGTATTATCTGTGGGTAAACGATCCGAACGGCGCGACCATTCTTAAGAAATGGTATCAGGCTCAGGCCGGAGCCACGCAGTCCGTGACTCCCACTTTCACCGTGGCGACCACAGGAACGTATAACTGGTGGGTCATGCCTTGGGATAGTGACGCCACGACTGGCCCCTGGAGCGCGGCGATGAGCTTTTCGTACACCGCGGCGGCCGCGAAGCCTGCGCCGATCGCGCCTATTGGGACGATTGCTAACAGCTCGCCGACGTATCAATGGACCTCGGCTGGCGGCGCCACGTGGTATTATCTTTGGGTAAATAACAGTAGTGGTGTGGCCGTTTTGAAACAATGGTTCCAGGGAGTCACTCAGGCCACGCCGAGCCTAGTTCTGCCAAACGGTAGCTACCGGTGGTGGGTACAGGGCTGGAACGCGACGAGTGGTTATGGTCCCTGGAGTAACCCGGCTGACTTCACGGTCATAACTGCCGGAGGCCCGCCAGGACAGGTGGTCACCATTTCGCCTAACGGCGTTACTACCAGCGCCACGCCGACCTTTACCTGGAACGCCGATCCGAACGCGACGTGGTACTATCTATGGATCAACAACAGCAGTGGTGTGGCCGTCTTTAAACAATGGTATCAAGGCGTCACTCAGGCTACTCTTACCAATCCGCTGCCGCCCGGTACTTATCAGTGGTGGGTGCAAGGCTGGAGTCCGGCTGGTTACGGCCGCTGGAGCACGGTGAAAATCTTTACCGTTCCGTGACCCCAGTCCTGATGAATCACCGACAGGAATTCTGATAACCCATGGAGCGGGGCCTTTTGGGGCCCCGCTCTTTGATTCTGTGAATTGATTGGTGTATACATAGATTCATGGTTCGCACGAGGTCCTTATGCGGCGAACGCTAGCCGTTTTCACATGCCTGACAATCATGGTCTTTTCCTTCTGCTCCCTCGGCCGCGCGGGGATCGTTACCCCTGATTTGCAGGCCATCCTGGCTTCCACCCAACCCGGTGTGAGGGTGCCAGTCATCGTCACCTTTCGAAATCAGGTAGATGTTAATCAATTCAACGAGACGGACCGGCGACTGAAACGTCAGCGTATTATCGAAGCGTTGCGGGCGTTGGCGAAGGCTTCGCAAGCGCAGGTTGTCATAGCCGCCCAGGCGAGCCAGGTAAGTTATTTCCGTCAGTTATGGCTGATCAACGGTTTGGCGCTTGACGCCCCGCCCGCTCTTATTAACCTCATGGCCTCCGCGCCCGATGTGGCGGAGGTGCGATATGACGCGCTGGTGACCCTGGAAGCCACAACCGCCGCGGCGAGCAGACCGGCGGAGTGGAACATAGACGCTGTTGGCGCAAGATCCATGTGGGGCTTGGGGTTCACGGGGCAAGGGGTCGTGGTCGGTTTCATGGACACGGGAGTGGATATCAACCATCCTGACCTTCAGAGCAAATGGCGGGGGGGAACCAATAGCTGGTTTGACCCCAATGGAGAGCATGCGGCGCCGAGCGATACCGACGGACACGGAACAGGTGTCGCCAGCCTGGCGGTTGGTGGAAACAGCGGTGGCGCCTCTATCGGCGTGGCGCCGGGCGCGCAGTGGATAGCGGTGAAAATTTTCTCGGACGCCGGCGTGGCCAGTTTAAGCGGTATTCATGAGGGATTTCAGTGGCTTTTGGATCCCGACAATAACCCGGCGACTGATGACGCGCCCCATGTCGTGAACAATTCGTGGGTCCTCCAAAACACAGTGGGAATTTGCAATACGGAATTCCAGGATGACATTGACGTGCTCCGGACCGCTGGAATTGCGGTGGTCTTTGCGGCTGGAAACTCCGGTCCCTCTTCCGGAAGTGATGTGAGCCCTTCCAACAATCCTGGCGCGTTTTCGGTCGGATCGGTGGATTCGAATATCGTTATCGCCTCCGGCAGCTCCAGAGGCCCCTCATCATGTGACGGATCCATTTTTCCTCAGGTTGTAGCGCCTGGCGTGGGCGTAAAAGCGGCGGACTTGACATTCGGCGGGGTTTTCCCTGACAATTACGCGGTGGTGAGCGGAACATCATTCGCCGCGCCTCACGTCTCCGGCGTCATGGCCCTGCTGATCGACGCGGTCCCAGCAGTCACAGTGGCTAACCTGGAACAGGCTCTCCGCAACAGCGCGATTCATCCGGTGAATAACCTGCCGGCCAACAACTATGGATACGGGCTGGTAAGCGCGCTCAACGCGTACCGATCATTCAACCCCGACTTCGGATTCTGTGACGGGGACCTCAATGGCGATGGAGATATTGACGGGGCCGATTTGGCCATCATGGTCGGTGAATACGGCAGATCCGATTGTCTCTCCGGCTCCGGATGCCTGAGTGATATCAATCTGGACGGCTGGGTGGATATGGTGGACGCCTCTTTGTTATCTCTCGAGTACGGCAATCCCGATTGCCCTACAAACTGACGGCCCTTATTCCGCAAACGACTTTCAGGGCCCAACCCGGTAAGGTTTTTCAATATGTCCAAAATGAAGTTCGCTGTAATTTCCTGTCTTTTACTCGTCTCAACCCTTTTCAGCGCGCCTTTTGCGCTCGCGGACGCTCCCAAACCTGACCAACCGAAAGTGGAGCCCGCCGAGCAAACGGAGACAAGAGGGGTCCCCACCCTGGAAACCCCTGAAACGGTGTACGACTTCGGCGTTTTGTTTGAAGATCAGACCGTGGTTCATGACTTTGTCGTGAAGAATACCGGAAACGCGCCGCTCCGAATTCTGAGAGTCAAGACCTCCTGCGGCTGCGCCATCGCCCGATACGACAGGGTGATCCCCCCCGGTGGAGAGGGAAAGATTACCCTGAAGGTGAAACTCCTCGGATTTCATGGGCCGGTCACCAAAAGCGCGCTGGCTGTAACCAATGATCCTCAAAATCCCAGGACCACCCTGAGCGTCAAAGGAAAAGTTCAGATTTATGTTGAGGTCAAGCCCGAAACGATCGGATTTCAGGGGATGAAGCAGACCGCCCTGGAGCAGGTCGTGTATCTTACCAGTCCGGAAAACCCTTTTCATATCGAAAGCGTAAAAAGCGATATCGACGATAAAATTGACTATAGCCTGGAGACGGTTCAGGAGGGAATGCAGTATCGCCTGCGCGTGGCCAATAAGTTTGACGAGGGAGCGTATCGCGGTCACATCACCATTCAAACGGACATCCCCAATCGCCCCAGCATCATGATACCGGTAACAGGTTATATCGAAGGAGTCATCGCGACGCGGCCGCCTTCCCTCTTGCTTGGCAAAATTCATCCGAACGCGCCGGTCAAGCCTCGGGAAATCATGGTGGTTAACAATAAGAACGAGCCTTTCAAGATAACCAGTCTTACGTATGACAAGCGGTTGCTTAACGTGGCCCAGACCAAAAGCCCTCAAGGGGAAGCCTACGTGTTGACGCTGGCGCCCAATCTAAACAATGTTCCCAAGGGGGGCCAGTACACCACTTCGATCAAAATAGAAACGGACGCCACGCCGGGCAGGACATATGAAGTTCAGGTGTATTTGATCAACCGGTGAGCGCGTCTCCGCAGAACGTGCGGTGCCCCGGCGATTCTTTCACCAATTGGGCAAGGCGCTCCATCTGTTTTTATCTCAGTCATTTTCCTGCAACAGGTTCCTGATAGTGGCAAGAACAGCGGGCAAAGAAGCCCGAACCTCGGGGGACAAATCCATGGACCAGCCGATAAAGGCCGGCTCGACGCCGATCACGGTAATTTGAGGCGCGTCGGCGCGCTGGGCTAGGGCCAACGCGCGCGCAAGGTCGAAGCCGTGCATTGAGGCGAGGCAGGCCGAGGGCTCCATATCATCGAACGGGATCCGATACACCGATCCCGGGGCCCCGTCGGCCTTTACCGCGTCCACCGCCACTATCCGATCGGCGGTCTCAAGGGCGGGCAGGGCGTCCAGGATCGCGGTCCCCACATCGAGCACGGTTACGTTTTCCGGCGCGTCCTCATTGAGCAGGGCATGGGCCACATGAACGCCCACACCCTCATCTCCCAGCAGAAGGTTTCCCAATCCCAGAATGACACGATTCATGCGCGCTACCTGCAGCCTCCGGTTTTTATGATCAGTGGTTTTTTCCGGGGACGCATAAGATGAACCGCGCACGACAAACAGGGATCAAAAGAGTGGATAATGCGCAAGGCTTCAATGGGCCGGTCGGGGTCCATGACCGTCGCGCCAATAAGAGCCTTTTCCATGGGGCCGGGCTGATTATTTCCATCACGCGGCGAAGCGTTCCAGCAGGTGGGGGTTATAACCTGGTAATGGTTGATTTTCCCCTGAGAGAACTCCACCCAATGCCCCAGAGCTCCTCGCGGCGCTTCAGTCCATCCGAGGCCGGCTCCGGAACCCGAGAAACCGCCGTACACCGGCGATCCCTCGTTTAGATTGTCGAGCCAGCCGTTCATGGCGTCAGCTATTTTCAATGCTTCGCGCGCTCTGGCGGCGTGACGATCCATCACTGAAACGCCTTGCTGATAGTCGCCATTTATCCACATCCTGGCCAGCGGCCCTACTTCATACGGCTTGCCTTCATAGCGGGGGGACTTAAGCCAGGAATACGCGTCCTGCTTGGGATAGGCCGGCTGGGTCACGCCCGATTCGGGCTTCAGGTTATCGGTGTTGTCCGCGTACCATGAATAAGAAACCGACTCCGTGATGCTCTGCTCATTGACGGACGAGGCCGGATTTTTAGCGGCCGACTCGACATAGCCTTGACCGAGCAGTTTATTATCCCCGGTTTCGTCCAGATCGAATACTCCGTACGCCAGCAGATTGCCATACCCCTGGCCGACTGAGAGATAATCCGAATAGACCCCTGCGACAGTCTGAACATCCGGGATGTAGACATTACGTATAAAGTCGGTCAGCCAGTTGAGTTGCGTTCGAAACTGGTTGATAGACTCAGCCTTGGGAACGGCCGTAAATCCGCCAGGTATGTAGGTGTGGGAAGAGGGCATCTTGCCGCCGAAAACGGCGCCCATTTCGTGCGCGCGTCTGCGCGCCTCGATAGCCTGCGGAAGATGAGCGGCGACAGCGTCGAGTGAACTATTATCGCGCAGGTCATGATCCCATGCGGGCGTCCAGGGTGAGGTCGCCGGTCCTTGCACGTAGTCCAGGGCGGCCAGCAGGTAAAAATGCAGGATATGGGACATGATGAAGTTGGAGCCCAAAGTCAGATTGCGTAAAATAAGCGCGTTGCGGGGAGGGACAACGCCCACGGCGTCTTCCAAGGCCATGACGGAAGCCATGCCGTGAGAAATGGGGCATACTCCGCAGATTCGTTGGGTAATGACAGGGGCGTCCAGGGGGTCGCGCCCGACCAGAAGAGTCTCAAACCCCCTGAACAATGTGCCCGTGCAATGAGCGTCCGTAATCCGTCCGTTGTCCACGGTGACTTCGACCTTCATATGTCCTTCAATCCGGGTTACCGGATCCATAATGGTAATGGTGGCCATGATGTTCTCCTTACAGCTTGCTTAACTTGTAGGCGGGTTTCGGAAAGGAATCCGCTACTTACAATCCCCAGGCGCGTTCTTTACGTCATATTCCGACACAACGTTATTGACTTCTATCTCAACCCAACAGGGAACCGGTGAGGGGTTGCGGATTTCCAGTTTCCATTCGGCTTTGTTGGCCTTGGTGGAGATGAGCTTTTTTCCGGTCGAACCGTTTCTGACCATGATCTTCACGCCTTTGTCGGACTTGCCTTCAACTTTTAGAATTCGCTTGTCCTTTTTCCATTCTACCTTTTCGATCTTGTAGTCAGCGCTTTGGGGCTTTTCGTCATGTTCTGATGTTCCCCCTCCCTCCGATGTTCCGGCATGCTCATCGGATTCTGTTTCGGAGCCTCCTTCATGGGAGTAAAAAGGAGAGAACTTGTCGGGGAATCCCGTTTCAACACAGCCAATACACACCGCGTTGGCCCCGATGCACCAGTTGACGCCGTTGTTCCACTGGCGGGTAGGGCAGTCCACGGTTGTCCTGGGGCCTTTGCAGCCCAATTCTTTCAGACAGTAACCGTCGAGTCCGAAATTTTCGGCTTCTTCTTGTTTCCTGCGGGGACAGTTTTCATGGATGGTACCGACGCCCTTGAAGTAATCCACAGGACGGCTGTCATTATCCAATTCCAGCTTTGCGCCGGTTATGAGCTTGGCGATGGTTCCCACAATCCAATCCGGATGCGGCGGACAACCGGGTATGTTGATGGTTGAGACCCCCGCGGCCTGGGCGAGCGTTGAGACAGCGGTGGGATTTGGCGCCCCCGCGGGAATACCGCCGAAGCTGGCGCACGAGCCGACGCTCAGAACGGCAAGGGCCTGCGGGGCCAGTCTCTTTACCGCGTCCAAAGCGGTTACGTCGCGCTTGTTTCCGGATGAGTCGTACTCTGTCCAGAGCCAGCAGGTATTTCCATTGAACGCGGTCGGAATTCCGCCTTCCACGGCCAGAACGAAATCTCCCGCGGTCGCGGCGCTCAGTTGTTCGACCGCAAGGTCTCCGGCAGCGGCCATGAGGTTCGGATGAAAGGCCAGATCAATGGTATTTATGAGCAGGTCGGCGACATCGGCGGGTCCGGTATTTCCCACTAGGTTGGCCAGGGACACGGTGCAGCCGGTGCAGCTCGCTCCGCTGAGCCAGACAACCGTGGGAAGTTGAGTTGCGCCCGCCAGAGCTTGCCGCAAGCGGCCTACCACCGAGAGGTCGAGCCCGAGCGCGGCCGCGGAGCTGATACAGTATTTAAGGAAGTCTCGCCTGGATGCGATCATGATATTCTCTCCGTTTGAAATGGCAAAATGATTGCTAGAAAACAAATTGTATAGAAAAAAATTAGACATATGCCGAGCAAAACACATGCCACTGACTGGAAAGAATCATGTTGGATAAATCAATCCAGTCGTCCGGACCTCACTCCCATGATAAGTAATTGTAACTATAACAATTGGTTACGCTGAAGCGCCGTGATATGTCCTATGGTAAGCCCGCGTTCGATTACCGGTTCCCTGGGTGGAATTCAGACAAAGGCGCCTTGGGAGCGCGGTACAATAAACTTGGCCTGGTAATCCAATATATTCTTTCAAGTAATTGAAATTACATAAAAAATTGATAGCGTCAACAAGCGGCGCGCGGACTGGAATCAGGCCGTTACGCTCACGTGATCCGCAACTCACTGAATTTATGATGAATAGATCCTATGCGAGAATGGTTTCCCGTCCTTTTGGGTACAATTATTTTTACGATGAACCGCGAAGCGACGAACCACCACCGCGCTATGGATAAGAAAGGACTTGCTGAACAAGAACGTATTTTCAGGGTGTTCCGGCGCGACACCGTGCGGTCGGTGGCGAAAGCGCGGATTCAAGGAACCGGGGCCGTTCTTCAGGCGGATTTTTTATTTGAAGACATCCCATTGACAAACCCTCCGGGCGCTGTTAATATTCCACCAAATAATGTATAAACAAAAAAGTGGGATATGGGTTCGCCTATTCGTATTATATTGAGCGCGTTGTTTCTGCTGCAGTTTCTCTGCGCGGGCGGCGCGTGGGGACTGGGGGTTACCTCGTGTCCCCTTACGGCGGTTCAGCCGTCAGCTTCAAACTGTCAGCATGAAACGATGGCGGCGACCTCCCTGCAAACCTACCAACCCCGTTGCTGTTGCTGCGACTCCGGAATTCAGCCGTGCAGGGTGAAACGGGAGAAAGTCATCGCGACCTCGCCCTCCATTCTTCCGGCGCAGCCCCGCGTCATGGCGCTTTATCGCGCGCCTTTGGACCTTGAGCAGGCGCGATTGGGCGGTAACGGCGGAGCGGCCGTTCCATTTCTGCAAACGCCGATCCAGGAAGATCCCCTCTATATACTTACGCGAGTTTTTCTCATTTGATTCCTTGCTTCATTCAGCTTCCATAATTTGAATTCCGAATCCGACTGTTGGAGTCGAATGGTTTACGGAAAGCGCGCGTCCGTTCGGCTTCCGCGCGACGCGCCAATCGCTTCCTCGCATGGGGCGATTACGATTCCATAATGAAAGCAAGGAGCATGCAATGTCTCGCAAAAATAATACTCGCAAACAAAATGAAACCGGTTCTCAGCGGCAGTCTTTATCCGAAGCAAAAAAAGCGGCTGTTTTAGGAAACAACGAAAACAAAAAGAAATCCTCGCTGTGGCTGGTTATAGCGGCTGTCGCGGTTGTAGCGGGAGTGGTTGGATTTATGGCCACGCGGCCTTCCGGACCCGGCGTCTCAGTATCGACGGCCGTGGCCGGAGTACAGGAAACCAATGACGCGTTTACCTTCCAAGCGTCTACGTTTGATGACGGAAAAGCGCGTTATTTCCGCCACACCACTCCCCAGGGCGTCGAGGTGAGGTATTTTGTTCTGAAGAGTTCCGACGGCGTTATCCGCGCGGCCTTTGACGCCTGCGACGTCTGCTGGAGGGCGAACAAGGGCTATACCCAGGACGGCGATTTCATGGTCTGCAACAACTGCGGCCGGCGTTTCGCCTCGGTTAAGGTCAACGAAGTTCAGGGTGGATGCAACCCGGCTCCGTTGAAACGCGCTATGGGCGGCGATCGGGTAATCATTACCAAAGCCGATATAGAAGCCGGACAGAACTACTTCAATTTTTCTTCATGAGGCGCGACCATGACTCTGAAATCCATATCCTTTCTCAATCTGAGGCGCCGAAAGGCCAAAGCGGCGTTTGTACTGGCCGGTTTGATGATCGGTATAGCCACCATGGTGGCGCTGGTGAGCCTGACGTCGGCGCTGACCAATGAAATCAACCACAAGCTGGAAAAATATGGCGCGAATATTCTCATAACGCCGAAATCGGAAAACCTGTCCCTTACCTATGAGGGTATCTCGCTTGGCGGTTTCTCGTTTCAGACCAGTGAAATCAGGGAAGCCGAACTGAAAACCATTCGAGATATTAAGAATTCCGCCAATATCGCCGCTATCGATCCGATGGTATTAGGGGCCGTCAAGGTGAACGGCACGGAGGCGTTGCTGGCGGGCAAGGAATTCGAGTCTCTGTTGACCCTCAAACCGTGGTGGGAGATACAAGGCTCTTTGCCGGGAGCGGACGGTCTGGTGGTAGGCTCCGAAGCCGCGCGCGTTTTGGGGTTGTCAATCGGCCAAAGTGTTGATCTGAAAGGCCGCCCGCTGATTGTCCGAGGGATTTTGAAGCCCACGGGATCACAGGACGACAATCTCCTGTTCGCTCAACTCGCCGTTGCGCAGGAAATTCTTGGAAAACAGGGTCTTGTTTCCCTGGTGGAAGTGGCCGCGCTCTGCAAGGATTGCCCGGTTGAAGATATGGTAACCCAGATCTCGGAAAAGCTCCCCAACGCCAAGGTCATGGCCATACAGTCCGTTGTCAAAGGCCGCATGGAAACGATCAAGCATTTCAGAAACTTTTCCTTCGGCGTATCGGCGCTGGTCATCCTGGTGGGAAGTCTGGTGGTCATGGTGACCATGATGAGCAACGTGAAAGAACGGACCGGCGAGATAGGCATTTTCCGGGCCATCGGCTTCCGGCGGTCTCATGTTATGAAGGTTGTGCTGATGGAGGCGGCGGTAATCTCCGCGGCGGCGGGGGTGTTCGGTTATCTGCTGGGTTTGGGAGCGGGAGAACTGGCCATTCCGCTTTTTGCGGAGAGCCACGGCGCTCATTTATCATTCGACCCCGCGCTCATTGGCGGAGCCTTTATCCTTTCACTACTGGTTGGCCTTCTGTCCAGCTTCTACCCCGCGCTTATGGCGGCTCGTCTGGACCCGCACGAAGCGTTGAGAACTCTTTAGGAGGATCGGGATCATGGTTTACATAGACGCGAAAGATCTGGTGAAGCGATACGGCGGCGGTGAAGCGCAGGTGGAAGCGTTACGTGGTATGTCGTTTACCATAGCGCCCGGGGAGTTTGTGGCGATCATGGGTCCTTCGGGATCGGGAAAATCGACGCTTCTGTCCATTATGGGCGCGCTCAACACGCCATCCGAGGGATCGTACCTGGTTGACGGCATTGATATTTACGGTCTTAGCCGGGACCGCAGGGCGGATTTCCGTCGTGAATACCTGGGTTTCATATTCCAGAACTTCCATTTAGTGCCCTATCTCTCGGTCGCTGAGAATGTCATGCTTCCCCTGACCACGAAACGGATAAGCAACAGAGATAAACGAGACATGGCGGAGGAGGCGCTGGCCAAAGTAGGGCTGGCGGGAAAAGGAAACCGTCTTCCCAATCAGGTCTCAGGAGGTGAGCAGGAGCGCGCGGCCATAGCGCGCGCCGTGGTCAACGAGCCGCCCATCATTTTGGCTGATGAGCCGACCGGGAACCTGGATGAGCATAACAGTTCCGAGGTGATGAATCTGCTGAGCAGGCTGGGCAAGGACGGCGCCACTGTCATCATGGTTACCCATGACATCGATTGCGCTGCGTACGCTCAACGAATGCTTAAAATGTCCGACGGCAGGCTTGCGGAAACCGTTAAGTTGCCCCAGCGCCACGCCGCCTGAAACACATGTCTTTTGACGCGCGCTTTACAAGCCCTCTCTCCCTGGCGGGAAGAGGGCTTTTATATGGGCGCTGATGGGACAGACGTCCGGTTCCCGCCCTCCAGCGACGGTCAGAGAATCCTTAATCGGACGCTTCATCAGGACCATTTCGGGGAAAGGGGTACATTTTTTATTTTAATTCTTTACAATTAAGGACATTTCTGGAAAAAAGTTAGAGGGAAGTCTATCTGTTTCCCAGAACCTGATCAATCTCAGAGTTGGTAAAATCCGAGGGTCGAGAGAATTATCTCCGGCTGTGATATCGCGCTTCCCGATTGAATCGTAAAATGCAAAGCAAGGAGGAGAAACGCAATGGGCAGATTAAAAACGAGACATATTACTCTGGGTGTTATGAGTTTTCTGGCGCTTTTTCTTTTCGCCGGTCTGAGCGTGGCCGCTCCCATTACCTTGAAGATCGGTTGGACGACATCGGACGGTCCCACAGATCCTTACGCCATTGCGGCCCGGCAATTTGCGGAGGCGCTGGAAAAGGAGGCTCCCGGCCAGTTCAAGGTGGAGTACTATCCCAACCGTCAGCTTGGCGATGAGAAGGAAATGCTGGAAGGACTGAGCTTCGGTACCCTGCATATGGGGATTATCACCAACGCTCCAATCGCCAGTATCGAACCGGCGTTCCAGATCAACGACATGCCGTTTCTTTATTCGGATGAGGCCAAAGCTCACGAAATGCTGGACGGTCCCATGGGCGTGGCGTTGATGGAGAAGCTGAAAGCCAAAAACATCATTGGTTTCGGCTTTGCCGAGGGCGGTTTTCGTCAGATGATCAATAACGTTCGTCCCATTCTTATGCCCAAGGATGTTGAGGGGATCAAGTGGCGCGTCATGCAAAATCCCGTGTACATTGGAATGTTTCGGGCGCTTGGCGGCAACGCCGTCCCCATGGCCTGGGGTGAAGTGTTCACCGCCGTTCAGCAGGGTACCGTGGATGGCCTGGAGATCCCCATTGCGGTCATCCAGAACAACGGTTACTACGAAGTAACAAAATATTTGTCTCTCACCAATCACACCTATTCTGCCTTGGGCGTGCTGATGGCGGAGAAGACGTGGAAGAAATTATCCGACGCGCAAAAGGAAGCAGTGAAAAAAGCGGCGAGGACCGCCATAGTCGAACAGCGCAAGATCAATGACGCCAACATGAAAACACTCTTGAGTAAACTCGAGACTGAGGGTATGAAGGTAAATAAGGTTGAAGATCCGGCCGCGTTCCGTAAAAAAGTTGAGCCCGTGTACAAAGAGTTCAAGGAGAGCATCGGAGAAGATATTTTTCAAATGGCCACCAAGTAACTTCCATATGTCCGTCAGCCTAGGGGGCGGCTCACTCCTTTTCGGTGGACGCCCCGTTTTTTACTGTCATGGCTAAAATTCTCGATACCATAAGTTCCGCAATCGCCCGGTTGACCGGGTGGGCCGTGGTGGCCCTTGCCACGGCGCTGGTGCTGAGTCTGCTCATCTCCATCTTCTTTCGATATGTTGTGGGTCAGGCGCTCTCATGGCCGGAAGAAATCGCGCTCATATTGTTTGCCTGGCTGATACTGCTTTCCGGGAGCCTAGGGGTTCGGGAAGGCTTTCATGTCCGGCTGACCATTTTCACTTCGCGGTTGCCGGGTCCTCTCCAAAAACTTGTTGACCGGCTTGTTACCATCGTCATCGGACTATTCGGGTTGATCCTGGTTTATAGTGGCTGGGATCTGGTGGTTCGAACCGCTCAGCACCTCACTCCCACCCTGAGGTTGCCTTTGGACTGGCTCAATTATTCGGCGCCTGTGTGCGGGGCGCTCATCGCAATCCACTGCCTTTCCAGCTTGTTCGCGCCGGGAGAGGAGAAATGATTTCGTGAGTGAAGCGTCCTGGATACTGACCTTAGGATTTGCGGTTCTTTTGGTTCTAGGAGTTCCTATCGTATTCGCGATAGGTATATCGTCGGTTCTGGCGCTTTGGGTGTTGGATATCGATCTGGTCGTGCTCGCCCAGAGAGTGATCGCCGGCACGCAGTCGTTCCCCCTTCTGGCCATCCCAGGCTTCATTCTGGCCGGTGATTTGATGACCTCCGGCGGTTTGTCCTCGAGACTCATGCAGGTGGCGGACCGTATGGTGCGTCACGTGACCGGCGGGCTGGGCATGGTCTCGGTTCTATCATCCATGTTTTTCGCCTGTCTTTCCGGTTCCGCTCCCGCTACCACCGCAACGGTGGGCTCCATCATGATTCCTGAAATGGAGAAGCGCGGGTACACCAAACGGTTCGCCACCTCGCTGGCGGTCAGTGTGGGGCCGCTGGGCCAGATTATTCCGCCCTCGATTCCCTTTATCGTATGGGGAGTAATTGCGGAAGTATCCATATCGCGCCTGTTTCTCTCGGGGGTTATCCCGGGCGTTATAGACGGCATGGCGTATATGGGGGTCTGCTATATTCTTGCGCGCCGCCACGGAATCGGCAAGCTGCCGCGCGCGACCATGCGCGAACTGGGACAGGCGGTATATGAGGGAAAATGGGCGCTCTTCGCTCCGGTCATTATCCTCGGCGGTATTTACGGCGGTATCTTCACCCCCACGGAAGCCTCCATGGTGGGGGTCGGCTATGGCTTGTTTGTCGGCTTATTCCTGTACCGCGGGTTTACGGTCAAAGACCTGGGCGCGCTTGTTCTTCAATCGATGCGCACCACCGCCATCGTCATGTTTATCATAGCCATGGCCTCAGTATTCGGCTGGCTGCTGGCCTATGAACGAGTCCCGGATAAAATAGTCAGTATGCTTTTATCCTTCTCGGACAATAAAATCGTCATACTGCTGCTCTTGAACGCCACGCTGCTCTTCATCGGCGCGGTCATGGATAACCTGGCCGCCATGATCATTTTGGGCGGGCTGTTGATAAAACTGGGAACGCAGCTAGGCCTCGATCCCATACAGCTTGGGCCGATCATCGTCATCAACTTCGCGGTCGGAATGGAAACCCCCCCGCTGGGCTACTCTCTTTTTGTGGGCTCGGCGATCAGCGGTTTGTCCATAGAAGAGATCACAAAAGGAATGTTCCCGTTTTTTTTGGTCGACGTGGGTATGCTAATGCTGGTAACCTTTGTGCCGTGGATTACCTTGTGGCTTCCTAATTTGCTGATAGGTTGAAAACGGCGCCGGGCGGTTCCTTTCCGCGCTCGGCAATCGTGTGGTTCAAAGGCAAGATTTCCGGTAAGGCGCCGCGGACGCTCCAACCGGCCACGCGCCAGAGGAAGCCCCATCACTCCGATTTTTGAGTAGAGCAGACTGGCGTTCTGCCCTTGTGGGTTCCTCGCTCGCTATGGATTTCATTCTTGAAACGCAAAACCTCTCCAAAAAATTCGGCGGACTTGTCGCGGTTGACAAGGTCGGACTGCGGTTGCGGGCGGGCGAACTCAGATGCATTATCGGGCCCAACGGCTGTGGAAAAACCACCCTATTCAATTTAATTTCCGGTCATTTCAAACCCACCTCGGGCAGTGTCTTTTTTAACCAGCATGAGATCACCGGCCGCGCCGTTCACGAAATCAGCCGCATGGGTATCGGGCGGAAGTTCCAAGTGCCCAGCATTTTCGAAGGGCTTACCGTATTCGAGAACATGCGTATACCCTCCCTCTCTCATCACAATCCCTCATTGAGAAAGGCCCTCACCCCGGACTGCCGTTCCAGAGAAAAAATACTGAGTCAGCTTGAACGGATTGATCTGGCGGATCAGGCGAACGAGTTGGCCACGAATCTTTCGCACGGTCAGAAACAGTGGCTGGAAATAGGCATGGTTCTGGCCAGCGAGCCGAAACTGATGTTACTGGATGAGCCGACGGCGGGCATGACCATAGTGGAGACGCGGCGCACAGCCGAACTTATAAAGAAGATATCCCGGGAATCCGGTGTCGGCATTCTGGTCATAGAACACGATTTAAGTTTCGTGCAGGATATCGCGTCGCGGGTGACGGTTTTATACAAGGGCTCGGTATTCCGTGAAGGTTCTTATGAAGAAATACAGAGCGATGAAGAGATTCATAAGATATATCTGGGAAGGCGGACCTGATGCTCATCGTGAATGATCTTCACGCTTCCTACGGGGGGAGTCTGGCGCTGCAGGGCGTTGATTTCAGCCTGAAGCCTGGCGCCATCAAGGCTCTTATGGGACGCAACGGCATGGGCAAAACCACGCTTATGCGGGCGATCATGGGGCTGGTGAAAATAAAATCCGGAACGATCCGCTTCCAGGGAAAGGAGATCCAGTCGTTACGCTCTCATGACATAGCGCTGCGCGGGATAGGGTACGTTCCGCAGGGTAGGGAAATATTCGGCGATTTCACGGTCCTTGAAAATTTACGATTACCGCTTATGCGGCGCCCGCGGAATCAAAGAAACGCGCCCAAGGAAATTTTCGAATACTTTCCCATTCTGGCCGAGCGAATGAATCAACGGGCCGGGACTCTTTCGGGTGGCCAACAGCAGATGCTGGCCATTGCGCGGGCTTTGGCCCCCAACCCGAGTCTGCTGCTGCTGGACGAGCCTTCCGAAGGGCTGCAACCGTCCATCGTGCAGGAAATCGTTGACATACTTTTGGCGATAAACAGGGATACCGGCTTGACCATCCTGATAGTGGAGCAGAACATAAGCATGGTTATGGATTTGGCCCAGACGTGCGAATTTATGGAGCGCGGAAGAATCGTCGGCGCGTGTCCGATTGAAGATATTCGCGCCGACGAATCAATTATAGCCAAACACATGAGCGTCTGAATCGATTACTTATGGCCGATTTAATTATACAACTGCTTAACGGGCTCAACTACATCCTCATCCTGATCCTTGTGGCCATGGGACTGGTCATTATCTTCGGATTGATGAAAGTGATCAATATGGCGCATGGGGAGTTTTTCCTGCTCGGCGCCTACACGGTCGTTCTTACCGATCGGCTGGGACTGGGGTTTTGGGTCGGGCTGATCCTGGCGCCGATCGTGGTGGGGTTGCTTGGCGCTGTCCTGGAGCTGACGCTTATTCGCCATCTGTACAAGCGTTTTTTGGACACGATTCTGGCCACCTGGGGCGTGAGCATCATCATCAAACAGACGATCATCATAATTTTCGGTCCGGCGGGATTAATGACGCAACCGCCGCTGCCTCAGCTGATCAGCTTCGGTTCACTGGAATACCCGGCCTACCGCCTGTTTATCATGGCGGTGTCCCTGTCCGTTATCGCGGTCACCTTTTATGTATTCTACAAAACCGATTTGGGGTTGGCTTCACGGGCGGTTATCGCCAACGCGCCGATGGCTTCGGCGTGCGGGATCAATACCCGGCGTATGTACCGTATTACCTTTACCTTCGGTTCGGCCCTGGCCGGACTGGCCGGCGCGACCATGGCGCCGCTCATGAGTTGTGACCCGCAAATGGGGCTCGGTTTTTTCATCCCCGCGTTTCTGGCCATTCTGGTGGGGGGAGCGGGAACGCTCAGCGGCATCTTGGCGGGTGGAAGCGTGGTAGGCGGGTCGGAAAGCTTTATTTCAGCGGTATACTCTCCGGTAACCGCCCAAATCGTGGTGTTCAGCATCGCCATTATCATTATACGCGCCAGACCACAGGGGCTGCTTGGGGGCAAAGGCCGTGGATAAAACGAACTCCGCCCCGAGGATCAGCAGGAGCGCTGCGGTATTCGCGGTTCTCTTCGCCGCGCTCGCGCTGACGCCGCTGAGCGGTGACCTGTACCTGCTTACCCAACTCACCCAGTTGCTGGTATATGGGATATTCGCCATGAGCCTCTCGCTTATTTGGGGCCATGTGGGAATCTTATGCTTTGGACAGGCTATTTTCTTCGGTCTGGGAGGCTATATCATGGCCCTGGTTACCAAAGGCATGGTTCCGGGCATGACCGGCTGGCTGGCTTCAAGCTGTTCGGGATTAATCCTGGCAATTTTTGTGACCGTATTTTTCGCTCTTGCGCTGGGGTATTTCCTTTTTTATGGGCGGCTCTCGGGCCCCTACCTTGGTATCGTTACCCTGGCCATTTCGGTGCTCATGGAAAGAATCGCCGTGAACTGGTACTATATTGGTGGGTACAATGGTTTAACGAGTGTTCCGGCGCTCAACTTTTTTGGCTTCGAGTTACTTGATCCCAATGAACTTTATTATTTTATTCTCGCAAGCGCGGCCGCAATGTATCTTTTTTGCCGGGGGGTGGTCATTTCTCCTTTCGGAAGAGTGCTGGCGGCCATAAAGAATAATGAGGAGCGGGCCGAGTACTTCGGCTATAACACAGCCCAGTATAAGATTAAGGTGTTTGCGATCAGCGCGGGAGTGGCGGCTTTTTCCGGGGCTTTGTTTGCCACGGTCGCGGAGTTTGTTTCGCCTACCATTGTCGGTTTCGGTCTCTCCACTGAAGCGCTCATTTGGGTGGCCCTGGGGGGAAGGGAGGTTCTGCTGGCGTCATTCCTCGGGGCTCTTACGGTAAGAGCGCTGGAGGCCTTTCTCTCCGACATACTGACTTATTACTGGATACTCATTTTGGGCCTTTTCCTGATTCTGTGTGTTACTCTTTTTCCCCAAGGTTTGTTTGGAAGGCTCTTGGCCGACAGGCCGAAGAGTTAAGTGTTAGCGGCCACACCTTATTAACTCATATTTTCAAAGGGAGTGTCAGATCATGAGAAAGAAACTGGTGACTGCGGGTATTTTGACGCTTTTCTTGGGACTCATCGTCATGGCGGCCGGCCCGGCCATGGCCGATCAAAAACCGGTAAAGATAGGGGTTGTGCTGCCTCTCTCCGGGGGATTTGAAATCTATGGCAATCTGGGCGTCAGAGGCGCGCAGATGGCTGTGGACGAAATCAACGCGGCGGGCGGTGTGCTTGGCGGAAGGCCTTTGGAGCTGGTGATTGAAGACAACAAAACCGACCCCAAGACCGCGGTGGAGAAGGCCAAGAAAGTGATTTTAAAAGATCAGGTTGTTGCGGTGCTGGGACCGGTAAGCAGCGCCGCTCGCGACGCCATGACCCCGGTGGCGGAGAAATACAAAACCCCTCTGCTTTACGGCATCGATTACGAAGGCGGTGTGTGCAACCGGTATGTCTTTCTCTACAGCGCGATTCCCGATCATGACATGAATCTGCTGATTCCGTACATGGCTGAGCAATATGGAAAGAAATTCTATATTTTCGGGTACGACTACGTGTGGCCGCACAAAATGACTGGAGCCCTCAAGAGAATCGTGGGAAAAATCGGTGGTGAAATTGTGGGAGTCGAGTATACGCCGTTCGGTGTAAAAGACTACGCCCCCACCATTCAAAAGATCGCCAAGTCCGGCGCAAACACGTTGATACTGATTGTGCCCGGCGCGGACGGTTTTACCTTTATCAAGCAGTTCACGGAATTCGGACAGAAGGACAAGATAAAGATCGTGGCCCTGGCGTCCGATGAAAACTATCTACTGGCCCTGACACCGGAGCAGTCGGAAGGCATTCTGACCTGCCTGCCGTTTATCGCCAGTCTGGATAAACCGGAATCCAAGTCTTTTGTGGAACGTCAGAAAAAAATGTTCGGTAATGACACCGTGGTCACCTGGGCCACCTGTTCCCACTATGGACTGGTGATGATGCTGAAAGAGGCCATCGAGAAGGCGGGATCGCTCGACAAGGAAAAAATCATCGACGCCATGGGCGACATCACCCTCACCGTAGGAAATGGTCCGGAAACCATGCGCGCCTCCGACCATCACATGATTCTGAACATGGTCATTGGCGAATTCACGGGCGGCGACTTGAAACTGAAAAAAGACCTTGGACAAGTGGTTCCACCCGATCAATGTGAGGGAAAAGAGAAAAAGTAGAGGCCGGGGGCGTTCTGATCGCGGCCGCCGATCGGATCGCCGGTTAACGGATTCTCAACAGCCGCTGCGGACATAGGTTCGACCGCGTCAAAACGGACCTGTGTCCGCAACACGGATTCAAGGCGTGAACCGGAATCGTAATGAAAGCGCCGCTTCAGGTCGCTGAAGCGGCCGCCGCCGGCTATTTCACTTCAAGGCGTCGGTCTTCCACGGTCTGCGCCAGAAGATACACGCCAGGATACACGCTCCCAGCATCCAGAGCCCGCCGATCAGATACAGGGCCAGCCGGGGATAGCCGCCATAGCCCTGGCGGATTTCCTCAATAGTGGCGCTGATTAAAATCACTGTCAGTACAATGGGCGCGTAATATTTAATAGCCCAGTCCCACCATCGTCCTATCCTGGGACTTGAGATATCGTTTATATGCTTTCTGAATGTCCCGATCCGGAACATCCAGGCGGCCAGGACGCAATGCCCGATGCCAACGCCGATCAACCCGTAATAGCTGACGTTGTGGTCGAGTATATCCAGCCAGTAGAGCCCGGCGCGGGAAGTGAAAATGGTCGAGCCCAGCAGCCCGATCAGACAGACGGACCCCACGGCGGTCTCACGGGTGAAACCGAACTTATCGATAATTGAGGAAACGAAGGCTTCTATAATGGAAATGGAAGATGACAACCCGGCCACTACCAGCGACAGGAAGAAAATAACGCCGAATATGTTTCCCCCGGGCATCAGACTCAATGCCCTGGGGTAGGCCACAAAGGCCAGGCCGATACTCTGGGACACGACATCGACCAGGGGTTTATTCTGGGTTACGGACATAAAGCCCAGAACGGAAAAGACCGCAAAACCCGCGAATATCGAAAAGCCGCTGTTGGCCAACGCCGCGGCCAGCGCGTTTTTGGTCAGATTCGCCTGTCGAGGCAGATAACTGGAATAGGCGATCATGATGCCCATGCTCAAGCCAAGGGAAAAGAATATTTGCCCATAGGCGCTCAGCCACACCTTGGGATTGGCGAGCCGGGTGAAATCAGGGATCAGGTACGCTCTTACTCCCACGCCGGCGCCTTCCAAGGTCAGCGCTTTAGCCAGGAGCGCTGCCGTCAGCAGCAAAAGCAACGGCATAAAGAATTTGTTGGCGATTTCTATACCGCGTCGCACGCCTCGCCTGAGGACCAGCCAGTTTAAAATCCAGACCACGCCCAGAGAAATGACAATAGGCGGCCGTAGTCCTCCAATGTCCAGGGGACTGTCGCTCAAATCCAAAAACTGATGAAAAAAGAAGTTGTCGGTGTCCGTTCCCCACGCCAGGTTAAAGCTGAAAACCATAAAATTAAGGCACCAGGCGATGAGTACGGCGTAGTACAGAGTCAGAATGAACATTACCATGGTGACCGAGAACCAGCCGAGCGGTTCCCACTTGCGGCTTATTCTGGCCAGCGCCAGGGGCGCTGAGCCCCTTCTCCCGTGCCCCATGGCGAACTCCAGCAAAAGGAGCGGAATTCCCACCGTGAAAAGCGCAAACAGGTAGGGAATGAGAAAGGCGCCTCCGCCGTTGCTGTAGGCCATGTACCCGAAACGCCAGATGTTCCCCATGCCGATGGCCGAACCGATCGCGGCCACCAGAAAGCCGGTTTGCGTGTTCCAGGATTCCCGTTTCACCAGCGCATAATCCTTCCTCCGGTGTGGCGTAATGGCGTATGGCGCGCGTCCGAACGCCAGCCGATCACACCATTATGCAGAGCAAAGGCCCGCCGGACAAGACCGTTTTAAGAGCGGAAGTAAAAAGGCAGGGATCATGCCGCACGGTGGGACTTTAAAACGCTAAAACAGATCTTCCAGAAAGCCAAGGCCCGAGCGTTCGATAACAGCGCCGAAGCGTTCGCCTTCACGGTTAAGCCTTTTATAATGTTCTACACATCTGTCTATGAGGGCGAGCGCCTGTTGCGCGCTGTAAACGCGAGGCAGCTCGATTCCAAGGCGGGGATGACGGCCCAATTTTCCGCCCACCATGATGCGGTATCCCTGTAGGGAGGGAGCCAGCGTTCCGGTAGGACACGCCTGGACACATTGGCCGCACGACAGGCATCGCTCATGGTCGATTGAAGGAGTGGTTTTCTCCTGAGAGTCGGCGAGGGTCACGGCGTTTTCTTCGCACACCTCGACGCACGATCCGCACCGGCCGCACTCTTCCGACATGATTGCGGGCCTGCGCGCTCCGATAAGACCGATGTCTACAATTTGGGGCCGGGAACAGGCGTTGGGACAGTCGGCAATGACCACTTTGAATTCATGGTGAAACTTGAGCGGCCCGTTGACTTTGCTTTTCAAAAACTCTTTCAGATGATGGGCTTCCAACAACTCGGTTATGTTGCCCGCCATGTCCTGATCGGCCACCGCGCGATTGGGACATCCTCCAGGCCCAAAACAACTTTCCACCCCAAAACCGCGAGTTTCTTCCTCCATGCTATCCAGAAAGCGCTGCTGGCAGGCTTTGACGTGTTCGATCCGCACTTGGCCGGCGCCTCGCTTTTCAGCCTCCTCCTCCACTCGTTTACGCACCCGCTTGCGGACGAAAAAGGGGACCTTGGACATCGCCGCGTCAGCCTCCCTGCTCCAGTTCATGCGACACTCCTTATTGCCTGTTTTATGACGCTATTTATACATAATCCTGATGGAGTGGCATTGATGTAGGTCAATTGGAATCTATTCTATGGATCTGCTTTGAATGGATAACGGCGATACCTTGAACGCCTTGTCAAAAGACGCGACAGACCGCATGCCTCTGAGCAGAGGTCAAGATTCTTGCGGACGCATATTTTGTTGGACTAGTATGTGAATGTGAAACGGACGGGTCCTGCTAGGCGGAGAGTTCCATCCTATGTTTTTTCTGAGTGTACATAAGATGGTCCGCCTGCTCCAGCAGTTCCTCGATTGTGACGAAGTTTTCAGGATCGCTCACCAACTGGCCGACGCTTACCGAGAGCGTAAAGGAGCTGCGTCCTTCCGCGTTAAACGTCCTGAGATTCTCATTGAGGCGATTAACCAGGCAGTCCGCGTGCTGCTGGCAACAGTCGATGGCGAATACCACGAATTCATCGCCGCCTATCCGGCCTATGATATCAGACTCGCGAAAGGAATTCTTGAGCAGGCGCGAGAGATCGATTAGAGCCTTGTCTCCCTCGCGATGTCCAAAGGTGTCGTTGATCGTTTTAAATCCGTCAATGTCTATAAACAGCACTACTACCCGCTCTCTCCTGCGGTGCGCGATCTTGAGCTGTTGCTCGGCGAGATTCCAGAATCCGCGCCTGTTCAAAAGCCCTGTCAGATCGTCAGTAATCGATAATGACAGTAAATAGCTCTGAAGCCTGCTTCGTTCAATCGCGTAAAGAATTGCGCGGGCCAACGGGTAGTTGAACTCCCCTTTGACTATGTAGTCCTGCGCCCCGGCCTGCACCGCTCTCACGGCAATTTGTTCGTCTTCGACATTGGTGAGAACAATTATGGGAAGATCGGGCGATATACTCCGCAGTCGTTCGATCAGTTCCAGCCCCGATCCATCCGGCAGGTTGAAATCGGTCAACACAATATCGATTTCGTGGTTAATCAGTAGTTCAGACGCTTCAGCGATTGAATTGCACACCCTTAGATAGAAGCTCGGATTCGAATGATGAGACAATCCGTTGGAAATATGCTGTACGTCGTTAGCGTCGGATTCAACGAGCAATACCTTAAGATTATGATTCATAGCAGCCACAGTGAAAACATTGATCCGTAAGTTAAAGTGATAGTTAACGCACTGATATAGATCTTATGCAAAGGTTTTGCCAAAGTTATTTGAATGTAGTGTATTCATCCTTATTTATACTTTTTTTTAATTATATGCAAGAAATCAGAGAAAATATTCCGGAACAATGATTGAAAAAGTTCATTGCCTATGGAACTATAGAATAAGGAATTATGTTGGATGAATAAAAAAGATTATTTGTATGAATTATGGGTGAATGAAGAGAGTATTAGGTAGAAACTCTGATAAGAAAAAGTAATAATCATATAAATATATATTTTTCGCTTACAATTCCAGAATCTTTTTTACCCGAGACGGGTCCAGACGATAGACACTTCCCTTGCCCTGATAAAAACCGTGCGCTTCCACCATATGAATGGAAAGATCGGACCAGACCAGGATCTCGCCGGTTTCAATGTTTTTAAGCTCAATATGGGTCTTGCGATAAAGCCCCGGATGTCCCCATGGACAGGGCAACTTACCTCTGGCGTCATGAATAGTTACCAGGAACTTTTCATCGACGCATACCGGCTCGCCCCAACCCTCCTTGGCCTTTGAAGCCAGCTCCCGTAAACGTTGCGCGATTTGCTCGTGGGTCAAACCAAGGGAATTGATCTCGGCCTGGTCCTCTGTCAGAATCTCTACGAGTTTACGGGTGTCCTTTCCTAGCGGCCCCGCGTGCCAGGGCCGGCAGGAGCCCATTCGATGTTCGACCTCGTCCAATAAAGGGCTTTGAAAAATAGGATACCGTCCCATCTGGACCTCCGTATAAGCTCGTATTAACCGAACTTATCGTAATAGATTAAATTTTCCGGGACGCCTTTCTTTTTGAAAAGTTCTTCCACGGATTCCACCATCATAGGATTTCCGCATATATACACTTCCTTATTATCGCCGGTCTCAACGATTTTATCCAGGACATCGGTTACCCTGCCTGTGGATCCTTGCCAGCCGTCCGACTCCGGCGGTTTGGAGAGTGTCGGTATGAATTCTATATTGGAAGTCCGCTCCTGCAATTGCTTGATTTCATTCATGTACATGAGATCTTCGAGATGACGCGCGCCGAAAACCACTGTGACCTTTCTGTCAATCTTCTGGTCCACGATTTGATAGAGCATGGACATTATGGGAGCCAATCCCGAGCCGGTGGCCACCAGATAAATGTCGTTGTCCGAATCGCGCAAATAGAACTCTCCATAGGGGCCGTTAAAGACGACCTCATCGCCTTCCTTTAGAAAATCATGGATGTAGGTGGTCGCCACGCCCTCCGGCACCCTGGTGATGATCAGGGATATCCCGTTGGGCGCGCTGGTGGCCGAAGCCACCGAATAGGCCCGGTAAACCGGCTCTTCACAGCCCTCGTATTCGGGGATTTCAAATTGGATGAATTGTCCGGCCTTGAACTCAATGGTTTCAGGCTCGATAAGTTGGAGGTTCAGTTCCTTGATGGTTGCGGTAAGGTCGCGCAGGCCCGTTACTTTGGCCTTGAAGGATTTAATAAGAAACAGTTCCGGGGGTATTTCGATCTTCATGTCGCTCCGTACCTTGACCTGGCACGATAATCGAACATTATCTTCCCGTTCCTCCGGCTCAAGGTAGGGCTCTTCAGTAGGCAACAGAGGGCCGCCTCCCTCAAGTATTTTTACCTTGCATAGTCCGCATGTTCCGCGACCGCCGCAGGCTGAGGGCACAAAGATGCCTTCGTCCATAAGGGTTCCCAGCAGCTTGTTGCCGCCTTGCACGTCAAGCTTTCGATCTCCCTCGTTGATCGTAATCTGGCATTCGCCGTAGAAACCGAAATAAGAATCGGCCACCTCCAACAACAAGGCGAGCACGGCTGTAAGTATGCTTAACGCTAAGAGTCCGACCAGAATCGATGTCATCGAGGCGTCCTATTGAATTTGAATCATGCCGGTAAAACCGATGAACGCCATGGCCATAAGACCGGCGATAATCAAGGTAATACCAGGGCCTTCCAGCGGCTTGGGAATGGCCGCGTTTTTTAAACGCTCTCGTATTGCGCCCATGGAAACGATCGCCAGGGTCCAGCCTAGTCCGCCGCCCGCGCCGTAAGCCACGGATTGCAGAAAAGTATAATTCCTGATGATCATGAACAAGGAAACGCCCAGGATGGCGCAGTTGACGGTTATCAAGGGAAGAAATACGCCCAGTATTACATATAACAGCGGAGAAACACGTTCGATCACCATTTCAACCAGCTGCACGAAGGCCGCGATAACCACAATAAAGATGATAAATCGGAAATGGACCAGATTGAACGGTTCCAGGATGTAGTAATAGACAATGTAATTAATGCCGGATGTGCAGGTGAGCACAAAGGTTACCGCCATACCCAAACCAATGGCCGGTTTGACCTCGCGCGAGATGGCCAGAAACGAACATAGCCCCAAAAAATTGGTCAAAAGAATGTTGTTGGTGAAAATGGCCGCGAAAAAAATAATATAAGCGGTGAGGCCTGTTTCCATATCCTGCGGCCCCCCTCTCTAGGCCTTTGCCTTTTCTTCTTTTTCTTTGGGCCCGAAGGATCTGACAAGCCATATCACGGAACCCAGCATGAAAAACGCTCCGGCCGGAGTGACCATGACCGTCCATTTTACAAAATCATCGGGCATAATCTGCATGCCGAACACCGTTCCAAAACCGAGAATTTCTCTGAAAAAGGCCACTGTCAGCAGCACAATGGCGTAGCCGGAACCCGAAGCCAAGCCGTCGAGAAACGATGGCCAGGGAGGATTGTTCCGGGCGAAGCCTTCGCATCTGCCCATGATGATGCAGTTGGTGATGATCAGTCCCACGTAGGGCCCCAAGGCCTCGCTGATATCGGGGAGGTAGGCCTTCAGGAGTATGTCCACCACGATCACATACGAGGCGATGATAAGGGTCTGAACCATCATGCGTATGCGGCCCGGTGTGATAGTTCTCAAAAGCGAAACCGATACATTGGACAGGCTGGTCACAAATATAAGACTCAGGCCCATGATCAGCGTGTTCACCATGAGATTTGTTACGGCGAGCGCTGAGCAAATTCCCAGAATCTGGCGGAAGACGGGATTTTCACTCCACAAGCCGTTGATGAATATCGATTTTGTCGTAAGTTTAGCCATCGCTGGTCTTCTTCTGTGTGGCCGATGAAACTTTGTTCTCTTTCGCTTTTTTGAGCGCGGGGAGGTACTCTCGAATGTCTTTGTTCATAAAGCGAGCCACGGAATCGCTGGTAATGGTGGCGCCGGTTATTCCGTCCACCTCCTGGCCCTTCTTGGCCTTGCCAGGACGAATAATAGTCACGTATTGCTGGCTTTTGCCTTGAGCTTCCAGTTTCAATCCTTTGAATTGGTCCACAAACCAGTTCTCGGTTATGCGCCCCCCAAGACCGGGTGTTTCGTTGTGCCGGTAAAAGGCGACGCCAAGAATTTTGTTCAGCTCCGGATCGACGCCCATCATACCGTAGATAGGACCCCAGAGACCCGCCCCCTGGATGGGAAACGCGTACCCGACCAATGAGGCGTTGTCCTTCTCAAGTCCGCGATAATACGTTAAGTCGTCTATTTTTTCCTTTTTTACCCGTTGTTCAAACAAACGAAGAATATCTTCACCCTTGGCTTGCGGATCGAAGTCGATGTTCATCACGGTCAGGATGACTTTGTCCAGTTTTATTTGCTCATTAAGCGCTATCCGCTGGTTGTTGGCCGCATAGATGCCGCTGACAACGCCTCCCGCCACGAAGGTGATGATGAACATGTAAATGACGGAGAATGAACGGGATTTTTTCATGCCGCCGCCTTGGCTTTTTTACGCCCCTTAAACTCTTTCACGCCGATATCCATGAGAGACGCGAAGACGTTCATTATCAGCGTGGCCCACATGATTCCGGCCGACCATCCGGAGTACCGGCGAATGATCATAACCAGCGCGCCGATGAGGAACCCGTAGATCCACATGGCCGCTTTTTGTTTGGGTCCGGACACGGGCTCCGTAATCACAAAAAATGCTCCGAAGAGGAATGATCCGGCCAGCAGAGCGGAAAGAGGATCGGGGAAGTTGGGGACTCCCGCGGCCCAAAGAGCGGAGCTCATGGCTGCGCCGCCAAGCAGACAGGAAAGGGCCAACCGGTAATTGGCGGACTTTTTATACATAATGTACAGCCCGCCGATCAAAATGAGCCATGCGGCGGTTTCTCCGTACGATCCTGCGACATTGCCGATAAACAGCCGCTCCATGGGAAAGTCGCCGCCGCTTTTGAAAATATCAAGTGGGGTGGCGGTGGAAACAGCGTCGGGCGGAAAGGGGGGCGACCATCTGGCAAAACCTCCCGGAAACCCTGAGAAGGGCTCCACCCACTGGTTGGTCAGCGCTATGGGGAAAGCCAGATACACAAAGCACCGCCCGACCATCGCCGGATTGAAAGGGTTGTGCCCGAATCCGCCAAAGACCATTTTCCCAAATACAACCCCGAAAGCCATTCCAATTATGGCCACATAAAAAGGCGTGGTCGGTGGAAGGCTGAGCGTATAGATGAAGACGGAGACCAGAACGGAGGAAGTAACGGGTTTTCCCTGCCGCAAGGTAAAAGCGCCTTCACAGACCAACCCCACCGCGCCGCAGACGGCCAGCATGACCAGCGAACGCAGCCCGAAAAAATACGCGGCCCCCAATACGCACGGCGCCAGACCGACCAGCACGTTTATCATCATGGGCTGCTTGAGAAATTTTTTCGCTGGCTTTTTCGAGGTTGGTTTCGTGGTTTCTTCAGTCACGGAAATTCAGCTCCAGATGGTTCAAACCGCAGTTACGAAAAACAATCTCTATCTAAGTTGAAAGATGGCTGTCAATTCAAAAGTAATCAAGCGCTTAGACGCCTCAACGGGTATGAAAACGCCCATATCGTAGTTTGCCGGTAAAATGAATAGTATCATGTTTTAGGCAGAATATGGGTGGACGAGCCCAGGAAAACTTCGGCCGCCTCGCCTTCTGTTTCCGAGAGAGTCGGGTGAGCGTGCACGGTCAGACCGACATCTTCGGCCAGCGCGCCCATTTCCACCGCCAGCGTTCCCTCGGCGATAAGCGTTTCAGCGTCCCGCCCCACGATGCCCATTCCGAGCAGCCTGCCGCTGGACGCTTCGATAATCATCTTGGTCATGCCTTCCGGAGCTTCCATGGTTATGGCGCGTCCGGCGAACTTCCACGGAAAACGTGTCACCTTGATTTCAACGCCGTCCTCGCGCGCTTTTTCTTCGGTTAGACCTGTCCAGGCCACCTGCGGATCGGTGTACACCACCGCCGGCAGCGCCCGCACATCGTATTCGCTTGGTTTTCCGGCGATTACCTCGGCCGCCACTTTGCCTTCCTTCATGGCCTTATGCGCCAACATCGCTCCGCCTACGACGTCACCGATGGCGTATATTTTTTCGTCCGCGGTCTTTTGTTGATCATCCGCTTCTACGAAGCCGCGCTTGTTTATTTTCACCTTGGTGTTTTCCAGTCCCAAATCTTCCGTATTGGGCTCGCGACCGACGGCGACCAGCACCCGGTCGAAGCTTTGACTTTTTGGCTCAATTTCGCCATCAAAGGTGACCTCCACCTTATCATTCTGTTCCTTCAATTCCGTAATTTCGGTATGAAAGTGAATACCGGCGAACAGGCCTTCCAGTTTCTTTTGTAGTGGCCGCACCAGATCGAGGTCGGCGCCACGCAGCAGACGTTCGCTGCGGACAATGACATGAGTCTCGCTGCCCAGGGATGCGTATACCGATCCCAGTTCCAGCGCAATGTAACCGCCGCCCACAACCAAAAGCCGCTTGGGTATTTCCGGAATATCAAGCGCTCCCGTGGAATCCATCACGCGCCCGCCCTCTTTGAAGTCGATTCCGCGCTTGGTTGAGGGGCGTGAGCCGCTAGCCAGTATGGCGTGTTTAAACTTGATATGGGTAACGTCGCTGCCTTGCAGCCTGATTGTGCCGGAGTCTTCAAACCTGGCTCTGGCCTGGATAAATTGCACGCCTCTGCGTTCACTGAGCTTCATAAGCCCGTTGGTGAGACGGTCGACTACGCTGTTTTTCCATTTTCGGAGCGCGTCCAGGTCGATGGAGGGTTTTTCAAAGGTGAGTCCCATGTTCTTGGCGATTTTTGTGTCGTGGAGCAATTCCGAGATATGGAGAAAGGCCTTGGACGGGATACAGCCTCGAAACAGGCACACGCCTCCGGGCCGCGGTCCGTCGTCGATCAAGATCACGTCTAGTCCCAAGTCGGCGGCGCGAAATGCGGCCGCATATCCTCCGGGGCCTCCGCCGATGACGGCGACATCCGTTTCCTGTGTAAACTCTCCCATTACCATTGGTCAACTCCTCCGGTTAGACCATCGCCATAAGCAGTTCATCCGGGTCCTGCAAAACCTCTTTCACCTTGTTGACAAAGGCGATGGCGTCCGCGCCGTCCAGAACCCGGTGATCGATGGTGAGCGATATGGGCATCATCAGGCGCGGCGCGATTTCGTGAGCGCCTTCATCGTTATTGATGACAACCGCCTGCATTCTGGCTTGTCCCATGCCCATAATGGCTACTTCAGGATAGTTTATGATGGGATTGAAATGGCCGCCGCCCAAGGGTCCCACATTGGTAATGGTAAACGTGCCGCCTCGCATTTCGTCGATCAACACCTTGCGATTGCGCGTACGTTCAACCAGTTCTGTCAGCTCTATGGATAGTTCAATGACGCTTTTTCGGTCCACATCTCGAATGACCGGTACCACCAGCCCTTCGCCGGTCTGGGCCGCCACGCCGATGTGGTAATATTTCTTCCGCACGATTTCTCCCGCCTTCACGTCCAGGGTGGCGTTGAAATTGGGAAACGCCCGTAAGGCCGTGGCCGCGGCTTTCAGCGCGAATACGGTGACGCTGAGCTTGCCGCCCTTGGCTTCAACTTCCGCCTTATGTTTCTGCCTGAACGCTTCCAGTTTGGTCACATCGATCGAATCGTGACTGGTGACGTGCGGGATCTGGGACCAGGCCAGCGCCATCTGGCGGGCGGTGGCTTTCCGTATGGAGCGTACGGGAATGCGCTCAACTTCGCCCCATTTGGCAAAATCCGGAAGTTCGGGAATGGCGACGCCGGTGGGGCTGAGGGCCAACGAAACTTCCCTTTCCTCCGCCGGGGCTTCCTTTTCCGTGGGCTCTGTAACTGCTGGTTTTTCCTTAGCTTTTACGCCTTCGGCGAAGGAGCGCACGTCTTCGGCGGTTACCAGTCCTTCCGGGCCGCTGGCTGGAATGTCGCGCAAGTCCACGCCCAATTCCCGCGCCAGCCGCCGGGTCGCGGGCGACGCCGGTACCGGGCCCTCCCGTTTTTCAGGCGCTTTAGCCGGAACTTTTTCCTTCTTTTCTTCCGGTTTTGCTTCCGGTTTTTTCTCCTCAGTTTCCGCCGGCTTCCTTTCCGCTTCCTCTGGTTTCCTCTCGGCTTCCTTTTCCGGCTTTTTCCCGGCCGGAGCTTCTTCCGCTTCGGCGCCGTCGCCGCTGAAAATGACCAGCGCGTCGCCCACATGGACGATGTCACCCGGTTCGCATTTTATTGCTTCAATGGAGCCGGTGAACGGCGACGGTATTTCCACGGTGGCCTTGTCGGTTTCCACTTCCATGATGGGGGCGCCTTCCTCGACGCTGTCTCCCACCTTTACCAGTATGGATATAATTTCGCCCTCATGGATGCCTTCACCCAGGTCGGGAAGTTTGAACGATCTGGACATTGTCTTTCCTCTCTTTTACGAACTCAGTATCCGGCGGGCGGCGCGCGTGATCCGCTGCGCGTCGGGCAGGTAAGCGTTTTCACGGGCAAACAGAGGGATTACCACATCGTAGCCGGTGACCCGCGCAATGGGCGCTTCAAGGTAGAAAAACGATTTCTCCATGATCCTGCTTATGATTTCCGCCCCCGCGCCAAAGCTGCGCGGGGCTTCATGGACGATGACCGCCCGCCCGGTTTTTTTCACCGATTTGGTGAACAGCTCGTCATCCAGCGGGGAAATGGTCATCAGATCGATGACCTCGGCCTCCACGCCGTCTTTTTCCTTCAATATTTCAGCCGCTTCCATGGTGGGGCGCATCATGGCGCCGTAGGAGATCATGGTCAGGTCCTTGCCTTCGCGGGCCAGATGTGATTTCCCCAGAGGCAGCGTCTCCTCTTCCTCCGGGACTTCCTCCCTGAAGGCGCGATAGAGGGCCTTGCCTTCGAAAAAGATAACCGGGTCCGGGTCCTGGATGGCGCTGGCCAGCAGCGCGCGGGCGTTGCGGGGTCCCGAAGGGATGACCATCTTCAGGCCCGGTATGTGGGCGTAAAAGGCTTCCCGGCTTTCGGAGTGGTGCTCGAGGGCCCTGACGCCGCCGCCGTAGGGGCAGCGCAGCACCATGGGGACGGTGAATCTTCCCTGCGACCGCCACCGCATGCGCGAGGCGTGGCTTTCGATCTGGTGAAAGCTGAAATAGGAAAACCCGGAAAACTGGATTTCGCACACCGGTTTGAGGCCGTACACGGCCATGCCTATGGACATGCCCGCGATTCCCGATTCGGCCAGGGGCGTGTCAATGACCCGTTCCGGCCCGAATTTGTCCAGAAGTTCGTCCGTGACGCGGAACACGCCGCCGTCGCGGCCCACGTCCTCGCCCAGGATCACCACGCTGTCGTCCTTTTCCATCTGCTGACGGAGCGCCAGGTTGAGCGCCTGCACCATAGTCATCTTAGCCATTGTCCGCCTCCCGCGCGCTATCTTTCAGATCCCGCGCCAGCTCCTCTTTTTGCGCCTCCAGGGCCGGCGGCGTGTCTGCCATGACATGGGAGAACATGTCCATGGGGTCTCCCAGTTCTTTCATCTTCTTTTCCGCGGCTTTTACCGATTCCTGGATTTCCGCCTTCAGTTCCTCTTCCAGCGAGGCTATTTTCTTATCCGTCAGCAGCTTCTTGGTTTTCAGGTATTTCTGGAACCGCTCCAAGGGGTCCCGCTTGGCCCATTCGCCCACTTCCTCGTCGGTCCGGTACCGTTTGGGGTCGTCCGCCGTGGTGTGCACGGACATGCGGTAGGTGACGCATTCTATCAGGGTGGGGCCTTCGCCGGACCGGGCCCGCTTTTCCGCTTCCTGAGCCGCCACGCGCACGGCCAGCGCGTCGTTGCCGTCCACCTGCACGCCCGGAATGCCGTAGGCCAGCGCTTTTTGCGCCAGGGTCTGGGCTCGGGTCTGGTTTTTGCGCGGTACCGAAATGGCCCAATGGTTGTTCTGGCACACGAAAATCACCGGGAGTTGAAACACGCCCGCAAAGTTCAGGGCTTCGTGAAAGTCGCCTTCGCTAGTGGCCCCGTCGCCGAAAAAGACCATGGCCAGGTCGTCCTTTTTGCGGTACTTCATGCCGTAGGCGATACCCACCGCGTGCAGGGTCTGCGACCCCACCGGGACCGCCACGGGCAGGTTGTTCTGACCCTCGGGTATCTTGTTTCCTTCGCTGAACCCGGCGTAGGCCAGCAAGATCCCTTCCATGGTGGCGCCTCTCCACAGGAACGCCACGGCTTCGCGAAAGGACGGCACAAACCAGTCCGAATCCCGCATGATGGACACCGCGCCCAGCTGCGACGCTTCCTGCCCCTTGGTGGGGGCGAAGGTGCCGATGCGGCCCTGACGCTGCAGGCTCAGGATCTGCGCGTCAAAAAGCCGGCCCAGAAACATATAACGATGAATTTTCAGCAGTTCATCGTCCGGTATATCGGGCTCGAGGCCTTTATCCAGCTCGCCGTTCTCATCGAGAACCGAGATATAATCGATGTGATAAGGAAGTTCGATTTCAGTACGTGGCATTAAGGTTCTCCTTTAATCCAAAGCCAACGGTATTGTTGGAAGAAGACCCTGAAATAGGGCGGCTTGAAAGCGCGCGCCGGACTCGACCGCGCCGTAAACCGGTAGCTGATCCGTTTTTACCCACGCGTCGCGGGCGACAACGTGTCATAATACTATAACAGCTTCTGCTGGCCTTGTGTAAAGATTCCATGCATTTTTTGGGCGGCGCCCCCCGCGAATGGCGGCATCCGCGAGACGCGCCAAAGACCCGCCTTAAACACATATGAAACGCGGCGCCGGGAGACATCATGATTACCATATACCTGAAGCGCGTCGAGTAAACCCACGGAACCGAATTTGAGGGATTTATGGCGTTCAATTACGGGATTTACCCTATCGGGCGTCCGCGCTGAACGAAAGGAGGCCGACCATGCCGTTTACCAACGAACCGTGGCTGGATTTTTCGCAAGCGGCCGACAACGGCCGTATCGACAAGGCCCTTCAAGACCTGTCTCCTTTTCTGGGAAAAACCTATCCGCTGATCATCGACGGGCGTGAGGAAACCGCGTCCCAAACCCTGCAATCAATCAATCCGTCGCGTCTGTCCGAAGTGGTGGGAACCGTCTCCCAGGCCGACGAAAACCTGGTGGACCACGCCGTTGACGCCGCGCTCAAGGCGTTTGACCGATGGCGGTTCACCGCCCCCGAGGAACGGGCCGACTATCTGCGGCGGGTGGCCGCTGAAATCCGGAAGCGGCGGGATTTCTTCACCGCGCTGGTCATCAAGGAGGCCGGGAAAAACCGGGCCGAAGCCGACGGGGACGTGTGCGAGGCCATCGATTTTCTGGAGTTTTACGCGCACGAAATGATCCGGCTGGGAACGCCCTACCAGACCCAGGACTATCCCGGCGAAGTCAACCAGGCCGCCTACATATCGCGCGGCGTGGCCGCGGTGATCGCGCCCTGGAACTTTCCCCTGGCCATCCTCACCGGCATGACCGCCGCCGCTCTGGTTACCGGCAATACCGTGGTCATGAAACCGGCCAGCCAGACCCCGGTGATCGGGTATCATCTCATCGAACTGTTCCAGCGCGCCGGTCTGCCTCCGGGAGCGCTCAACCTGGTGGTAGGCCCCGGCGATTCCGTGGGCCAACGGCTGGCAGCCAGCCCCAAGGTGTCCCTGGTCGCCTTTACCGGCTCCAAGGACGTGGGACTGCAAATCGTCAAACTGGCCGGGGAAACACACGAAGGCCAGCGGCAGGTCAAACGGGTCATCGGCGAGTTCGGCGGCAAGAACGCCGTCATCGTGGATGAAACCGCCGATCTTCAAGCCGCCGCCCAGGGGATCGCCGCCTCGGCCTACGGCTACACCGGACAGAAATGTTCGGCCGCGTCCCGCGTCATCGCCCTTCCCAAGGTGTACAAAGAAGTCCTGGAACGGGTGGTCGAACAAACCAAACAGGTCAAAATAGGCCCGGCCGAAGACCGGGAAACCTTCATGGGGCCGGTCATCAGCAGGGAGCAGCTGGACAAGATCAAACGCTACATCGAAATCGGCAAAGGGGAGGGCGCCGTGGCCCTGGAAATTCCCGCTCCCGACCTCGACGGCCATTTCATCGGCCCGATGGTCTTTTCCGACGTGCCCCCCGACGCGCGGATCGCGCGGGAAGAAATCTTCGGCCCGGTGGTGTCGTTTATCAAGGCCAGGGACCTGGATGAAGCCCTGCGGATCGCCAATTCCACGCCCTACGCCCTGACCGGCGGTATCTATTCCCGAAACCGCAACAGCATCGAACGATTCAAACGCGAAATCGACGCGGGCAACCGCTACGTCAACCGCAAAATCACCGGCTCCATCGTGCAGCGCCAGCCCTTCGGCGGCTATAAAATGTCCGGCGTGGGCTCCAAAGCCGGCGGCCGCGATTACCTGCCCCAGTTCATGATCCCGGTGTCCATCGCCGAATATACGGGGTAGAGGAGACGTGCTTTAAAGAAATGAAAAGCAAAGAAAAACAAGGAATAGTAAGTAAAAGCAAGCAAAAGAATGGAAAAGCAATGCGGGGGATTCTCATCCCCCGCGCCCCCGGTGGATATAAAATTTCCCTCCCTTGACGGGAGGGATAAAGGGAGGGCGCCATAACATCCTTTATCCCCTTCTCCCACCGGGAGAAGGCCGGGATGAGGGCCATAAAAACCAGACCCAGCGACCGTGTTTATTCCTCGTTATACCCCTCCTACGACCTGATCGGGGGGTCCACCGGGGTATCCAGAATAGGAATCAGAGCTTATCGGAGTGTCCAGATTACACAGCGAGAATCGGTCTTGATCAGAAACAACGAAAAGTGCTGCGAGGGATATTCATCCCTCGCGCCCCGTAACTTGTGCTTTACGGTGCTGGGGTAAGAAAACTGATGTGATCAGCCATGTCTAGCTCTAGGATATTTCAGAGAGGCTCACCATCGATAGCAAATCTTCAGGAGGTTCTCCTATCTCAAAAAGATCACCATACGGTATTAAAGGCCCGATTTTGCAAGTAACCCCTTTCCCATTGCGATTTAGTCGCTCATTTGTGAAAACAGTCATTTCCCATGCCAGCTCACTGTCGCCGATGGGAAGCGATGTCCGAGTACTCTGCGGAAGGAGGGCTAGGACGATTAGTAAGCCTTTGTTTCTCTGCGACCCTCCTTGGGCCGTTGGGATAAGGCACTGCGCAGGACTGATCTGTGTGCGAGCAGAAAATGACAGTGAGGTAAAAGGGTTCCGATCTTGAAGAAATTCAGGGGTCTCTGGGTTGAAAGACGCCAACTTAGGAAGGATGGCGATTTTTCCTCCCGACTTTTTCTGTATCATTTTCTCAAGGTGGTAATGTCCAGGAATACCTTGCAGAGTAAGGTCGACACAATCCTTTGGATAGCTCACTTCAACTATCGCCGCAGAAGCTTGAAGCAGGTTCGAATTAATAGCTACCAACATCTTGAAAGCTTCTTTCATGCCAAATCTTATCAGGTATAAAAGAGACTTATCTTGTAGGTAAAAGTGTAAATCGAAAAGAAAACTTGAACTTTTGCGTCTCCTTAAACTTGAAATCTGATGTAGCACTGCAGACGCTCCAAGTTGCTGAATTAGATGAATTTGTCGGTCTGATTCTGCGGTCAATATGTTTTTTAGCTGCTCTATCATGTCCCACAATTCTGGCTTGTACATCAGTGGGTTTGGATTGTCCAATAGCGTATCAAGAATCTCCTTAGGCGTGGTAGGCTGTTTGCCTTTTACAAGAGGTCCCCACCAAAATTCCTTGTCCCGCCTCTTGCTCGCGACTTCAGGATCACGGCCTCGAGAGCGTGTAATTTCGTAGGCCATTTTATTAGTAGTACTAGATTTGCTGAATTCTTTAAAATCGTCTAGCCACAATGTCGTAATAACAAATCCTAGAACATTCCCGGTAGCGACAGCTATCTCCTCACACGAAGCCATTGTTTCTCTGAGGTAATCTAGTTCATTTTTCAGATATGATATAAACCTATCTGCCTCTTTACCTGCTAAAGCCCCAGATGCGAACCCATGTAATGGTAAGTACATCTCTACGCCATGCAAGGCAAGTTTTTCTACCAGTCCGGGCACGTACTTTTCGACGGTCTTTGGAACTACAACGTGACGACCAAGGAGTTTCTGGGCTGACAGCAACCCCAAAAAAGTCCTGTCCATTTCTTCCGTAGATGGTTTTCTACTGAAGAATCGCATGTATAGAATGTTTTGGGGTTCATCAATAACTAAAATTCGCCAGATAGGGTTAGCAGGTTTGCTTTTCTGATATTTTATTCGTCCTGACTTGAGTTGGTGATAATGAGGCGATGTACCGACCAGCAATTTGATTGGATCAAGCATTTAAATACTCACATTTTCCTGGCGTCAGTAGTATGAGCTGCAATATAGAGGAACGCCCCAAGAAGCAAAACGTTAGTGGTTCTCGTGTCGATCCAACCCCAGGATCTCTCGAAAGTCCATTTCCAAGCTCTTAAGCAACGGAGGGATTTCATCACGGCAACTCCTATAAGCTTATTTCCAAAGTCCAGTTTGGTCCGCTGTGTATTCAAAAGGTCTGGTAGGGTGGGTAGAGTGCAACGAAACCCACCACTCGCGTTGTAGTGTGCAGCTCATTTAAACATCAACATCTAAAGCAAGTCTCACCAAGACAATTCCGCATGTAAGACCCGCGCCAAGAACTAGTGATAATGATTTATTTTTACCGTTCCTCGATAGATTTCGCTAGCCGCACTAGCCACCATGTAATAAAATTATAAAAAAATAGTATTAATATGAGCAATTATTTTTTAGCTGTCGACATATTTCTGAATATTTGTGCCAAAATAAATTAATAAGATCAATAATAAGATGGCTTTTCAAGACCACACCTAAATCTATCATCTCATTTATCATAACAGTGGGAACTAATGACGTTGGTGCAGGACCGATTTCAACGGTTCCTAATTCTGTTCTAAAAAAAACACCTGATAATATTCCAATAAGCTTTATCTGCGGCTTCGAAGTGGAAATTGCATCGATCGATTGATTCAAAGGGTCTTTGTATAAAAATACCGGGCTCCCACTTGACCCAGGAAACACGGATGCATCAATTAAAAATGTAGGGTAGCCGTCGTAATCTAACTGAATTGGTGTTGCACTTGTTCCACGTCGCACGATAGGAGTGTAATGTTTTCTATCAAATATGCCATTTGGATATCCTATAAAAATAACAGTCTCTACAGCGTCAAGTTGGCTGATTTCATTCTCTTGTGGGATAATTTCTGTCGATACCTTTTCGTAAAACGCCTTTATATTGCTCCCTTTTCCTTTCTCAATTAAATCAAGTTGCCAAGTCAAAGGCATGATCGCAAGGTCTACATCTTCCGAAGGGTATCCTATCCATCCTAGGGAGAAAAAATCTGATTTGATAAAGAATGGTTTTCCTAAAAACGGCTTATTATCCTTCATTTCGGTAAAGTACATACAGCAGCCAAATGCATCCTCAATTACATGTTTGTTGCTAACAAGGAAAAGCTCTTCGCCATGCCCAGGGAAATTGTGTGATAGTATAAAGCTCGTGCCAACGCCAACATGATTTTGATGTTTATCGTAGGTTTCCAACCTTACGGTATTGAATAAAAGGTGTTGGAGTGCCGTTCTTACTTCCATATGTTTATTTATCCTGCCTTTGGTGCAACGAAATGATCTCTGTTATAAAAGAAGAGCTTATTATGGCTCGTAAAGTGGGCAGGATGAAACAAAACCCACCACTAGCGTTTATTGTTTGCTGTTCATATCCAAACATCAAAGGCTGAAGCAATCCTCGCCACACCGATCTCCGAAGGTAAAACCTGCGCCATGTGACGATCACAACGGTTGATAATTGGTGTTATTAGGTGGATTTCGTTTCACTCTACCCACCCTACATGGCGTATATGCTGCTGTTGCTGAAACTACTTTCATTAGTCACTTTGCATGAATTGTTAAATGTCTATATATAACATGAGAAAAAAGAAATAAACAACTAAATTTAATAAAATCATTTGCAGGCAATAGAGTGAAAAGGGTGGTGGCGTTTATATTTATAAATCAGAGCGTGAAAAGAGGCATGGCGATACTACAAAGTGGATTTGACAATAAATTGGGGGACTGCGGAGCAGGAATTCTGGATTCCGCGATCGAGACGCGGAATGACGGGGTGAGGGGCCTCTGTGCCGATGGTGTTGGGTTGGCGCGCGTAGGCGGACGCCGGGCCGTGTTCAAAGTGACGTATTTTCAACCTCCTCTGACCCCTCCCACCAAGGGAGAGGAATGTCAACCGGGGGCGCGCCGCGCAGATGGCGGGGTCCATGAGGCGTGAAAATCCCCCGCATTGCTTTTCTTTTCAACTAATCAAGACCTCTTGTCGCTTCGCGACCTGGACAACAAGTTGTCCAGGCCACCCGGAGATGGAGTGTATTGTCATGTTTTGATTTATTAGGAATTTTGAGGTGTGGCCGAGGGAGGACATAAAGTCCTCCCCTACGTTAGAGCGGCTCAATATTGAACGTAGGGGCGGGGTTTATCCCCGCCCGCTGGATGCGACGGACGGTCTGAAGTTTGACGGACCTCACCCTCCTCTGGCCCCTCCCGTCAAGGGAGGGGAATCTTATGTCTACGGGGGTGTGGGGGATGAAAATCCCCCGCATTGCTTTTTTCTTTTCCTGTTCTTTCTATTCCTACTTTGGTTTGCTACCCAGTTCCTTTTCGATTTCCCGTTTGATGGTGTTGATGTACTTGGTGACGGTGATCTCCTTGGGGCAGGCGCGGGTGCATTCGAACTGGTTTTCGCAGGCCCAGGCGCCGTTATCGTAATCCACGGCCTGGAGGCGTTCGGTTTTGCGGTTGTCGCGGGAATCGAAGATAAAGCGGAAGGCCCATACCAGGGGGGCGGGGCCCAGGAATTCGTGATTGTCGTTGTACACCGGACAGGCGCCCATGCAGCAGGCGCACAGGATGCAGCGTATGGCGATGTCCAGTTTCTTGCTGTCGGCCGGGTCTTGCAGGGTTTCCTTTTCACCGGGCTCGTGGTCCGAAATGAGGTAGGGGCGCACGGATTCGATTTTCTTGTAGAACGGCTCCAGGTCCACGATGAGGTCTTTCTGGACCTTGAAACCGGGGAGCGGTTCGACCGTGATTACGTCGGTATCGTAATCCTTGACCAGCTTCTGGCAGGACAAGCCGCACTTGCCGTTGATCCTGAGGGCGTCGGAGCCGCATATGCCGTGGGCGCAGGACCAGCGGAAGGCCAGGGTCCCGTCCTGTTCCCATTTGATCTTGTTGAGGCAGTCCAGGATGCGGTCGTGGGGGTCGGCGGCGACGGTGTATTCCTGAATGTGGGGCTTGTCGTCGGTTTCGGGATTGTAGCGGGTTATCTTGAAACGTATATCCATTAGTAGACCCTCGGCTTGGGTTGGAAGCGGGTGACGGTCACCGGTTTGTAGAAGATGCGGGAGCCGTTTCCGGTCTTTTGAATCATGGTGTGTTTGAGCCAGTTTTTGTCGTCGCGTTCGGGGAAGTCTTCCCGGTAGTGGGCGCCCCGGCTTTCGGTGCGGGCCAGGGCCGATTGGGCGATAGCTTCGGCCAGGGTGAGCATGGATTCCAGGTCCAGGGCTTCCTGCAGTTCGGTGTTGAAGCGGTTTCCCTTGTTGTCGATAACCACCTGATCGTAGCGTTCACGCAGGGTCTGGATTTCCTCCAGCGCTCCGGTCAATGACTGTTCGTCCCGGAACACCGAGGCCTTGTCGGTCATGACTTCGCGCATGCGGGAACGGATCGCCGCCACGCGCTCGCCGGAGGCGCGGTTTTTTATGGCGTCTATTTTTTCCGCGGAACGGGCCTGGGGTTGACGGGGAAGGGTGACGAAATCCAGCCTGGGCAGCTCTTCCAGAATGGTCTGACCGGCGCGGCGGCCGAAGACCACCAGATCCAGCAGCGAGTTGCAGCCCAGGCGGTTGGCGCCGTGGATGGACAGGCAGGAACATTCTCCGGCGGCGTACAGGCCGGGAACGGCGTCGCCGTCTTCCTTGAGGACCCGGCCGTGGGCGCCCACGGGGATGCCGCCCATCATGTAGTGACAGGTGGGGGCCACGGGGATGGGCTTTTCCGACGTGTCGATGCCCACATACAGCTTTACGAACGAGGATATTTCGGAGAGTTTTTCGGCCAGCCGGTCCTTGCCCAGGTGGGTGAGGTCCAGGTGGACGTAGTCCTTGCCGTCGATGCCGCGGCCTTCCCGTATTTCGGTGTCGATGGCGCGCGAAACCACGTCACGCGCGGCCAGGTCCTTGATGGTGGGGGCGTATTTTTCCATGAAGCGGTCGCCGTTTTTGTTGCGCAGGATTCCGCCTTCGCCGCGGGCGGCTTCGCTTATGAGCACGCCCATGCCGTAGATCCCGGTGGGGTGGAACTGTACGAATTCCAGGTCTTCCAGCGGAAACCCCGCGCGATACACCAGGCTGGCGCCTTCGCCGGTATTGGCGAAGCAGTTGGACGTGGTTTTGTACACCATGCCGAAGCCGCCGGTGGCGATGAGCACGATCTTGCTATGCAGTATGTGCAGCTCGCCCGTGGCCAGTTCCCAGACCACCAGCCCGCAGACCTGTCCCTGTTCAATGATGAGGTCGACCACCTGGAATTCGGGGTAGGTCTTGATCCCTTTCCTGACCGAGGCCCCGTACAGGGTGTCCAAAATGACGCGGCCCGTGCGGTCGGCGGCGTGGCAGGCCCGCTTGACCGCGGCCTTGCCGAATTCGCTGGTGTGGCCGCCAAAGGCCCGCTGGGCGATTTTTCCTTCAGAGGTGCGGTTGAACGGCACGCCCAGGTGTTCCAGTTCGTACACGGCTCTCGGCGCGTCCTGCGCCAGAATTTCGGCTATGTCCTGGTCGGTGAGGTAGTCTCCGCCCTTGACGGTGTCGTACATGTGCCATTCCCAGTTGTCGGGCTCCTCGTTGCCCAGCGAAGCGGCGATCCCGCCCTGGGCCGCGCCGGAATGGGACCGGGTGGGATAGACCTTGGTGATGATGGCCACGTCGGCCTTTCCGGCCAGCTCCAGAGCAGCGCGCAGCCCGGCCAGACCCGCGCCGATGATGAGAACGTCGTGTTTGAAGGTAGACATGGATTATTGGTCCTCTCTGTGGTTGCGGGAGGGAATTGAAAGGCGGCGCCGGAGGCCGGGCCGCCTTGTTGATCGCGGGACGCGGACGGAGGGTCAGCTCCGGTCGTCCATGGGGTTATACACGCATCCCATGAGACCGCAGTAGTTGCCCACGTATTCGGCCTTGGGACGGTACAGCGCCGGCTTGCCCTGCGCCTCGCCGAATTTTTCTTCAATGACGTGCGCGCACCAGCCGGAGACGCGGGAAATGGCGAAAATGGGGGTCATGATGTCGCGGGGTATGCCCATGACGTGATACACCGACGCGGAGTAGAAATCCACGTTGGGTTTCAGGTCTTCCTTGCCGCGTTTTTCGAATTCGGCCAGCACGGTTTCTTCGATCTGGGTGGAAAGCTTGTACCACTGCGACTGCCCGGTTTTTTCTCCCAGACGTTCGCTCATTTTCTTGAGCACCTTGGCGCGGGGGTCCATGGTCTTGTACACGGCGTGGCCCACGCCCATGATGCGCTGTCCGGCGTCCAGCTGTTTCAGCACCCAGCCGGGGATGTCGGGCTTGCCTTCCAGATCCATGAGCATGCCCATGACCGCGGCGTTGGCTCCCCCGTGCAGGCTGCCCGAAAGCGCGCCCACACCGGCGGAGACTCCCGCGTACATATGGGCCCGCGTGGAAACCACCTCCCGGCAGGCGAAGGTGGAGGCGTTAAAGGTGTGGTCCGCGTGCAGCACCAGACAGATATCCAGGTCCTTGGCCACTTCGGGGTCGGGTTTTTCTCCGGTCATCTGCAGGAGGAAATTGTCCGCGTGGCCGAGCGAGCTGTCCGGCGCAACCGGTTCCCTGCCCTGGCGGATGCGATGCCAGGCGGCCACCACGGCGGGAACGCCCGCGATGAGCCGGATGGCCTTGCGTACGTTGGCTTCGCGCGAATCGTCGGCGATGTCGGGATCAACGGTGGCCAGCAGGGGAATGGCCCCCTGCAGCACGTCCATGGGGTTGGCGTCAGAAGGCAGGCGTTTGAAACAATCGTAGATAAAGCCGGGAAGCTCCCGCGCGGCCACCACCCGGGCGGTAAAGTCCGCGAGTTCCCGCTTGCCGGGCAGTTCGCCGTTGAGCAGCAGGTAGGCCGTTTCCATAAAGGTGGAGCGCTCCGCCAGTTCTTCGATCCGGTATCCCCGGTAGATCAGCACGCCCTTGGTTCCGTCGATAAAACTGATTTTGGTATCGGCGACGGTGACGCCTCGCAGACCGATGTTTTTAACCGTAACCGCTTCAGCCATGATTCAGCTCCCTTTCATTCCTCAGGTAAGGCTAGTTTTTCAGTTCGGATTTCACCTCGTTCAGGATGCTGCCGGCCAGAATGGCGCCCCGCTGGCGGCCGGAAATGTCCAAAAGGGTCATGATGGTCTTTCCGCCGCATTCCACGGGAATTTCGGTGTCGCCCTGTTGGAGACGCTTGCGGATTTCGGGGAACACGAGCGTCTGGCCGTCCTGAATCAGATCGTAGTCGTCGGGGTTTTTAAAGGTCAGCGGCAGTATGCCGAAATTGCACAGATTGGCTTTATGAATGCGCGCGAAACTCTTGGCGATCTTGGCCCGCACGCCCAGATAGCGGGGCGCCAGGGCCGCGTGTTCGCGGCTGGACCCCTGCCCGTAATTTTCCCCGCCCACCACAGCGGACGCTTTCTGCTTTTTGCAGACTTCATGGAAACCGGGCTTGAGGTCGGAAAACACGAATTCGCTGATGGCTTCGATGTTGGAGCGCAGCGGCAGCACCTTGGACCCCGCGGGCATGATCCCGTCGGTGCTGATGTTGTCGCCCACCTTGATGGCCACCTGCGCGGTCAGGGTGTCCGGCAGGGGATCGAAATGGGGCAGGGACTTGATGTTGGGGCCGCGCAGGATTTCCGTGTTCCGCCATTCCTTGTTGGGGAAGATGAACCCGCCGGTGTCCACCACGTATTTTTCCGGGTCCTTGATGCGGGGATAGTCCATTTCCCTGCCCAGGTCGCGGGGATCGGTGATGACTCCCTTGAGGGCGGCCGCGGCGGCGGTTTCGGGCGAACAGAGGTAGACCTGGTCGTTTTTAGTCCCGGAGCGGCCGGGGAAGTTGCGCGGGAAGGTCCTTAGACTCACCTGGCCCGTGCCCGGCGCCTGTCCCATGCCGATGCAGCCCAGACAGCCCGATTCATGGACGCGGGCCCCGGCCCGCAGCAGCAGCAGAAAGCCGTTGTTGTGGGCCACGTTTTCGATGACCTGGGCGCTGCCGGGGTTGATGTGCAGGGACGTGTCGTCGGCGTGGCGGCGTCCCTTCATGATTTCCGCCACCACCATGAGGTCGCGGTAGGACGAATTCACGCTGCTGCCCACGATGGTCTGATGGACCTTGAGGCCGGCCACTTCGCGCACGGTCTTGACGTTGCCGGGCGACGACGGGCAGGCGATGAGCGGCTCCAGCTTGCTCAGGTCGATCTCGGCGTCTTCGTCGTAGGTCGCGCCCTCGTCGGCCTTGAGTTCCACCCAGGCGTCGCCGCGTCCCTGGGCTTCCAGGTACTGGCGGGTGCGTTCGTCCGAAGGAAACACCGTGCTGGTGGCGCCCAGTTCGGTGCCCATGTTGCCGATGGTTTCACGGTCGGTGGCCGACAGGCTGGCTACGCCGGGGCCGTAGTATTCAATGATCTTGCCCACGCAGCCTTTGACGTCGTAGCGCCGCAGCATCTCCAGAATAACGTCCTTGGCGCTCACCCAGTCGGGGAGCTCCCCAATGAGTTTGACCCCGAAGATTTTGGGACAGGGGATGTGATAGGGCTGTCCGGCCATGGCCAGGGCCACGTCCAGGCCTCCCGCGCCGATCCCCATCATGGAAACACCCGCCGCGCCGGGGGTATGGCTGTCCGATCCGATGATGGTCTTGCCGGGGACGCCGAACCGCTCCATGTGCACCTGATGCGACACGCCGTTGCCCGGCTGGCTGAAATGAACGCCGAAGCGCATGGCGGCGGTGCGCAGGAATTCGTGATCGTCCGCGTTCTTGTTGTCGGTCTGCAGGATATTGTGATCCACGTATTGAGCCGCCAGTTCGCACTTGACCGAGTCCAGTCCCAGCGCTTCGAACTCCAGCATGGCCATGGTCCCGGTGGCGTCCTGCAGCAGGCAATGATCCATTCTTATGGCTATTTCGGTTCCGGGGCTGCACGCGCCGCCGGTCATGTGGGCTTTCAAAATTTTGTTGGCTAAATTGTCAGGCATGAGATCCTCCACTTCATAAGCTCTATAGTATCACCGAACGTCAGGCTCTTCTCTAATAATTAAGGCGTCCCGCCGCTTTTTTTATAAATGAGCGCCCGCCGGGACAGGAAAAAAACAGGCGTTCCGATAACGCCCGCTGAACAACGATTTTCCGTTTTCATCACAGAAACAATATGATAGCGTAAATCTCCCGCGCTGACAACGCGGAGGTTTCAGAATCGCGACAAAAACGCTTACCCGGCCATGGCCAATGGGAGATAGATCCATATGACGTTCAACCCACCCCCATACACACCTCCTGATTTCAACAAACCGCCTCTGTCCGGCGCGCCAATAGCCCGGTTCGCCGAAGCGCCCGCGGACGGCGTCGCGCCCGAAAACTACCACGCCACCTCGGTGTTTCCCGAATATTTTCAGCTCGAAAAAGGAGCCTGGGTCATCCTCAGGGAATCCCGCATGGATTGCGTGGCGGTCCTGCGGGACAACGGCGAACTGGAAGTAACCGAGTTCCGCCGGCTTAAAAAGGGCGACAGGGTGGCCGTGGGCCGGGGCGAAGACGGCGAGGACGGTATCTACGTGCACACCGAGGCCTTTGCCGTGTCCAACGCCACGGACAAGTTTGCCTTCCGCACCAGGGCGTCCCGGGAAACGTCGTTTTCCATCGACTATGACGAACTGTACGAACTGCTTCCCCACGAACGGGAGCATGGGTTTATCCTGTGGGTCATGGGTCCGGCGGTAGTCTTTGACCGGGACGCCCGGAACGCCTTCGTGTCGCTGGTCCAGCGGGGATACGTCAACGCGCTGTTCGCCGGCAACGCCCTGGCCACGCACGACGTGGAGGGCGCGCTATACCACACCGGTCTGGGCCAGGACATCTACACCAAGAAGAGCATCCCCCTGGGGCATTACCACCATCTGGACACCCTGAACGCCATCAGAAGCGTGGGATCGCTCAAACAGGCCGTGGCCGCAAGCGCGGTCAGGGATGGGGTCATCAACGCCCTGATCAACGCCGACATACCCTTTGTGCTGGCGGGTTCCATTCGCGACGACGGCCCCATGCCCGAGGTGGTGGGAAACGCGTACGAGGCGCAGGACCGCATGCGCGTGTACGCGCGCAAGGCCACCACGGTAATCGCGCTGGCCACCCAGCTCCACTCCATCGCCACCGGGAACATGACGCCTTCCTACCAGGTAACCAAGGACGGTGGCGTCCGTCCGGTCTATTTCTTTTGTGTGGATATGAGTGAGTTCGCGGTGAACAAGTTGGCCGACCGCGGCTCACTGACCGCGCGATCCATCCTGACCAACGCCCAGGATTTCATGGTGACGCTGGAGCGGGGGTTGAGGCCATGACCGGCGCTTTTTGTCCGGAAAGGGACGAGATTCCTCACGGCCCTGCGAATGAGCGGGCCGGCGTATGCTTTCCGCGCCGAGGGGTGGTGTTTTCGGAATTGCCGTAATGAATAACAAAAGCCGGGCGGTTGCGCCCGGCTATTGTCGCTTTTCATTCTTTGATCCGGCTAGTGGGCGGACTGTCTCCTCCGCAGATAATAAAAGGCGATTAAGCTGACCATGAGGACGAACGCGACCATTCCCCAGGGCGCCATCACCGGTATAGGAATAGCCTCGGACAAAGAAAAGATTGTTATTCCCACGGGAAACGAGCTGTCCGTCTCCAGAGCGGCCACCTCAAAGGTTTGCAGATCGACCAGGCTCACGTTTCTGCTGACGCCCGGGATCCCCAAATCTTCATTTTCCTCCCCAAAAATATTGGCGTTTCCCACAAGGGCATAGCGGCCGTCGGGGGTGATGGCGAGCGTGTCAACACCAAAAAATTGACCGATTATATTGGAGAGAAGGTCGGCGGCCCCGGCTGTCCCTATGGAAACCTCGCCCGGACCGGTGATGTTCAGCACGGAGAGCTGGTCCGGGTTAAAGGAAATCAGGGTTTCTCCGTCATAGTCATCGGGAACTTGTGATGTGACATAGGCCCGACTGCCGTCCGGCGAAAAAGCGATGGACTGATTACCTCCGGCCGCCAACTGTACGCCGCCTTCTCCGATACGGTGGCAAGTGCTTGGATCGCCCACCGGATCATCCACGTAGCCGCTCGGAAGACCTTCCAGGAAGAAAGGATTGCCGGGCTCCACGGCCCCCGCGCCGGTGATGCGCAGGACCCAGACGGAGCCGCAAAAGGAGGCGGCCACGATGGCCGTGGCCCCGTTGGGGGAAATGGCGATGTTTAACGGCCAGCCTCTATAAGCCTGACAAACGGGAGGGGTTGACGGGTCCATGTCGTTGTCAACGAGCGGCTCGGAGCACAGCGTGACGCTCTGGAGGGACTCAATGCCGTCTTTGGCGGCGTTTATAAGCCCGTAGTGGATTTTGCCGTTAACGTAGTCCGCGAAAAGGACCGTGCGGCCATTCGGCGTGACGGCCACCGCCTGAGCGCTCGCTGCAACGGGCGCCGTTAGTGGATCTCCGTCATGATCGACTTCCAATGGCGCAAGCGCATTCAAGGTAAAGGTGGCCAGATCAATCATGGCCACATTAGTGGCAAAATTTCCGTCCGTCACCAACGCCAAACTGCCGTCGCCGGTTACGGCAATATCTTCGGCGAGCATACCGATGTCGAGAGATCCTTCCAGGATGGGGTTGCGGGGGTCCTCCAGGTTGATTTTAAAAATGAGCGAATCACCGAAATCCGACACCAACGCATAAGCAGAGCCCGGAATCGCAACCGCCACCGTGTCAAGGAGCCCTCCTCCCGATGATCCTTCCGGGGGAATCGGGTCCGGAGGCAAATACAATTGGTCCTCCAGGAACGGACCAAGGACCGTTGGCGGATGCGGCGCCAGATTTATAAGATGAATCGTTCCGGGATGCTCCACGTCCGGATCGCCGGGATTCAGTCCTGCCGTCGGGTTTCCTTGGTAATTTACCACCAACGCCCAGGGATCGGCCCAGGCCTGTGAAACCAGGAAAATCGAGCAAACGACGAGCAACAACACGCAACCTTTTTTCAACTCTTCCCCTCCTCTCCCAAAGGCGGAGAACTCTCGCGCCTTCTGGTTACACTCCCCCTGCGGCCCGCGTCCGCTCTTTTTCCATCATGAAATGAGCGCCCCGCAGGTCCCAATTTGCCAGACAGATGGCACACCTAATATATAATATTTTTCTGTTGTCAAGAGATATTTTGATTATTAGTAACGCTACTGGTTAAGATCATTATAAATCGATAATATTAAGGAATATTTAACCAAACGGTCCTATGAGCAGTAAAAAGGTAACAAGTTTTTGCGGCGCAGGGGCCCAAAGAATGTATTTCTTTATTTTGGGTTCTTGGGAATTGTTTTCATGCGCAGACGGATATGGGTGAGTTTGCGGTGAACAGGCCGGCCGACCGATCGCGGTACCCTGACCGCCAAGGTCATCATGGCCAACACGCAGGATTTCATGGTAACGCTGGAAAGGGGTTGAGGCCGTAGCCGCGCTGCTATGGTTCCAACCTCTTCTCCTGGGCGAGTATAGGGGATGGGGCAAAGGAGATGGCTGTAACGCGTCGGTGTTTGTGCTGGAAAAACAGAAGAAAGTTGCGATTATTATGGGATTGCCAGATTAATATTGACCAAATCATTATTCAATGAATATAATTTTAGCAATATCATTTATGTACTTAATGGAACAAGTACACTCTAGGAATTTCTGGAGCATAGGAATGTGACCACCAGAATGATTTTTAACGTTCTCATGACACTAGAAGTCGCAAAGCACCTCAGAAGATGCCTCAACTGACTTCATTGACTAATTCACAGTTTGGTAAAACTCAATCAAAAGAGTTGCTTAAATTCGTGACTGAAACGCTTAAAGATATAGGGTTGTTCTGTGATTAACGATGAAACTAGAAAAAAATTTGTCGAAGAATCGAATAGTTATGTCACGCGTAGATTAGTCGAGGCCTATGATGAAGCTGAGACAAATCAAGAGAATGATACTGTTCAAATTATTTTAAATGAAGCTTTAGCAATTTTAAAGGAACGGCTCGATGAGGCTGAAGTGGATTAATGGAAGTTTTTTTAGGGGGTTCGGAAAAGCGACACCAATAGATCTTGATTCAGACTTAATCATCGTTTTTGGTCCAAACGGCAGCGGGAAAACCTCAATTGCGGAAGCTTTTGAATGGCTGTTCTTTGGTACTACCAGGCGACGTATTCGCTCTGAAGTCGATGAGGTCGAATACAGGCAGTGCTTTAAAAATGTGAAATGTCCCGATGATTCTGATCCTTCCGTAGAGGCGGAGGTGCAGCTCGATGACGGGAGTCTCCATACGATCAGGCGCGTGATGCATTTTGATGGGACCCGAGAATATGACACCGTCTACATAGATGAAGTCAAATTCCCGGACTTTTCCTCGATTAGCTTGCACGATTCTGATCATTTTTATCCGATAATTGTCCAGCATAATCTACAGGAACTTATTTTTTCCACTGGTGCTCAAAGAAGAAAGGTGATTTCAAGATTGCTTGGTCTTGAGCCGTTACTTACATATGACAAGGCCCTTGATTCAGCCATAGACAGGTTTGAGAACTCTGTCCCACTAGATATCAGAACGAGCCTTTCTGAATTCACAGAGCACCAATTAGCCATAGGGAAGATTGAAGAATTAAGAGACATTTCCACGGAATGGAGTGGCAATAATGTTAAATATCCTGATGATTGGGAAAAAATATTTAAATATTTGACAACCAGGCTTAGCCTAGCTGAAGCTGATGTCGGTGAAGTAAAGCTTCGATTAAATGAACTAATAAGTGATGCAAGAAAGAAGATTTTTGATGTCGAATCGTATGCGGTATCTGACAATCTTGAAATAAATCTAAATTTCTTACATTCTCAGCGCGAAATATTGGTGGAAGACTTCGGTGCTCTGAAGACTGCTGCTAGTGATTACTTGGGTGCTAAGAAGGATGTTTATGAAAGATTGAAGATTGCCATAGATGCCACAAGACTGGATTTTTATAGAAAAGGTCTAAGCCAAATCGAGACCAATGTAAGGCCTATTGAGCAACCCATTAATTGTCCATTTTGTGACGAGCCCACAATAACAGAGGCTAAGGTCCAGACTTTAGAGGAAAAGCTACGAGTTACAGATTATTATTCAACCCAAAGAAATAGCTTAGCAACCGGCCTATCTAAGCTTTTGAACGACATTTCTGCCTTAACAACGTCCGCTCGACAATTTTCAATTAGAGAGGTCGATGACGAGGCTTATGCAGAGCTATCAAAACTGCTTCCTCAGCACATGATGTCTATCAATAATCTAAGGGATAATGCAAAAGAGATAAATATTTTGATAGATAAGATCCTCGGGGCTCTCAACGCAACAAGAGAAAAACTCAACATGTTCACCGATTGGATTGATACCCCAAACAAATACCAAGAAATTGAAAATTTGTTCGCCACAATTATGCCGCAAATATTTCCCCTCATTGAATCTTTAATGGCTTCTAATGTTTCATATAAAACTCAGCATGAGAATATAGCACAATTACTAGAACCAGTTTTGTCTACTTATGAAGCTGTGCGTAATTGGGAAAAGCTCAAGAAATTAAGTGAGTCCCAAAAAAGTATAATGGTAAAGTCCAGTGTTTTGTCAACATTGGAAGACTTAAGAAACGCCCGACAAGAGTTGAGGGAATATCTGAAGAAGGAAGATATAAAAAGAATTAAAGACCGAGGCTTAGATATCAAAGAATGGTTTGCAATGCTATATGGAGGTGCTACGACTGGGGTTAATTTTCATGGAGTTGATCCAAGCGGGACTGTTATGCGAATCATGGCTGAAATCTTTGGAGAAAAGCGTCATGCATCTACACACATGAGCCAGTCACAATTGAATTGTCTAGGTTTGGCGATGAATATTGTTGCTACCACATGGAAAAACTCTCCTTTTAACTTCATTGTATTTGATGATCCTATTCAAGCCTTGGATGATGATCATATTGAATCATTTAAAGAGAAAGTCATAAAAGGGCTCATTGAAAACAAAAACAGACAATTGATAGTTATGACACACCTTAAGAATGTTGCTGACGATCTACGTCATTTATACAGGAGTAAAGGGCCGAAATACTACCATATCAATCAGTATGGCAACAATGGATTGTCATTGAAAGAATATTTTCATATACTAGAAGACTTGAATAGACTAAAATATCTAGCATCCTCAGTCAATGATAATAATAGGATCGAGTGTAGAGTGGAGCTTAGGATCGTTTGCGAAAAAATCGTTAAGGAATTGTATCGTGTTGAAAGAAAATCTGAAGTTCCCCCTAAATATAGAAAACCCAACGTCACCTGGAATTCGCTGAAACCACTGTGCAAGCAGACAACAATGACGGAAAATGAATTCAATTCTCTCGACCGAACAGTAGGCTTCTCAGATCCTGGCCATCACGATGACACAACTGCACAACCTCCCTCAGAATCACAACTCCAACCTCATGTTGATAAGCTGTTTTCTTTTGCAAAACACAAAGGAATCATTAATTAATTCCACCAGTTTAAACTTAGAAAATGGTCGTTGAGGATGGACGTTCCGGTACGGCTATAGCGTCCCTACCCACCCACAATCTCCGTGCCCGCTTCCCCCGCCACCGCATCGGCAATAGCCTCAATTGAGCAAATAACGCCGCGTTTGCCGCCGGATTCCAGGAAACGGGCCACGGCTTCCATTTTGGGGCCCATGGAGCCGGGAGGGAACCGGCCTTGGGCCAGAAGCTCGCGGGCGCGCGACACGGTGAGGCGGCGCAGAAACTCCTGGTTATCCTTGCCGTAATTGAGCGCCGCGCCCTCCACGTCCGTGGCGATCACAAAGACGTCCACGCCGGTTTCGCGCGCCAGCAGGGCGCTGGCCAGGTCCTTGTCCACCACCGCCTCCACGCCCTGGAAACCGCGTCCCTCCCGGATGACCGGGATGCCGCCGCCTCCGCAGGCGATCACGATAAAACCGGCCTCGATCAAACGCCTGATTTCCCGCTTTTCCACAATGGTTATGGGCTCGGGTGACGCCACCACCCGCCGGTATCCCTTGGCGGTATTGACCGTGCGGTAGGGAAGCTTTTCCGCCTCCTCCCTGCTGAAAGCCGGGCCGATGGGTTTGGAGGGGTTGTGAAAGGCGGGGTCCTGTTCGTCCACCACCACATAGCTGAGCAGGGTGGCCAGATATTGCTGGTTGTCCGGTTCCAGTTCGGACAATTCCTGGTCGAGCGTGGATTCGATCATGTAGCCGATCTGGCCCTGGGTTTGCGCCACCAGTATTTCCAGGGGCAGGCGGGGCGCGCCGGCGGTGGATTCCTGCTGCAGCAAAAGCGCGCCCACCTGCGGGCCGTTGCCGTGGGTGATGATGACCCGGTATCGGCGCGACAGGCGCGCGATCTGTTTGAGCGGCGTGCGCAGGTTTTGGAACTGTTCGTTGATTTCGCCCTTCTGGCCCTTGCGGATGAGGGCGTTGCCTCCCAGGGCCACCAGCAGCAGCGGTTTGCGTCCTGTGTCGTTCATGACGTCAGACTGGCTCACTTTTTCCGGAATTACAAGCCCCGGTCCGCAAACTTCCTGTCTATGGCCTGTTCCAGCGTGGGCGTTCCGTGGTCCTGATATTCGTAGCGGACGCGCAGGGCCGGTTTTTCTATGTTGACGATCCGCTTGAGCTGGATGGGGGTGGCGAACAGCACCAGGTCGCAGTCGCTGGCGTTGATGGTCTGTTCCAGGTCCCGGATCTGTTTGGGGCTGTAGCCCATGGCGGGCAGCGAACGGCCGATGGCCGGGTATTTGTCGTAGGTGGCTTGTATCTCGCCCACGGCAAAGGGGCGCGGGTCCACGATTTCCGAGGCGGAAAACTTTTGCGCGGCTATGGTTCCGGCGCCGAACTCCATTCCGCCGTGCGTGATGGTGGGGCCGTCTTCCACCACCAGAACGCGTTTTCCGGCGATCAGCTCCGGTTCGGACACAATGACCGGAGAATCGGCCAGGATAAGTTCGGCTTGCGGCGCGTACCGGGCGATATTGGCGCGCACCTTCTCCACGCCTTCAAAGGGCGCGGTGTCCACCTTGTTGATAATGGCCACGTCGGCCATGCGCATGTTGGTTTCGCCGGGATAGTAGGTCAGCTCGTGACCGGCCCGGTGCGGGTCGAACAGCACAATGTGCAGATCGGGTTTGTAAAACGGGGTGTCGTTGTTGCCGCCGTCCCAGACGATAATGTCAGCCTCTTCCTCGGCCCGCCGCAGGATCGAACCGTAATCCACGCCCGCGTAAACCACGATGCCCATCTCCACCAGCGGCTCGTACTCTTCCCGCTCCTCGATGGTGCACTGCTGGGTTATGCAGTCGTCATAGCTGGCGAACCGCTGAACCATCTGCAGGCGAAGATCTCCGTAGGGCATGGGATGCCGCACGGCGACGACTTTCTTGCCCCGGGAGCGCAGAATATCGCACACCTTGCGCGTGGTCTGGGATTTCCCGCAGCCGGTGCGTACCGCGCAGACGGCGATGACCGGTTTGGACGAGGTGAGCATGGTGTAGGTGGCGGCCAGCAGAATGAAATCGGCGCCCGCGGCCATGGCCTGGGAAGCCCGGTGCATCACCTCCACATGCGGGATGTCGCTGTAGGAAAAGGCCACCAGGTCGACCTTGTGGCGCTTTATCAGATCGACCAGTTGTTCTTCGGGGTGGATGGCGATGCCGTCCGGATACATACGGCCCGCCAGTTCAGGCGGGTAGCGCCGGTCGTCGATATCGGGTATCTGAGCGGCGGTGAAGGCCACCACCCGGTATCGCTGGTTGTCGCGGAAATAGACGTTGAAGTTGTGAAAATCCCGGCCCGCCGCTCCCATTATGATGACGTTTTCCACCATGCCAATTCTCCCTTGCGCGTGAAGGGGCGCAGCCGGCGGCGCGGACGGATAGCGCGCTTCCTACGCCCTCATTTCCATCAGTCTCCTGACTATTCTAAACGGAATGATAGACAAAAAGAAAGGCAGCATGTACATGGCCGCGGAAGTCGGTTCCAGCGGGCCGAAGAACTGGGAGGCGAAAACCAGCACCAGGATGTTGTTGATGTTGGTGAAAATAACCGCGCCCGCCAGCAGATCATCCATCGGCTGACCGATCTGACAGAGAAACCCCACCACAATAAAGATGCCGCCCAATATCAGCGCCGCCGCGGCCGAATGGATCAGCACCGCGGGATTCTGACGGAAGAAATCCGAGTATTGGGAAAATATGCCCAGATTGAGCGTGGCGAACAAACACATGAGAATAGGGTAGCGGCCCCGTTGGATGGCCGCCAACACTGGCGGGGCGCCGCGGCGCAAAATTTCAATGACCGCTATGGGGATGAAAATGACCTGAGCCAGCATGCGCGCCATGCCCCAGAAGGAAATGGATATGGACTGGCCCACCAGCAGTTCCACCAGCGCGGGAAGGGTGAACGGCACCAGGGGCGCGGTAACCACCACCAGCACGAACACCAGCGGGGTGTTGGCCTGCACCAGGCCGGATATGAACGGCGCCACTACGCCCGTGGAGACCCCCGCCAGAAGCAGCGCGGACACCGCGTATTCGGGCATGAACAACTTGAAAAGGTAGTATATGATAACCGGCGCGACGGCCATTTTCATAACCGTCAGCAAGACGATCCTGCCCGGCGACGCCTTGATGGTGTCCCCGATTTCGGTGACCTTTACGGTAATGAAACTGAGGAACATAAAGGCCATGAGCATGTGCACGATGTACGGCTGGAAAATACCCGCCTGCCGGGGATAGAACACGGCCGCCAGGATTGACAGGGTCAGCACGGCAAACAGAATCAGGTCGTTCATGCGGAACATGCTCTCGATCCTCCCGCGAATCGCGCTTCATGCGCCTTCGAGTTGAAACAAGCGTTAAGATATACCATAAGTGAAGCAGAAATGGTACTAAAAGCAGGGCGCGCTTTTGTTCGGAATATAAGATTGAAGGTGGGAAATGGGAGGACCCTTTTTTTCAAAAAAGGGTCCTCCCAAACCCGCCCCAAAAAACGTTCGGCTGGAGGAGGAAACCGTCGTGGCGAGAAAACGAGTGGGAATACTCATATTCCCTGAAGTGGAAGTCCTGGATTTTTGCGGTCCGTTCGAGGTGTTTTCCATTACCCGGCTGAATGAGGAAAAGCGGCGGGAGGAACCGTCGCCCTTTGACGTGGTTCTGGTGGCGCAGACCCTCGATCCGGTCGAAGCCGCCGGCGGGCTGCGGGTATTGCCTCAATACACCTTTGACACGTGCCCGAAGCTGGACATTCTGGTGGCGCCCGGCGGTTACGGAACCCGGCTGCAGGTCCGGAACGAAGCGCTGATCGGATGGATCGGGCGCGCGGCGTCGCAAGCCGAACTGGTGACGTCGGTCTGCACCGGATCGCTGCTCCTGGCCAAGGCAGGATTGCTGGACGGCGTCCGGGCCACCACCCACTGGCGCGTGCTCGGTGAAATGCGAAGCTTCTTTCCCCAGGTTGAGGTGGTGGACGACGAGCATGTGGTGGAGCAGGGACGTATCCTTACGTCGGCGGGGGTTTCCGCCGGAATCGACATGGCGCTGCGCGTGGTGAAGCGCTGCTTCGGGGAAACGATAGCGCGCGCCGCCGCCCGTCAGATGGAGTACCCCTATTCGGAAAGCAACGAACGCAGAATTACGATTGAGTAGGTAAGGTCGATTAATGAATATGGGAGGACCCTTTTTGCAAAAAAGGGTCCTCCCAAGCCCGCCTCCAAAAAACGTTCGGCTGCCGGGTTTCGCTTGCGCTCCACCCAGCCCTCTCCCGGAGGGAGAGGGCTTTGATATAGGGGGCGCGGGGGATGAAAATCCCCCGCATGTTTTTTAACGAGAATAATAAAAAAGGCCGCCAATGAGCGGCCTTTTTCAGGGACGGTATGTTCAGGCTCAGGTAATGTTGAATTCGTCCTTCAGGATTTGCGCGGCTGTTTTGACGTCTTCCTTGATGATTTCCGCGGAGCGGTCGATTTCTTCGCGGATATCGTCAACCGGCAGTTCGATGATTGATTCGACCCCCCGTGCGCCGATTTTGACGGGAACCCCGAACCCCATGGAGTCCAGGCCGTCCGATTTTTTGATCAGTCCGTACTCGTTTTCCACAATGGCCACCACGGGCTGCACTTCGGCCAGGCCGGTAACCACGCAGCGCATCATCTGCCCCACCGCTTTGGCCGGTCCGGCGGAGGCGCTCTGCCCCACGTCGTTCACAAAGTGGGTGCCGCCTTTTTTGGCGTTGTCGATCACGTCCCGCATGAAGGCGGGGTCCATTTTCCTGGATTCGATAAGCGTATCCAGCGGTATGCCGCCGATTGAAAAATAGCGGGGGCTCACCACCATGGAATCGCCGTGGTCGCCGAACACGATACCGCGCATATCGGCCCCGGAAAGACCGAATTCCAGGGAAACCGCGCGGCAGATGCGGCGTGAATCCAGATTCCCGGCCTGCCCCATGATATTGGACCGCGGAAAACCGGTGGCCTTGTACGCCACCCAGGTCATGGTGGTGACCGGATTGCCCATGTACATGACGATGGGCAGGTCTTTCTCGGGTACGCCTTGGTAGAGCTTTTTAATCTCCAGACTCATTTTGGCGATGATCCTGGTGTTTACGGCCAGGAGATCCCGGCGGCTCTGCCCGGGTTTTCTGGGAGCGCCTACCCCCACGAAGATGAGGTCGAGTCCGGCCATGCGCTCGACGTCGCTGGTTCCCATCATGCGGGGACGGCGCAGGGCGTTGGCTCTCAAGTCCTCGGTCCAGGCGTGGGCGCGATTGGGAAAACCTTCCTTGGGCCTGCTGTAGAAAATAATTTCCTTGCCCAGCCCTTCATCCACGAGAAAAACCATCACATCCCGCGATACGTTGCCGAAGCCCCAGACGCCTATTTTGTCCCGTTCACGGACCCCGACCATGTTTTGATGTTCGTTTGAAGCCTGTAAAGTCACTCGCGCGCCTCCATAAAAAGCCGGTTAAAGGCGGTTTTTCATGACGTCGAGCGTCGCGCAGACTCACCAAACCGGGAGCCTCCGCAACGTCTCTCCGAATTGCGGGAAGTCAGGGGACGGCCCTGTTATTTGACCGGCTTGAAAGCCGACTTGGGAGCGCCGCAAACCGGACACTTGTCGGGCGCCGCGCCTTCAACCGTCCATCCGCACTTGTCACAGATATGGAGTTCGCCGACCTCGGCGTCCTTGCCTTCCTTCACGGACTTCAGAACGCGCTCGTAAAAATCTCCATGCACTTTTTCCGCTTCATTGGCCCAGAAGAAGGTTTGCAGCGCATCGTTATTGCCGTCGCGCTTGGCCTGATCCATGAACATGGGATACATGGAGGTGTATTCGTCTTTCTCGCCTTTCCACGCCTCTTCGATGTTCTCGGCGGTGCTTTTTACCCCGCCCAGGGCTTTGAGATGATTGATGGCGTGCATGGTTTCGGAAAGGGCGATGGCCCGGAAAAGCCGCGCCACATTCTTGAAGCCTTCCTCGTCCGCTTTTTGCGAAAAGGCTGTATACCGTCTGTTGGCCTGGGACTCACCCGCGAACGCTTCTTTCAGATTTTTCTCACTCTGGTTGGACATGATATGATCCCTCCTTTAGAACGGGTTTTACGAGACAGATTCCAAAAGCACATAACCCCTAATACGATAGCAGAGGTAGGGGCGTTGTTCAAGAACGTACTCCCGCATAAGAGGCTTTCGATAAAAGCATGAAAAAGGAATCGTGCGGGGGAATTTCTTCCCCCGCGCCCCCTGCGTGAGATTTCTCGCTACGCTCGAAATGAGAACACGCTTGCCTGAATGGTTTTGTCTTCAATAACCTAAGATTTGAGGGTGGGCGTGGGAGGGAACTTTTTCCTAAAAGTTCCCTCCCGCAAAAATAAAAATCGACACCCTCATAGGTGGGAGCGCGAGAAAAAACATGGCGCGGCCGGTCAGGGGCGCCTGGCTTTTTCAAATCTTATTGCCGAGGCTTTCCGGACGGTGTACCCTTAAGATACGCCGCTCAACTCTTATCGGACGGCGCCAACAACAACGCCATCGAGGTATCACATGCGCGAACAGAGCGACTATCCGGCGCAGGACGGGAAGAGCGAACTGAAGGTCGTCAAGCAGGTTTCCTATTCCACGGACCCCGCCGATTTCCACTACATGACCGTCAACGTTCCCTGCCAGAACGCCTGCCCCGCGGCGACGAACATACCGGCCTACATACGCACGCTGTTTGAAGAGCGATACAGCCGGAGCTACGAGTTGAACCGGATCGCCAACATTTTTCCCGGCGTGTTGGGCAGGGTCTGTTCGCGGCCGTGCGAAGACCAGTGCCGCCACGGAGAGCCGGAACTGGGCCGGCCGGTCAACATATGCCACATCAAACGGGCGGCGGCCGATTACCGGAGGGAAGGCCACATTTACATGGAGCGGCTGTTCGCTCCCCTGGGCAAAAGCGTGGCCATTATCGGCGCCGGGCCGTCGGGCCTGGCCGCGGCTCACGACCTGTCCACCATCGGTTTCAAGGTGGTCATGTTCGAGGCGTTCGATCAGCCCGGCGGGATGCTCAGGTACGGCATCCCGGAATTCCGTCTGCCCCGGGACGTTCTGCAGGCGGAAATCGACAGCATCCTGCGGCTGGGCGTGACCCTCCATACCGGGCGCAGGATCGGCGCGGATGTGCGCATGGAGGACCTTTTGCGGGACTACGACGCGGTCCTGGCGGCCACCGGCTGCTATACGTCGATACCTTTGGGCGTTCCCGGTGAGGATCTGCCCGGGGTTTACGCCGGTCTGGAATTCATGATCGATGTGACCTCGGGCAAGGCGCCCCGCGTCGGCGAAAAGGCGCTGGTGGTGGGAGCGGGATTCACCGCCTTTGACTGCGCCCGTTCGGCGCTGCGGCTGGGGGCCAGGGAGGTGTCCATCTGTCTGCGGCGCACGGAAGAAGACCTGCGGGTGACCAGAGACGAAATTCTGGAGGCCAAACGGGAAGGGATTTCCATAAAATCGCTCATGCTCAGCCAAAGGATTGTGGGCCAAGGCCGGGCGCAGGGCGTGGAATTTGTGCGGACGCGGCCCGAATCGGTACGCGCCGACGGCAAGCGGGAGATCGCGCCGATCCAGGGAAGTGAGTTCATGGAGCCGTGCGACACGGTGATCGTGGCCACCGGTCAGCGGTCCACGCCGTTTGACGCTCCCGGAGAAAAGGACCGGCACGGCATTCTGACGCCTTTGGGAGCGCGCGGCGCTCGGACGTCCGTCCCCGGTTTGTACGTGGCCGGAGACTACGCCACCGGGCCCTCCACCGTGATTCAGGCGGTGGCTCAGGGACGCCGGGCGGCGGAAGTCATTGCGGAAGACCTCACCGGCGGAACGCGCAGGCAAAAGGCGGTGCGCATGGAAGACACCACCATCACCGACCGGTCCCGATCATGGGATTATATCCAAAGACAGGAGATGCCCACCGTGGCTCCCATGGCCAAACGGCTCGGTTCCGCCGACATTGAAGTGGAAACGGGGTATGAGCGGGACGCGGCTCATGAGGAATCCAAACGGTGTTACCTGTGCTACCTGCACTACGAAATAGACATGGACCGCTGTATTTACTGCCGCTACTGCATCGACGTGGCCCCGCGGGATTGTATCAAACTGGTGGAGTCGGTGGAAACCAACGAGGCGGGCGCTATCGTGGGATATAAGGAAACCACGAGCTGGCGCAGGGTGAACGCGGTCATGATAGACAACGCGCGCTGCATCCGCTGCGGAGAGTGCGCTCGCGTATGCCCCGTGGACTGTATTTCCGTGACCAAGGTCGAGCTGGTCGAACGGCTGTCCATGGAAGGGGGGCAATAATGTCCGGCGAACACTATCTCATCATCGGAAACGGGCCGGCCGGCCGGGAAGCGGCGATCACTCTGCGGGAAAAGGCGCCGCAAAGCCGCGTGACCGTTATCAGCAAGGAAAACGTGCGTTGTTATCAGCCTCATCTGCTTCCCCAATTCATCGCGGGGCAGGTTTCCGAAGAAGAACTGTTTACGCTGCCGTTCTCCTTTTTCAAGGAACGGGATATAAAGCTGCGGCTGGGCCAATGCGTGGTGGACGTTGATTTCCACAAGAGCCAGGTCACCATGGCGCATAAGGAGATCATCCCCTACACCGGCCTGATTATCGCCGTGGGCGGGACCCCCAGGATTCCGGAGCGCTGCCATCGGTATCGCGATCGGATGCTTACGCTGAAGACGCTCACCGACGCCAGGATGTGGGCGGAAAAGCTGCAAAAAGTCTCCTCCGCGCTCATCGTGGGCGGCGATCTCACCTCGTTTGCCCTTACCCGGACGCTGCTGGCCATGGGAAAACGCGTGTCCTTTCTGCTCAACGAGGAATCGCTTTGGCCGGTGCGCTGCGACGACCAGGTTTTCAGGGAGGCGCGAGTTAAGCTCGAACAGGGAGGCGTGGAGGCGCTGCGGGGGACCATACAAGACATAGTCCGCCGGTCCGAAACGTCGTTGGAAGTCACCGTGGATAACAAGACGTTTGAAACCGGGATCGTGGGGGCGTTTTACGGCCTGCGTCCGGATGTTGGCTTTCTGGCCGGTTCGGGCCTGACCATCGAGCGGGGGATTCTGGTGGACGAGTATCTGAAAACCGAAGTCGACAACGTGTACGCGGCGGGCGACTGCGCGCAGGTGTATCATCCCGGACTGAAGGATTACTGGGTATCCATCGGCTACGGCAACGCCGAAAATCTGGGCAGAATAGCGGCCTCCAACCTTATGGGCGAAAAGACGCCGGTGGAGACGCCTCAGGAAAGCATACTATGCGCCGAAGGGGTGCGCGTAAACACCTCATGGTGGCTGGAGTTTTAATATGGCTGGGATCGATCTTACGGTGGAAGTATGCGGCATGTCCGGGGACGGGACCATCGCCGCGGGCGGAATTCTCAATGAAGCCATGTCCCGGCAGGGTTATTCGGCGCTGGCCTTTGATTCATATCCGGCCGAAATCCGGGGGTTCGGACGCTGCGTCACCCGTTCGCGCTTCGGGGATAGGCCCAAGCTGGCTCTGACCGACCGCACCAACGCGCTGATTTCGCTGGACGACGAGCAGTCCCGGTCGCGCATCCCTTTTCTGGCCGAGGACGCCGTGGTGCTGTTTGACGACAAGCCGCCTTCCTATGTGGAGGAAAACAAATCCATCGCCGCCCATGTGGAGCCGACCATGACGCTCTACGGCGCGCCGTTCGCAGATCTGGCGGCCAAGGCGGCGGGGAGCGCGCGAGGCAGAAACCTGACGGCTCTGGGCGTGTTCGCGGCCGTGTTCGGCGCGTCGCCGGACGTGTTCAGGGAGGTGATAACCGGCAAGTTCGCGCCCAAGGGGGAAAAGGTCTTGCGGGCCAACCTGAAAAGTTTTGACGCCGGGTACGAATACGCGCTGGAAACCTTTTCCAAGCGGCTGCTCAACACGGCGCCTCCCTTGCGGCGGACGGACGGGTCACGCAAGGTCCTCACTTCGGGCAACACGGCCATAGCCGAAGGCGCGCTGGCGGCCGGGGTCAAGCTGTATTTCGGCTACCCCATCACCCCGGCCACGCCCATCATGGAGTACCTGGCCAAAAAACTTCCCGAACGGGGCGGCCGGGTGACTCAGATGGAGGACGAGATTTCCTCCATCGGCGCGGTGCTGGGCGCGTTTTTCGCCGGAACCCGCGCCATGACCGCCACCAGCGGCCCCGGCTTCGCGCTCATGACCGAACTGATCACCCACGGGGTGATGTCCGAAACGCCGGCGGTCATTATCGACGCCCAACGCGCGGGCCCGTCCACCGGGCTTCCCACCAAGACCGAACAATCCGACCTCCAGGCCGCGGTTTTCGGGGGACCGGGGGATTCGCCCCGCATCGTGATCGCGCCCACCGATGTGGCCGAATGTTTTCACTATACGGCCAAGGCGTTTCAACTGGCCGAAAAATACCAGACGCCGGTCATCGTGCTGACGGACTTCTTTCTGGACAACCGGGTGGAGAACATAGAGCCTCCGGCGCTGGAACCCGAAGACGCCCGGGACGGCAACATCTACCCGGACGCATCGGCCAAAGGCGCGTACCGGCGTTACGAACTTACCGATTCGGGCATTTCGCCCCGCGCCGTTCCGGGCATGGAAGGCTTTATGTTCGCGGCCACCGGGTTGGAGCACGTGGAGCGGGGAACGCCTGACTATACCCCGGCCAATCACATGGCCATGAGCCAAAAGCGCTATCGCAAGATACGGTCGGCTCTGGCCGATCTCCCGGCGCCGGAGGAATACGCCGAAACCGGGCCTCTGGACGTGGGCGTCATCAGCTGGGGCTCCACCTTCGGGGCGGCGCTGGAAGCGGTTCAGGACGCCCAGGCGCGGGGGATCAGGGTCGGGGCGCTCAAAATAACCTCCATCTATCCCTATCATGAGGACGTCATCAGAACGTTTATGCGCAGGTGCAGGAAGATTCTCATACCCGAGCTTAATTTCGAAGGGCAACTGAGCGGCCTGATCGGACACCTCGACGGGACCGAAATCGTGCGTCTGACCATGGCCACCGGAGTCCCCATGGCGCCGTCGGTCATCCTGAAAAAAATATTTGAAATCGTGGGAGAAAAAGCGGCATGAAAACACCCGCGCGTGAACTCGCTGCCAAGGTCAAGAGCATACACGACTCGCATATTTTCAGCGTCCGTTCGGACGAGCTGCCCACCTGGTGCCCCGGATGCGGTTATTTCGGCATCCACTTCGGGATCAACAACGCCATACAACGGCTTGAACTGCCGCACCATGAGGTCATGATCGTCTCCGGCATCGGCTGCGCCGGACGCTACCCGTTTTTCAGCGGCACGTACGGGCTGCACACCGTGCACGGCCGCTCCCTGCCGGTGGCCACGGGGGTGAAGCTGGCCAATCCCGGCCTGACCGTTTTAGCCGTGGGCGGCGACGGCGACGGCCTGGGCATCGGCGGCGGACATCTGCCTCACGCCGCGCGCCGGGATATCAACATCAATTACATCCTGTTCGACAACTCCATCTACGGCCTGACCAAGGGGCAGCCTTCGCCCAGTTCGCCCATCGGCATGAAAACCAAGGCCTCTCCCCTGGGGACCATCGACAAGCCCCTCAACGGCAGCCTGATGGCGCTTTCATACGGGGCGACCTTTGTGGCCCGGCTGTTCGCCGGAGACCCGGAGAGCATAGCCGACGCCCTGATGGAAGGGATCAACCATCCGGGGTTTGCTTTTTTTCATATCTACTCCACCTGCGTGACCTTTGATAAGCAGTTCAAAACCTGGGACAACCTGAAAAGCAGAACGCATCCCCTGCCCGAAAGCCACGATCCCCAGGACTACAAGCAGGCCATCAACGAAGTCCTTGCGGACGATTACAGCATGGGCGTTCTGTATCACGCCAAGCCCGTTGCGCAGTGACCGGCCACGGAGTCGCCATGAACTATCGAACCGAAGAAGACACCATGGGTCAGGTGTCCGTCCCCCAAGACGCCTACTACGGAGCCCAGACCCAGCGTGCCCGCGAACATTTCCAAATCAGCGGGATCACTTTTCCGCGTTCGTTCATCCGGGCCCTGGGGACCATAAAAAAACACGCGGCGGCCGTGAACCGCGATCTGGGCCTGCTGGACGCCAAACTGGCGGAAGCCATATCCGGCGCGGCCCAGGAAGTGGCGGACGGCGTTCACGACGGCCATTTTCCTCTGGATGTCTTTCAGACCGGCTCCGGCACCTCCACCAACATGAACGCCAACGAGGTGATCGCGGGACGAGCCAATGAGCTGCTGACCGGCGTCCGGGGCGGCAAGGACCCCGTCCATCCCAACGATCACGTCAACCGGGGCCAGTCCAGCAACGACGTCATTCCCACGGCCATCCATGTGGCCGCGCTTACCTCCATCAGGACCGAGCTGGAACCCGCCGCCACGCGCCTCATGCAAAGCCTTCAAGCCAAGGCCGGCGAGTTTTCCGATTTGATTAAAATCGCGCGTACGCACCTCCGGGACGCCGTGCCCATCACCCTGGGTCAGGAGTTCAGCGGCTACGCCCGGCAGGTCCAGTTGGCCGTCGAACGGCTGCGAGCGGTGGAGCCTCGCCTGGCGGAGCTGGCTCTCGGAGGCACCGCCGTGGGAACCGGCGCCAACACGCATCCCCAATTCGCTTCCAGGGTCATCGCGGAACTGGCGCGGGAGACCGGCTGCCCCTTTGTGGAGGCGGTCAATCATTTCGAAGCCCAGGCGGCCCGCGACGCTGCGCTGGAAACCAGCGGCGCGCTGAAAACCATCGCGGTCAGCCTGACCAAGATCAGCAACGACATCCGGTGGCTTTCTTCCGGGCCCCGCTGCGGAATCGGTGAAATCGACATCCCCGAACTCCAGCCCGGCTCGTCCATCATGCCCGGCAAGGTCAACCCGGTCATCCCCGAAGCCGTGGTCATGGCGTCGGCTCAGGTCATGGGGGCCGACACGGCCATAACCTTCGCCGCCGCGTCCGGGAATTTCGAACTGAACGTCATGATGCCGGTAATCGCCTACAACCTGCTGCTTTCCATCGCCCTGCTGAGCGAAAGCTGCAACGCGCTGGCCGTGAAATGCGTCCAGGGGATTACCGCCAACCAAGATGCGCTCCGGAATAATGTGGAAAAGAGTCTGGCCCTGGCCACGGCCCTGGCCCCGGAAATCGGCTACGACAAGGCGGCCATGGTGGCCAAGAAAGCCTACCAAACCAACCGGACGGTGCGGGAAACCGCCAAATCGCTGGGCGTGGCGCCGGACAAGACCGTCGATCTGCTCATTGACGGGATGATCGAGGAAAAACAGGAGTGATTTCAGACAAAAGGGCCGGTCTTCATAACCCGGCCCCCTTACCGCGCTTTTTGCGCAAAAAACCGGTTTTCAGTCCCCGATATCTCCGCCTACCGTGGCGTCGTTGACGCATTCCTTCAACTCGTCCTCGGACGCGTCCTTGGGGTCCTTCAGCGCTTCGATCGGGCAGATGAATTTGTTCCCGGCTTCATCCTTGACCCATACGAATTTTTTTGGCTTGGTGTGATCAATGGTCATACTCTCCTCCTTCAAGCTTCTCCCACCGGAAAAGCGCTCGTTTCCTTGAGGCGTACCGGACAGCGCTCACTGATTGATACACGAATAAAACTGCTAGTTCAACCAGCCTGTTCTATAAAAGACCGGTTAAAACGCCCAGGCGCTTAAAAGATTGGAAGGAAGAACGCGCGGCAAGAGGGTGAAAAGCAAAGCGTGAAAAGAATTGAAAATCCTGACAGGCCTGAAAAGCAAGAAAAGCATTGCGGGGGAATTTCTTCCCCCGCGCCCCCTGCGGGAGATTTCTCGCTCCGCTCGAGATGACACCTACACAGACTATTTCAGTTCAAGGGTGTGACCAAGACGCGAGGCGACAAGCGAGCCTCATCAAGCGCTGAAAAGCATTGAGGGGAATTCACGCCCCCTGCGGCTGAGAATTTCCCTCCCTTGACGGGAGGGATTAAGGGAGGGTGGCCATACTGTCATTCCGCGGCTCGACCGCGGAATCCGGGCTCACAAAATACATTTGGAGTTGTAGCGGGTAGCCGGGACACCCCTGGTGTCCCGGTCGCGAAGTGACAAGCGGTTTGGAGCGGGACGCTTGATAATTGCCGCGACAGCCAATCCCGATATAAAGGCCGGGCTTTAGATGTCGCCGGTCGTGCCGCCAATACACGCCCTGATGAAACCGCAGATCTCCGTCATGGCCTGTTTGGCTTCGGGGAAGAGCGGCGAGAGGGCGGGGTAGCAGTGAACCATCCCCTTGCCGACCCGCAAGGTCACGTCAACGCCGGAGGCTTTGGCTTTTTCGGCGAACCGGGTCGAATCGTCCAGCATGTTTTCATTATCGCCCACGGAGAGGTACAGAGGGGGAAGGCCGGTGAGGTCTCCGTACAGCGGGGATATCAGCGGCATGGTCCGGTCGGCGCCGCCCGCGTAATAGTTCCCGAAGACCTCCCATGAACCTTCCCAGGCCAGCGGGTCCTTGCGCCGGTATGAGGCCCCCGAGCAGGTGAGGTCCGTCCAGGGGGACAAAGTCACGGCCGCCGCGGGAAGGGGCGTGTTCCGGTCCCGCAGGGCCAGCAGGGTCGCCAGGCAAAGCCCGCCCCCGGCCGAATCGCCCATAAAAACAATATCGGACGGCGCAATATTTTGCGAAAGAAGCCATTCGTAAACCTTGAGCGAATCATCGAGCGCCGCCGGAAACGGGTTTTCGGGAGCCAGGCCGTAATCAAACGTGAGCGCGTTTACGCCGCTCCCTTTGACCACCTTGGCCGCGATGGCGCGATGAGCCCTGCAAGAACCCATCACATAGCCGCCGCCGTGAAAATACAGGATCACCCGTTCGTTGGGCGCCCCCGCTAGTTTGATAAACTCGGCGTTCGGGGTGTCCAGCGAAGCCTGCGCGACTTCTATGTCGGCGGGCAGTTTTCCGAACATCCCGGCGGATTTTTCAACGTCCCGGCGCATGTTTTGAATCGATGTGGCGCCGTCGATGGTTTCTCTTTTCAGTTTCAGGCGAAACCAATGGCGATGCTTCAACAGGAACAGCAAAATCCGGCTTCGAATACTCTGCATGGCTTTCCTCTGACCGGTTTGATTCATTCAGTCATACCGCACAGAGCGGCGCCGGTCCATCCTTAAATAACCGCATGCCTAATGACGGGAGCGGGCGCTGAAACGCGTTGCGGGGGAATCTCGCCCCTCGCAGATCCCGCTATTTGCGGGGCGCGCCCCCGCATGAGATTTCTCGCTGCGCTCGAAATGACAAACACTCTTGTATGAAATATTACTGATTTCAATAGCTTAAAGTTTTGAGGGTGGGCGTGGGAGGGAACTTTTTTCAAAAAGTTCCCTCCCACAAATTCAAAATCGACAGTCTTTTGACGGGAGGGATCAAGGGAGGGTCCCATACCGTCATTCCGCCGCTTGTCCGGCGTTGGCCGCATGATCCGAGCTATCCTCGGACTGCCTTGGCCCTGCGTCTTGCGCCCAGAACATGCGCTGTGGCCGCGACGGAAAGAAGGAGCAGCCCCAGCGCGCAGACTCCGGGCCAGCCAAAGTGTCCCCAGCAGAAGGGGCCCAGCACCGATCCCAGCGCGCCGCCGCAAAAGAAGCAAACCATGTACACCGCGTTATTCCGGTTTCGGACTGAGTCGGCCAGGGCGTGAATGCGGGCTTGATTGGAAATCTGCCCGGTCTGAACTCCCAAATCCAGCACGATTACACCCAGGATGAGGCCCCACATGTGGTAACCGAAGAGCCAGAGGCAGACATAGGAAAGGGCGGAGAGCGTAATGGCTATGGTCAAGGTGAAACGCGGCCCTCTCCGGTCGGCAATGACGCCTGTGACCGAGGCGGCCAAAGCTCCCACTATGCCCACTAGGCCGAACAATCCCGCGGTTTTCGCTCCCAGATTGTAAACCGGCGACTTTAAAAGAAAGGAGAGGGTGGTCCAGAAAACGCTGAACGCGCCGAATATCATGGCCCCGACCAGCGCGGATTCGCGCAGGACCGGCTGATCCCGCAGCAGCCCCCACATGGATTTGAGCAACTGGCCGTAACTCATGGTCGAGTTGGGAACCGATTTGGGCAGCCATATATAAAATATCAGAATCAGCAGCGCCATCATGGCGGCCGCCATGCGATACACCGCCGGCCATCCCAGGGCCGATCCGACCACGCCGCTGAAGGTCCGGGACGCAAGGATGCCGATCAGCAGCCCGCTCATGATCATGCCGATTACCCGTCCGCGCGCTTTGGGTTCGGCCAGATGCGCCGCCAGCGGAACGATCAGGTGAGGCGCGTTTGAAGTCACTCCGACCAGGAAGGAACCGACGAGAAACCACAGTATGCCGGGAGCGAAGGAGAGCCCCAGCAAGACCACCATCGAGCAGAACAGCATGAATATGATCAGGGAACGGCGTTCCCGGATGTCGCCCAGCGGCACCAGGAACAACATCCCCAGAGCGTAACCGATTTGAATCAGCATGACCGTGGATCCGATCATGGTCGGCGAAACCTGAAAAAACCGGGAAAGTTCTTCCAGCAGAGGCTGGGAATAATACAGGTTGGCTACGGTAACCCCACAGGCGATAGCCATCAGCATAATTAAAAAACGGCTTATTCCGAAGCCGTTGTGCGCGGTCGAGTCCACGCGCCGGTCTGAAAAGCGCGGTTCGTTCATGTATGATACCTTTATAAAAACCTGAAAAAGACAGTGAAAAAAATTGACTTCAAAAAGCGACGCGGGGGAATCTCTTCCCCCGCTTTCCCCGCGCAGGACCGGCATGCCGGCGCCTCATAACGCGTTAATAAGATCTCTTGTAAATTCAATGAGTGGTGATTATAATATGCTTCAACATGGAATAATGATCATGAAAAACCGCAACGCGCGTTCCATATTCCTTCTCAAACCTTCCTAGCGTCCCAACGCCTGTTGGTTCCATTTACTTAATATATAAACAAAAAACTCTCATCACTATTTTTCGTAAGAGGAGATGAAATGTACCTTGTAATGGGCGTCGTGTCCGTGTGTCTTGCTGCGCTTTTCTTCGGCGTCTTATTGATCGCTTGCCGAAAACCTAAAACCCCCATGTGGGCCCCCGACTGGCTGGTCGATACCATCTATGTGCCGATAACGGTCGGGCTGCTGGTAATGGGCGCCTGTTTTCTCGTGCAGGGCTTCGCTACGCTTGACCCAACCCATAACGTTTGGCTGGAACTGCTGATCAGTCTGGCGATTATTCTGTTTTCCGTATCCGTGCTCTATCTTATGAGAATCAAAAAGAAACTCGCCCGCTACGCGGCGTTGGAGGCTGAAGCCGAACGGAAGGTTTCGGTTATTGCCATCTCGCCCGAAGCCCCTAGACCGGAATCCACCAAACCGACCCCCTCCCGTCCCAAACGTATGGCGGCCTAAGTCTCTCGGGCGGGTCGCCGCCTTAAAAACTACCGCGCCCTGGCCCGATGTTACCGGGCCCTGGGCGCGTCGTTTGTTTTACAACCCTTCGCGCAACCAGGATGTGGCGAGGGTGATCGCGCCGCGCGTGGCGGCCGTGCCCGCCAAGGCGTTGAGCATCACGAAATCATGAATGATGCCCTGGAAGCGCGCCGCCGTGACACGAACGCCGGCCTCCCGAAGCTTGTTGGCGTACGCTTCCCCCTCGTCCCTCAGCACATCGGCTTCGGCCGTGACGACCAGGGCGGGCGGAAGACCGCGAAGCTGCGCGGAGGTGGCTCGAAGCGGAGACGCCGTGATCTCTTCCCGCTGGCGCGGGTCGCTCGTATACTGATCCCAAAACCACATCATCGCGTCGCGTCGCAGGAAATAACCCGTGGCGAATTGGTGGTAGGACCCGGTATCAAAGGAGGCGTCGGTGACCGGGTAAAAGAGTAGCTGCCGTTTGATCGCGGGGCCGCCGCGTTCCTTGGCCATGATCGTGACAGCCGCGGCCATGTTGCCTCCGACGCTGTCGCCCGCCACCGCCAGACGCTGGGGGGACAGGCCGTGGCCGCTCCCCTGTTCGGCGATCCACTTCAGCGTGGCGTAGCATTCCTCGATCGCCGTGGGATATCTGGCTTCCGGCGACAGGCTGTAATCGACAAACACGACGGCCGCCTGAACCCCGACCGCCAGTTCACGAATGAGCCGGTCATGGGTATGCGCGTTGCCGAATACCCATCCCGCCCCGTGCATGTACATGATAACGGGGAGCGGCGCGGACGCGTTTTGCGGCTTCAAGACTCGTATGGATACCTGGCTGTTGGGGTCTCCGGGGATCATTCGGTCTTCGATATCGACCGGGGGCTTTTCAATCCGGCCCGATTGTACCTCGTCGACGGTCTCCCGGCCCTTTTCCGGGCCGAGGTCGAACAGGTATGGCGGATCGGCGGTGGCTTTTACAAACTCCTGAGCCTCTGGCTCAAGTTGGATCGCGCTGGACATCGTATGGTTTCCTTTCATTTCACGGCGTTGTTTCGGGGCGAAGAAACGCCTCACCCAAAATGATACCATATGACGAACGCGCGACTATGTTTTAATTTGGATAGGGCCGCAATGAGCGCGAAGGCGGCGCGCCGTCCGCCGGCGCTCTTGTCGGCGGCTATTTCTCCTGGCGAAAGACGCTGCATTCCTGGTACCTGGTTTGCCACTCGCCGTTCTGGTCCCGCGCCTGAACAAAAGCCGTATCTCCTTTTATCCACCACAAAATTTCCATGTCGTCGGTGTAGCGCGCGCCCGATCCTGAAACAACGTTGGGCAGGGTGTACTCCTTGCCGTCGGGCATGACTACCTTGACAAACCGCAGGCTGCCGTCCGAAAGCGCGTAGTAGCGGGCGATAATCTTTGCGCCGTTTTCGCACCGATACTCGACCGGGTCGCCTCCCGTCACCGTCAGGTCTCCGGCTAAACCGGGGCCCCCGACCGCAAACAAGACTAGGCCGGCCATGCAGAGCGCTATCGCAATCCGGGTTGGCATGCTTGTCCTCCTTTGAAGCGGCTTTTGCGCCGTTGAACTGTACTCTGAATTATGCCCTACGGTGGAGCGCGTTGGCAAATGGAGCGTATGAGTATGGGGGGCCGCTTATGAACGCGTCATGTCGCGGCGCATGGGTTTCCGGCGGCGGTCAGGAAATTCAGGGATTATACGGGGGCGACGGCAGGAAAATACCGGCAATGCCCCATGTTGTTTTTTTCGGCGGAAGGTAGAATATGGTTGGATCGAATTCCGGTTTCAAAACATTAACCCCTTGAAAACAGCGCTGTTTCTACGTTCAGGTTTTTTGGGGGGTACGGGAGCGCCTCTTTTTCAAAAGGGTCCTCCCGGTTTCAACAGAGCGTTTTTTATGGGCGCCCGCTCGATGAGCGTAGGCGCGGGAAGGGGGGACGGTTTGGGTTTCCTGAAGGGATGGTCTGAAGCGGCGTTCACCACGGTCGGTTACTTCTGGATGGCCCTATGGGCCTTTGCTCTGGGATATGTCATCAGCAGCATGATCCAGGTCTTTGTCACCCGGGAGCGCATGGAGCGATCCATGGGAGAGGCGGGCGCCAAAAGCGTCGGTCTGGCGACCTTTTTCGGTTTCATCTCCTCGTCGTGCAGCTTCGCGGCTCTGGCCACCACCAAGGCGCTCTTCAAGAAAGGGGCGGGGCTCATCCCCTCCCTGGCGTTTCTGCTGGCTTCCACCAACCTGGTCATCGAACTGGGGATCGTCATCGCCGTGTTCCTCAGCTGGCAATTCATCGTGGGGGAGTACGTGGGCGGCGTTCTGCTCATTCTGATCATGTGGGTTTTTGTGAAAGTCACCCATCCCGAAGGTTTGATTAAGAGCGCTCGCGAAAAGCTGCGCGACGAGGATGACGGCGGGGACAAGGAAGAAATCCCGGACTGGAAAAAGCTGATCCAAAGCGAGGAAGGCTGGGCCCGGGTGGCCCGCAAATATGTGGGCGAATGGCGCATGGTCTGGAAGGATGTGACCGTGGGATTCACGGTCGCCGGTATCATTTCGGCCTTTGTGCCCGCGGCGTTTTTCAAGACGCTCTTCATCGGGACCGGGCACGGCAGCCTCAGCTTCCCGGAAGTATTGGAGCACACCCTGGTGGGGCCGGTGGCCGCGTTCATGACCTTTATCGGTTCCATGGGAAACGTTCCGCTGGCCGGTATTTTATTCCACAACGGGGTGAGCGTGGCCGGAGTCATGGCCTTTTTGTTCAGCGACCTGGTGGTTTTTCCGGTTTTGCGCATCAACGCCAAATACTATGGCTGGAAAATGGCTCTGTATGTCCTACTGACCCTGCTGATCTCCCTGGTGATCGCCTCATTGGCCATTCATTACGGTTTTGCGCTGCTGGGGATACAGCCTCAGGGCGGCGGAGGCGGGGGAGGGGCAAACCGGGAACAGAGCTATTTTACGCTGAATTATACCTTTTTTCTGAACCTCGCCTTTCTGGCCGTTTCCGGGTTTCTGATCCGGCTGAGCCGCCGCAAGAAAGAGGGCGGTCACATGATGATGGCGGAGAAGGGGTGGGTGGAGCGGCTCCTGTTCCGGCTGGCTCTGGCGTCGTACGTATGGCTGGCCGGAGGGCTGATCGTCAAGCTGTTTATCTGAAAAACGGATGATCGCGCAGCCGTCCGGCGCGCCAGATCGATCGGGTGGCTACTCCTCGGCGTGAGCCAGAAAGCCCATGCTTCGCTGCCTGGCGCCGTCCTGGTACACCTGCAGCAGCCGACCCTGTGACGCGGACGGCGTATGGATAACGCGCACCACGTGGCTATAGGGGGCCAGAGCCGGATCTAGCGTGGTCAGAAAATTTTCCGAACCGAGGAAGAACTCCTCCCGGAAGACGGCGCCGGGGTTGTTGGCGAATATGGCCACGGGCGTGATATTGGCTTCCATGAGATCGATCAGGAAATGGGTACCGTAGGAAACCTCCACCGCCGACTCTTCATCCTCGAAGGCTATTTCAGCCAGCACCCGCGTGTGATTGATATCCCCGTAGCGAACCCGCACGCCCAGGGTAATATCGTTGCTGCCCCACCGTCCCGGTCCGAACAGCGCAAATCGTCTATGTTCCAGAATGGTGTTCAAACGGCTCACCACCCTGCCGACGGCCAGCATGTCCTCGCTGGACTCCAGACGCGCGTATTGCCGGGGATCGACGTACACCAGGTACTCGATATCGTGGATTATGTCGTTGGAAACAAAGCGGTCGCTGGTGAACAGTACCAGCTCCTTGGGGATATCCGCGGGGATCTGCACTTCCCCGTGCTTTTCCGTGACCAGCAGGGGACGGCATTGCAGGATGTACAGCTTGTTTTCGTGCCAGGCGAACTCCATATCCACCGGCTGGCCGTAGGCTTCTTCCAGGCGAGCCAGAACCCGCTTCATCAGGCCCGCGAAGGGGCCCTTGCGCAGAAGGTTTTCAAAGGTTATGACCGCGTGCGCGGGGTCGATTTGTTTCAGCGGGTACAGGGGGGCGGTGAGTTCCGAATCCTGTCTGAGCGAGACCACGTCCCGCAGGTCGGGCGCCTGAACGTTCCGGCAGAGGTCGGTAAAGGGAATGGTTTCCAAACCCCCCTTGCGGAGATTGATTACGTCCACTTTGCGCTGCGAGTAGCGGGTAATCTGTTCGGCGCCGATTTCGGGCCTCAAAAGGGGGTGGCTCAACGGCGCCATCCTGACGTAATCGTTATCCAGCAAATCCACGGCGCGCGTTCCCAGGCCGTATACGATGCGCACCAGCCCGTCTTCCCGCCGTATCTTGGGCGTCCAGTTATAGGAGTTGTGCGAAAACGCCACTCCGGCGGCCGTGGGAAAAAAGTAATCGCCGTACCGGCCGCCCACCACTTTCTGCACCAGCAGCCCCATGCGTTCGTCGAAATCGAGCAGATGGTGGTCGCGCCGGTACAGGATGGGGTTGGGCGCGAGCGTGCTCCCGTGCACCCGTTTCAATGCCTTGATAAACGCCGCCAGCCGTTCGTCGGGCGATCCCTGGTTGGTCAGAAACACCGATTCGTACTTGCCGGAAAAGGCGTGGCCGAAATTATCTTCCAGGTGCGACGAGGACCTGACCACCAGAGGGCTTTCTCCCGCCTTTTCCAGAAATTCGCGAAACTGGTCTTCCACGTCGGAAGGGAAGTCCGCATTTTCCAGCAGGCTGGTGATGGTCCGGTACTTTTCTTCGATTTTTTCGCGCGATTCGTACTTATGCAAATGGAAGCGCACCAGCCCGTTTTTTTCGATAAAATCCTGAAATATGCCCGAGCTGAAAAAGTAGGTGTCCGGGATGGCCACATACTTTCCGAGTTCGGGGTCGGCGGGTTCGAGGCGGGGAATGAGAATCCGGTAGGCGAGGTACATGCCCGCCGCCTTTCCCCCAATCAAACCGTGATACCGGGGGTTCCACACGGTCCGGCCGACGATGCTGTCCACGTCCCGGATGGTGATGTGCTTTTTGGCCACACCTATGAACGGCAGCTGGTTGGAAACAAAATGGTTCAACAGGGCCACACGGACGCCTTCCGCGTCGGAAGACGATATGTGCATGGTACCCTGGGGGACGGTGCACAGGTTGCGCAGGGCCTGTTTGATTTCGCGGTAGGTGATGTTGTCGCTGTTCAGCACCTCGACCAGCTTGACGAAAAGGTCTTCCTTTCTGGTCAGGTTTACATACTCCTCGATTTCGGAGTCGCTCAGGGAAGTCACGGCCACAAGGTCCAGAAGGCCCGCCTTGTAACGCGCAAGGGAATCCTCGGTAACCGGAACGGCCTCGCGCTCAAGCAGGGCGCGGACTTTGGCTTCCAGTTCCCGATCGGTGAGCTTTCCCCGCTCCGTCAGGGCTTCCAGCAGCTTTTGGCGGGTGGCGTTCAGGAGATGAGGATTCTCCATGATCCGCTGATACAGGAGGTAAGCCCTGACCACATCAGGGTCGTTCCGTGGCGACTCCGACGCCGGTGGAGTGATTTCGGCCATGCCTTATTATACCCAGCCCCGCAGCCGGCAGGCTTCGGCGACCCGTGTTACGGCCACCATGTACGCCGCCTGCCGCATGGACACTCCCAGATTATGGCGCATTCCGTTTACGCCCTGAAAGGCGTTGCGCATGGTATCCAACAGCCGTTCGTGCACGTTGTTGATGTTCCAGTAGAAGTTATACGCATTCTGCACTTGTTCGAAATATGATACCGTAACTCCTCCCGCGTTGGCCAGGAAATCGGGCAGAATGACGGTCCCCTTGTCCGTCAGGATATTGTCCGCCTCAATGGTGGTGGGACCGTTGGCCAGTTCGCACAGGATGGAGCACTTCACTTTTGAGGCGTTTTCCCGGGTAATGGCGTTCTCCAGCGCCGACGGGAACAGGACGGTGACGTCCAGCTCCAGAAGTTCCTCGTTGCTGATATTCTCGGCCTCCTTGAAATCCGCCACCCTGCCGGTCCTCATTTTATGATCGATCAGGGCCTGGGCCGATATTCCCCTGGGGTTGTACACGCCCCCGGAAGAATCGGAAGCCGCCACCAGTTTCAGGTTGCACAAGGTCTCTCCCAGCAGCGCCGCGTTGGTTCCGGCGTTACCGAAGCCCTGCACGGCCATGGCGCCGCCGTCCAGCTTGATGTCATAGGTTTTGGCGGCTTCCAGAGTCACATACACGCCGCCGCGGGCCGTGGCGTCTCCGCGTCCCTGGGAACCGCCGAGCGCCAGTGGTTTGCCGGTGATGACTCCGGGAACGCTTTCGCCGGTGATGGTTTCATACTCGTCCATCATCCAGGCCATGATCTGGGGAGTGGTGTACACGTCGGGGGCGGGCACATCCCGCCTGGCGCCGATAAATCCGGCGAAGGCCCGGATATAGGCCCTGGCCAGGCGTTCCTTTTCGGTTTCGGACATGGCCTTGGGGTTACACACAATGCCGCCTTTGCCGCCGCCGAGAGGAATATCGACCACCGCGGTTTTCCAGGTCATCCATGCGGCGAGGGCCCGCACGGTATCCAGGGTTTCATCGGGGTGCCAGCGCAGACCGCCCTTGGCCGGGCCGCGCGCGGTATTGTACTGAACGCGATAGGCGTGAAATACGTTTGTGGTTCCATCATCCATTTTCACGGGCAGGGTACAGCTCAGTTCCCGCATGGGCCAGCGCAGGAACTGATGAATGGCCGGGTCCAGCCCCAACTTTTCAGCGGCTTCATCCAGTTGTCGTTGGGCGGCCTTAAAAGGATTAAACGCTTGTTCCATTCGAAGATCCTCGTTTGTGAGCGGGCGCGGCGGAGCCGCGACACGGTTGGGCTATAATGAAACCGTTACACTTCTTGAAAATAAGAAAAGAGAGTTTCATAATAGGAGACGATTCCTCAAACCGCAAGGCAGAAGAAAGGATTGCGGCCCGCGTTGAAAAACTTGACTGTCTGTCCCTGTGGATCGTGTGTAAAATGGAAAGGTAAAAAGGCATGAACGCGGCGCGGCGTTCAGCGGATTAACCTCCAGCCCAAGGACCCGAGCATGACCGAAGCGTCTATTCTAATCGTGGAAGACGAGGTTATCGTCGCGGATGACATCAAGGCCTGTCTGACGGAAATGGGATATTCCCCCTGCGCGGTCGCCACTTCCGGTGAAGAGGCCATTCAGATGGCGGAACTTCACATGCCCGATCTGGTGCTCATGGATATCGTGCTCAGCGGCGCCATGGACGGGATTGAAGCGGCTGACGCCATACGCACAAAACTGCGCCTTCCCGTCATCTTCCTGTCGGCGTACGGCGGCAATCATCTTCTGGAGCGGGCCAAGATCACGGAGCCGTTCGGATACCTGCTGAAGCCCTGGAATAACAACGATCTGCACTCCACCATCGAAATGGCTCTGTACAAATTCAAGATAGAGCGCAAACTCCTGGAGAGCGAAGACGCGTTGCGCAAGGCGCACGCCGAGTTGGAGCAGAAGGTGGAGGAGCGGACCGCCGAGCTGCGGGTGGCCAACGATCAATTGCGCCGTGAAATAGTGGAGCGCCAGCGGTCGGAGGAAGCGCTCAGGGTGAGTGAGGAAAAATACCGTTCTATCCTGGAGAGCATGCAGGAAGGGTACTTTGAAATCGACCTTGAAGGAAACATGGTTTTTTTCAACGATTCCTTTTGCGCCATTACCGGCTACGGCAAGTATGAACTGCTGGGCAAGAACTGCAATGAACTCGCGGCGCCCGACGCGCCGGCGCCGTTGCTGGATCTGTTCAATCGATCCATGAACGGGGCCCCTTCCCACAACTTTTTCGAATACCGGATAATGTCCAAGGAGACCGAACCGAGGATTCTTGAAATATCGTCGTCCGTAATCAGCGATCAGGCGGGGGGACCGAGCGTGTTCCGGGGAGTCGCGCGCGATGTGACCGAACGCAAAAACGCCGAGGAACGCATCCATCTCCTCACCCAGCAACTGATGAGAGCGCAAGAGACGGAACGCCATAAGATTTCCCATGAACTGCACGACGGAGTGGCGCAGGACCTCTCCGCGCTCAAGATCGCCATGAACACCCTGCTCGACTCCTGGCCGTCCGCGCCTGATGATTTGCGGTCCCGCCTTTCGGATATTTCGGCCATCCTGCAGCAATCCCTGACCGGGGTGCGCGATCTGGCCTATGACCTTCGGCCGATGAACCTGGAGCAGTTGGGATTGGTCGAGGCCGCTTTTCAGTATTGTGAAGAATTTTCCGGCCGGACCGGTATCGCGGTCGATTTCAGATCGGCGGGGCTGGAAGAGACCCGTCTTGATAACGACACTGAAATCTCCATTTTCCGTCTCATTCAGGAGGCCCTCAATAACGTTCGAAAGCACGCCGAAGCCACGGCGGTCAGCATCAGGATGGTGGTGTCCTATCCCAAACTGATACTCAGGATCGAAGACAATGGAACGGGCTTTGACGTGGAAGAGCGGATGGTCTCGGCGCTGAACGAAAAACGCATGGGCCTGCAAAGCATGAAAGAGCGGGTAAAGCTCATGCAGGGCTCTTTAAAAATCGAGTCGCGGCCTTCCAAGGGTTCGAAGCTGATTATGGAAGTGCCCTTCGACGGAGCGGGCGGCGAGGACACGGCGCTGGAGTGGAAACCCACCTCATTTTCAACCGGCGCCGTGACGGAATGATACGGAGGGACTTCGGGGCGACGGCCGGATCATGCGTTGAGGCCATGGCCCCGCCTGCAATACGGTCGGATATCCATAAAATTTGCGGCAAACAGCGTATTGGGGTATTACTGTCAAGCGGCGATACTTGTAGAGCGATCTTTTAAAAACCAGAGAGATTTCCCGGCTCCATGGGCAGGACGATGGGGTAGGGCCCGGCGCGGATTGAGAACGTTTTTCAGGGCGCCGGAGGAAATGTGTTCGGGACGCGTTTCAGGAGCGGCGTAATGAATGAAAAGAAAACCATTGTGATAATCGACGACCACCCGCTTTTCCGGGAAGGACTCAAGACCATTATTGCCCGTAATCAGAGCTTTGAAGTGGTCGGAGAAGCGGGGAACGGACGTGAAGGGCTCAAGCTTGCGACCGAACTCAAACCGGATCTGGTGATTCTCGATATTTCGCTGCCCGATAAGAACGGTATCGATCTGGCCCGTACGATGCGCGAAAAGCTGGACGCGAAAATCATGATCGTGAGCATGCACGCCAAGATCGACTATATTACGCGGGCTTTTCAGGCCGGCGCCACAGGGTACGTGGTGAAGGAATCGGCCACCGAACGGCTTCTGCTGGGCCTTGACGCCGTTTCCCGGGGAGAATATTTCCTCGACAGCGCCATCTCGCACCAGGTCGTGAGCCGATTGATGGAATTCCCGGAAAAGGAAGCGAAGATAACCGACGGCGCTTACCGGGCTCTGACCCCGCGAGAGCAGGAAGTCATGCGGCTGATCGCCGAGGAGTATTCTTCCAAAGAGATCGCCGAGAAGTTATTTATCAGCCCCAAGACGGTGGAAAACCACCGCGCCAACATCATGACCAAGCTCGATCTTCACAGCACCCTGGAATTGATCAGATACGCCGCCCGGCTGGGTCTGATCGACGTCGAGCTTTGGAAGGAATGACAGCGGCCGTCGCTCCCCCATGAGCGGCGCGCCGGCGCCTTCCGGGATATTTTCCCCTGTCCATGGGGATTCTCCCCACCAAAATAACCCGATCTCCCTATAGATTAATCCCCGAATCGCTTGCATACTGAAATCATGCAAACGATCACACCAAAACAAGCGACTACAAGCGGCGTTTCCCCCAAACCGTCACAAGTGAGGGCTATTGTGAGTAACGCTTCCTCAAAGAAACGGACCGACCAAAAGCCCCTCCTCAAAGAAACCACGGATAAAGAAGACGGTTTCCTGGATATAACCACACTAATCAGGAGTATCCAACGGGCGGAAGGTGAAAGGGATTGTTTCAGGAACATGGAAAGCCCGTGCGATGAACCGGCGTGCGTGTGGCGTAAATACTGTGTGCCGGGTTGTGGGTAACGGTTTTTAACGGGAAACAAACGCGTAGCAAACGCCTTGCGTCGAGGGATCACATAAAGCCGTGGGGAAAAGATATCCAGGCTGTCTTCTGTTCCCTCAAATTCCATGAACATGAAGGCTGGCGGTAAAAAAATAGAGTAAAGAAGCGCGGACGCCGAAACAGCGGCAATTCATTGGCTTGTGGGTGAGTTTTTTTCCGCCAACCGCAGATTCGAAAAAAGGAGTCTGAAACATGGAACCCCAGGAATCGAAATTCACCGCGCCGGAGCTTAGGGGAAATTTTCAGATTGCGGTGAACGAAAGCCGTACCGCGTCCGATGATTACCGCATTCTCTTCGTGGATGACGAGGAGGGCGTGCGGGACCTCATGACCTGGGTGCTCACCCGAGCCGGATATGCGGTGACAGCGGCTGAAAACGGACAAAAAGGATTGGATTTGTTTCAGAAATCATCTTTTGACCTGGTTCTCACGGATTTCAGCATGCCGGAGATGAACGGCGCGGCGCTGGCGAAAAAAATCAAGAGCCTGGCCCCGCATGTTCCGGTAGGTATTGTCACGGGTCACAACCCGGCGAGGATGGGGCGCCTCCTCGATCTCGATATGGTGGACTTTGTAATCCACAAGCCTTTTCGGGTGGAAGAGGTTCAGGAAACGGTAAAAAGATGTCTGGAGGCTTCGTAGTAATGGGCTCTTCAAGTTTTCCGGTCCGGGTTTCTTAACCATGGGGACCCTCAAGGAGACACCGGGCGCGGAGCGGATGATCCTGGAAAAGAGTAGAGGGCCGCGGGGATCAAAGAACGTTAAACCCTTGGCGAAAACATAGCAATCAATGACGGGGGCCGCTACGAGCGGAGATCCCCACACAATCAGAGCGGAGGAGTTAGAAATGAGAGCGATTGCGAATCCTATGAACAGACAAGGCGAAAAAAACATCTTTTGTCCGGAATACGATTCCTGCCTTGACTATGCGGTGGAAAGCCGCTGGGAGTCATGGGACTGCGGCCAATGCAAGCTGCGCACAAGCTTTGAAGGAATGGCTGACACCGAATATACGATAGACGGATCGATTCCGTACTATCGCGTCCCCAATAACATCTGCAGAAAGATCAGCGCGATCGAATAGCGGGCCCGGAGATCCACCTTTTTTCCTGATCATAGCGGAAGGATTTCACGCGATTGAAGGCCGCGTGAGTCCTCTCTTCACGAAATGGGACAGCGCGATGGCTGTGATTTCATTGTCCGGTTATCCGCAGGAATTCGTCCTCATCCAGTATCCGCAGGCCCAGTTCGCGGGCCTTGGCAAGCTTCGATCCCGGATTTTCGCCCGCGACAACGTAGTCCGTGCTTTTGCTGACGCTCCCGGTCGCGCGCGCTCCGAGGCTTTCCACCATCTTTTGGGCATCGCTCCTGCTGAGGGTGGGCAGAGAGCCGGTAAACACGAAGGTCTTGCCCTCCAGAAGCGACGCTTCCCGTCCGGGGCCCGCTGAGACAAGACGCACGCCTTTTTGCAGCAGCTTGTCTATTTCCCGTTCATTTCTCTGGTCCCTGAAAAACGCGGTCACGGCGGCGCTGGTTTCGGGGCCGATCTCGTGGACGTCGCGCAGCTCTTCCTCGGTGGCGTTTCTGACGCTTTCCAGCGTCTGAAAATGATCCGCCAGGACCTTGGCCACATGGCTCCCCACACCGGGTATCCCGATGGCGTACAGAAACCGCTCCAGCGGGATCTCCTTTTTCTCTTCGATCGCCCGCACCAGGTTATCGGCCGATTTTTGCGCGAATCCTTCCATGGGTATGAGGTCATCGGCGGTGAGGTCGTAAAGGTCCGCCAGTTCCTTTACCAGCCCTTTGGCGATGAGCGTCTTGACCGTCTTCTCTCCCAGACCCTCGATGTCCAGAGCGTGACGAGACGCGTAATGGATGATGGAACCTTCCAGTTGGGCCCGGCACGCCAGACCGGCCGTGCAGACGTGATACGCGCCCTTGCGCGCCACCACCCCCCCGCACACCGGACATTGATCGGGCATGGTGAACGGGTCGCCGCGTTCCTGCCCCGGTACGTCTATCCGTTCCACGACTTCGGGTATGACGTCGCCCGCCCGCGCCACGCGGACCCGGTCACCGGCCCGCACGTCCTTGCGGGCCACTTCGTCCGCGTTGTGCAGGGTGGCCCGGCTGATGGTCACGCCGGAAACATCGACCGGTTTCAGCAAGGCCACGGGCGTAAGCGTTCCGGTCCGTCCGACGCTGACCACGATGTCTTCAATGATGGTTTCTTCCTGGCGGGGTTCGAACTTGTAGGCGATGGCCCATCGCGGGGACCGCGATTTGTAGCCCAGAAGCGCCTGGCCTTGCTTATCGTTGACCTTTAATACCACGCCGTCGATTTCATAGGGAAGCCGGTCCCGTTCCCGCTCCATTTGATGGTAGAACTCAAGGGCCTCATCGATGGAAGCGCACAGCCTTTTGTGCTTGTCGACTCTCAGGCCCCACTCCTGCATGGCCTCGAACTCTTCCGTATGGGTGGCGAACGAAACGCCGGTTATGGAAAGAATGTCATACACGAACAGGTCCAGCGGGCGGCCCGCCGTAATGCGCATGTCCAGTTGCCGGAGCGATCCCGCGGCGGCGTTGCGCGGGTTGGCGAAGGGCTCGGCGCCCTGTTCGATGAGCGCGCGGTTTAAATCCAGAAAGCCCTGCAAGGGCATGATCGCTTCCGCCCTGAACGCCACCCGCTCGGGTGTCTGGCGGGAATCTCGCAGCAGCAGGGGCACGGCCCGTATGGTTTTCAGGTTCTCGGTCACGTCTTCGCCCACCAAACCGTCGCCGCGGGTGCTTCCCCGCGACAGACGGCCGGACTCGTAGATCAGCTCCACGGAAAGCCCGTCGAACTTGGGCTCGGCCACCAGTTCGGGGTCGTAACCCAGCGCTTTGGAAACCCGTTCGTAAAAACGCGTTATTTCATCTTGTTCCAGGATGGAATCCAGGCTGAGCATGGGGCTCAAATGCTCCACCTTGGCAAAGGCGCTGAGAGGCCGCCCGCCCACGCGCTGAGTGGGCGAATCGGGATCAATCAGTTCGAACTCTTCCTCCAGCCGCTGCAATTCGCGGAAGGCTTCGTCGTATTCCCGGTCCGATATTTCGGGCGCGTCCTTCACATAGTAGAGGTAGTCGTGCCGTCTGATGAATTCGCGAAGCTCGTTAACCCGCTTCTCCGCCTGACTTCGATCCATGCTGGTCTCCAAAATCCAAAATAAGGTGCTCGCGGCTCGGATTATGGCACCGGTTTACGGGCGCAATCGGTATTGAACGCTCCGCCGCGTGACGTTTCGAACGTGTATAGAAAAGGAAAACAACGCTCTTTTCAAGCGTTTCGTTTCGCGCCGAAGGAGTTAAAGTATTTTCTTATCATTTTGATACAAGATTCTCTGCTTGCCACGATATCCCTGCCTCTGGCGCGTGCGGTTCTTTTTTCCTTGATGAACGGACAGGTTTTTGAAATGCTCCTCTTAAGGCGCCGCGGCGCCTGAGCCTGGTGTATCATAGTTCCCCGGCCCGGTTTTACGGGCCGGACGAAGCGCAATGAGCATGAGACGGTCCCCCCCTGCCGGGATCGATGAACGCGCGCGGCTTCACGGACGCGCCGGATGAGCCGAAATGATAGAGAAGAGCGCCACAAGTGTCCAGAATATTGTCGCAGAATTGCAGTCGCTCGCCAACCCGGAAAATGTGGCGGGCATGGCCCGCTACGGCATTAATCCGCGGAATACGCTGGGCGTGAAGGTGGCGGTCCTGCGGGGAATAGCCCGGAGAATCGGCGTCCACCACGGTCTGGCCGTCGAGCTATGGGACACGGACATCCATGAGGCCAGAATTCTGGCCGGTCTGGTGGCGGATTTCCGGGCCATGGATGACGCGCTGCTGGAAAAATGGGCGCTGGAAATCGATTCCTGGGACGTCTGCGACGGCCTGTGCAACAACCTGATCCGCAAAACGCCCCTGGCCTACGACAAAGCCGAAACGTGGAGCCGCCGTCATGAGGAGTTCGTGAAACGTGCCGGATTCACGCTTATGGCCTGTCTGGCGGTTCATGACAGGAAGCGTCCCGACCGGAACTTCCTGGATTTTCTGAACATCGTCGCCGCGGAAGCGGACGATGAGCGCAACTTTGTGAAAAAAGCGGTCAACTGGGCGCTCCGGGGAATCGGCAAACGGAACAAGGAGCTGTGCGCCGCCGCCCTCAGGCTGGCGGATGAACTCATCGGCCGCGAAAACAAGACGGCCCGCTGGATCGGCCGGGACGCCAAACGTGAGCTGCTCGGCGACAAGGCGCGGAGCAGGCTCGGTTTCCAGGCGTTTGATTAGGGAAAGCTATTTCTTCGCGGCGGCGATGTCCAGGAAGTTGCGCCAGAGGGTTCTGGCCACCCGGTAGAATTTGGCGCTTATAGCGTCGAATTCGGTCAGTATGCTTTGACGCCGGGCCGGGGTTATGGCCTCGTCGTCGCTCCATAGTTCCAGCGTGGCGCGGTTTACTTCGGGATGGAACTGCACCCCCCAGGCGTGGCGCAGACGGAAGGCTTGATTTTCGCAAAACGGGGAGCTGGCCAGCAAAACGGACGCCTCCGGCAGGGCGAAGGTGTCTTCATGCCACTGCGTGACCGGCGGGCTGTCCGGGATATCGCGGAACAGCGGGTCGCGGCGTCCCGCGCCGGTGAGTCTGACCCGGCTGATTCCGATTTCCTTTTGGCTCATCCTGGATACCCTGGCCCCGGCGGCGCGGGCCAGCAGTTGCGCCCCCAGGCAGATACCCAGCGCCGGAACATCGCTTTTCAGGGCCTTTTGCAAAAATACGGTTTCTTCCTTCAAATACGGATACCGGGCGTCCTCATACACGTTCATGGGGCCGCCCAGCGCTATTATGCCGTCGAACGCCTCCGGGTCGTCCGGTAGTGGTTCGTTGGCGTACAGGCGCGCTACAGTCAGGTCAACGCCGGTTTCTTCACAGTAGTCGCGGATGGTTCCCAACCCGTCTTCTTCCGCGTTCATAAACACCAGGATGTTCATTGCCGTTTCTTACCTCACGCTCGGATCGATTCTCATGGAACGCTTACCTTCGACCGGCGCATAAGCCTTGATTACCCGCCGCGAATTTTCCTGTGCCACAGTTTTCGCAAATTTGAAAGTCAATTGCGCGGGGGCTGTTTGTTTGACTCCCGCGGAAAGATGATTGATTATGATCGCGGCGCCATTTATACAGGGTAGCTATCGGTCTGTTCTTTTTTTAACGCGGTGCTTTTCCACAGTCTTTATTTTCGCTGAGTCCCAGGGACCTTCAGAACCCATATCCACGGAGGTTTTATGAACTTTGAAGCGACGAGTAAACAAACGATTCTGCTCAATCCCCGCGACAACATGGCCCGGCAATCCATTCCCAGTGAAATCCGCAAGGACCCCCTGACCGGGCGCACCTCCCGTATCTGTCACTTTATGAAGCTGAGCTGGCCCAAACCGGATTTTGACAAGCTGACCCAGGGCACGGCGGAGATCTGTCCCTTTTGCCCGGACAAGGTCATGACCGTAACGCCCTGTTTTCCCGGCGAACTGGTGGAAGAGGGCCGCATGGTGTCCGGCGACAAGATCATCTTTCCCAATATCGCCCCCTATGACGGACTCAGCGCGGTGGCGGTCATGAGCGGACGCCACTTTGTTCCCGTGAGTGATCTGAAGCCGGACTTTGTGGGTTCCAACTTTGCCTTCTGCCTGGATTTCTTCCGGCGGGTCCACGCCACGGCGCACCCGGAGTCGGTCTATCATATCATCAACTGGAACTATATGCCGCCGGCCGGGAGTTCGCTCATCCACGCCCATTTGCAGGTGTTCGCCACCAGTAACGCGCCCAACCTGCTGCGGCAGGAGTTGGAGGCGTCCAAGGCCTATTATCGGGAACATGGCGTCGCGTTCTGGAGCGAGCTGGTCCGGACCGAGGAGTCGCGCGGAGAGCGTTTTCTGGGCCGTTTCGGCCGTTCGGCGTGGCTGACGCCGTTCGCCCCCATGGGGGTGGCCGGGGATGTCATGGGGGTGGTGGAAGGAGTGAACTCCACCCTGGACTTGACGGACAAGGATATAGCGGACCTGGCGGAAGGCCTCTGCCGGGCCATCGCGGCGTACGATGAAATGGGGATTTACAGCTTTAACATGAATTTCTTCACCAGCGTGCAGGGCGACGGCTCGTTCCTGTTCCACCTGCTTTTTTCGCCCCGTACCTTTTTCAACCAGAGTCTGGGCACGCCGGATGTGGGGGCGCTGCGCAACCTGTACAACGAATCGCTGTGCATGGCCTTTCCCGAGGAAATCGCGTCCCGGCTGCGCCCGTATTTTTCGTAATTTATTTTATGTGGCAGGCGCTTAGGAAACAGATTTTATTTTTGGCTTTCAGTAAAAATGAAACGCTCAAGAGGGTGGGGAAGAGAATCAGGATAACATTCTCTCCCCACCCCTATTTTAAGACGGTCGTTTTTTAGCTATTGGGCTCCGAACCGGAACCGTTCCAGGTAAAAAGTCCCGCCGCTTAAGCGCTAAATACCGCTTCATACCAAAAAAACTGCGCTATGCGCGATCTGATAAGAGAAATGGGACGTTTTATTGGTTATTAATTTTGAAAATGTGTCGAGGGAGGTTATTATGTATAAAATAATGATTGAGCTTCAGCCGTCCCTCCCCCCGCGGCGCGGTTGAGGCGCGGGTTTCTCCCCCCCAAAAAAGGATCTCGCATGGCCAAGACAAAAGACAATTTACTGAAAGCGTTCGGCGAGGCTTCAGAGTCCGTGGTCCGATACCTGGCGTTCGCCGAAGCCGCCGAACAGGAAAAAAAACCGGGCGCGGCCAAAATTTTTCGAGCGGTCGCCAAGGCCAAAAGCGTGCATGGGGCCGCTTTTTTCCGTGACGCCGGATTGGTCGACATTACCATGGAGAATCTGAGACAGGCTCAGGATGAGGAGACCTACGATTATAAAACCCTCTACCCCTCCATGATCCCCGACGCGGTGAATGACGGGGCCGAAACGGCCAGGCACAGCCTGGAGTATGGAATGTCCATAGGCCCCATTATCGCCCGCATGATCGCCAAGGCCCTGGGCGACCCCGATGCGCGGGAAGAGGGGTCGTATTATATTTGTCCGCTCTGCGGGAATATTGAATTTGGAAAGCCGCCCGGCAAATGCCCTTTTTGCGGAGTTGACGGAAGCAAGTTCGTGGAAGTGATCTGACCCGAGGGGAGATGAAACCGGAGCAGGGACGCCGGGCAAACCGCGTGAGGAGATGGCGTCCGATTTGTCCGGCTTTTTTGCAACCGGTAAAGAAAACTGGCGCCGCAGGAAAACGGGCGGCGGCGCCTGACGGAGTCGGTTCCGCGCAAACCTAATCATACCGGGAAGTTACGTCGAAAACTTATTGTTCCGATGTGGCGCCTTTCTTGCCGTATAAGCTAAAAACTCATGAGATTCTCGACAAAACCAAGTGAAATTCAAATCAGAATGCTTGAATTAATAATCAGCGGGTTTTATCCGGCTCATTTCACCTCAATCAGAGATCAAATGCGGGACGCTGACGCGGAGACGCCGAGGGAAGATGTTCCCCAGCGGCTTCAGGTCTTCAATCGTTTTTCTTCGCCGGGCGGAGACTCGGGAAAGAAGCTTTCAAGCATGGCAATGCAAGAGGAAAACTCGTATACGCCGATAAGAATTCGGAAGGCGCCGATCCCCAAACCCGGAAACCGCCCCATGCCCAGGTCAGGCCGAATTCTCTATGTGGACGATGAGGGGGCTTTGCGGGATCTCATGACCTGGGTCCTCACTCGAGCCGGTTTCATGGTGGAGGTGGCGGAAAACGGTCAGGTGGGACTGGATTTTTTCCTGCAGGCCTCTTTTGATCTGGTGCTTATCGATCTCAATATGCCCGCTATGAATGGCTGGACGCTGGCGCAGGAAATAAAAAGCAGGGCCCCGCATGTTCCGGTGGGGGCCGTCACGGCGTACAACCCCTCCGGGGCCGAACAACTGGTCGAGGGCGGCGTGTTGGACTTTGTAATCCTGAAGCCGTTCCGGGTGGAAGAAGTCCAGCGAAAAGTATGGGAATATATGAGCCTTTTGCACTGAGGGGTCGTGAACCGGCTTTACGAAACGGCGCCGTGCGCATGGTGGTAAAGCGATGAAAATGAATGAGGTGAGAAAGAAGGCCAGGAAGCTGGGAATCCGGGTCCAGCATCCCCGCAAGGCGGACCTGATTCGTATGATTCAGCGCGCGGAAGGAAACTTTGACTGTTTTGGATCGGCGAACGGTTCCTGCGATCAGGTAACCTGCTGTTTCCGGGACGACTGTCTGGCGCCGGAAGGGCGATAACCTTAGGACTCGCCGTTTTCGAAGAACGGGGCAGGGGAACGAGCTCGCCGCGCGCAGGCTTCATCCCCCCTGGCGGGCGCTCTTTCGGGCTTTCCCATGCTCCGAGCGCAAAAGAGGCGCGCATACCATAAACACAATCCCGCGCTAACGCGCGTGGTTTAAGGGCCATGCGGAGGAAACCATTTCTCCGCATGGCCCGACGATTATCCAGCCCCCTTTATGTCACAGAGAAAAGCGATTCTTTCCTGTTGCGCGGTAAGGCGCCTTGGTATTAGAATGAATTTCTCGACACGCTCATAATTCAGCTCATATTCCCCGTCCGGCTAATCCGTATCCTGCGTTTGCGTATCAGAGAGACGGAACATCGTTTATGCGTTGTTAACCTTCCACTCTTTTGCCGAACCAAAGGAGGATCTCATGGCTGTCCAGCAGGAAATGGCGGTGGTTTACCCTCCCGACGCCGAAGAATTATGCGAGTTCCTCCCTGAAACGGATTGTGGGAAGTGCGGGGCGTCCAGTTGCGTGGAGTTTGCGGAGGCTGTTTTGAGCAAACAATACCCCCCGGAAAAATGTCAGGAACTGGACGGAAAATTCCGTGAGGTCCTGAGCGCCATCGTTGACCTGCCGAAAGATCCCATCCCCTATGACCTCATGATGGAACAGACGCCCTGCGAGCTGATCGAAATAAACGGTTCGAACGGGCCGGGCCCGTTGCTTGTTACCTGCAATTTCAAGGAAACCGTGCGTATTCTGCGGGAAATTCTGGAGCAAACCCGTACGTCCGCCTTTCTCCTGCCTACCTTCACCCATGGGTATTCCGTGGACAACGCCGTTCATGAACGTATGTTCAAGGCGGTGGAAATATGGAAGGCCATAAAGGAAAACCATGTGGAAGACAGGCTGGCTAGGCCGAGCCTGGTCATTCCCGGTCTGGCGGAATCCGAGCGGAACGCCATCAAACAGCTCACGCGGTGGGACGTCTCGGTCGGGCCGCTGTCGGGATTTCTCATTCCCCTCTTTGTTTTGACTCAGGATTGACACAAGCCTCCGGAAACGACGACAGCGTTTAGGAGCGGGACGCCGGAACTGCGGCGTCTTTTCCAACTCGCAAAAAAAGCTGGCGCCCCCGATGGCATTCCATGATGAAGCCGGCGCCGGGCGGCCACTATTTTTCCGTAATATCAGCTTGTTACAATAAGCCGTGAAAATCCCCTTCCTGGCGCCGTTCTTGCCTTTTATTAAGCCAGAATGAGTATCCTTAGCCGGTGGGCGGGAACTCGGCGTTTTTAAGGAAACCGAGACAAAAAGTTGTTGGTGGGCTCGCGCCATTACTTCCTCCCTCGTCTGGTTTCTGAAACGAGCGCCGGGCTCCCGACCGCCGTTTATAGGGGACGAAAGCGCATGGCCGCAAATTTTAAGATATCCGTCCGCGCCAAGGGCGACAGCCTCCTGTTGACCCTGAACGGCGACTTTGACGGGTCCTCCGCCCATGAACTGCTCAACACCGTGTCCTGCAATTCCAAAAAAGTAGCTAAAATAATCATTAACACCAGTGGGTTGAACAAAATATTTGAATTCGGACGCAATGTTTTTCTGAGGAACCTCAAGTCGCTCCAAAAGCATGCGCAAACCATAGTTATCACCGGTTCGTTCAAGGAAGAGCTGGCGCCCGCCGGGTTGATCCAGGCCTATCGATAATTTAAAATCATGGCGTTATGGTGTATGGTCTTAACGGAAAGCGCATAGTAATCCGTACGATGGAGATTTGCCGCGATGAAGGCCATGGTGTTGGATAAGGTTTGCCGGCTTGACGAAAACCCGGAGCCCCTTTCATACCGGGAACTGCCCGATCCCACGCCCGAAAGCGGGGAGATCCTGATAAAGGTATCGGCCTGCGGGGTGTGCCACACGGAACTGGATGAGATAGAAGGCAGGACGCCTCCCCCCAGGTATCCCGTCGTTTTGGGCCATCAGGTGATTGGCGAAGTGGTGGAGCGGGGACGGGACGCTCGAAAATTCAACCTCGGCGACCGGGTGGGCGTGGGATGGATTTTTGCGTCGTGCGGACGCTGTTTTCATTGCCTGAACGGCGAGGAAAATCTGTGCCCGGACTTCCGGGCCACCGGCCGCGACGCTGATGGCGGATACGCCGAATATATGAAGGTGGGAGAGGATTTCGCCTATGGAGCGCCGGAGGTTTTCAGCGCCGAGGAAGCCGCTCCCCTGCTGTGCGCGGGAGCGATCGGATATCGTTCGCTGCGTCTGACGGGCATGAAGAACGGCCAGAACATCGGTCTGACCGGCTTCGGCGCCTCCGCGCATATGGTTCTCCAACTGGTACGGCATGCCTACCCCGATTCGGCGGTGTATGTGTTCGCCCGCAGCGAAAAAGAACGTTTGTTCGCCCTGGAACTGGGGGCGGTCTGGGCGGGCGATACCGCCGATGAGCCCCCTCACGGGCTTCACTGCATAATAGACACCACGCCCGCCTGGAAACCGGTTCTGGAGGCCTTGAAGAATCTCCACCCCGGCGGACGGCTGGTCGTCAACGCCATACGCAAGGAAGACGGCGACAAGAGCTGTCTCCTGGACCTGGATTATCCCCGGCATCTGTGGCTGGAAAAGGAAATCAAGAGCGTGGCCAACGTGGCCAGACGGGATATCGGCGAATTTCTGAAGCTGGCCGCCGAGATTCCCATAAAGGTCGAACATCAGGTTTTCGACCTGCAAGACGCCAATACCGCGCTGCTGGAACTGAAACGGCGAAAGATACGCGGCGCCAAGGTCCTCAAAATATCCTGAGTCTCGCCTTTCGACTCCCCCCGCATGCTATGTATCTTAATTTATTATATTTTCAACAACTAAAAGTTTTTGAGGATGGGCGTGGGAAGGAACTTTTTTCAAAAAGTTCCTTCCCACAAAATCCAAAATCGACACCCTCCTCTGGGAGAAGGTCAGGATGAGGGTTGATAAGTAAGGCGGGGGAATTTTTCCCCCCGCGCCCCCTTGAGAGATTTCTCGCTGCGCTCGAAATGAGAGGCGACGCCTGTAGGCGACACTCCGGCGCCTCCCCGCGTATGATCTTCAATAATCAATGATTAGAATACTGACAAGAGTAATTCCGCGCGCGGTTTCAGCAAAACACGCGGAAACGGCGTGAAAATCGCGGCTTTTTAACGACTGGCGTAAGCGCGCCGTCTGAAAAAACACTTTTTTAGCAAAGGCTTGAGGAAAAATAGTATAATTTGACGTAAAATAATTTATCTGAGCGCACGCATAGACCGGGGGCGGGTATGAGCAAATTCCTGAAATGGGCGGCCATCGTTGTAGGTTGTTTTGTAGCGTTGATCGTTGTGGCGGTCATTGTCCTCACGCTTGTGGTGAATCCCAACGACTACAAGGGGCGCATCTCCGAAGCGGTGAAGGCTCAAACCGGACGGAATCTGGTGTTTGAAGGGGACATCAGCATGACCTTTTTCCCCTGGCTGGGCGTAAAAACCGGCCCCATGGCCCTGAGCAACGCGCCGGGATTCGAAGCGGACCAGTTTGCTAGAATTCAGGCCGCCAAGGTCAGTGTGAAAATCCTTCCGCTGCTTCTGACCAGGCTGGAAATGGACACGGTTACGGTGGACGGTTTGAAGCTCAATCTGGAGCGGAATCAGGAGGGAAAGACCAATTGGTCCGACCTGTCCGAAAAGAAGCCGGAAACCGGCGCCGGCCGGCCGGCCGGGGAGTCCGGGGGAGTAGAGGCGCCGCTTACGGATATTTCCATTGACGGCGTTCGGGTGAACGACGCCATGGTGTCCTGGAATGACCGGCAGGCCGATACCCGGTACGAATTGGACAAGCTCTTCATAAAGATAGGCGCCATACGTCCGCATGAGCCCATCGCGTTTGACCTGTCTTTTCAGGGGGTGAGCCAGAATCCGCCGCTTACCGTGAATCCGCGGATCAAGGGCGTCGCGGTCCTCGACCCGCGGCAAAACCGCTACCAAATAAAGGATTTGAATCTCGACGCCAAGGCGGCCGGCGACACGCTGCCGGGAAAGGAGGCTCAGGCGACGGTCACGGCGGATGTGGATCTCGATCTGAACGGCCAGACGCTCAAGGTGGACAATCTCAAGTGGCAAACCTACGGGGTGGCGGGGAACGGCGAACTGGCGGCGAGCGATATTCTGAAAGCGCCCCAATACTCCGGCGGCCTGCGTATCGAACCGTTCAACCCGCGGGAACTTTTACGGAAACTGAACAAACCCGAGCCCGAGACGGCGGACAAGGCGGCCTTCAGCGAGGTGGCCGCCCGCATGGCTTTTCAGGGGACCGGTTCATCCCTTGACGTCAGCGATCTGGAACTGAAGCTCGATCAGACCAGCCTGACAGGCAAAGGCTCGGTGAAAAACTTTGATAACCCGGTCGTAAACCTGTCGCTGAAACTGGATGAACTGGCGCTGAGCAGGTATCTCCCGCCCGAGGGCGCCGGAAAAACGGAACCGGCCCCGGCGACTCTTAAAAACCTGAACCTGACCGTGGCCCAGAGCGGGAGCGGACAGCCCATCGTCTTTGACATGACCTTGGACGCCACGGCCGGAGCGCCGCCCATCGCCATACGTCCGCGGCTTTCCGGCGCCGTGGTCATGGACACGCCCAATAAGGTGTATCAGATCGATAACCTGCGTCTGAAAACCGCGCTCACGGGCGAAACGCTGCCGGACAAGGAAGTTGACGCCGACTTTTCAGCCAGGATCAAAGCGGACTTCCAAAAGCAGACCCTCGATATTCAGGATATAACGCTGGCCTTGCTGGATCTGAAGACCAGCGGACGTTTTTCCGCTCAGGATATTTTGCGGGAAATGACCTATGCGGGAACTGTTTCCATCGAGCCGTTTAATTTAAAACAGCTCCTGACCAGACTCGGCCAACAGGCGCCGCAGACCGCGGACAAGGCCGCCTTCAGCGCGGTGTCCGCCAACCTTTCATTCACGGGAACCAAATCGTCCCTGCTTCTGGAAGACCTGACCGCGCGTCTCGACCAGACGGAGGTCAAGGGAAAGGCGTCGGTGAAGGACTTCCAGAATCCGGCCCTGGACGCTTCGTTCCGGCTGGATAAAATCGATGTGTCGCGTTATCTGCCGCCGGAGAAAAACACGGGTCAGGAAAAGCGGTCGGTCGGGCCGCAAAGCCTCACCCTCAGCGATGTTTCCGTCAAGGCGCAGCGAAGCGCGGGCGCCGAGCCGATCGTTTTTGACCTCGCCCTGCAGGCCGTGAGCCAGGACCCCGCCGTTCGCGTGGCGCCTCATATTTCCGGCGCGGCGACCATAGATACCGCGCAAAAATCATATCGGATCGATAAGTTCAGGATGGACGCGGACGTCTATGGCGACCAGTTTCCCGATAAGCGGATGATGGCCGCCGTGAGCGCGGACATACAGGCCGATTTGAGTCAGGGCGTTCTCATGGTCAAAAATCTGTCCCTGCAAACCCTGGATCTCAAGGCGCAGGGCGACATCGCCGTGGAGAAGCTATCCGCCGCCCCGGTCGTTTCCGGCTCCCTGGGCGTCGCTCCCTTCAACCTGAAGGAATTTCTCAAGAAGGCGGGGTGGAAGGTTCCACCCATGGCGGACGGCTCGGCCCTGGGAACCGCTTCGGCGCAGATGACCTTCAGCGGCGGCCCGGAAGCCGTTGTGATTAAGGATTCGGAGTTTGTTCTGGACCAGACGCATATGAAACTGAACGCCGACGTAAAGGATTTCAAAAATCCCGTCTTTTCGGTGGCCGCAAGCCTCGACGCCATCGAGCCCTGGCGCTACCTCGCGTCTCCGGCCAAAGGCGCGCAGGAGTCGACTCAGTTCAGGATAACCAATTTCAGCGTGTCCCTGGACCGGAAAAACGTAAGCGAGCCGCTGCTGTTCACGCTGGCTTTTGACGCTTTCCGCGAGAGTCCGGCGCTGAGCGTTGTGCCTCACATAGCGGGAAGCGCGACGCTCGACATTCCCAACAGGCTCTATCAATTGAACGACCTGACCATGGTGGCCGCGATACGGGGCCAGGGGCTGCCTGAGAAGGGGGCCGAGGCGCGATTGACCACCAAAATAACGGCCGACCTCGCCAAACAGACCCTCGCGGTCAGCCAGTTTCAGGCGCAGGGGTTGGGAGTCAACGCGCAGGGCGCGTTGTCCGCCGAAAAAATCCTGGATAAACCGAGCTATTCCGGTTCGTTCAAGATCGATCCCTTCAGCCTGAGGAAGCTGATGACCACTCTGGGACTGGAACTCCCCCAAACGGCCGACCCCACCACACTGGAAACGGTGGCGGCCCAAATCTCTTTCAGCGGCGCGGACGATTCCGTGCTTTTAAAGGACGCGTCCATAACGCTGGACCAGACGAACATAAAAGCCTCCGGTTCGGCGCGCAACCTGAAAGATCCCTCTTATAAGTTCGCGCTCTCCATAGACGACCTGGACGCGGACCGGTATCTGCCTCCCCCGGAAAAGCCGCAAGGGGCCGAAACCGGCAAACCCGCGCCTCCGGCGGAAAAGAAGCCGGTCGATCTGGAGCCGTTGAGAAAGCTTCGGCTGGAAGGCGATGTGGCCATCGGCAAGCTCAAAATCGAGAAAATCCGGGCTACGGATGTGAAAGCGAAAATAACCGCCAAAGACGGAGTGGTAAAAATCGACCCCGTGCGCATGAGCCTGTACCAGGGAACATCCACCGGCGCGCTGAGCCTGAACGCCAGGAATCAGCAGCCCGAGATGAAGGTGGTCAACACCGTCCAGGGGCTGCAGGCGGGGCCGCTGCTGAACGATGTCACCGGCAAGGACCGTATCACCGGCCTGACCACGGTCAAGACCGATGTCACGGCGCAGGGGACGGACGCCGAAGCCATCAAAAAGACGCTTAACGGAACAATGGCGTTCAAGTTCGAGAACGGCGCCATCAAGGGCGTGAACGTGGCCAAGATGATCAGGGACGCCACAGCGGTTCTGCAGGGCAAGGCCCAATCACCGCCCGAACCCGAACAGACCGATTTTGCGGAATTCTCCGGGACGCTGGCCATGACCAACGGAGTGGCGACCAACGACGACATGGTTCTGAAGTCTCCGCTCCTGCGGATCCACGGCAAGGGTACCATCGATCTTGCCCGGAACACGCTGGACTATCTGCTTTCGGCCGCCATCGTGGGAACGCTCAAAGGGCAGGGGGGAGAAAGCATGGAAAAGCTTTCCCAGATCTCGGTACCGTTGCGCGTAACGGGTTCGCTGTCCGATCCCCGCTATTCCCTGGACACGGAAGCCATGGCCAAGATGTTGGTTGAGGACAAGTTGAAACAACAAACCGAAGGCCTGCAGAAATCGCTTGAGCAGAAGTTGTTCGGTACGCAGAAAGAGCAAGCGCCCGCGACCGGCGCGCAGGAAGAGACTAAACAGAAGTCGGCTCCGGCCAAGCCGGAGGACCTGCTGAAAGGTTTGCTGAAGGGGTTCGGATCGTCGGGTAAATAAAAACCGGCGGAAGCGCCGGGTTTAAAAAAGGCCGGCTGTCCGCCTTCCGCAAAGTGTCCGGATTAAACTATGTAAATAAATGTTTTATCGCTATTTATTGTAAAAAATACCGAGATTAGTTGATGGATGGTTGTTTTATCATTCTTTTATTGACCTTGCCGCGCAAAATGAGATAGAAAATAAGGATACAACGATATCGGCCCTTTGGCCTATGTCGGGCGTTCTATCCAAAACGTTGTGGAGGATGCGTGGAAAGCCGAGGCCAAACCTGCGAACTTCGCGGGCGTTTCTCAAATCCAACCAGCGTCCATCATTTCTTCCCAATTCCTGTTTCCCTTGCGCGTGATCATGCTGACCAAATTCGTCGTCACGCTGTTTTTCAAGCTACCGAGAGTGGGTTTGCTTCCACCGCGCGCAACAATCCTGTCCACCATGTCCTGACCGAAATGAAATTCGAAAGACAGATAATCGCGCGGCGGGAACTCCGATCAGAACCCGGAGCGCGAATATTCTGAAGAAAACGTACACTGATATCCAAGGGGGTAGAAGGTCTATGAAACTATCGCGGGTGGTCGTCGGGCTGCTGTTCATCGTTCTTTCAATAAGTTTTGGTTGTGAAAAGGAAATCCCCCCCAAGGAGGTCATCCGCCCGGTAAGAGCGATCCAGGTGGGCGACATCAAGATCATGACCGGACGCTCGTTTCCCGGAAAAGCCAAGGGTGTTCAGGAAGTGGAGCTGTCTTTCCGGGTGGCGGGGCCGCTCATCACCCGCCCCATAAATGTTGGCGACGAAGTGAAAAAAGGCGATCAGCTGGCTCAGATAGACCCCCGCGATTTCCAAGTCACCGTGCAAAATGTCCAGGGACAATTGGCCAAGGCCAGGGCGGCTCTGGAACGGGCGCAGAGCGAGTATGACCGGGTTCTCAGAATTCAGAAGCAGGACCCCGGCGCCATCAGCCAGAGTATGGTCGACAAAAGAAAAGAGGCCATAGACGGGTCCAAGGCTGAAATAAGATCGTTGCAGGCCGCGGTGGACGCGGCCAAGGATCAATTGCAGTATACCAATCTGCAGGCGCCGTTCGACGGAACGGTGGTGGCCATTTACGTGGAGAACTTCGAGTCCGTCCAGGCCAAGCAGCCCGTGGTGCGCCTGGTCGATACCTCCAGTGTGGAGATGATCATAGATATCCCGGAGAACATCATCCAGTATGTGGATCTAGCCAAGGAGAGTCTGGACATAACGGTCCGTTTCGACACCTTTCCCGACCGGGAACTGCCGGCCAGGATCAAGGAAATCGGCCGGGAAGCCTCCCGGACCACGCGAACCTACCCGGTGACCCTGATCATGGATCAGCCCGAGAATATCAAGATCCTGCCGGGGATGACGGGAAAGGCGTCGAGCAAGGCCAAAAGCGGATTGGTCGAACAGGCGGGCAAAATTGAAATACCGGAGACGTCGGTCTTTACATCGGGCGACGATGGAAAAACATTTGTCTGGGTCATAGATGAGAAGGCCAAAGAGGTCCATCAACGGGAAATAAAGACAGGCGATCTGACCGATTATGGAATTGTCGTAACCGAAGGTCTGAAACCGGCCGAATGGATAGCCACCGCCGGGGTTCATTACCTGCGTGAGGGTCAAAAGGTCGCTATTCTGGGAGAACCCGCCGCGAACGCGGGGGTGTCCCAATGAGCCTCCCGTCGATTGCGGTTGAAAAGAAAACGGTGACCTATTTTGCGGCTGTCCTGGTTACGCTTGCGGGGATTGCCAGTTTTTTCGCGCTGGGCCAACTGGAGGACCCCGAATTTACCATCAAGAACGCGGTCGTAACCACGGTGTATCCGGGCGCCAGCCCGGCGGAGGTCGAACTGGAGGTCACGGACCGTATCGAACTGGCCTTGCAGGAAATGAAGCAGCTCAAATATGTGGAGTCCTATTCCAGGGCCGGTTTTTCCTATGTGCGGGTGGAGATAAAACCCAACTACCCTTCCAAGGAGATGCCGCAGATCTGGGACGAGTTGCGCCGGAAAATACGGGATGTGGAGAACAGCCTGCCTCCCGGAGTCCAGCGCCCCGTGGTTTCGGACGATTTCGGGGATGTGTTCGGATTTCAGCTGGCCCTGGTGGGCGATGGGTTTTCCTACGCGGAGATGGAGCATTACGCCAAGGCGCTCAAGAAGGAACTGAGCGTGGTGAAGGGCGTGGCGCGCGTGGACCTGTGGGGGGCTCAGAAAAAAATAGTGTACGTCGATGTATCGCAGGCGCAGCTTTCCCAACTCGGGGTATCCGATGAGAGCATCGCCAGGACGCTGCAAGAGCAAAATATGGTGGTTGACGCCGGAGGGGTGGACACCCAGGCCCGGCGCTACCGCATCGCGCCCACCGGTGAGTTCAAGTCGCCGCAGGATATCGCGGATCTGACCATACGGCCATCGCTGTCCGATACCATCACCAGCATGCCCCCCACCACGGAGCAGGCGGTCCGGAGTTCGGAACTCATGAGGATCGGAGACATCGCGGAAATAAAGAGCGGATACCTCGATCCTCCCTTCACCATGATGCGCTTCAACGGCCAGCCCGCCATCGGTCTCTCCATCAGCAACATCCCCGGCGTGAATATTGTGACACTCGGGAAGGCCATCGACGAACGGCTGAACAACCTGATCTCCGTTCTTCCCATTGGTATCGAAGTGTTCAGGGTCCACTGGCAGTCGGACATTGTGGCCGAAGCGGTGAACGGGTTTATGGTAAACTTCGCCGAAGCGGTGGGCATCGTGCTGCTGGTTCTCACCATCGCCATGGGTTGGCGCATGGGCATTATAATCGGCTCGGCGCTGATTCTTACCATCCTGGCAAGCTTTATTGTCATGGCGGTTATGAAAATCGATCTCCAGCGCATGTCCCTGGGCGCTCTGGTTATCGCGCTGGGTATGATGGTGGACAACGCCATCGTGGTGGCGGACGGCATCGCCATCCGTTTTCAGCAGGGCATGGATCGTAAAAAAGCGGCTATCGAAGCCGCTTCGCAGCCGTCCATGCCGCTGCTGGGGGCGACCGTTATCGCGGTGATGGCCTTTTACCCCATCGTGGCGTCCAATGAAGGGGCGGGCGAGTATTGCCTCACGTTGTTCAGCGTTGTGGCCATATCGTTGCTGTTGAGCTGGATAATTTCCGTGACGGTCACGCCGCTCCAGTGTCTCGACATGCTTCCCTTAGCCAAACAGGATCAGGAAGGGCGAGACCCGTACGGCGGAAAATTCTATGGGCTGTTTCGCGGCTTTCTGGCGCGAATCATACGAATCAGATATGTGTTTCTGGCTTGCATGGTCATTCTGCTGATAGCCGCCGGGGTGGGATTCGGTCAGGTAAAGAATCTCTTTTTTCCGGATTCCTCCATGCCCAAATTGATGATCGACTACTATGCGCCCGAGGGCGCCCGCATTCAAAAGGTAGCCGCCGACTTAACCAAGGCCGAACAAAAACTCATGGCGGACCCCCGTATCGAGAGTGTTTCCACGTTCATAGGAGCAGGGCCTCCGCGGTTTTACCTGCCGGTTGAACCGGAAAAACCCAATCCGTCCTATGCCCAGCTGATCGTCAACGTGCATGATTTCAGGGATGTGGATAAACTGATCGAGGAACTCGATCCCTGGTTTCAGGAGAACTATCCGCAAGCGATGGTTCCCATAAGAAAATTTGGAGTCGGACCCAGCAGAACCTGGAAATTCGAGGCGCGTATCAGCGGACCGGCGGTGGCCGACCCCAATACATTGCGCGCGCTGGCTGATGAGGGGGTGAGAATACTGGAGAAAAGCCCCTTGGCCGGGGACTCGCAGACCAACTGGCGGCAGCGGGTTCAGAAAGTGGTTCCCAAATACAGCCAGGAACGGGGCAGATGGACCAACGTGACGAGGGATGACATCGCCAAAGCCACCAAGAGAGCCTACGACGGCCGGCCCATCGGCCTTTATCGCGAGCAAGACGATCTTATCCCCATCGTGCTGCGCCATCAGGAAGAAGACCGCAGCCGTGTGAGCGATCTTGACGTCATTCAGGTGCAGCCCGCGTTGTCCACGGCCACGCTGCCGCTTACCCAGGTGACCGACGAGGTGGTTACGGAGTGGGAAGACCCCATGATCTGGCGCCGGGATCGCCGACGCGCCATTTACGTGCAATCCAATCCCATTTTGGGGGTCACGCTTCCCACCCTCTGGGAGAGCGTGGCGCCGGAATTCGAGGCTATTAAGCTCCCGCCCGGCTACACCATGGAGTGGGGCGGCGAGTACGAGTCCTCCAGGGATTCCCAGCGTTCGCTCATACCCGGCATGGTGCCCGCGGCGGTAATTGTCCTGTTCATCATCGTGGCGCTGTTCAACGCGTTCAGGCCGCCTCTGATTATACTTCTCACCATACCGTTCGCCCTTATCGGCATAACCGCCGGTCTGTTGGGAACGGACACGCCCTTCGGGTTCATGGCGCTCCTGGGGGCGATGAGTCTGGCGGGAATGATGATCAAAAACGCCATTGTGCTGCTGGATCAGATCAACCTGGAGCAAGCCGAGGGAAAACCCCCGTACGACGCGGTGCTCGACTCGGCGCTGTCCCGTCTGCGGCCCGTGGTCCTGGCCGCGGCGACCACCGTGCTGGGAGTGATCCCGCTGCTGCAGGATGTGTTCTGGGTGGGCATGGCCACCACTATTATGGCCGGCCTGACCTTCGGCACGATTTTGACCATGGGGCTTGTGCCGGTGCTCTACGCCACCTTGTTCCGCATTCCGTCGCCCAAAAGTTCTCACTAGATTTTAAGGTGGTTGTGGTTTAAAGAAGGAGAGAGGAGAGGATTAAACATGTACGCTGCATATCGGGAAGCATGGTCTAAAAGGCGGAATTTCAGGCGCTCGCGAAGCGCCGTGGCGGGACTCCTCCTCGGCTCTTTATGGGTGATGTTTCTTGCCGCAGGTTGCGCTGTCGGCCCTGATTATGTAAAGCCCACGGTGGCCGAGCCGGACGCCTGGATGGAGAAGGAAAACACCAATCTGTCGGAGCAGTCCTTCGATTACAGCGAGTGGTGGAAGGTTTTTGAAGACCCGGTACTGGATTCGCTGGTCAGCATGGCTTGCCGGCAGAACCTGCCGCTGCGCATAGCGGGCGTCCGTATTATGGAGGCCAGAGCGCAGTTGGGCGTGGTTATCGGCAACCTCTATCCCCAGGTTCAGCAGGGACGCGGCGGCATTACCTACAACGAAGCGAGCAGGAACCAGGCCAACAGCGGCTTTGCGGACCGCTCCTTCTGGGATGACTCGCTGGGGCTTGAGACGGCCTGGGAAGTGGACCTGTGGGGGAAATACCGCAGGGCCGTGGAGTCGGGCTCGGCCAACCTTGACGCCGTCATCGCGAACTACGACGATGTGGTGGTTTCGCTAACCGCGGATGTGGCCACAACCTACGTGGTGATCAGAACGCTCGAAGACCGGTTAACGGTGGCGCGCGAAAACGTGAAAATACAAAACCGCTCCCTGGAAATCGCCGACGTGCGCTTCAGAAACGGCGATGTCACCGAGCTTGACGTGGCGCAGGCCAAATCGCTGCTCAGAAACACCCAGGCTTTGGTTCCCCGCCTGGAAACCAGCCTCCGGCAGGCCAAGAACGCGCTTTCTATTTTGTTGGGCGTGTATCCCGGTGAAATCGACTACCTGCTCGAAAAGCCCGCGCCCATTCCGTCCGCTCCTCCCGAGGTGGCCATAGGAATTCCCGCGGAATTGATGCGGCGGCGGCCCGATATACGTCTGGCGGAGCGGCAGCTGGCGGCTCAGAGCGCTCTGATCGGCGTAGCCAAGGCCGATCTGTATCCGGCGCTGACCCTGTTCGGTTCGGTGGGGTTGCGATCGAGTAATTCCGATCTCACCAAAGCGGGCAGCAGTTCCTTGTTGGATATTTTTGAGGCGAACAGTATTGAGTTCTTCGCCGGGCCCACCTTCCGATGGAACATCTTTAATTACGGCAGGATCAGAAACTCCGTCCGGGTGGAGGACGCGCGCTTCCAGCAACTTCTCGTCAACTACGAAAACACCATATTGCGCGCCGTTCAGGAGGTCGAGGACGGCGTCTCGGGATTTTTGGGATCGAGGGAGGAGGCCGGGTATTTGCGGGAGAGCGTGGACGCTTCCAAACGCGCCATGGAGTTGTCGCTCGTGCAATACCGTGAAGGGCTGGTTTCCTATCAGCGGGTCCTGGACTCCCAGCGGTTCCTGACCGACCAGCAGGATATCTACAGCTCCACGCGCGGCAGCGTGGCCACCAATCTGATTCTGGTGTACCGGGCCCTGGGCGGCGGATGGGAGTCTCAGGTCGGCGCGCCGGTCATTCCGGAACAGACCGCCGAACAGATGCGCGCGAGAACCAATTGGGGAAAATTATTGCAACCCGTAAGCCTTGAGGAGCCAACCCCCGCGGAGGAACAGAAACCCAAGCTGTGGCGGGCGCCCGAGTGGTGATAACAGCCGGACGTTTTTCCCACAGAGCGCCGGACGCGGAGCAAGGCGTTCGGCGCGGTTTCATGTTCAGATGAATACAACCTCCAGAGCCCATATGCCTCTACTCCATAAAATCAGAACGTACCGGTTTCATTCTCTCCTCGTGTGCACGCTTCTCTACATCCTGGTCAGCCCGATGCTCACGAATATCCTGGCCCTGAAACTCCTGTCCAGCATTTTCATAACCCTTATGTTAGTCTCGGGCATATTTGCGGTCAGCCAGAGAAAAGCGCACCTGCTTATCGGCGTGCTGCTCGCGATGGGAATGTTTGTGCCCACCTGGTCATTGATTGTGGGGGAAAGAGCCATCTTCGGCCTGTTGAGCGAGATTTTCGGGATACTCTTTTTCGCTTTTACCACGTGGAGCATTGTGTCTTTTATATTCCGCTCCTACGACATCAACGCGGAGGTGATTTGCGGGTCCATCGTAGTGTACCTGCTTCTGGCCATTCTCTGGTCTTTTATCTACGCGTTTCTGGAGAGGATTCATCCGGGGTCCTTTTCCGTGGCCACCGGTCACACGCAGGGAGCCGGATTTCTCTTTCTTTATTACAGTCTTGTGACCATCACCACGCTGGGCTACGGGGACGTAACGCCCCTCACGGATACGGCCGGGGCGTTCGCCATTGTCGAAGCGGTAACCGGGCAGCTATACATCGCGGTCCTGATCGCGCGCCTGGTGGGCGTTCATGTGGCGCAGTCCACAACCCGCGCCAAACGGAACGACGACGACAAGCGATGAGTTCCGCGGGTCGCGGACAAGGCCGCGAGAGACACGCCGAACCTGAAAGTGATTCGTTGGCGAGCGTTTTCGGGATCAAAACTATAATTTACCAAATCATAAAATATTTAGAGACATAGATAGTTATTTATGTTTCTTTTCTATGGATATCCTTCTGTTTATTAGATAGAATGTAATTATCGGCGGAGCGTATCCATCCGGAAACTGCCACTCACAGCGGCGCCAAAGACTCCCTTTGCCGTCGCGGACAATGACCCGACCACCAGCGATCACCCACTCCCTTTGGTTTTACCGCCGTTTTGAATCGTGGAGGTAAAGGGAAGGGCTTGTTTGCAATCGTCACATCAGCAAGCTGGAGGTCAGCATGGGCAGAAGGAAAGCAGTGGCTTTGTTCTGTGTGGCTCTCATCGCCGTGTTCCTGCTTTTGACAGTTGCCACCAACGCGGCTGAAAGAAAATGGGTGATCTCGGTCAGCGGCGGCGCGCTGCCGATCATCAGCGGCCAGGCCGGCGGCGGAGGCGGAAGCGACGTCGGAAGCTTTGATTACAATGACGCGTTCGACGTCGGTTATGGTTTTTACGGCGCAATCGGCTATAATTTCGGACCGGTTTTCAGCGCCGGTGTGGGAGGCGGTTACCAGACCTGGCAGGGAAGCTCAACCAAGGGACTCGAGTTTGACGATTTGAACGTGATTCCCGTTTATGGCTTTGGCAAAATCAATCTCTACAGGCTGTTCAGTGACGTCGAATCGCCCTGGGCCTTTGACCTGTGGGGAGCCTTGGGGGCGGCGTACCGTGAGAGCGTGGACGTAAACAGCGAACAATTCTGGGACAGCAACTGGGTGTTCTTCGGAAGCGTCGGCCCCGCTGCTGAATACGATTTCGGGAATGGATTCGATCTGGGTCTGAACGTGGACTTTCAGTATGTCGGCGCGCCTGATTCCAAACAGGGGGATCTGTCCGACGGAGATGGTTTCTGGAGTTCCAACATCCGCCTGACCCTCGGTTATTCCTGGTAAAAAGATTTGGCGTTCGTCGGAAATTGCGGCGGCTTTAATAAACCGCTCATAAAAAGTCTCGAAGATATCGAAATCGGTGTTTTCGGGATTTTTACGCCTTGCCGGACGGAAGCGAACGTCCGTTCGCGCCGGACCCGTGTTCCACCAGGATAAAAAATTGAAGGCTCGCAGGCTTATAACCTTGGCTGGCGTTATCGCGTATGCTATCTATGATGCGGATCAAAGAAAAATCTTCCTCGGAGGCCCGGCGCGCTTAAGACGATGACTGACCTGAACCGGAAACTCAATAAAGAGCGGGACAATGCCGGCCGTTGCGATCTGAATGTCACGCGGCTGACCGACGAAAAGGTTGTCTTACAGTTTGGCGGGCGATGCGTCGTCAACACGGAGTTCCCCTCGCTGAAAGAAACGAAAAGCCTGCTGGAGGGCAATCGCGGGATTCGGGAAATCGAGTTTGACACTGCGCGGGTGAGCGACTGGGACAGCGGTCTGGTATCCTTTGTGATCAATCTGGAACGGTTGTGCGCCCCGTTGAATGTGGTGGTGAACCACGCCGGTCTGCCTGCCGGGGTTCAGCGATTGCTCGCGCTGGCCAAAGCGGTTCCCGAACAGAAAGACGCCAAACGCGGCCCCCAATCCTCCAGTTTTTTGGACCAGATCGGCCGGGAGGTCATCTACTTTTTCAACTCCATAAGCGATCTCCTGGGGTTTATCGGCGAGTCGTCTCTGGCGTTCCTGCGGCTCCTGAGAGGAAAAGCCCGTTTCAGACGTTCGGATCTGGCGCTCATCATCCAGGACTGCGGCCCTGCGGCGCTCCCCATCGTGACGCTCATCAGCGTGCTGGTGGGGCTCATCCTGGCCTTTATGGGCGCGGTGCAGTTGAAGGTATTCGGCGCTCAGATATACGTGGCCAACCTCGTGGCCATCGGCATGGCCCGGGAGATGGGCTCCATGATGACGGCCATCATTATGGCCGGCCGCACCGGCGCGGCCTTTGCGGCGCAGTTGGGAACCATGCAGGTCAACGAGGAGATCGACGCCTTTACCACCCTGGGAATCTCTTCCATGGATTTTCTGGTGCTTCCGCGCATCATCGCCCTGGCCCTGATGATGCCGCTGCTCAGTCTGTACGCCGATTTCATGGGGATGCTGGGCGGGGCGCTGGTGGGTATCGGCGTGTTCGACATCACCCTTCTCGAGTATATCAACCAGAGCAAGAGTTCTCTTACCCTCCTCGATTTCGGGGTGGGTGTGGGCAAGGCTTCGGTTTACGGGGTATTGATCGCCATTTCAGGCTGCATGCGGGGAATAGAGTGCGGAAGGAGCGCGTCCGCCGTGGGCGACGCGGCGACCTCGGCGGTGGTGACCGCGATCCTGTTTATCATCATATCGGATTCGTTTTTTAATATACTCACGACGATACTGGGAATTTGACGCGCCCATGACGCAGGATACCGGCCAAAATAACAAAGCTCATATCGAAGTGAAAAACCTGACCATGGCTTACGGCGATTACGTGGTTATGCGTAATCTCACGTTCACCATACGGCGCGGCGAAGTTTTTATCATCATGGGGGGCAGCGGATGCGGAAAGAGCACGCTTCTGCGGCACCTGATCGGGCTCAAGGCGCCCGCGGCGGGCGAGATTCTGTACGAGGGCCAGGACTTCTGGAAGGCCGACCCTGAAAAAAGAAAGCTGCTGATGCGGGAGTTCGGGGTGCTGTATCAAAGCGGCGCGCTCTGGAGTTCCATGACCCTGGCGGAAAACGTGGCGCTGCCCTTGGGCGAGTACACCCGGCTCTCACCGGCGCAGATGAAAGAAATCGTTTCGTTCAAGTTGTCGCTGGTGGGGCTGGCCGGGTTCGAGGATTACTACCCCTCGGAGATTAGCGGCGGCATGCGAAAGCGGGCCGGTCTGGCGCGGGCCATGGCGCTGGACCCGGAGGTGCTTTTTTTCGACGAGCCTTCGGCGGGTCTGGACCCGGTGAGCGCCCGGCTGCTGGACGATCTCATCCTGGAGCTGAAGGCGAGCCTGGGGGCGACCATCGTGGTGGTGACGCATGAATTGGCCAGCATCTTCGCCATCGGCGACAATTCCGTGTTTCTGGACCCCACGGTGAAGACCATGACCGCCACGGGCGACCCCAAGAAGCTGTTGAAGGAGAGCGAGGAGCCCAACGTTCTCAAATTCCTCACCCGTGGCGAGAAGGACCACCAGAGCGGCCGGCAAGGCGGCCCGTAGGCCGCGCGGAATGAATCGTTCAAACGGAAACCCATCAGGCAGGGAAGCGATCAGGAAATGAGCAGACAGGCAAATCCAAAAGTAATCGGTGGTTTCGTCATCGGGGCGCTGGCGTTAATCGTGTTGGTGATCGTGGTTTTCAGCTCCGGCAGATTCCTGAGTGAAAGACCGAAGTATATGCTTCATTTCAGCGGCTCGGTGGGTGGATTGAATGTGGGAGCACCGGTCAAACTCAGGGGCGTGAACGTCGGCATGGTGGTCAGCGTGCAGGCGGAATTCGATTTCAAAGATAAGAAGGTGCGCATTCCGGTGGTCATCGAACTCACCCCGGGCACGGTTCAGGCGGTGGGAGGAAAAATGGGGGGAGGCAAGGTTATCGACACCCTCGTGGATCGCGGATTACGCGGCTATCTGGCGACGCAAAGCATGCTCACGGGGCAGCTCTACGTGCAGTTTGACTTTTTCCCCGACGCCCCGGAAGAACACGTGAAAGAAGGCGGCGAGTACCCGGAAATCCCTACGGTTCCCTCTCGACTCGAGCAGTTAACCAAGGAAATCGAAAAACTGCCCATTCAGGATATGATTCAGAAGGCGATTGACGTCATGAACGGGCTGGAACGGCTGGTGAACTCCGAGCAAATCAAGGGACTGCTGGCTTCTCTCAACGCTACGGTCGAGGAAGCGCGCAAAATGACCGCAAACATCAACAGTAAGGTCGATCCGCTGGCGTCGTCGCTCCAGGAAACGTTCAATGAAACGAATAAGTTGGTGCGCAATACGAACGAGCGGATCGAGAAACTCGGGGCCGGCGTTGACGCGACCGTGGAGGAAACGCGGAAGCTGCTCATCGACATCAACGGCGAGGTGAAGTCCGTTTCGACGAAACTGAATCAGGCTTTGGGGGACGCGCAGACGCTGGTTAAACACGTCGACGGCAGCGTGCAGCCCATCGCCAAAAACATCGAGATAACTCTGAAGAGCGCCAACTCCGCGCTGACACAGGCCCGATCCACTCTTGCCCGGGTCGAAAGCGCCACCAACGAGGATTCTCCCCTGCGCTACGAGATCCTCCAGACCCTGCAAAGTCTCTCGGCGGCCGCTGATTCCATAAAGAATTTTGCCGGTTATCTGGAACGGCATCCGGAAGCCCTGATACGAGGGAAAGGCGAATACGGAGGTAAATAAGATGACGAAAAAACTGGTTCTTCCGGCGTTGCTGGCATGCGTGATATTGTGGTTCGGCGGTTGCGCGGGTACATCCGCGCCGTCCAATTTTTACATATTGACCCCCGTGTCGGAAAAAGCGCCGGCCGGCGATCGAATGGAGAAGCTGACCATCGGGATAGGCCCTGTGGCGCTGCCCGCCTATCTGGACCGGCCGCAAATCGTATCCCGTTCCGGGTCGAACAGCCTCAAGCTCGACGAATTCAGACGGTGGGGAGAACCCCTGAAGGACAGCTTTACCCGGGCGCTGGTGGAAAATGTCTCCTCCCTGCTTGCCACGGAGTATGTGTTTTCGTTCCCCTATCAGGCGGTTAACAAACTCGATTATCGGGTCATTATGTCCGTAACCAGGTTCGACCGGGACGCCACGGGGCCGGTGGTTCTGAACGCGCGTTGGATCGTGGCCGCCGAGCGCGACGAAAGGAAACCCATGCCCTTTACCGCAAAAGAATCCTCCATATCCCAGGCCGTGGCCGGAGATGATTACGACACCATAGCCGCCGCCATGAGCGCCGCGGTCGGAAAGCTGAGCCAGGAAATAGCCCAGACAATTATTACCTTCGAACGTTAACACGAAGCTTTTTACGGGGCTTCAGGAAAGCGTGGGGAAGCCCCTTTCCGTTTTGCCGCGAAAAAAGCAACACAACCCTGAACCTTGACCGGAAGACAAGAGAAGAGGAATGCAGGAGGGAAAAAACAGCAACGCCGAACTCATCAGGATACAATACCTTCAGGAACCCGACTATTCGAAACCCATCCCGGATATCCCCCCGGAGTCGCGTGACCGGCTTTTTAAACGGCTGCGTTTTCTGTACGGCGAGACGCTGGCAGAGCAGTATCTCCCCGAGTTGATCCGCATAATGAGGGTTCATTGCGCTTACAAGTCGCCCCATACGGCCGAACTGGAGGAGCGGTTCGACCCCGCGGAACGGTTTACGGAACGGGACATGATTCTGATAACCTACGGGGACCTTGTGAGGGGCGATGGGGGCACGCCGCTGGCCACGCTGGCGAATTTTCTGGACTCAATGAATCGCGGGGCCATCAATACCATACACCTGCTGCCGTTTTTCCCGTACTCGTCAGACCGGGGATTCGCCATCATCAATTTCCGCGCCGTCGATCCCAGGCTCGGCTCCTGGCAGGAAATCCATCACATGGGCGAGCGATATCAACTGATGTTCGACGGTGTGCTCAACCATTGCTCCTCCCATAGCCGCATGTTCCGGGAGTTTTTGGCGGACTCCCCGGACGCGCGGGATTTTTTCATCGCCTACGACTCGCCCGACGATCTGACCATGGATCAGCGTAGCAAGATTTTCCGGCCCCGGACCACGGATATACTGTCCCGGTACGATACCATAAACGGCCCCAAATGGGTTTGGACCACCTTTTCGGCGGACCAGATCGATTTCAATTTCCGTAACCCAAAGGTTCTGATGAGCGTGCTCGAAGGGCTGCTTTTTTACGTGCGCCAGGGCGCCGATATCCTGCGTCTGGACGCGGTCACCTACATCTGGGCGGAACCGGGGACCGAATGCGTTCACCTGCCGCAGACGCATGAAATCATAAAACTTCTGCGCGACGTTTTCACCCTTATCGCGCCCGGCGTCGCGTTGATCACCGAAACCAACGTGCCCCACAAGGATAACATATCCTATTTCGGAGACGGTTCGGATGAGGCGCACATGGTGTACAACTTCGCCCTGCCTCCGCTGACGCTCCATACCTTTTACCGGGAGGATTCGACCGCCCTGACGTCATGGGCTCGGGACATCGGGATCGATTCCCCGACCGCGACCTTTTTCAACATTCTGGACACACACGACGGCATAGGGGTCATGGCGGCGCGGGACATACTGCCGCCCGAAGACATAGAATTCATAATAAGCCGGGCCAAGGAGAACGGAGCGTACGTCTCATACAAGATGACTGAAAACAAGGACGTGGCGCCCTATGAGATCAACACCACCTGGTGGAGCGCCCTCAACAATGAACAGAGCGGCGAGAATGTGGAGCTTCAGGTCAGACGCATGGCCGCGTCGCGCGCGGTGGCCATGGTACTCCAGGGTGTGCCCGGCGTGTACGCTCACGGGATCATCGGCACGGTAAACGACCACGAACTGGTAAAGGAAACCAATCACAAACGTGATGTCAATCGTGGGGCTATCGACGCCAAGGCGCTCGCGGCGGAACTGCGCGAGCCCGATTCGAAACTGTCCCTGATCAGTCGTATTCTCAGCAATATCAATCTCAAGCGGGTCAAGGAACGCGCGTTTCACCCTCACGGCGCGCAGAAAGTGTTCATGGTAAAGCCCGAGTTGTTCACCGTCCTGCGAACGTCGCCGGAAGGGGATCAGACAATTCTGGCTCTGATTAACGTAACCTCCAAGCCTGTCGAGGCGCGGGTCGCCCTGTCGGAAACCGGCCTGGATGTTACGCGCTGGTACGACATCGTAAACGAACGAGATTTGACGGCGGCGGACGGTTTTATTGCGCTCACCTTTCAACCGTACGACGTGGTGTGGCTCAAACCGCATGATCAGGTAACCCAATAACGCGGGGTGTGAGTGAGGTGGGAGGCGCAAGGCGCCTTTTCCTGCCATTCGAAAAAAGTCAGAGGCCTTTGGGCCTCTGACACACGGCAAACGACTTTCTTCGAGTTCCGCTTAAGGGCCGACAGTGATCGTTATGGGAGTGTCGGTCCAGTACCACCAGTTGGATTTCACCGACACCACCACCACATAGAAGGTTAAGGAATCCTCCTGGTGCGCGATATAGGGAGACAGCTTCACCTTCATGGCTTTGTTTTTTGGTGTTTGCACAATGAACGCGGGCTGGGTTTGGTAGGAATTCCGCGCCACGGGGCAGGGCTGAGTATAAAACGGATACCATGTATAATCAGGCATGTTGAACGAAACCTGCCATTCGGCCGTATTGTTGACATAGGAGCTCTTATCGGTGATCGTCACGTCCGGGGTGGAATAGCTTTGGGAATACGAGGCTGAAATGCCCGCCGAATCGGTGGAGAGCCCGGCGCCTATTTCAAAACCTTTCGTCGTATCGGACACGGTACCCGTGGGCATGTAATCGTACAGCATGGAACCGTTGCTTGTTTGCACTTCAGCTTTCAAATTCATGGATCTGGTAAACCAGCCGCACCTTCCCAGGTCACTGGAATAATCGTCTATGGCTGATTGATAGCTCGCTTGAACCAGATACCAGTCATTGGTCTGGCTGGTGGTATTCAACTTAAAGACGTTAATCATAAACCGGTAGCTGCCGCCTTTCAAAGGCCCTCGCCAGTCGTTGCTGTAGGTGGCGTTCCATGCGCCGTCATCGGTCAACGTCTTATTTTTGGCGGTAACTTCCCGCGCCCAATCAACTATCTGACTCAGTAATTCGCCTGTGGTCACGCCCTGTTGAATCGACAGCAAAAGATCGTCCCGGGCGCCGTCCGGCGCGCCGTAGGTGAAATAGAGGTAGTTGTACGGATCCGGGACGTCACTGTCATCCGTGGCGTCGAAAATGTTTAGTTTTTCCCGGAGATGATCGCCGTCCCCCGCAATGCCGATTATCACGCCCGAAGAAGCGAGTTGGGACAGATAGTTGATTGATTCAGTGGAAAGGGCGTCGAGCGTCGCGTCTGTTTCAATAAAAATTATGGTCAGGGTTCCTTCAGTATCGATTTGTTGTATGGTATCGTAGATAGCTGTAGGATCCGATTCTCCGGCGGAGAGCGCCTGATTGAGTTGCTCTCCTTCATATAGAAAAACGCCCTCAGGCGTTATGATCACAAGCTGGGTCTGTTGATTTGAAATCTCGGTTTCAGGGTCGGAAGACTGAGCCACGCCGGCGAAGGCCATGTGCGGCAAAGCCACAAAAGAAAACGCTAAAACTATAAGAACCATGATACTATTTCGTACTTTCGACATCTTTTATAAACCTCCGGATATGAGTTGCTGCTTGATACGAGAGCGGGCGCGCTCGACGCGCTGTCCCATTCGGCGACGTAATAGTTGGAAAACGAATCCTTTTTGTTAATTAAAACGGAAACATTAATGATATGGTGGCGTATAATTATTTATCGGATGATGGCCCGGTTACTTGATGAGAAAGCGCAGGGCGCCATATATTTCGCGGTGAGCGTTTATGATGTGTAACACGTTCCTGACGCCGTGAATAGCTGCCTATACCGACCGAGACTATCAGTAATGAGCCATTATGCGGCTTCTGAAGCGCGCCCCGGCTTTTCAGTGAACCGCGCGGGACGCAGGAGGGCGAAAAATCCATCATGTCCAAACTGAGCGCTGGAATCCTCGCGTACCGCAGAAACGGGAACCAAGTGGAAGTATTCCTTGTCCATCCGGGAGGACCGTTTTGGGCGAGGAAGGACGTCGGCGTCTGGTCCATTCCCAAGGGGGAATATTCCAAGCGGGAGGACCCGTTCAAGGTGGCCAAGCGCGAGTTTCACGAGGAGACCGGCTTTGAGGCTTCGGGCGTCTTTATTGCCCTTGAGCCGTGCAAGCGGGCGAGCGGCAAGGTCGTTATGGCCTGGGCGCTGGAAAGCGACTTCGACCCGGCTGAAAGCAGAAGCAACACCTTTGAAATGGAATGGCCGCCGTCATCCGGCAGAATGATGGAGTTTCCCGAAGTGGATCGCGCGGAATGGTTTCCGATCGATCAGGCCAGAGAAAAAATCCTGAAAGGGCAGGTGGGGCTTCTGGATGACTTGAGCGCCAAACTGGGCGCGGAGGCGGATGATAATTGAGTCCAAGCGCCCCCTATAATTCCGTTACCGCAGACGTCGTGACGGAACTGCGAAACATATGCGGACGGGACGCGGTATTGTTCGACGACGCCGCAAAGCTCCAGAAATATTCCCATGACGAAACCGACAAGGATACCTACGGCCGCATGCCGGACGTGGTGGTCACTCCTGACACCGCCGAGGCCGTAGCGGCCATTGTCCGGCTGGCCAACCGGGAGCGCATACCGGTGACGCCGAGAGGCGCGGGAAGCGGTCTTTCGGGAGGCGCGGTTCCCCTGTTCGGGGGTATCCTGGTTTCGGTGGAGCGCATGAACCGGATTATTGAAATCGACTCGGCCAACCGGATGGCGGTGGTGGAGCCGGGGGTCGTCACCAGGGAACTCGACAACGCCCTGCGCGACCATGGTCTGTTTTTCGCCGGGTATCCCATGAGTGAGGAATTCTGTTTCATCGGCGGCAATGTGGCCGAGAACGCCGGCGGGGGCAGAGCCGTAAAATACGGAGTCACCGGTAATTATGTGATGGGGCTGGATGTGGTGACGCCCACGGGAGAACTGGTCAACCTGGGCGGCAAGCGGGTAAAGGATGTCACCGGCTACGACCTCATTCATCTGATGGTGGGCTCCGAAGGGACGCTGGGTATTTTCACCAGGATCGTCCTCAAGCTGACACGCCGTCCCAAAGCCCGAATGGCGCTCCTGGCCTTGTTTGAAGACGCCGGCAAGGCCATGGCTTCGGCGCTGGAACTGATCACGACCGGAAGCCTGACGCCTTCGGCCATCGAGTTCATGGACGGTTTTTCCTTCTCCATGGGGGGAAAATCCCTGAAGCGGGAATTTGACTATGATCGAATCAAGGCGGCGCTGCTGGTTGAAGTGGACGGGATGAGCCTGGACGCCGTGAAGTCCGGGATGGCCGAGATCGGCGGCCTGTGCCGGAAAAGAGGGACCCTGGAACTCGTTGAAGCCCATGACGAAGGTCAAGTCAATGAACTGTGGGATATCAGGAAGCGGATTCCCTGGGCGCTGAAAAATTATAACCCCCACCTGTCGGTCGAGGACATCGTCGTGCCCGTGGCGAGTATCGCCGATTTCCTGCCGCAACTGGATTCCCTGGGAAAGAAGTACGGCTCGCTTATCCCGGTGTTCGGCCACGCCGCCGACGGCAATCTTCACGCCATTATCATGAAAAACCCCGATCTTTCCATGGACCAATGGCGTCATACCCTGCACGAACTTTTACGGGATCTGTACACGCTGACCGCCGAGTGGGGCGGAACCATCAGCGGAGAACACGGCATCGGCCACAAACGCAGCGAATACATGGATCTGGTCATGAGCCGGCCCCAGCTCGACATGATGCGGCGTGTCAAGGCGGCGCTCGACCCCAACAACATCATGAATCCGGGAAAGATCTTTTAAACGGGCGGGCGCCGGGCTCAAGCCCGCGTCAGCGTCTGGGCTCATCCCAGGCGGGCCCCGCCTGCCTCAGAGCCTGAAACACTCCGATATGCGCCATGGGCAGCTCCTGAAGCGCAACCCCGGCCCGCTCGGCGATGGCGGCCATATGCTGTTCCAGCGCGGGCAGATTCTTCTCTCCCAAAATGACGCGCCCACTGGCGGTATTCAGGCTGTAGACCTTGGTCACGAGCAAGGTCGGGGCGTCGACCGTTCCCACCGGCCCCAGATAATACCGCTCCGTACGGCGTTGAACCGCCAGAATATCCTTCCAGGCCGCCTCGATCCGGGTCAGGGGCGGCGAAGGGAAACCTCGCCAGCATGGCGCCGTCAGGCGCAAACCCTTCTCGTCCATATACAGCCGCAGACCCATCAGCGCCCATGCGTGAGCCACACACACCGCTCCTCCGAAAAGCAAGGGCAGGCCCACCAGCAGGAAGCCCGGAAGAGGGCTGTCCAGCAGAAAGGGGAAAAGGGCCGCAAGCGCGAGACAGGCCGCTCCCAGGCAAAGAAGGCCCGCCGTGGCCAAAGGATTGGGCCTGATCGTCAGCTCCATGCGTAATCCCGTCAATTCGGACGGCCGCCCGCGGCGGTCGTTCTTCCGCGGGCGCCGGTCAATCCAACACGTTCATTCGTTCGAACCAGTAATTGGGAGCGTACGGTCGGGTGTCGGTCTGCGTGCCCGCGACCGTATTCCCGGCTCCCATCCTCCAATAATAGTTGCTCCCGTTCTCCACTTCAAACTGTTCGCCGGTATTGGGGTCTTCGATCAGCGTCGTACCGCGCACAGCGCCCCGGACATAACGGTCCATGGCCCGGTCCTGACTTTGCTGTTTGTTGCGGAACGTTTCGTGAATTATGTCGGTTATCTGCTGGTTGGTCTGCGTGACGATATTACTGACCTGACCGGTGGTTTGCGCCTGGCGGGCCAGCCAGCTGGGATCCATTTGGAAGCTCTGGACCATGGCGTTGAGCGCGGCCTGCGCCAGCGGTTCCTTGTCCGGTTTGGCCATATAGCCGTACAGTATTTCCACGTGCCATGTGCCCACGCCGGGCATGCCGGGAGTCTCAACATTGAAGGTCTGCGCGAAAACATACCCGTTAAGCGGGGTTTGTTGATTCTGCGCGACGAAGCTTACCTCTCCCGTATCCACCCGGATATTGAGTCCCGAAAGCCGATGCGCCGCCTGGGCCCGCTGAGCTATTTCAGGCAAATTTCTGACCTTGACCTGGCTGACCTGCCCCACCCGCTGCGGCAGGTACAGCTGCGTCGCGAATTGCGCGCCGGGCAGATAGCGCATCACCAGCATTTGCAGACCGTAGCCGGGACTGTAGGAACTGCCCTCCGGAAAGCCGGTCATGGTGAGGTTCTGGTTGGCTTGGGCCATGGGCGGTATTCCGGCGTCGCCCAGGCGAACAAGGACCGATCCGTCTGGGCTGGCGGCCACCAGTTCCGGCCGCACGTCCACGGCGTGAAAACGTTTCAAGCCGCCTTCCACCTTCCAGCCCTTGGGAACCCGGGCGCTGAAGGCGTTCTCGATGGGATCTTTCCAGGGGATCATGGGCGGCGTCGACGCGGCGCCTGACACGGTAGCTCCGCCGGGCGAGGCGTACAAGAACGAGCGAAGCACCTTAAACGCCGTATCCCGCGCCTCGGGCCAAACATCGGGCAACGCGGACGCGGCGTACAGCATGCCCTGGTTTCCCTGCTTGAAGCACAAAAGCGCGCCCCGGTATGGCGCCCCCTCTATAGTATAGTCCAGGCGAGCCTCGGCCACATCCGGCTGCGATGAGAGGATTCGGACATCGGATACCCGGGCTCCGGGAAACATTTGGGGCATGATCTGGCCGACGTTCTGAACCACCGCCTGGGCCGGGTAGTCGAGCGTCAGCGGCTGGACCAGAGCCAGAGCTTCCGCGCCGCCGTCGGCCCCTGCCCGATAGGCGAGAAACGCGCCTTCGGGGAATTCATTAACGCGCCAGTTTTGGGGATGGAACACCACCAGACCGTTCTGGCCTCTAAACACCTGCCAGCCGGACGGTATCTGGAGCTTTTTCGAGTTTTTTGAGTTGGGGTGAACGGCCTGCGTGGATTTGGCCGACGCGCTTGAGGCCCACAAGGCGCCGCAAAAAAATATCAATACCACGGACAGGCAAGCTCTGAAATTTGCAGACATGACGCTATCTCCTTGAAAATCGGGACATCACATATCTCCGGCGCTATGCGCATCGCCGGGTTTTATTATCTTTTATCGGAGTGTTCGCTGAATTCTTAAGCGGCGCCGCGGCCCCGGCGCTCGTTCATCCGGACTTTTTATGGAATGCGGTTCTGTGGTTAGCTACGAAAAGGAGTAAATGTATTCCTTCTCCCTTTGAGGCTGTCGATAAAAGCATGAAAAGGAATCGTGCGGGGGAATTTCTTCCCCCGCGCCCCCTGCGGGAGTTTTCTCGCTGCGCTCGAAATTGCGGGCGGCTGCTGAGGCGCATGGATGACAGCGCGGACAACCGATCGACCTCATCGCGCCGCGTTCTTAGGTCCCACAAGCCGACAACGCGGTTTCAGACCGCCAGATACTTTTTCACTAGGTCTTTATCGTTCCAGATGGCTTCCATGGGGCCGTCGTGCTGAATATTACCCTTGTCGATGATGAACCCGTAGTCAATTATCCTCCTGGCGAAGTTGATGTTTTGATCGGCCATGAGGATAGTCACTTTTTCTTTTCCGATTTGCAGGATGGTATCCCCGAGAAATCTGACGATAATGGGCGCCAACCCTTCCGTGGGTTCATCCAACAGGAGAAGCTCGGGACTTTGCATCAGCGCCCGGCCAATGGCCAGCATTTTCTGCTCGCCGCCGCTGATGTGTGTCCCGCGTTTTGCGGCCATTTCATTCAAGACCGGAAAAAGATCGTAAATTCTTTCCACCGTCCAACGCGCGGTCCTTATCTTCTTGTTTTTTCGAATCCCGATAATCAGGTTTTCATAGACGGACAGGGGAGCGAATATCTGCCGGTCGTCGGGAACATAGGCGATACCCCGGGAGGCCACTTCATAGGCCGGCAATCCGGCGATCTCCGCGCCGTCGAACTGGATTGAACCGGACTTGGGGGGCGCGAGTCCCATGACGGTTCTCAGGGTTGTCGTCTTACCGGCCCCGTTTCGTCCCAGTATTCCGGTGATGGAGCCTTCGTTAACGCTCAGGCCGATATCAAAAAGTATATGGCTGGGGCCGTAAAACGTGTTTACCCCTTCCATGCGAAGAATGGTCATACTTCTTCCCCAAGGTATATCTGTCGAACAGTTTCGTTGTTCCTGATTTCATCGGGTTTGCCGTCGGCTATGACACCGCCCATATGCAACACGACTATGCGTTCGGAAACCGTGAACACCACGTCCATGTCATGCTCGACTATGATAAAGGTGGCCCGGCCTTCCTCGGAAAAACGCAGGATAAGCTCCGTGACGCTGCCTTTCTCCACTTTGTTCATTCCCTGCGTGGGCTCGTCGAGAAAGATGATTTCGGGATGCGTGGCCAGGGCAATGCCGATTTCCAACTGGCGCTGCTCGCCATGGGAAAGATGCGCCACCTTATCGTGCGCGCGTCCTGACAAACCGACATCTTCGAGGATGTGGAGGGCCTCCTCCCTTATGGCGGTGTCTTTCGCGATGGATGAAAAAATATGGAGCGGTTTCTTGTAATAGCAGATAAGCGGGATCTGAATATTCTGAAACGACGTAAGCTGCGGAAATATATTCGTTATCTGGAAGGACCGGCATACACCTTTTTCGACTCTTTTCGCTATGTGCAGGCCGGTTATATCCTCATCCCGAAAGTATATTTTCCCGGAGTCCGCCTTGAGGCTGCCGCTGAGCAGATTGATGAGGGTGGTTTTCCCGGCGCCGTTCGGTCCGATGATCGAGGTCAGGACACCCTGGGCGAACTGAAGGCTGACATTATTGGTGGCCAGCAGGTTCTCACCAAAGCTTTTTTTCAAATTCTCAGTTCTGAACAGCATAAAGACGGGAACCTTATTCCTTTATGGCGCTTCTTTGCGCGAGACGCTCCCACAAACCCACCGCGCCGCCGCGAAACGCCAAAAGAAGGATTAACAGAATGAAGCCGAAGACGAGCAGCCATTGTTCCGTAAAACGGACCACGATTTCCTTGAGCCCCACAAAAAGCGCCGCTCCGACCAGTGGGCCGGCGAACGACTCGATGCCCCCTACCAGGGAGACCATAATGGGCTCGGCGGAGCTTTGCCAATCGGCCAACGAGGGGAACATGGTCGATTCCAGGCACGCGTACAGTCCCCCGGCCACGCCGGTGAAAAAGCCGGAGATAGTGAATACGTAGAGGCGGTACCGTTGCACCCTGACACCCGCAAAACGAATTCGATTCTCATTGTCACGAATCCCCTGGATAATCAGGCCGAAAGGGGAATTCACAATTCTATACATGAGAAAGATACAGACCAGGGTCACCGCGAAAACGAAATAGTAGTAGGTACTCAGGGGAAACAGGTCGATGAAGCCTAGGAGGGAGCCGCGCGGAATTCCCCCAAGGCTTTCGGTTCCCCCGGTCAGCCCCTTCCATTTGTAGCAAATGAAATGCACCAGCATGCCAAAGGCCAGCGTGAGCATGGAGAAATATATTCTTGTCCTTTTTACGCAGAAAAATCCGACCAGCAAGGCAAAGAAACCGCCCATTATGGCGCCGCACAGGAGCGCCACGAGTATCTCGGATGTTACGTGAAGCAGTATAAGCCCGGTTGTATAGCCTCCAACGGCGTAAAAAGCGGCCTGTCCAAAGGAAAGCAGGCCGGTGTACCCGAGCAGGAGATTAAAGCTGAGCGCGAACAAACAGAGTATAAGAATGCGCATGCACATATAGGTGAAAAAATCGCTGTGGAAAAACGGCGCCGAGAAGAAAAAGGCGATGGCTAAAAACATGGGGATGCGGTAGCCGTATCTTTTGGCCGGTTCCGGTTTCACCGTTATTCCCGTAGCGTTCGTGGCTTCGATTTTTTCAGGCATACCAATCAACTTCGCTGCAATATGGTCGAAAAAGGTTGATAAAACAGAGCCGCCTGTCCGGTCCTCTACTGTTCAGCGATCCCGAACAGACCGCTCGGCCTGATCAGGAGCACAAAAATCATAGCCAGGTAAGGCAGCGCCGCCGATAATTCGCCAAACCATAAAACGCCGAACGAATTCACCAGGCCGATGATAATGGCTCCCACAAAAGCTCCCAACAGACTGCCCAGACCGCCAATAACGGCCACAATAAAGGAGAAGATGATGATGGCTGTTCCCATTCCCGAGGAAATGGTCTGAATCGGCGCGGTCATGGCGCCTCCCAACGCGGCCATCATGCTTCCCAGTCCGAAGATAAGGGTGAACAGTCTGGGCACGTTTATTCCAACCGCGGAACTCATTTCCCTGTTGAACGCGGCCGCGCGGAGACGGCGGCCCAGCATGGTTTTCCGCAGCAAGAGCCATAGCAGAACGGCTACCAGACAACCCATTAAAATGATGAAGAAATAGTATTTCGGCACAAACCGGTTCGCCACGGGTATAACGCCCTGGATGGGCACGGTGAGCGAAACGTAGAGCGAGCCGTAAATAATTTTAAAGAGGTTGTCTATTATGAGGACGAACGCGTAGGTCATTAAAAGCTGATAGGTGATGTCCAGATCGTACACTTTTCGCAGAAAAAAATATTCGATCGTCGCCCCGATTACTCCCACCGCAAGCGGGCCGATGAGCAGTCCGAGCCAATAATTTTGTCCGAACAACGCGCCAAACGTGTATCCCAGGAACGCGCCCATCATATAAATACTGCCATGCGCGAAATTGAGCACCCCCAACATACCGAAGATAAGCGTCAGGCCCGCGGCTACCAGCCAGATATTCATGCCATAGTACAGGCCGATAATTGTGGTGTATATGAAGGTATCCATAAGATAGGCCGACCGCTCAAATAGTCTCAAATTCAGTGAAATAAAAGGGAGATTGTATCAAACGCGGCGGCTGTCGCCTTGCATAACCGCCGCGTTTCGCCGTTCAGCTATTTTTTATAGGGTACGTATGGAATCTGCGGGTTTTCGCCCGGCCCTGGAGGCGTGGCGTACTCCGGCGGAGGGCTCGGCCAGTAGTAAGGCCACGGTTTGATTATCCAGTCCGTCAGAACGGGCATGGGATACTTGGGATCGTGCATAATTCTTCCCCAGGGAACCGAGTACGCGCAGGCGTGGTCTTCAGGGCGAATCCACCGGACTCCCGCCGGGCTCTCGAAAGCCAGTCCTTCCATGGCGCTTACGATTTTATCAACATCATCGACGGTGCCCGCTTTTTCGCATGCGGCCTTGTACATCAGGAGCGCCGAATAGTTGCCTTCGGAGGAATAATGAGGATACCGGTTAAATTTCTCCACAAACGCTTTTACGAACTCATAGTTCATTTTGGTGTTCGGGTACTGGAACCAGTAACGGCACGAGGCCCAGCATTTCTCGGGATATTCCGAGCCGAGGCCTTCCAGGACGTCCATGCCCGCTCCCATTCCCGTGAGCCAGCATTTGATCTTTTCGAACATGCCCATCATTTTCGCCTGCTTGATGCAGCTTACCAGCTCTCCGCCCCACTCGGTGGAGAAAATGGCGTCCGGATCGGCGCTCATGGCTTTGCTCAAGTGCGGAGTGAAGTCCGTGGTTCCGTAGGGAACCCAGGTATAACCGACAAATTCTATGTCCTTGCCGAACTTGCCCAGTAAATTTTGGAACATTTCCCAATTTTTATAGCCGTACTCTTCGTCCGGACCGATCATGAACCAACGTTTGGCGCCCAGTTTGGCGGCGACGAGAGCGCCCGCGTAGCTGTCCTGATAGAAGGGTTGCTCGCTTCGGAAAAGATATTTGATTTTCTTTTTGTACACGAGTTCTTCGTTCAGATCGGGTGTGGCGGCGTGCGTGGCGATAAAGATCTTTTTCAGTTCAGGCAGCACTTCGCCAACCGCCTTGGCGAGCGGACTTGAGTCGGTGCCCATGATGAAATCCGCGCCCCAGTCCTGAATAAAATAGCGAGCGTTCTTGACTCCGACCGCCGGATTCAGTTCCGAATCGCGATAATTCATTTCAATGGGATGGCCCAATATGCCGCCCGCGGCGTTCAGGTGTTCCTTGGCAAGCTCGCAGCCTCTTTTCTGATAGTCTCCGTAGCCCGCCAAAGGACCCGACAGAATTGACTGCATGCCCACTTTTATCGGCCTGTTGGCCTTGCCGTAGGCAAGTTTGATGGCGCCCGGCGAACTGGCGGCGACGGTCGCTCCTATGCCGGCGGCCCCCACCGTTTTCAAGAATGCCCTTCGTTCCATCTGCTTAGAATCCGATCGTTCCTCGCTCATACAAGCCCTCCTTCGTTTATGTAAGTCAGCGTTTTGCTTCTAAAGGCTTCTGTGTTGAAACGATAGAAATGATGAGACTCGAATAACCTATATTCATTGCGTGTGGAATGAATCGGCCAGGGGAACGAGTGGCGGCGGAGGCCACTCACCGAGCCTGGTAGCGCATCTGAAATTTCATAATATGAAAATATGTTTCATATTATATGAAGCGGTGGACGCGCTGTCAAGAAATTAATGCGATAGCAATCCCCATATATTCGTACGCGCTTTTGTCTTAACCGTGGAATATACGCTTATGATGAAAAATTATTATATTTAACAATTATATCTTTAAAATAATTTAAACCTTTTAATTACTTTTAATTATAACAATGACAAAAAAGTCAGAGGGACGCGCGTGAAAGAAGACGCGCCGCCCGAACTTTCAGTCTTCGGCCGACCCTGAAAACCGCCGCCGCCGGGTTTCCCCGGATGCGCTCCTTGAGCCCCCGGTTTGTCCCCGCCTGTTTGACGCCCCTCTGAGGAACGCTTTCATCCTCCGCCCGGGAATTTGCTCCACTCCTCCGGTTTATTTGCCGCGCGGCATGGAACTTGCCACATACAGTGCGCAGTTCATTGAAATACCGAGGGGCCGTTCAAACGCGACCGGAGAATTATTGAGTATCAATTTTGTAACTCATTCATATAGCTTGTATATTTTCAAAAGCGGCCCTGATGTCCTGTCGCGAATGAAGCCGCGCAGCCGATAAATGGCGCAGGTTAAGAGACAATTCCTGGCAGTATCGTTCCCAAAATTGTCATATGGACGCCCCCGGTAAAGAAGATGAACAAAAGAAGACGAATTTTTCGGATTAAAAGGAGTATAGGCATGAAACTCGTAAAACTATGTACGCTTGCGCTGGTGAGTCTGGTTTTCCTCTGCTCGACCTCGTCGGCCACGGAGATCGTACCGGCCACGCTGGAGAGTATGACCGAAGTGTCGGACGCCATCGTCGTCGGGAATGTAGCCGGCCAATACAGTTATTGGGAAGGGCAGAAGATATATACCAGCGTGGTCGTTACCGTGACGGACTCCCTGAAGTCCACGGGTGAAGAAAATCCTGATATGGTCGAGTTAAAAATGCTGGGCGGTCAGGTCGGCGATATCAGGCTGGAGATAGATCACGCCCCTCAATTCGTCAACGAGGAAAAAGTCATGCTCTTTCTCAAGGGGCGGGATCATTCCTATATTCCCTATGGCTATTACTATGGAGTGTATAGGGTCAGATACGACCAGAGCCAGCAGAAAGAAGTCCTTTCCGGACCATTGTTCGAACGCGATCATTCCACGGTCTACAACCTTCGAACCATGAAGCAAACGGTGAACCAGGAGACGACGGGCGAACAGGGTTTTACTGATTTTGTCGGCCGGGTCCGAAACCTGGTCGGACAATAAGGCGGAGAGGGAAATCATGTTACGAAGAATTATCTATAGCATTGTCGCGTTGACGTTGGTTCTGGCCTTTTGGTCGCCAAGCGTGTGGGCCTGGTGCTGGTTGCGGGACGGTGGATATTATGGGCGCATAACCTGCCAAAGCGGCGGATATCAGACCATATGTTGCGACACCGCTTTGCGGAGATGGGCAAACGCCACCATGACCTATCAGATTTCCACATCCACCAGCGACGCCAGGGCCGCTGACATCAGGGAAGGCGCCGGGAAATGGAACGCAATCGAAATGTCCACCTTCACCTTTGTGGAAGGGGCCAGGACGGCTGTGTCGGGCCACCTCTATGACGGTATTAATGTGATAAACATTGACGCCGACTTTTGCGCCCATAACCCTTCGGATTGCAACATAGGCGTCCTCGGCTTTTCCGGGTGCTACACCACCGGTTCGGGAGACTCGTATCGAGTCCTTGATTGCGATGTCGTCCTCAATGGCGAGGAGTACTCCTGGAGTAGCGCCCTCACCGTTGCGGTCATCGCTCATGAGGTAGGCCACGACGCGGGACTCAGCCACGCGGGCAGCGTGTGCCGGTCTTCGGGAAGCTCAGGCTGCGGGCCCGAGTTCGATGGGGCCACCATGTATTACAGTATTGGCGGCGAAGGGGACAAAACCAATCTGGAGCTGGATGACGTCGCGGCCATGGTATATGGATATCCCAGGAGCACGGTGCGGGTCCGCGTGGTGGACGGCTCCGGCGCCGCGATCCAGGGCGCTTCGGTCGAACTGCTGAATACCGCCGCTCCGGTCAATGGAGAGGATGAATTCGACGGCGGATCGGTTAAAGGCGATATCGCCAACAGTTATTTCGGCGACGGCATAAGCAGCCCTACGTACATCGACGCCACGCCCTTCACCGTCACGGACTCGACCGGTTATACGAACTACATAAAGCCTGTTCACGCTTCGTTCCAGGTGATGGTCAGCAAGAGCGGCTATCCCTCCAAAACGCAAAGTGTCACTCCCGCGGCGGGAACCTCCACCGTCACCGTGCAGCTGGGCGAAACACAGTCCGTCCCCAGCGCCCCCGTCGCGACAACGCTGATAGCGCCTACGGGCTCCGTCGAGGATACCACTCCCACCTATACCTGGAACACCGTGGCCTCATCCACGTGGTACTACCTCTGGATTAATAATTCGAGCGGGACCGCTATACTTAAGCAATGGTACCGCGCAAGCGAAGTCCAGAACGGCTCGATCTGTTCGGCGACGCCAGCCTTGACGCTCGGTCCGGGAACATACAGATGGTGGATTCAGACCTGGAGTTCAGCGGGAACCGGCCCATGGAGCTCCGCAATGAGCTTTACCGTGTCCAGCGCGCAATTCGGCGCCGCCACCCTTGTTTCCCCCTCGGGCGCGGGAAAACCCAATTCGCCGGTTTTCACCTGGAACACGGTCAGCGGTTCTACCTGGTATCAACTGTGGATAGACAACTCTCAGGGCGCCGTGTTCGCGAAGTGGTATACGACCCCGCAGGTACTCCATGGCGCCACATGCTCCATCGTACCGACCATCAGCCTGGCTGACGGAAACTATACCTGGCGGGTCAGAACATACAAACCCGGCCTGTATGGTCCCTGGAGCCAGACGATGTCCTTTACGGTACAGGGGTCCAAGCCGGCCACCGCCACGCTCGTGGCGCCCACGGGCTCCGTTTCCACCACTTCTCCGACCTATAACTGGAATACGGTTGACGGTTCGACGTGGTATTATTTATGGGTGAATGGCCCCTCAGGCAAGCTCTTCACTCAATGGTTCCCGGTCGGCGCGGTTTTTCAGGGAGACGTGTGCAGCGCGGTCGCGGCGACCAACCTGCCGGGAAGCGGGAAATATACCTGGTGGATACAGACTTGGAATTCACGGGGTTACGGCGCTTGGAGCAGTCCGAAGACATTCATCGTCCCATAGCGCTTCATCATGAGCAAAGGTAGGGGCGGAGCCGACAAGGCTCCGCCTTTTTTTTCCGGCCCCCCGGCGGGTCACGCTTTCCCGCTCCTCAATCGAGATTTTCGTAGAACCCTTCCGGCCTGATATCAGCGCTGCGCCATCCGCGCGAAAACAGCGCTCTCCGTATATCAAGGCAAAGATGGCACTTGTTCAGGTACGCGGGTTTCGGCTCATAGCCCGTTTCTTCAACAGCCCATCGATAGAGTTCTCCCACTCCGGATGAATACAGCATGGTCAGAATGGGATAGAGATCCGAGGGCGCCGTATCTCCCAGAAATCTCTGATTAAAGGCCAATCCGGCGCACAAGCCGGGTATGTAGGCGCCGTAGAGATCTATATGAAAATGGCTGGTGTCCGAAAGTTCCCGGCAGGGGCCGGATTGATCCAGTATCCGCCGCAGCGGGACCGGATCGTACAAACCGGCGTACAATCCGACCGCCCGGCCGCCCAAATGAATCCAATACCTTTGCGGCAATTGCCGCAAATACCCGAGTCCAAAGCGTTCTTTATAGCTCGCGAGCGAATGCGGTTTGTTTGCCTCGAACACTTCGATATCCGCCCAAAAATCCATGATCCAGGGGAAAATTCTTACGCCGGTGCTTCTGCACGCCTCCATAACCTCTCGCGGCTTGCGCAAGGGAATGTACTGGTTGTGAAAAGGACTGATGGATATGAGCAGTGTGGTCAACCCGAGTTTCTTCAGATCGTAGAGCAGTTCCGTGGCCTCCTCGGCGCTCCGAAACCAGGAAGAATTTGTTTCCACATACTCGATGGGCACGCCCTCCAGACTGGCGGCTTCGAGGGTGTACGCCAGTCCCTCGGGATCCAGAAACGGCTCCCCTCCGCCGATATGGATCGAAGCGCATCCCATCCGTTTCATGGTCCGCAAATAGATGCGGGCCCGCTGGGGCGTTATAAAATCCTTGGGCCTGTTGGGGCCGCACGCGTACAGGCAGTGCGCGCACCGTGAGGTGCAGTTATAGTTGGTTATGAGCCCGCCGGACATGAGACGCGTTATAGAGAGTTCCATAGTGGGGTGGCTTCCTTCGGCTTCAGGTTCTAGAGCGTTCGATTTAAAACGCGACTTCAAAAAGAGGAGCGCTGGCTTTCCGTGGAGACCACATGCACGGCGCGGCTCGGGAAGGGTATTTCTATGTCATGCTCATCCAGGGCTTCCTTGACGCGGCGCGTCAGGTCGTTTCGTACGGGCCAGTAATCGTCCTTCTTCACCCAGGGGCGCGCGACGATTTTCACGCTGGATTCGGCCAACTCGCCCACGGCTATCTGCGCGGCGGGATCGGCCAAAATACGTCCTTCGTTTTCCAGTATACCCCGGATGACCCCCATGGCTTTCTCGATGGACGAACTGTAGCCAATGTCAAAGACCAGGTCCACTCTTCTGGTGTCGTAGGCGCTGATATTCTTAATGGTGTCTCCGTATATCTTCCCGTTGGGAACCATGATCTTTATATTGTCCGGCGTGGCCAGAACGGTAATGAAAAGCTGAATTTCCTTCACGGTTCCGGCGACTCCCGCCACTTCTATGTAATCGCCGATCCTGTAGGGTTTGAACACGAGAATTAATACCCCCGCCGCAAAATTGGAAAGCGATCCCTGCAAGGCAAACCCGATGGCAAAACCGACCGCGCCCACGACGGCCACAAAGGAAGCGGTCTGCACGCCGAATTTGGCCAGGGCGGCTACGACGGCGAAGGCCAGGATAAGCATGTAGGTCAAACTGGATACGAATGATACCACCGCCGGATCAGTGGCGCGCCTCGCGAGCGCTCTGGTGGCGATACTTCTGCCCACGCCGGCGGCGATCCTGCCGAGAATGAGAATAACGATGGCTCCGAGAGCGTTGAGACCGTAAGTTGTTATCAATATCCATACCTGGTTGACCGCGTCGTTCATGAGGCGCCTCCCTTCCTAAACCTGAAAATTAGCTCCATGGCAGCTCAAATAGCAAGTAAATCAATTATATTCAGTCAAATAGTTAACATTATACATGCACACCATTACCAAGCCATATATATTTCATTAACATTTCCAGATATAATTCTTACGCTCCAAGGCCGGATCAGGCGGCGGAGGCGGGGAGTCCATTCCATGGGATTCGCTTTCCGGTTGGGGCGGTCTTTCCATGGTTTCCCACGCCCGGATCTGGAAACCATTTGCCGGTTTCCGGCTCTATAGAGCGACGCAAAACACTGAAATTACCACGGCGAACAATTTCCGGAAAGTCGCGAACCTTCGGCTCAACCCGGGATAAGCCGGACAGGAATGATGAACATGAGGCGGATAACATCACTCACAGCGCTTTTATCGCTCATAATAATGATCGTAACCAGCGTGATTCTCTATATCGCGCCCCAGGGTAGGGTCGCTTATTGGGCCGACTGGCGATTCTGGGGCCTGGATAAAACGGAATGGACCAACATACACATAAACGTCGGTTTGCTCTTTTTGCTCAGCTCCCTGGTTCATCTTTATCTCAACTGGAAGGCGATTGCCGCGTATTTGAAAGACAAGTCCAAGCGGCTGAGAGTATTTACCCGGGAATTCAATATAGCCACGGCGCTCATCGCGCTGTTCGTGGCCGGGACATACGCCGGGCTGCCGCCGTTCGTGTGGATTATCGACGCCAACGAGGCGCTCAAGCGAATGGCTTCGCAGACCTACGGCGAACCGCCTTACGGCCACGCGGAACTGTCTTCCCTGAAATCGTTCAGTCAGAAAACGTCGCTCGACACAAGCGAAAGCGCGCGGCGTCTCAAGGACGCGGGGATAGTATTCAGCGGCCCCGAGCAGACCATTAAGGACATAGCCGATAACAACGGTATGTCGCCTCAGCGATTGTACGACATTATACGGCCTCGTGGGAACCCCTTGTCCGCGACCGGCTCCAAACTGCCGGCCCTGCCTCCGGCCGGTTTCGGTAAACTCACGCTTGATGAAGTGGCCGGGCAGTATGGTTTGGACAAAGATGATCTTCTGAAAGTTCTCGCCGAAGCCCGTATAAACGCGGGGCCGGACATGAGCGTGAAAGAGATTGCGGAAAAACACAGCGTCAGCCCCATGGAAGTGTACGAGCGCCTGAAAATGGCGCAGTAGCAGACTTGTGGGCTGAGCGCAGGCAATCAGCGGTCGAACGGCGCCACGCCACGCGCCTGAACAGGCCGTTCTTCGCGGGTTAGAGCCATATTGAGGACCTCCGGCCGGAAGAAGACAAAATATTTTGCGTTACTCCTCCCTTTCATCTTTTTTTTCATCGTTTTTATGCTAATAGTTGATTTTTAATTGACAACGCAGCCGGGTTCCTTTATCGGTGTAGGCGGTTATTCCAAAATGGAATATTCCATTTGAGAATAGGAGCCTCCAATCAACATCAACACCGCCGAATATTTGATTTTGGGCGCTTTGATGGTCCAGCCCGGACACGGCTACGCCATAAGAAGCTATCTGGAAAACAGCTTGCTGGACATCTGGCGTATCGCCACCAGTCAGCTTTATAACGCCTTGAGAAAACTGGAAGAGCAGAACCTGATCTCTTCCCGTGTGGAAGCGCAGGATACACGGCCCGATAAGCGGACTTTCCGGATTACCGGCGCCGGACGGGAGCGCTTTTTGGAATGGTTTTTCAGCCCCACCGACAAGGTTCGGAATCTCCGGGTGGAACTGCTGGCCAAGCTCCTCTTTCTCGAACAACTGGGACTGGACGGCGGCGCGGCCATGATAGAGGCTCAGAAAAAAACGCTGCAAGACATTAAAAAAACACTCGAAAAAATGCGCTCCGGGATGCCCGTTTCCTACGACGCGCTGGTTGTGAGTCAGAAAATCGCGACCGTTCGAGTATGGCTGGAGTGGATCGAAAGCGAAGTTATTCCATTTCTGAATGAGGCGCAAAGCAATGACGACGATTTATCCCGAACTGAAAAAACGTTTCTTGGATCTCTGCCGACAAAATAACCTGCTCGACGAACAGGTGGACGTGCGCGCAAGGACTCTGACCACCGAAGAGGCCCTCGGTCATCCCGAAGACGATGATTTTCCCCTGCAGACAGGCAAGGAACGGCTCATGCAAGCCGACTTCCGCGGGGGATCGGGCCAGGCCTTTACCGATCGGTTCGGTGATTTCAAGGGGGCTCTCAAAGAGATACTGAACATGCCCCTGGGGAACAATTACCGGCGCGCTGTTTTCGTGGCCGCGCTTAACGCGGCGCTCAGGAGTCTGGGCATGATCGAGGGGACCCTCCACTGCCGCGACCAGGAGCCCAGGGATTGCTCCGAGGAGCTGGGCGCGTACATCCGGCGGCGTTTCGGTCAGGTCAGGATAACCCAGATAGGCTTTCAACCGCGTATGGCCCAGAAACTGGCCGCCGAGCAGTCGCTGCGGCTGTTGGACCTGGACCAAGCCAACATCGGAACCGAGAAGTTCGGAGTGACGGTGGAGGGGCCGGAAAAAACCGATGAAGCCGTACAATGGGCCGACGTCCTCCTTGTCACCGGAACCACCCTGGTGAACGACACCATTGGACCCTTTCTTACGGACAAGCCGGTAATCTTTTATGGCACAACCATCGCCGGCGCGGCGCGTCTCATGGGCTGGGAACGATTCTGCCCCAAATCCAGGTAAGCGTCCTTTCAGGAATTACGGCGCCTGACGCGGCGGCGCATTTTCCGGAGCGGCCTGTCAAATGACCCGCGGTTTTCGCGCCATCCCCAGGAGTTTTAAACCAAGATTTCAAGCGCGAGGAGTCGCTGCTGTGATGTGTAGACTTATGAAATCGTTACAAGTGGGCTCGTTGTTCCTGACCGTTCTGCTGCTCGCCGCGTTTGGAGGGGGAACCCTTGATTCCGCGCGGGCGGAAGAACTGATCATGTATTGCGGCGCCGGCCTTCGGCAGCCGGTTGACGAGCTGCTGAACGCCTACCAACGGGAAACCGGGGTCAAGGCGGTGGTTGAATTCGGAGGCTCCGGCCAGTTGCTGGCGCGTTTCAAGGCCACGGGCAAAGGGGACTTGATCCTTCCCGGCTCGCACTTCTATGTCGACCAGCTCAAGGAAAAGAACCAGGTCCTCTTCTCGCGGCCGGTGGTCGCCCACACCCCTGTGGTAGCCGTAAACCGGGAAAAGGCCGATACCATAACCACGTTCGCGGACCTGGCCAAACCGGGGGTCCGGGTAGGGCTGGGCGACCCCAAGGCCATGGCGTTGGGTAGAACGGCGGAACAAATACTCGACCACTCGGGGCTGAAGGACGCCATCCTGAAAAATACGGTGGTCCGGGCGGCCACGGTGAAACAACTGACGCTTTACGTGGTCAAGGGGGACGTGGACGCCGCGCTCATTTCCCGCGCCGACGTCTTTCAGAACAAGAAGAGCCTGGTCTTTTTTGAGATCGACCCGGATTGGTATACGCCCGAGATCGTGACCGTGGCCACCTTGAAATCTTCGACCAATCCCGAAGCGGCTCAAAAACTGGCCGAATTTCTGGCCTCGCCTCAAGCGGTTGAGGTTTTCGGCAAATACGGTTTTCTGCCCTGCAAGGCAAAAGACTAGAGCGGCGCCCGTGCCATAAAGGACTCGCCGGGACGTGACCTTACCCCGTGAAACGCGTTCCGCGATCAGCCGGTTCTTTGAGGGAAGATCCGGATTCCGGGTTGTCATGAACAAGGAGCGTACTCAGTGAACTGCGATATCTGTGAAATCGGATGCCGGGTGGCTTCAGGCGAAAGCGGCAAGTGCGGGATGTACGTCAATGCCGATGGATGTATGGAGGAACGCTTTCCCGACGCCTACATAGCGACCATTCCCATATCCATTGAAACCATGCCCATGACTCACTATCGTCCGCGGACCAAGTTTCTCCAGGTTGGGGGCATCGGCTGCAATTTTTCATGCGCGGGGTGCGTATCGGCGCTGTTTACTCAAAACGCGGATCTCTTTGCGCCGGCCCTCAAAATCCATTCCCCTGAAAAGATAGTGGAAACGGCCCGTGCGCTCGATTGCGAGGGGATCGTGTATTGCATGAACGACCCCGTGGTTTCACATCATACCTTTTTGAGATTGGCGAAAGCGGCCCATGCGGCGGGCATTGCGGTGGGCTGCTCCACGAACGCCTTCCACACCCCGTCCGCTCTGGCCGAGCTGGCGGCGTCCGTCGATTTTGTCAACTGCGGCCTGAAAGGCGGGACCACGGAGGCGTATCGTCAGTGCGGAGCGCCGTCTTCAGAGCCGGTGTTCCGAAATCTGGAGGAGCTTTGGAAGGCCGGGGTCCATGTGGAAGCATCGGTGATGTACGCCAAGGGAAACGAGGATGAGGTCCGGGAAGCGGCCCGGCGGGTGGCGGCCATATCGCCGGAAATCCCCTTTCAGGTGATGCGGTTTGTGCCCTTCGGGGCCGCGCCCATCGATCTGGAACCGACCGTCCGCGCTTCGGAGGCCCTGTGCCGGGAGCTGAATCAACGGTTGTCGTTCGTGTATCTGTTCAACTCTCCGGGCACTCCGCACCTGCACACCGTTTGCCCGGAATGCGGAACCACCTTGTTTTATCGGGAATTCTACGGCCCCATGGGCAGCCGGGTCGTCGCCTGCGCCCCCGACGGCGCCTGTTCCTGCGGCTACAAGACGCCCATAACCGGCGCTCTCAGCAACCGGTCTTTCCAGGAATTCGGCATGTCCGGAGGATATCGCTTTACCAGGGGGCTGGAGGTGATTCGGGCCATATGCGCCTGCCTGGGAATGGAGTCGGGAGCCGAAATCAGCAGGGTTTGGCAGGACGCTATCCAACGCGACGAAGTCGACGCGCTTCACGATAAAATCAATGGCGTCGGCGCCTATCTGGATTTGATAGCCGAACTGGGCGCCCGTTTCGGGAAAGAATCCAGGGCCAAACTATTGATCGAATATTTCAGGGAACGGATAGACTCGATCGCGGACAAAACAAAACAGCTCGTCCGCCCCACGGTTCTGTACTCCATGTGCGCGCCTTTTTTTGCGCTCAACGCGGAACGGTTTGAGATTCAACTGGTGGAAAGCGCGGGGGGAAGTTGCGTAAACAAGCGCCTTACGCGATCGGGCAAACCCGGCGTCAATGTATCCAGGGAAGAGCTGTTGTCCTGGAACCCGGAACACATATTCATCTCCGGCCTGTTTTCGGCTCCGCAAGAGGACTATTACGCGACATGCCGCGAAAACGGTCTCTGGGTCGACGCGGTCAACTCGGGGCGGATTCATACCATTCCCCCGGGCTGGGATTTCGGTAATCCGCGATGGATATTGGGGCTTATGCATATGGCCAATATTCTTCACCCGGAACAGTTCCATTTTGACCTCTCCACTGAAACCGAACAGTTCTATCGCAATTTCTTTGGATCGACGCCGGACCGGCTGGTCACCAACCGGTCGTTCTATCAACCGGTAAAAGCGTGCGCTTCGTGAGCAAACAGCCGCGCCCGTTGGCCGGCGAAGCGGTTTCAGCGCTCATGGGCCGGGCGCCGCATGCGGCCCCGATAACCGCGACGCGGTGTGTGAGCGCTTCCGGAAAAGATTTTTGAGCGGAGTTCGTTTTGAGCCTCCTGGACCGTTTGCTGATTGTTCCCCTGGTGTTTTTCAGTCTGATTGTCGCCGGTGTCCTGGCGGCGTTGGCCGTACAGATATCTCCGGGAGAACTCTTGGCGGCGGTGGCTCATCCCGAAACGCTTTACGCGCTCAAATTTTCCCTGCTCACCTCGTGCGGTTCCATGGCCCTGGCCATACTCATCGGAACGCCGGCGGCCTATTTCATGGCCCGCAGGGAGTTCGCCGGGAAAGGGCTGCTCGAAACCCTGCTCGATCTGCCCCTGGTCATGCCGCCGCTCATCGCCGGGGTGGGACTGCTGTTTTTCCTGGGACACAGCCTGTTGGGCAAGCCCCTTTCCGAATTGGGCGTCCATATAATTCTGACGCGCTGGGGCGCCGTCGTGGCTCAGGCTTTCATCGCCACGCCTATCGTGCTGCGCAGTTCCCAGGCAGCGTTCGCCTCCGTGGACCGCGGCTACGAGGAAACGTCCATGACCCTGGGCTTGAGTTCCTTTCAAACCTTTCTCAAGGTCAATCTCCCCCTGGCCGGCAGAAGCGTGGTGTCCGGGATTGTCCTGGCGTGGGCGAGAACCATGGGAGAATTCGGCGCGACCCTCATGGTGGCCGGCGCGACACGGTTTCGAACCGAAACCCTGCCTATCGCCGTGTACCTCAATATTTCCAGCGGAGAGCTGGGCATCGCGGTTTCGTGCGCTCTGGTGCTCCTGATCGCGGCGTTTCTTCTCCTGCTTCTGACGCGCGCGATCAAGAGGAAGGGTCCGGACGCGGACATGAGAAGAGGATTCTGAAGTTGGCGGAACTCACGCTGATAGGAGTCAGAAACAGGTTCGTTCACCACACCGACCTGCGCGTCCCTGATGGCGGCATATGCGCGATTGTCGGACCTTCCGGCGCCGGGAAGACCAGTCTGCTCAAGATCATAGCCGGCCTGACTCCTCATGAAGGCAAAATCCTGATCGACAACCGGGAGATCCAGGACCTGGCGCCCAACCGCCGGTTCATCGGGTTTGTAAGTCAGGATTTGCATCTGTTCCCTCATTTGTCCCTGGAGGGGAATATCTATCTGGCCATGACACGCCTGAAGGTAAGCCGCTTTTATCGCCGCCGCCGGGCCGTTGAGCTGATGGAATTGCTGCGCATAACCCACCTGTCCGGCCGCAAACCGGACACGTTCAGCGGTGGTGAAAAGCAGCGGGCCGCCCTGGCCAGGGTTCTGGCTTCGTCTCCCCGGCTGCTGCTTCTGGATGAACCGTTCAGCAAGCTGGATTTCAGAACGGCGCGATATCTCAGAAGCGAATTCAGGAATCTCCGGGAGAGGCTCGGCCTGACCACGATCATCGTGACCCACGATCTGGACGAAGCGTCCTATCTGGCGAAAACCGTGCTGGTGATGCGGTCCGGAGCGCTGGCGGTCGAAGGCGGGCCTCTCAACGGCGGCGAGGAAGAGAACAATCACGCCGAGTCTTTTCTGGAGACCCCCAATATCCTGCCCTGCCGGATAATCAGGGTATTGGATGTCGGGCTGGTTGAGACGCGGTGGGCGGGCGGGATTCTTCTGGCGCCGGATGAAGGGAAACCCTTCAATTACGTCTCCATTGGGCGCAGGGACATAGAACTGGGGGGCAGCGCGCCCGAGGGGCCCGCCATCAACCGCTTCGTCGGGCTGATTCGGGAGACGAAAACCACCGATGACGCCGTGCTTGTTTCGCTTGACGTGGGGGAGGCGCTTCTGCAGGTGGAAGTCACGCGCGAGCAATGGAATATCCTGAGCCGCAGCCCCAACGGCAAACTCCACGGCTATATGAAATTACGGGCCCTGAATACGCGGTGAACCTCGGCCGCGGAGCATAAGACGTCAGCCGATAAATGTGTTGCCTTGAAGGCGAATCCGGCCGGAATCGCAGGTTCTGATCCGCCCTTCCATAAAGCGCGCAACAAATTTGGCATGGCCATGTTTTTTCTTAGCAAATAAATTTGACACGGGTTTAAATAAGTCATAAAATCACTCCACAAATTTTCTTCCGGTCGCCAATTTTGAGTATGCAAAGCCCTGGAGCAAATCCAGGGCTTTTTTTTTGAAACATAGAAAGAAGGTATTATTGGACTTTAAAGCATTTAATTTTCATCCCAGTGTAGCCGCTGGAATCAGGGCCGCCGGTTTTGAAAGACCGACTCCGATTCAAGCGAAGGCGATTATTCCATTGATGAAAGGTCTCGATGTCATGGGCCTGGCCCAGACCGGCACAGGCAAGACAGCCGCCTACGCGCTGCCGTTACTGAATAGATTGATGGACAAGAAACGCGGCCGCGTACGAGCCCTGATCCTCGCTCCCACACGCGAACTTGCCGAACAAATCCACCAGGATATCAACATCCTTGGAGGTCAAACCCGGTTGCGTTGTATTACGCTTTACGGGGGCGTAGGACTTAACCCTCAGGCTCAAAAGCTGAAAAGGGGCGTTGAAATTATAGTTGCGTGTCCCGGCCGCCTCATAGACCATATCAACCGGGGTAATCTGGATTTCTCTTTTCTTGAAGTACTGGTCCTCGACGAAGCGGACCAGATGTTGGATATGGGGTTTGCCCCGGACATTCGAAGAATTTTAAAGAGCCTGCCCTGTGAGCGCCAGACGCTGATGTTCTCCGCCACCATGCCTGGTGAAATCAGACAACTGGCTGGCGAGGTATTATGCAAACCGGTTACCGTTCAGGTGGGGAACACGGCGCCCGCGGATACGGTCAGTCACCTTCATTTTCCGGTCTCACAAGATTTAAAGACGCCTTTGCTGCTTAGAATTCTGAGAGACACGCAGATTAAATCGGTTCTGGTCTTCACCCGGACCAAGCAGCGCGCCAAGCGTCTGAGTGAGACGCTGTCCAAGGCCGGATATGGTTCGACTTCGCTGCAAGGGAACCTTTCCCAGGGACGTCGCCAGGCCGCTCTGAATGGATTCCGGTCAGGAAAGTTCCAGATACTGGTGGCCACTGATATCGCAGCGCGCGGTATCGATGTTTCCAAAGTCTCCCACGTCGTCAATTACGACGTGCCCGACACTTCCGACGCGTATATTCATCGCATCGGAAGAACGGGGCGCGCCGAACAAAGAGGAGAAGCCTTCAACCTGGTCACCAGCGACGATTATGGGATCATACGTTCCATCGATCGAATACTCGGCTCGCAGGTCGAGCAGCGCACCTTGCCGGACTTTGACTACGGCCCTTCGACCTCTCCAACGGCAAACAAAAGGACTCGCCCGGCACGGCCATGGAAATCACATCGAAAAACCGCCCGTGTGCTGTGATGCCCTGACTTATGCGATGTATTAACCAAAACATTCTTCCAACGGTCATTCAAGGCGGTATGGGGGTTGGCGTATCCGGCTGGGAGCTGGCGAGAGCGGTATCGCTTGCCGGCCAGCTGGGAGTGGTTTCCGGAACCGCGTTGGATCAAATCCTTGCGCGAAAGCTGCAACTGGGTGACCCGGATGGTCATCTGAGGCGGGCGATGAACTCTTTCCCGGACCTGGAAATGGTCCGCAGAGTTCAGGACGCTTTTTATTCCCCTCATGGCAAATCCGAGCGTGGACAGTTCAAGGCGACTCCCATGTTCACGCTCGATATGTCCAACCTGCTCAAGGAATTAACGGTCGTCGCCACCTTCAGCGAAATATTTCTGGCGAAGGAAGGGCACGACCGGCCCGTTGGCATCAATCTTCTTGAAAAAGTTCAATTGCCGAATATATTCGCCATTTATGGGGCCATGCTGGCAGATGTTGACTATGTGTTCATGGGCGCCGGAATACCACGGGAAATTCCGGGGATCATCGACCGCCTGGCTCAGCATCTGGATGTCTCTCTGAAAATTTCAGTCGAAGAAGCGGGGGCGGCGGACGAGTTTCAAATAAATTTTAGCCCACAGTCCTTTCTTCGGAAAAAGGTTTCAATACTTAAACGGCCTCAATTCATCCCCATCATATCGTCCGTAACCCTAGCCAGGATGATGCATAAAAAGGCGACCGGCGAAATTAATGGTTTCGTGGTCGAAACGCCTTCGGCCGGGGGACATAACGCCCCGCCTCGAGGCAAGCTTATCCTGACAGACAAAGGCGATCCCATCTATGGCAAGCGGGATGAGGTCGAAATTGAAGAAATCAAGGCCATAGGTCTCCCCTTTTGGCTCGCCGGTTCCTGGTGCAGTCCGGAAAAGTTGACTGACGCGCTGTCAATCGGCGCGCAGGGAATTCAAGCGGGCACAGCCTTTGCGTTTTGTAATGAAGCGGGTATCACAAAGCAGCTAAAAGAAAGCGTCATACAAAACATCCTGAGGGGAAACGTATCGGTATTGACAGATACAAAAGCCTCTCCGACGGACTTCCCGTTTAAGGTGCTCTCCTTGAAAGGCACGCTGTCTGAGAATGATGAATATATGGGCAGAAAGCGTATCTGCGACCTCGGCTACCTGCGGCATCTTTATGCCAAGAGTAATGGGAGTGTCGGATATCGCTGTCCCGCCGAACCGGCCGAGGCCTATATCAAAAAGGGCGGAAAACCGGACCGGGCTGAAAATAGAAAGTGCCTTTGCAACGCGCTGCTTTCGAACATTGGACTGGGGCAATGTCGAAATGACGGCTCTTTTGAGAACTCCTTAATTACCGCGGGAAATGACATCCTTTCAATCGCCCGGCTTTTAAAAAACAACCACTCTTACAGCGCAAAAGACGTCATAGACTGGCTGTCGCAGGGCCGCTGATTTTTAAAAATCTCCCTGCCAAATCCTGGCGCAATCCCGGCGGCGGCTTCCAGCCGCGCAATCTGGTCCCAATTATTCATTGGAATGTTGCGTTCCGCGAATTTCAACGATATAAAATACGAACGCGTATGAAGGATCGGCGCCATGACTATTTCCCCGGCTGTGGAGAATGGGATGCCAGGCAACAAATATATTATATGGAAAGACGAATATCTGGTTGGCGATTATGAGCTGGACCGGCATCATCGCCAAATGTTCGGGATCATAAATGAGCTTTATGACGCGATGATTTCCAAAGCGCCAAATTCCCGGATGTTGTCGCTGTTTCAAAGCATAACGGAGTACGGCGATTTCCACTTCGAAGCGGAGGAAAATCGTCTGAAGAAGGCGCATTATCCGGAATTGGCGGGCCAGGAGAAAGCCCACCATTTGTACAAAAAGCGTCTTAAGGAATTGATCGACGGCTCCGCGGCCGCCCCGGACATCGTGGCGCCGGACGTGCTTCGTTTTCTGAGGAACTGGTGGCTGAACCACATCCTCGAACTGGACAAGAGCTACGCGCCCTATCTGAACCAATGACGGCCGCCGGCTGGATCGTTGATCCGAAATCCGCGCGGTCGCAGGCCCTTGAATAATCGCCTGCTGCGCCCCCGTTCGGACGCCGGCCGGAGAATTATTTGCCCGATAACCTATATCCCCTAAAATAGTTGTTTAAAAATAATGGAGTCTGAATTACGTACCCGTACAATAGGTTACCTTTTATTATAAAGAATTTTATTGTATGATACTTGATAGGTCGCCGACCCTCTGATATTTTAGATAGGAAAACAAGTCCTTAAAGCGTTCATAAGCAGTTTTTGTCCCCACACATTCCAGATCGATTCCAACAGCTCACTGACACACTTGATCCATAAGGAGGGAAACCAAAAAATCTTCGACTTTGGATCGCCAACATGAAACGCTCGATAATCGTAAACCGGCTCCTGAAAGGAGTAAGTTTTCCTTTCCCGCAACCCGCAAACGAAGCGAAAGGCGCCATGCCGCAGGAACGGGTTTCCGGAACCCGGCTTAAAGCGGTCGGACAGGTCGCCCGGCGTCCGGAGCGGTCGTTCGGGCCGGGAAACTCGTGTATGCATATCGATATCCCACCGCTCCGTGTCACAGGGGAGCAGCGCATCGGGGAGGAGGCGGTCGCGGAGTCCGTTTTGTATCCGCCCGAGGCGGTGGAACAGTCCTGAGAGAAAACGCTTGATATCTTCCCGCCGGTTTTCGTCTGTCGGCGGAATTCTTTTATATAGAGTGGAGGCTAACGAGAACTTCCCGAACGTTACTAAAACGAAGCGCAAGGAGGTTTAAAAGATGGGTCTCACAAAGGAAAAGATGGTCGACATATACTCGACCATGATGAGGATCAGGCTATTTGAGGAGAAAGTGGACGAACTGGTCGCCACGGCCCGCATCGGAGGGTTTTGCCATCTCTACATCGGGGAGGAGGCGATCGCCGCCGGGATGTGCGCCCATTTGAGAAAGGAAGACTGCATAACAAGCACTCACCGCGGCCACGGGCATCTGATCGCCAAGGGGGGCGCCGTTAAGCTGATGATGGCCGAACTGCTGGGCAAGGCCAACGGCTATTGTAAGGGCAAAGGCGGTTCCATGCACATCGCCGATCTGGATCTGGGAATACTGGGCGCCAACGGAATCGTGGGCGGCGGGCCCCCGATAGCCGCCGGGGCAGCGTGGGCGGCGCAATACAAGGGAACCGACAATGTGTGCGTATCGTTTTTCGGCGACGGCGCGTCCAATCAGGGAACAGTGCACGAAGCCATGAACCTGGCCTCGGTGTTCAAGCTGCCCGTGATTTTCGTGGCCGAATACAACGGGTACGGCGAGTTTACCTGCCAGGCTAATCACCAGTGTATCGAATCCATAACCGAACGCGCGCAGGGGTATCGTATCCCCGGCGTTTCCGTTGACGGCAACGACGTAATAGCGGTCTACGAAGCGGGCGGAGAGGCCATCGAACGGGCCAGGAAGGGAAACGGCCCGACGGTCATAGAATGCAAAACATACCGCATCAAGGGGCATTTTATCGGTGATCCGGGGGCCTACCGTTCGGAAGAGGAGGTGGCTTCCTGGCAGGCCGAGGACAAAGACCCCATCCCCCGGTTCAGAAGACGTCTTGTGGAAAAAAATATCTTGTCTCCAAAGGAAATCGAGGACCTGAACGCCTCGATCCGAAAGGAAATCGAGGACGCCGTGGACTTCGCCGAGAAAGGGCCGCTTCCGACCCCTGACGAACTGTTAACAGACGTGTACGCGGATTAACAAATGAACGCCGTCGGCATCTGTTCAAAATGCGACGTCACTACTCATTCCAGGTGAGGAGGAGATTTCGATATGGCAATCATGAGTTTAGCGCAAGCGGTCAATAATGCGATTTCTTTGGAGATGGAACGAGACCCCAACGTGATACTGATGGGGGAGGATATCGGGGCCCCCGGCGGCCCTCTGGGCGTAACCGCGGGCTTGTATCAGAAATTTGGTGGAAAACGGGTTATCGACACGCCGATTACCGAGAGCGGCTTTCTGGGCGCCGCCGTGGGCGCCGCGGCGTGCGGACTTCGTCCCATTGTGGAGATCATGTTTATCGATTTCATCGGCGTGGCTCTTGATCAGCTCTTTAACCAGGCCGCCAAAATGCGGTACATGTTCGGGGGCAAGGCCAAGATACCCATGGTCATGAGGGCCATGTGCGGGGCCGGTCTGCAGGCGGCGGCCCAGCATTCCCAATCCCTCGAATCCTGGTTCATGCATATACCCGGCATAAAAGTGGCCATGCCCAGCACCCCCTACGACGCCAAGGGTCTTCTCATTTCGGCCATCCGCGATAACAATCCGGTGGTTTTCCTGGAGCACAAGGCTATTTACGGCCTTGAGGGAGAAGCGCCGGAGGAAGCCTACGCGATTCCGTTCGGTCAGGCGGACATAAAGCGGGAGGGAACGGACGTTACGATCGTGGCCACGGCCATGATGGTGGGCCGGGCCTTGAGCGCGGCGGAGAAGCTTGCCGCCGACGGGATCAGCGCCGAGGTGGTGGACCCCAGATCGCTTTCTCCTTTGGATGAGGACACCATTTTAAAGTCGGTTCGCAAAACCCACCGCCTGGTGATTGTGCACGAAGAGGTGGGATTCGCGGGCTCCGGGGCGGAGATAGCCGCCATGGCCGCCGAAAAAGCCTTCGATTATCTGGACGCCCCCATTCTGCGCGTCACGGCCCCATTCTGTCCGGTGCCTTTTTCCGCCGCTTTGGAGGTGGAGTACATTCCCAGCGAAGAGAAAATCATGGCGGCGGTTAAGAAGGTCCTGGGGGATTAGCGGCGAAACGGAAACGGCGGCGGAACGCCCGCCGGTTGCGCCGCCGTCAATAAATGAAGCGGAGAGAACGCAAAAAAATCGAATCCTGACACTGACGCGTCCAAGCCGCAAGGCCGCGCTCGCGGAGCAGGTTCCATGATGGAGAGTTGAGTTTGTCGTTGGTCGGGATCATCGCCAACCCTGAGTCCGGAAGAGATATCCGCCGGCTTGTCGCTCACGGAAGCGTCGTAACCAATCAGGAAAAGATCTATATTCTGCGGCGGGTTCTACTCGGTCTGGCCGCGGCGGGGGTCGAACGCGTCTGCTATATGCCCGATCGAAGCGGGATTGTGGACAGCGCCCTGGCCGATATAGCCATCCCCGTTCATGTTTTCCCGCTGGATATGCGCCTGGATGGAGGACAGAACGACTCCACGCTCGCCGGCCGGCTCATGGAAGAGCTGGAGGCGGATTGCGTGGTAACGCTGGGCGGGGACGGCACCAATCGGGCGGCGGTCAAGGGGAGTGTCCGCGCGCCGATTCTTCCCATTTCAACCGGCACCAACAACGCGTTTCCGTATATGATTGAAGGAACCATGGCGGGGGTCGCGGCGGGGCTGGTGGCCACGGGACAAATACCGGTGGATGAAGCCGCCTTCCGGTCCACGCTGCTGGAAATCGTCGAGGACGGGGCGCGGGTCGATTTAGCCCTGGTTGACGCGGTGGTCTATGACGATCTGTTTGTCGGGTCGCGGGCCATTTGGGAAATGGACAAAGTCCGTCAGATTTTTCTGAACCGGGCCGACCCCGCCAGCATTGGAATCTCTTCAATCGGGGGATTGATGGAATCGGTCGGTCCCGAGGAGCCTCGCGGTCTGTGGCTTGAACTGGGCGAAGGCGGCGTTCCGGTAAAGGCTATTGTGGCGCCCGGAGTGATCGAGACCGTATCCGTCAGAAAACGGAAGACCCTGCCGTTGGACTCGGAGGTGGAGATATCCTATCGGCCCTCCGTGCTGGCGCTGGACGGCGAACGTGAAATTGAGATTCTTCCCGATCAGCGCCTGAGAGTTCGTCTGGCTTCCAACGGTCCTTTGGTCATAGACGCGCGCCGCGCCATGCGTTTCGCCATGACCAATAAACTGCTAACCAGGGGATGACGCGGTAGCGGCCACGATCAGAGGCCGCACCGTAACGTTCGATACATCATCTCAGGTTGGCGCTCGCTTTGGAGCGCCTTTCCGCACGTAACTCCTTCCATGACGATTGTGGTATGAACATCGGTATTTTGCGCCTGCGACGGGGCGGAGACGGCGCGAATGTGGCTTTCTCTCTGGTTAATCGGAACCAAAAGATATAGTATTATGGCTCGATCTCGCGGAACCTGTTGAATGCGGAAGGCCCACTCCCCATGGATATCATGAATGATTCGATAACTCTTTCACGACTCCAATTCGCGCTTACGACCATCTTCCATATCATCTGGCCGTTGCTATCCATCGGACTCAGTATTTTTCTGGTGTTCATGGAAGCGATGTGGCTCAAAACCAGAGAGATCGCCTACTATCACCATGTCCGCTTTTGGAGCAAACTGTTCGCGCTCAACTTCGCGGTGGGCGTGGTCAGCGGAATACCGTTGGAATTTCAATTCGGAGCAAACTGGGAACGCTTTTCGACCTCCACCGGGGGATTCTTCGGCGCTATATTGGGGTTCGAGGGGGCGATGGCCTTCATGCTGGAAGCCGCGTTCCTCTATATCATGCTTTTTGGCTGGAAACGGGTCCCGCGCGGTCTGCACCTGCTTTCCACCTGTATGGTCGCTCTGGGAGCGTCATTGTCGGCGTTCTGGATTCTGGTGGCCAACTCCTGGATGCAGACGCCCGCGGGCGGGCATTTTGAAAACGGCGTGTTCGTTTTAACGGACTTCTGGGAAGCGGTTTTCAACCCCGACCTGCCCTGGGGATTCTCGCACATGTGGGTGGCCTGCCTTGAAACCACCCTGTTCGCGGTGGGGGGCGTCAGCGCCTGGTATATCCTGAGGCGCCGCAATGTGGAGTTCTTTACGCGTTCGTTCAAGGTAGCGGTGGTGGCGGCCATACTGCTGACCCCCTTTCAGATATGGCTGGGTGACGGGTCGGGGGTCACGGTGGCCCGGCATCAGCCCGCCAAGCTGGGGGCTTTGGAAGCGCATTGGAGGACAAATCCGCCGGGGCAGGGCGCTCCCTGGAGTTTGCTGGCTTGGCCCAACAGGGACAAGCAGGAGAATGACTGGACCTTTCTCAATATCCCGGACGGTTTGAGCCTGTTGCTTACTCGCTCCTTTGACGGAGAGGTAAAGGGGCTGAGCGAATTTCCCCGGGAGGATCAGCCGCCCATAGTCATACCGTACTACGCGTTCAGGATCATGGTCGCCATCGGCTTCGGGCTTTTCTTTCTTATGCTCTGGACGCTCTGGGTGTGGCGCAAGGGGGGCTTGCGGACGGATCGTATAACCGGACAGAAATGGCTGCTTTGGGCCTGGATAGGTTCCATACCCTCCGCTTATATTGCCGTCGAAACCGGCTGGGTAACCCGGGAGGTGGGGCGCCTGCCCTGGATAATATACGGTCATATGCGCGTCGAGGACGCCGCGTCGAACCTGCCCGTGTCAACCGTGGCCGCATCGTTGGCGGCCTATTTCATCGTCTATTCCCTTTTGTTTGTCATCTTTTTGTATTTCGCTCGGCGCATTTTAAAAAAGGGGCCGGACTTGTCTCAGGATCCGCTCGTGGACCGTCCGTTCAAGCGGAGCTGACCGGGTCCGGGTGAGGAGATCGATCATGGAAACGACCCTGGCCGACGTCTGGTTCGGCGTTATCGGCTTTATTCTCATCATCTACCTGGTTACGGACGGGTTTGACCTGGGAGTGGGAATCCTCTCCCTGCTGTCTCCTGACGAGGCTCACCGTTCGGCGCTGATGTCCACCGTGGGTTCCGTATGGCACGCCAACCAGACGTGGCTGGTGGTGTTGGGCGGCCTGCTTTTCGGCGCGTTCCCCCTGGCGTACGGCGTGGCTGTGTCCGCGCTCTATATTCCGGTGTCGGTGATGCTCTTCGGACTGATTTTTCGCGGAGTGGCGCTGGAGTTCCGCGAAAACTCGGAAAATAAGAGACTGTGGAGTCTGGCCTTCGGCGGAGGCAGCCTCATTGCCTCCTTGGCGCAGGGCTTTGTGGCCGGCGCCATTCTGGGCGGTTTGCGCATTGAAAACGGCCGCTTCGCGGGCGGCGTGTGGGATTGGCTGAACCCCTTCGCCGCGCTGGCGGCGGCTACGCTGCTGTTCGCCTATACGCTCATCGGCGCAGCGTACACAATCGTTAAATCCAGAGACGAGGTCCAGGCCTTTGGGTATCGATGGGGTCTGGTGGGCGCCGTTTTGACCCTGCTGGGGGCCCTGGGCCTATGTTACCGGATTGCCGCCGCATACCCGTACGTGACAAGGAAATGGTCCGCTTGGCCGGACTCCCTCATTACTCTATTCCCTCTGGTGATCGGGATCGCGGCGTATCTCTTGGTGGTCGGCGCCTTGGTCCACCGCAAGGAGTACCCGGCTTTCTGGGGGAGCGTAGGCCTTTTCGTCTTTAGTCTTCTAGGTTTGGCGGCAGGCCTCCATCCCTACCTGCTGCCCCCTTCGGTTACGCTGGCCGACGCGGCCGCGCAGCCCCTGGTATTGAAGATCATGCTGATTGGAACGGGAATACTCTTGCCGCTGATGCTGATTTATAACGGCTATCAGTATGTGGTGTTCAAGGGAAAAATCGCGGGCGAGAAATAAGGCGCTCGCACAAGGAAGTCATAGTCATGGGATAATCGATTTGCCTGCCGAACCCGTCTCCGCATTTTCCCACCGTTCAGCAGGTATGACGGACAGTAAAAATACATGATTGCCCGCATACCGCTCACGCCCGTTCCGTGGTAGAATAAAACGAATTAATACACAACGATTACGGCGTCATACATTCAGTTCCATGGACATAGATTGTGAGGACAGCGCTGATTCGAGGGGCGCGCCTAAAACCGGCGCGCCTTACCGGGGCCCCGGTCGCCACAGGATGTTCCGCCGAATCGGGCAGACACTACCTTCCTCACCGTATGCCTTACAGACAATCGGTCCCGGACAGGCGTTCGGGCGGTCATGTGAACCATGAGGCTCGGGCTCTGATGCGTACACGTTGTCTCATCACCGCGCCGGGGGCGCCGCGCCGGTACCTGGGACGCGCGTTTCAGCGAGACGAAAACCGGTAAGGATATAGGATGGATACATGAAGAGGAACAAATATTTCTTGCTTGTCGGGTTGTTGTCGCTGGGGGCCGCATTTTTCCTCGAAGGCTGCGGCGGTATGGTTTTGTTCGATCCCAAGGGACCTATCGGCGTTACCGAACGGTACGTCATAATCGCGGCCATAGCGCTTATGCTCATTGTCATCATCCCCGTTTTTATCATGGGATTCTGGTTTCCCTGGAGATACCGGGCGTCCAATAAAAAAGCGCCTTACTCGCCGAAATGGGACCATTCGGTCAAGATCGAATTGACCATCTGGCTGGTCCCGGTCGCTATCGTGATCGCGCTCGGAACACTGGCCTGGATTGAAACCCACAATCTCGATCCCTATAAGCCGATCGACGCTGGCGTCAAACCGGTCAGCATTGAAGCCGTTTCCCTGGATTGGAAATGGCTGTTTATCTACCCGGACCGTAATATCGCCACGGTCAATGAAATTGTTTTTCCCGCCAACGTTCCGCTGAGCTTCGAGATCACCTCGGACACGGTCATGACCTCATTTTTTATTCCCCAACTCGGCAGCCAGATTTACGCCATGCCCGGCATGCGGACACGATTGCATCTCCTGGCCCATGAACCCGGAACCTACACCGGTCAGAATCAGCAATTCAGCGGAAATGGCTATTCCGACATGCGCTTCAATGCCATCGCCACTTCCCGGGAGGAATTCGAAGCATGGGCGCGCAAAGCGAAACAGTCTCCGGACAAACTCGATCTGGTCCGGTTTGATGAACTCAGCAAGCCGACTTCCGGCTATCCCGTCACGTACTTCTCTTCGGTAGAACCCGGTTTGTTTGACCATATCATGCGCAAATATGGACCCGCGGCGACGGGCCGGGAAAACGGGAGCGCCAAATACGCTTCCCGGCGCATGACCGCCGCTTCGGAGGAATGATATGTTTGGAAGGTTAAGCCTTTCGGTAATACCCTTCAATGACCCCATCGTTATGGGCGCGGTGGGAGGCGCCACGCTGATAGGTTTGGCGATCCTGTTCCTGATCACCTACTACCGAAAATGGCCGTATCTCTGGAAAGAATGGCTGACCAGCGTCGATCATAAAAAGATCGGCGTCATGTATATTATCCTGGCGTTGATCATGCTGCTGCGCGGTTTTTCCGACGCCATCATGATGCGTTCCCAGCAGGCCCTGGCCGCGGGCGGGGCCCAGGGATATCTGCCGCCCGACCACTTCAACCAGGTGTTCAGCGCTCACGGAACGATCATGATCATCTTCATGGCCATGCCGTTTCTGGTGGGGCTGATGAATATCGTGGTGCCGCAGCAAATCGGCGCGCGCGACGTGGCGTTCCCTTTTCTGAATTCGGTGAGCCTGTGGCTGACCATCGCGGGAGCCTTGCTGGTCATGACGTCGCTGGCCGTGGGGGAGTTTTCCAAAGCCGGCTGGTCGGGATACGCGCCCTTGACGGAACTGCAATACAGTCCCGGCTCCGGCGTGGACTACTGGATGTGGGCGTTTCAGATCGCCGGTATCGGATCGCTTTTAAGCGCCATCAACTTTCTCGTCACTATCATTAAAATGCGCGCTCCCGGCATGACCTTCATGCGCATGCCCATCTTCGTGTGGGCCATTCTGTTTACCCTGGTCCTCATGATTTTCGCCTTTCCGGTGCTTACCGCCGCCCTGGCCATGTTGACGCTCGACCGCTACCTGGGCATGCATTTCTTCACCAATGCGCTGGGCGGCAACATGATGATGTATGTCAATCTGTTCTGGATGTGGGGGCATCCCGAGGTCTATATTGTGGTGCTGCCGGCTTTCGGCGTCTATTCGGAGGTCGTGGCCACCTTTTCCGGAAAGCGGCTGTTCGCTTACAAATCCCTGGTCTACGCCACCGCGGCGATCATGGTCCTGTCCTTCACGGTCTGGGTGCACCATTTTTTCACCATGGGCGCCGGTCCCAAAGTGAATGCGGTCTTCGGGGTCGCCACCATGATGATCGCCATCCCCACCGGGGTGAAAGTCTTTAACTGGCTCTTCACCATGTACCGCGGCCGTGTACGGTTCACGTCTCCCATGTATTGGACCCTGGGATTCATCGTGACGTTCGTCATCGGGGGCATGACGGGCGTGCTGCTGGCTTCACCGCCCGCCGACTACGTGCTCCACAACAGCCTGTTCCTGATCGCGCACTTTCACAATATGCTGATACCCGGCGCGCTGTTTGGCTACTTGGCCGGCTACGCCTACTGGTTTCCAAAGGTTTTCGGCTTCCGGCTGAACGAAGAATGGGGAAAGCGCTCGTTCTGGTGTTGGATCATCGGCTTCTATCTGGCCTTTATGCCCCTCTATGTCCTGGGTGTCATGGGTATGCCCCGGCGCATGCAGCACTACGCCGAAACGGCCTGGCAGCCCTGGTTGATCATCGCCGCCGGTGGTACCGCCGTTATCATGCTTGGTATTTTCTTTCAGGGGATTCAACTGCTGGTGAGTATCAGGGACCGAAACGCCAACCGCGACCTGAGCGGAGACCCCTGGAACGGCCGCACGCTGGAGTGGTCGACCTCTTCTCCGCCGGCCGTCTATAATTTCGCCAGAATCCCGGTCGTACACGATATCGACGCCTTTGCGGACATGAAGGAAAAGGGAGCGGCCTACCAGCGGCCGGACCGATACCAAGACATCCTGATGCCCCAGAATACGCCCATCGGTTTTATTATCGGCGTGTTGACCTTCCTGTGCGGGTTCGCCCTGGTCTGGTATATCTGGTGGCTGGCGATCCTCACCGCCGTGGCTATAATCGTTCTGGTGATCGCCCGCGCCGCCGATGACGATACGGAATATACCATTCCCGCCGCCGAAGTTGAACGGATCGAGAATGAGCGTTACCGGCGTCTGGCGTCCGTCGCGCCGCAAGAGGAGATAGAAGAACAGCTCACTCCGGAACCCTTGCCGCAGGTGTGAACTATGACAACCAACGCATCGACCATGGAATTTAAGCAGGCGGGAGAAGTGGAGAGTCCCGATACCGTCGCCAATCACGCGTTCGGTTTCTGGATCTACCTGATGAGCGATCTCGTCCTGTTTTCGACGATATTCGCCACATACGCGGTCCTGTCCCACAATTACGCCGGCGGCCCCACGGGAAAGGATCTCTTTGATCTCAAATACACCTTTGTGGAAACCATGTTCCTGCTTTTCAGCAGCGCGACCTGCGGCATGGCCATGCTGGCCATGCGCGATGGAAAGAAGGGCATGGTCATGGGATGGCTCGTCGTCACCTTTGTCCTGGGCCTCGGCTTCATTTCCATGGAGATCAACGAGTTCTACCACATGATACGGCAAGGCGCCGGGCCGGACCGGAGCGCGTTTCTTTCAGCGTTCTTTACCCTGGTGGGAACCCACGGCGCGCATGTCTCCTTCGGCCTGCTGTGGATGGCGGTCATGATGGTTCAGGTTATGGTCAAAGGCCTGACAACGCCCGCGCAGTCGCGCTTGTTTCGCCTGAGCATGTTCTGGCATTTTCTGGATATCGTGTGGATCGGCGTGTTCACCGTGGTGTACCTGATGGGGGTGATGTAAATGAGCCATGAATCAATCGAAAGCGTCGGCGCAAGCAGGGGAAGCTACAAGTCCTACATCGCCGGATTCATCCTCGCCATCGTTCTGACGATTATTTCCTTTGGGCTGGTTATGAGCGGCTCCTTGCCGCACTGGGGCGTTGTGGCCGGGATCTTTACCGCGGCCATCGCGCAAATGTTGGTTCACCTGCATTACTTCCTGCACCTGGACACTTCATCGGCGGCCTACTGGAACCTGATGGCCTTGATCTACACCGCGCTGATCATCGGCATCTTTGTGGGGGGATCGATCTGGATCATGTACAGCCTGTACCACCGCATGATGTGAACATGACTGAAGCGATCAAGAACTATGCGCGTGTTATCAAGCCGGGGATTGTATTCGGCAACCTGATCTCCGTGGCGGGCGGCTTTTTTCTGGCTTCCAAGGGGCGCGTGGATCCGATTGTTCTCTTGTGGACCCTCATCGGCGTATCCCTGGTTGTGGCGTCCGGCTGCGTTCTGAACAACTGCGTGGACAGGGGCATAGACCGCATCATGACCAGAACGCGCGACCGGGTCCTCGCCAGAGGCCTCATGTCGCCCAGGGCCGCCGTTTTATACGCCTCGCTTTTGGGTCTTGCGGGCACGGCTACGCTGGGAAGCGCCACAAACATGCTGTGCGTCGCGGTCGCGCTGACCGGTTTGGCGGTTTACGTGGGCGTGTACAGTCTGTACCTGAAACGCCGTTCGGTATACGCCACGTTGATCGGCAGTCTGGCGGGAGCGGCGCCGCCGCTGGCGGGCTATTGCGCGGCGCGGGGCCGGTTTGACCTGGGAGCGGCTATTTTGCTGCTGATCTTCAGCCTGTGGCAGATTCCCCACTCCTACGCCATCGCCGTTTTCCGGTTCAAGGATTACGCCGCCGCGGCCATTCCAGTTCTGCCGGTCAGCCGGGGACTGTCCGCGGCAAAAAAGCATATTGTGGGCTCCATCGTGGCCTTTATGGCCGCCGCGCCCATGCTGACCTTCGGCGGCTACGCCGGTTACGGCTATCTCGCGGTTGCGGTCATCGTGGGTTTGTCCTGGCTATGCATGGCCTGGGCGGGCTACAAAACGTCCGACGACCGGGTCTGGGCCAAAAGGCTGTTTGTCTTTTCCATCCTCAGCATAACCATCCTGAACGTCATGATGTCCATCGACTTCACCACGCCCGCCGCGTCGGACATATTCCTGGCCAGCGCTCCATGATCCGGAACGCTGGTCCGTTCCCATGGAGAACGATCGGCGGCCTTCTTCTGTTACGGCCCTAAAACCATGTTTCCGATAATTGTTAGGAGTGGCGACGGCGCCAGGCCGAGGGCGATGAGAGACACCAGGATGACGGCGCAGGCGAGTCCGGCGGACCAGCCGGCGGAGGCCTCGATTCTGTGCTCCCGCCGGGGCCGCATGAACAGGGCCACAATGACTTTCAGATAATAATAAGTGGAAACTATGGCCGTAACGATTCCGATGACCGCCAAAATGACATAATTGGATTTCAGAACCGCCATGAACAGCATGAACTTGCCCACGAATCCCGCCATGGGCGGCAGCCCGGCCAGCGAAAACAGGCACGCGCTCAATACGGCGGCGCGCCAGGGGCTCGCATAGGCGAGGCCCTCGAAATCCTGAAGATCGTCAAGATCCCCATTTTCTTCCGACAACGATCCGATAATACCGAAGGCGCCCAGATCCATGAGCGCGTACACGGCCAGATAAAACACGATGGCCTGGGGTCCGCCATGCCTGACCGCAATCAAGGTCATGAATAGGTATCCCATCTGGGCCACGGAAGAATAGGCCAGCAAGCGTTTTACCCGCGTTTGAGCGACAGCCGCGATATTACCCGCGGCCATGGTGAAGACCGCTATGATCCACAGAACCGGGATACAGTAAACCCAAACCGGCTCCGCAATGAAGAGGGAGAAACGCGTGAGAGCGGCGAACACGGCGACTTTTGAGCCCGCCGCCAGGAACCCGGTCACCGGCGCCGGAGCGCCCTGGTACACGTCGGCCGTCCATAAATGGAACGGCGCCAGGGAGATTTTGAAGGCTATGCCCGCCAGGATAAAACTGAGTCCCAGCAAAACGCCGGGGATATCCGACGTCGCAGGAGCCAGGGTCTTATGGATCGCCAGCGTTCCGGTCATGGCGTAGAGGAGCGCGATCCCGAACACGAGAAAGGCGCCGGAAACAGCCCCCAGGATAAGGTATTTCAGCCCGGCTTCGCCGGACAGAGGCTGTTTCTTGTTTATGGCGATGAGCACGTAGAGCGAGACGGACAGAATTTCAAATCCCAGGAAGAAAATGAGCCAGTGCGCCGCGGTGACCACGAAGTACATACCTACGGCGCTGAAGAGTATGAGCCCGTAAAGCTCGTCGCCAGCGAAACCGCGGACCCGCGCGTAATGACGAGTGAAAAGCAGGGTGAGAAAGGCGATAAAAGAGATAAGAACCATGAAATAACGGGCGTACGCTCCGAGGTCGAGGAACTCGCCGAAAGACGAACCCGCCGGCCCCAGCGTCATGACAGCGACGCCCGCGGCGACCGAAGCGAACAGGGCCAGGTAGAAAAGCGGACCGGAAGAGCGGCTCCGGCGGAACGCTCCGGCGCAGAAAATCAGGAAGCCTCCCCCCGCCATAATCATCTGCGGCAGAATGTTTGTCAGATCTTGGCCCATGAGCCAGCTTTTACCTTTATCAAAACATCGATTGTCATGTTAGAATCTGCTCGTAACTCGCTGTCCTTCGGTTCATTATCCCACACAAAAATCGTTCCGAAGAACTCAGAACGGCGTATGCGCAAGCGCGTGGTTTACCGCCCCTTTGAACAAACTTAAAACCGGATCGGGATGCAGGCCCAGGAGCAGTATGGCCAGGGCCGGAACGACCAGGACGACTATCTCTCTGGAAGTGAGATCCCAGAGCAAGTGTTCGTTTATCGTATGGCCAAACAGCGCTCGCCGGACCATTCTCAGGACATAGGCCAGGGTAAAGACCATGCCGGCGAACGCCAACACCCCGACCAGGGCGTTGGACCGTAACGAGCCTACAAGTATCAGTATTTCGCCCACAAAGTTGTTCAGACCCGGCAATCCCGCGGCGGCCATGGCGAAGAACAGGAAAAACGCGCTGAACACCGGCATTTTTTTCCAAAGTCCGCCGATATCGGCAAAGGCCCGTGAATCCACGCGTTCTCCCAGCATCCCGATCATGATGAACAGCGCGGACGTGGAAACGCCGTGGTTTATCATCTGCAGGAAGGCGCCGTTCAGGGTCATGGCGTCCCAGATTCCGAGCCCGATAATCACCAAACCCATGTGCGCGATGCTGGAGTAGGCCACCAGCCGTTTTATGTCGCTTTGGGAGAGCGCGACCCAGGAGGCGTAAAACAATCCGGCCAGTCCCAGCGTAACCATAAACGGCATGGAAAGCTTGGCGGCCGTGGGAAACAAGGGAATAGCGATTCGAAAAAGCGCGTACGGGCCTGTTTTTAAGAGCAGCCCCGCCAAATCCACGCTGCCGGCCGTGGGCGCCTGGGTGTGAGCGTCCGGCAACCAGGTATGCACGGGGATCACGGGAACCTTGATGGCGAACGACAACAGGAAAGCGGCGTACAGCAGGAACTCGATATTGTCCGAAAGAGAAACGCTCATCAACTCGGACAAGGAGAAGGTATAGACGCCCGTCTGCGAGCCGTGAATCAGGTAAAGCCCGATAATGGCGATCAGCATGAGCAGGCTTCCGGCTATGCTGAACAGGAAAAATTTCAGGGTGGCGTGTATCCGTTCGCTATGCCCCCAGATGCCGATCAGGAAAAACACTGGTATAAGCTGCGCTTCCCAGAACAAATAAAAAAGGAACAGGTCCTCGGCCAGAAACACTCCCATAATGGCCGACTGGGTGAACAACAGAAAGAAATGGAAGGCTCCCACCCGGGAGTTGATCTGTTTCCAGGATACGAGCACACAGGGGACCTGGAGAAAGCCCGTAAGAGCGATCAGCGCCTGACTGAGGCCGTCCATGCCGAGGGTGTACCGGATTCCCAGGCTTTTGATCCACGGGACGTCCTCGGTCAGCAGCCATGTCCCGACAACATCTGTCTGAGGCTTGAGATCTAAAAAGAACGGTAACATGACCAGCCCTAATTCAATGAGGGAAATAATCAGGCTGATCCAGCGGCACAAGAGCGGACGGCGGGAAGAAGCCAGCGCCAGGAATCCGCCCAGAATGGGGAGAAAAATGATTATGGTGAGGAGAGGAAACCGCATAATCAATTACCAGAGCCCCCAGTACAAGGCCGCGATGGTGAGAATCGCCGTAAATCCCGCCAAAACCATTTTGAGATAGGTGGAAATTTTCCCGTCAGCCCAAAGACGCAGGACGCCGGACAATCCCTCCACGCCCTCGCCGATTTTGATGAATCCGCTGTCGAGCACGCCCTCGTCGACCCGCACGAACAGAAAGTCCGCTATTCTCCGGTAGGGCCTCGCTATCAGCCAGTGGTAGAAAAGGTCCAGATAGAAGCCGGAGATCAATAGCCGGGTAAATCCGCCGGAGGTTCCTTCTTTGGGACGCCGGTACAGAAAATAGGAAACCCCCAGAGCCGCCAGCACGGCCGCGGCGCTTCCCACGCTCATGCTCCAGGCGAGATCGGCTGGCGCGTTGAGGTTGGGAACGCTGCCCGGCACCACGGACATGTAGTGGGCCAGCAACTCCTTACCCGGTCCGAAGGGCAGGTTGAGCAAACCGTCGAACAGGGCCACCAGCGCCAGGGGAGCGAGAATCCAGACCATGAAGCGGGGCAGGGGGACGGTCGCGCTTCTGGGGAGAGTCCCCGGACGTTCGCCGAACGCGGTAAGAAAAAGCCTGAACGTGTAAAACGGCGTCAGAACAGCGGCGACGGCGGCGAGGGTCCAAAGGATTTTGTATAAAGCGCCCGGCTGCATGAAGGTGGCCAGAAGAATGCGGTCCTTGCTGAAATAACCTCCCACCAGCGGGAACGCGCTCAGGCACACGGCGCCTATAAAGGTAAGCCAGAATACGCCGGGCATGACTTTTCTGAGGTTGCCCATGCGGAAGATATTGTGCTCCTCGGCCAGCGCCTGGATGACGAGGCCCGCCGTCATGAACAGCAGCGCCTTGAAAAAGGCGTGGGACAGGAGATGAAACATGCCGCCCACGATGTCGCCGGCGCCCACCGCCAGGAACATGTACCCGACCTGGCTGATGGTGGAATAGGCCAGAATGCGTTTTATGTCGGTCTGCGCCATGGCGGCGCATGCGGCGTACAGCGTGCCTACCGCTCCCACCGTGGCGATTATGGATAGCGTGATCGAAGACAGCGCCAGGACGGGAAACAGTCTCATCAGCAGATAGACCCCGGCGGTGACCATGGTGGCCGCGTGGATCAGAGCCGATACGGGCGAAGGACCGGCCATGGCGTCAGGCAGCCACACCACGAGCGGCAGTTGAGCCGATTTGCCCACCGCGGCCCACAGCAGCAAAAGGCCCAGGAGCGTGGCCATTCCCGCGCTCAAGACAGCGGTGTTTTCAATGATATGCAATATGGAGAAATTGCCGAACAGAATGAAGAACAAGGCGATGGCGACCCCAAAGGTCACGTCGCCCAATCTGGTTACTATGAACGCCTTGGCCCCGGCTTTTACTTTGTCCTCATCCTCGTACCAGAATCCTATCAGCGAATAGGAACAGAATCCGACTCCTTCCCATCCCAGAAAAACGAAAATCAGATTGTCCGCCAGCGAGATCACCAGCATGAAGAACACAAAGAGGTTCAGATAAATGAAGTAACGCCGCACGCCTTCTTCCGCCCGCATGAAGCCGACGGAATAGATGTGAATGATCAGGGAGACGAAGGTTACCATGACCGTCATGACCGCGGCCAGAGGATCGTAATAGACGTTCATGTCGGCGGAAAAGCTGTCCACCCTGAACCAGTTGAAAAAAATCAATTCATAGGTCTTCTCCCCGGCCAGGATCATGGCGACGACCGCCAGGACAAGGGTGCCCAGCACGCCCCCGCAGGCGATGAAACCGACCGCCTTCCGGGACAGGTTTTTCCCGGCGACGGCGTTGATCAGCGCCGCGATCAGCGGAAAAAGCAAAAGGAGAAGAAGAATCGGTTTCACATCAGCCTTTCAAGAGGTCGAAACGGTCGGCGTCGACCGAGTTTTTGCGCCTATACAAGTACACGATCAGGGCCAGCGCCACCGAAATTTCGGCGGCCGCCACAGCCATGATAAAGATGACGAACGCCTGGCCGTCCAGTTGGTTCCACCGCAGCGATCCGGCGATAAACGCTATGCCCGCGGCGTTCAGCATGATTTCCACTCCGATGAGGATCATGATCAGATTGCGCCGCAGCGCGGCGCAGGCGGCGCCAATGAAAAAGAGGATTCCCGCCAGAATGAGCGTATGGCCGAATGGAACAATCATGGGTTACCCCCGGCTTCGTCCCCCGGTTCGCCGTCAACGCTTCTGCCCAGATAGAGCGCTCCCACCAGGGCGATGAAAAGCAGAAAGGACGCGATTTCTATGGACAGCCAATAGTGCTGAAACAGGTAATTCCCCAACGCCGCCGGCGTGGCCACGGCTGTTATCAAATAAGCGCGCGCGTCGGGCTCCCGGGTGATGAGCGCAATGGAAACGACCAGTGAAAGGAGCGTCAGGAAAAAAGCGGGGACCCACTGCCCCCAGCGCCGCCATTCAACCTCCCGCTTGCGCTCTTCCCTGATCATCATGACAATAAAGAGAAACAAAACCATAATGGCGCCGGAATAGATGATCACCTCCAGCGCGGCCAGAAACGGCGCGCCCAGCAGGAAAAACAGCAGAGCGGTGGCCAGAAAGGAAATGACCAGGTACACCACGGCGTGAATCAGATTTCGCTGAAAAACGGCGATTGTGGTCGAGACCAGCATGACGGCCCCTAGTGCATAAAAGGCGATGGCGTACAGATTCATTTCGTTCTTTTCCCTCCGGCAAAATCCATCAAGGAAGATTGCTCTTGATGTCCACCGGTTCGGCCTCGTTTATATGCGAACCTTTCTTCCCCTCCACGGTTACCCCGGCGTGTCGGTAGAAATTGTATTCCTTGTTCTTGCCGCCATGATCGACGAGCAAATCCTTTTTTTCCGCGACCAGCGTTAAAATGTCGTACTGGCAAAACTCAAAATTAGGCGTAAGCTGGATGGCCAGCGTTGGGCAGGCCTCCTCACAGAGGCCGCAATAGATGCAGCGCGCGAAGTTGATTCTGAACCAGCTGGCCCAGCGTCGGCCGTCTTCCCGTTCCTCCCCCTGCATGGAGATACAGCTCACCGGGCAGGCGGCGGAGCACAGATAGCAGGCCACACAACGCTCCTCGCCGTCCGGGTCCCTGGTCAGGATAATTCTGGCCCGGGAACGTTCCGGCAGGGGGCGTTTATACTCGGGATATTCCAGCGTCACCGGTCTGCGGAAAAGATGGCGCAGCGTGGTCGCGTACCCGCTGGCCAGCCCCGAGGCCATTCGCCAGATATTCACTACGGGATTCATCGTCTTCTCGGTCATACTCAGTTCTCTCTCCGATGGACGGCGCGCCGCAAAAAAACGCGTCTTCAGGAATTCAGCGCCAGAATGGCGGCCCCGCTCACCATCACATTGAGCAGGGCTATGGGGATCAAGGCTTTCCATCCCAGCTTCATCAACTGGTCATAACGCAGGCGCGGCAGCGTCGCCCGCGTCCAGATCATAAAAAACACCACCACCGCCACCTTCACAAGAAACCAGACCAGGGGCGGCGCCAGCGGTCCGCGCCATCCGCCCAGGTAGAAAACCGCCACGAGCGAGCCCAGTGTGATCATGGTGATGTACTCACCCAGAAAATAGAGCCCGAACCGCATGCCGCTGTATTCCATGTGGTACCCGGCTATCAGCTCACTCTCCGCTTCCGGCAGATCGAAGGGAATACGTTTGGTCTCCGCCATGGCGCTTATGAAAAAAATGATGAAAGATACGGGTTGTACCAGAATAAACGGATACCGCGCCTGGGCGTTGACGATGTCCACCAGGCTGAAGGAGCCCGCCATCATGACGATGGGCGCAAGCGCAATTCCCATGGAAAGCTCGTAGCTGATCATCTGGGCCGCGGCGCGGACTCCCCCCAACAGACTGTATTTGGAATTGGACGCCCAGCCGCCCAGGACCACACCGTACACGCTTATGGAGGCCAGCGCCATCACGAACAACACGCCCACATTCAGGTCCGATATCACCAGGGGAATACGCTGTCCCCACAGGGTCCAGTCATTCCCGAACGGAACCACCGCGAAAATGAGCAGGGCGCAGAAGGCGACGACCGCCGGGGCGAAGAGGAAGATCCAACGGTCCGCCCCATGGGGGATGGTGTCCTCCTTGGCCAGCAATTTCACTATGTCCGCCACCGGTTGAAACAAACCAAACGGTCCGGCCCTGTTGGGGCCTATGCGGAGTTGGATCCTCGCCAGCAGTTTCCGTTCCACCAGCACCAGCCAGCCCGCGGCAAAGAGCAGGAGTCCCAGGATCAACCCCACTTTGATAACAAGAATTATGAGTCCCAAAATCCAGGCGTTCATAGGGCTGTCTACAACTTTTCTATGGCGTCGGGGGGCAGAATTACCGGCCATTCGGTTATTTTGCGCCAGCCTATTTTTTCACTGCGCGGTATCGCTATGACGCCGCGAGCCATATTGTGAGCGGTATGTACGGTTATCTTTAAAGGTCCTCCCGGCAGGTTCAGGACGACGTCATCGCCATGAGAGAGACCCTTCTCGGCGCAATCCTCGCTGTTCATGAGCAGATACGGAATCTCCTCACTTTGGTGGATATAGGGAGAGTACGCCGACAGCTCGTCCGATCCGAATGTGCGGTCGATCACCAGAAGTTCCAGGCATTTGTCTGTCAGGCCGTCACAGGGGCCGTTGTCGCTCAACGTCAGAGAAGGTTTAGGCTCTTTGCGTTTCTGCGGGATCAGACGCGCGGCGGGTTCGGTTTTGTCCGTCTGCCCGAGTTGCTCAAAAACGGGATTTTGCCGCTGCAGCCACTCCTGGAACTCATCTCCGCTCAGGCTTATGCCCGCTCCGGATAAGGCGAGGCTCAGGTCATTCAAGGCCTCGCCCGCCGTTTTCGCGTCTCCTTCCGGAACATGATTTACAAAGGTTCGCGGCGGATGATTTCCGTCGTTGGTCTGCGAGATGGGCAGGCCCCCGCGGTGAACGGGCAGGGCCGTCTGTATTCTGCCTTCCTGATTGATATAACTGGAGACCTCTTCGAACAGCGTCCGGGTGGGAAGGAACACATCCGCGCGTGTTACGGATTGGGAAGGCACAAAGTCGAGCGTTATGATCGCGTCCAGTTTTTCAAGCGCTTCCAGCAGCCTGTCATGATCGTAATAACTCCAGAGCGGATCGGACTCCACCACCAGCAGGGCCTTGATCGCTCCCCGTTCCATGGCTTCCACCAGATCCGTACTTTCGTCGGAAGGGGACAGAAGCGCCGCGCCGAAGGCGTTGGGGCCGGGAAGGAGATAGAACAGGCCGCTTTGTCCGGCCATCGACCGGAATAATGAAGCGTGCGACGCGGCCAGGGCGGGGGTGGTTTCGCGCACCACCTGCGATCCGCATATGATGGCCGGTCTGCTGCTCTTGCGCAGTTGTTCGCTCAACGGAAGCAGAAGCTCGCGCGCCGAATTTTCCAGCCGCTCATCGTCGGCAAGACCGTCATAAAATTCAAGGACCGACGCGTCCGTTTTTTCGATGGTCCCGCGTTCGAACGCCAGCTTGGACAGCGTGTTCAAATAAAGATCCAGATCGGCCGGAGACGCGGGCAGATGGGCGTATTCAAAGGGAAGAAAAACCGGACGGGGATCGATAACCGCGACGGTGGCCCCCTTGCGGTAAGCCTGTCGCAGAGCCAGGGCCAGCATGGGAGCTTCATTAACCGGATCGGCGCCTAGGACCACAATAAAATCGCATTCCTTGAGTTCCGGCATGGATATGGCCAGATCCTTGTCCAGCATGGAAACGGCGGTTTGCGCCTTGCGCTCGCTGAAGGGGTCGATGAAAAAGCGCGGCTCCCGAAAACCCTGAACCTGGCTGAAGCGCAGCAGCGCGGCTTGCGTTTCCAGGCTGTTGCGCGGTGAACCCAGACAAGCCACGGACTCCGGGCCCGCGTTCCGTACCACCTCTTTTAATTTGTCCGCGGCCGCCTGAAGCGCATGGTCCCAGGCGCCGGTCTGCCCGTCCACGCTCGCCAGGCGCGGCCGATCCGGCAGGTTGGCGTAATAAAAGCCGTAGCGCCCCCGGTCGCAGATAAAGGAGCCGTTCACGGCCTCATTGATGCGCGATTCCACGCGTATCATCTCGCGAAAACGGGCGGCGCCGGTAATGTTGCAGCCCAGGGAACAATGAACGCACAGCGAAGGCGCCCGTTCCATTTCCCAATACCGCGCCTTGAACCGGGAGGGTTTGTCGGTGTAGACCCCGGTCGGGCAGAGGTCGATCAGGTTCCCGGCGAACGGGCTTTCCAGCGGACCGTCCTCAAACCGGCCGTAAAAGGTCCTGTTTCCTATCTGCATGGCCCCCAGGTCGTGGTAACCGGCGTACTCCTGATAGAAACGCCGGCAGCGCCAGCAGTGGACGCAGCGATTCATTTCGTGCTGAACGAACAAACCCAGATATTGATCCCGATACGTGCGCTTTTGGCCCAGGTAGCGCCTTCGGCCGTGGCCGCCGGACACGGTCTCATCCTGCAGCAGACAATGGCCCCCCTCGTCGCAGACCGGGCAGTCATGGGGATGATTGAGCATCAGCAGTTCGATGATGTACTTTCTGAACTCCATGGCTTCAGGATCGGTGGTCGATACCACCATGCCGTCCTGCGCGTCGGTCATGCAGGACATTTCCAAACCCTTCACCGGCCCTTCCAAAAATTTAACCGCGCACATCCGGCACGCGCCTACCGCCCCCAACTCCTTGAAATAGCAAAACCGGGGAATAACGATGCCCAGCCGTTCGGCCGCCTCGATGACTTTGGTCCCCTTGGGCACTTCTATTTCGCGATTGTCTATGGTGAGCTTGGGCATGCCTGTTTTCGCCTTGAGTCTCAATCCATCATATGACGGCTATCCGGCCGCGCGGTTACGGTTTGGGAAAAGGACATTTCTTCTGGCTTATATGCTCGTGAATTTCATGTTCAAAATAGTCCAGCAGACCCCTCAGCGGCGAAGCCGCGCCGGGAGCGAAGGCGCAGTACGAATGGGACTGGTAATCGGCCATATTGCGCAATTCCTGGATATACTCGGTTTTGCCTTCTCCGTTTTCTAGACGCTGCAATAAATCGCGAATGTACGGTATGCCCTCTCTGCAGGGCGTGCACCATCCGCATGATTCGCGGGCGAAGTAGGAGATCAGGTTCAAGGTCGCGGCCACCAGACAGGTATTTTGGTCAAATACGATAATGGCCCCCGTGCCCAAACGATGGCCGACGTCTTTCAGCGACTCGAAGTCCATCTCGGTATCGTAATATTTTTTGCTCATGAAACTGGTGGAGGCCCCGCCGGGCAGGCAGGCTTTATATTCCGAGCCGGGTGTCATGCCGCCGGCGAATTCATCGATGATTTCGCTCAGCCGTATTCCTATAGGCAGTTCGAAGCAGTCGGGCCTGGCTACCTTGCCGCTCACGCAAAAGAGTTTGTTTCCCGCGCCCGATTCCGTTTTTGACAGATTCTTAAACCACTCCGCGCCCTTACGCAGAATATGCGGCGCGCACGACAGGGTTTCCACATTGTTGACCAGCGTGGGCCGGTCCCAGAGTCCCTCCACGGTCATGTGTTTCCCCGTTTTGATGGGATGGCCTCTGGCGCCCTGTATGGCGTTGACCTGAGCCGTGGCTTCACCGCAGATGTAGCGGCCGCCGCTGCGATGCACGGCGAGATCAAAGGAGAAATCGCTTCCGAGTATATTTTTGCCCAGAAACCCCGCCTCCCGGGCGACCTGAAGTTCCCGTTCCATCAACTCGGCGTCAAGCTCGTAACTGGGCCGGATGAAAAAAATGCCTTTTTCCGCGGAAATGGCGTACGCCGCCAGGACGATTCCTTCAATAACCAGATGAGGATCGGCGTTGACCAAGATGCGGTCCTTGAAGGTGCCCGGCTCCATTTCGTCGGTGTTGGGCAGCACATAGCGGGGGAATCCCGCGTCATCGGGTACGCCCATCCATTTGCGCCCCGTGGGAAAGCCCGCGCCGCCGCGGCCGCGCAACCCCGAATCCAGGACCATCTGTTTCAGTTCCTTGGGCGAGCGTTTCTTGACGGCGTCGATGAGCGCGTCATAACCGCCGCTCTGACGATACTCGTCAAAGCTGGCCGGGCCGTCGGGTTTTCGGTTTAAGAGCAGGGCCTGTTCATACATGGCATTCACCGGCAGAGGACCAACTCACAATGATCGGCTCTCAGTTTGTCCAGAATCTCATCGATTTTTTCCGGGGTAAGCGGACCGTAAAAGACGCCGTTGATGATCATGGCCGGGGCGCGGTCGCAGTACCCGATGCACGCGGTCGGCAGCACGGTGAACAGCCCGTCGGAAGTGGTTCCGCCCGTGCCTACTCCGAGCTTTTCGCACAGGTAGTTGAACACCGAGCCTTCATGGAACATCCAGCATACCACGCCGTCACAGACGTGTATGACGAATTTGCCCACCGGCTCCCGGTAGATGAAATCGTAAAAGGTGGCCAATTCCTCCAGTTCCAGAGGGGTGACGTTCAGCAGTTCCGCGGCTTCGCGCAAGCCCTCGTCGCTCAGGTATCCGTAATGACTCTGCACCGCGTACATGGTGTCCACGGCCAGTTCGCGCGGATGCTCGCTTTTCTCGATCTTGGAGCGCAGGGACTCGTATAAATCAGGGGGCAGCATATTTTTTCACCGGTCTATATCGGGCATCACATAGTCAATTGAACCGATTATGGCCATAAGGTCGGAGACGGACCAGCCCACCGAGATAAGCGGTATGGCCTGCACATTGGCGAAATCGGGCGTTCTGATCCGCATGCGGTAGGCCATGTTGAGCCCGTCGCTCACCACATAGTATCCCTGCTCCCCGCGGGGAAGCTCGGCCGCGAAGTACGCTTCCCCTTTGGGTATCCTGGGACCCCGGGTCACATTGATGAAGTGGTGGATAAGGCTTTCAATGTCTTTCAGGGTATCCGGTTTATCAGGGACTGTGTAACGATAGTCCTCGGTCTTGTAACGTCCGCCCGGCATCCCCGCCGCGGCCTGTTCGATGATCTTCAAGCTCTGCCGCATTTCCTCCACGCGGACCAGAAAGCGCGCGTAGCAATCGCCTTCGGTCGCCGTGGGGATGTCAAAATCAAACGCCTCATAGGCGGAATAGGGGGTTTTCTTGCGCAAATCCCACGCCAATCCGCTGGCCCGCAAATTGGGGCCGGTAACGCCCCAGTCAATGGCGTCCCGCAACGACAGATGTCCGACCCCCCGGACGCGCGCCTTGAAAATGGGATTTTCCTTGATCAAGGCTTCGTAGCGCTTCAGGCGGCCGGGAAAGTACCGCGTAAAATCATCGACCGCTTCCTTCCATCCGTCGGGCAGATCCGCGGCCACTCCTCCAATCCTGAACCACGACGGATGCAGCCGCCCCCCGGTGATCAGCTCCACGATATCCATGATTCTTTCACGGTCGCTCACCGTATAAAAGGTGGGGGTCATGGCGCCCGTATCCATGGTGAAGGTTCCGAACCAGACCAGATGATTGCTTATGCGAAAAAGTTCGCTCAGCATGACCCGGATATACTCCGCGCGGTCGGGAACCTGGACGCCCGCGAGCGTTTCCACCGCCGCCACGTAGGGGAGATTGTTGGCGGCGCCGCTCAAATAGTCGACGCGGTCCGTGTAGGGTATGAACTGATGCCAGGACTGGCGTTCCCCGATCTTTTCCACGCCCCGATGGTGAAACCCGATGTCCATATCCAACGCCTGGATTTCTTCGCCCTGGAGAGACAGTATAAATCGCATGAGACCGTGCGTGCTGGTGTGATGCGGACCCACGTTCAACACCAGTTCCTGGGGTTTTCCTTCCTTTTGCAGGTATATCCCGGCGTCAAGCGGCTGATACTTTTGCGCGTCGGTTTTGGTGTAAGGGGCCATTTCCGTGGCCCGGCCGGGGTAGGACTTGCGCAGCGGGTGGCCTTCCCATTCCGGGGGCATGAGGAGTCGCGAAAGGTTGGGGTGGCCGTCAAAGGCGATACCGAACATATCGTAGGCTTCCCGCTCGTACCAGTTGGCGCAGGGCCACAGGTCGGTTATGGAGGCGGCGCCCGGTTCGGCGCTGGACAGGG